>Ga0315906_10002712_pt1 | contig 24266 bp, 25 predicted proteins | sample LakEriMetagenome_4_FD_203526 | JGI IMG/M metagenome (GOLD analysis project Ga0315906, IMG submission 203526) | Freshwater fungal communities from buoy surface, Lake Erie, Ohio, United States - Buoy 2 MA122 | ecosystem: Environmental > Aquatic > Freshwater > Lake > Lake biofilm | place: USA...
AAATAGTAACGCAGGGCTTCCGGCTGAAGGCCGGCGTCCAGATAGCTGCGCGCCATCACGAAGGTGCCGCGCGATTTCGACATCTTGGCGCCGTTGACGGTCAGGTAGCCGTTCACGTGCAATTTGGTCGGTGCGCGCAGACCGGCGCCGTTCAGCACCGCCGGCCAGAACAGGCCGTGGAAGTTGACAATGTCCTTGCCCAGGAAGTGGTGCAGCTCGGTTTCGTTGTTCGCGTTGCGGGCTGCATCCAGAAATGCGTCGAAGTCGAGACCTTCGCGCTGGCACAGCGCCTGGAAGCTCGAGAGATAACCGATTGGTGCGTCCAGCCAGACATAGAAATACTTACCGGGTGCGCCGGGAATCGGGAAACCGAAGTAGGGCGCATCCCGCGAAATATCCCAGTCACGCAGGCCGCCGTCGGCGTCCAGCCATTCACGTAACTTGGTTTTGATGCTCTCGTGCCCGACATTACCCTGCAGCCAGTCGTTCAGGAATTGCGTGTAATCGCCGAGCTTGAAGAAATAGTGTTCGGATTCCTTCAAAACCGGTTTGGCACCGGACACCACCGAGACCGGATCGATCAGTTCGGTCGGAGCGTAGGTCGCGCCGCAGTTCTCGCAGTTGTCGCCGTACTGGTCAGCCGTTTTGCAGCTCGGGCAGCTGCCCTTGATGTAGCGGTCCGGCAGAAACATCTGTTTTTCCGGATCGAACATCTGGTTGATGGTGCGCACCGCGATGCTGCCGCGGGCCTGCAATGCGGCATAAACGCGCTCGGTGAAGGCCCGGTTGTGCGGCGAGTGGGTTGAATCATAGTGGTCGAATGCGACACCGAACGCCGCAAAATCGGCTTCGTGCCCGGCCTGGATTTCGGCGATGAACTGTTCGGGGCTCAGGCCGGCTTTTTCCGCAGCCAGCATGATCGGGGTGCCGTGGGTGTCGTCGGCGCAGACGAAATGGGCGGTACCGCCGGCCAAACGACGGGCCCTGACCCAGATATCGGCCTGGATGTAGCCGACCAGATGCCCCAGATGTAGCGGGCCGTTGGCATAGGGAAGGGCGGTGGTGACCAGTGCGGGCGTGATAGACATAATTGAATTATAAGGCTTTGGCGTATCGCTGTGGCTTTCCAGTACAATACCTTTTTGCCCCGAAGCACCCCCGCATGTCCCTCACCGAAGCCGCCATCCGTGCCGAATTGGCCCATATTTCCGACCCCGACACCGGCCTGGATCTGATTGCGGGCAATAACGTGCAGGCCATCGGTGTGGACGGCAACAATGCAGCCATCGCCCTGCAATGGCGTTATCCGGCGCGTTCCGCGCATCCGGCCTTGATTGCCGCCATCGAATCCCGCTTGAAAAGCGTGCTCGGCGCAACTGCCGTCGCGGTCAGCATTGACACCCGCATTCCGGCCCACAAAGTGCAGAATGCCCTGTCGCCGCTGCCGGGGGTGAAGAACATCATCGCTGTGGCCTCGGGCAAGGGTGGCGTCGGCAAATCAACGACCGCGGTCAATCTGGCGCTGGCGCTGGTGGCCGAAGGTGCTGCTGTCGGTATTCTTGATGCCGATATCCACGGCCCCTCGATTCCGATGATGCTCGGCATTACCGGCAAACCCGACAGCCTGGATGGCAAGACCGTGGAGCCGAAAATCGCTCACGGCCTGCAAGCCATGTCCATCGGCCTGTTTCTGGGTGAAGACACCCCGACCATCTGGCGCGGCCCGATGACCACCCAGTATCTGCAACAGCTGCTGACCACCACCCGTTGGCAGGATCTGGACTATCTGATCATCGACCTGCCGCCGGGCACCGGCGATATCCAGCTGACTTTGGCGCAACGGGTGCCGGTTTCGGCGGCGATTATCGTCACCACACCCCAAGATATTGCTTTAATAGATGCCAAGAAAGCATTAAAAATGTTTGAAAAAGTGGAAGTCCCTGTGCTCGGCATCATCGAAAATATGGCGACCCATATCTGCAGCAACTGCGGTCACGCCGAGGCCATCTTCGGTGAAGGCGGCGGCGCCCGCATGGCCGAACAATACGGCGTTGAGCTGCTCGGCCAGCTGCCCTTGGCGCGCCAGATCCGCGAACAGATGGATTCCGGCCAGCCGACCGTGGCCGCCGACCCTGATTCGCCGGCTGCCGTGGCGTACCGCGGTATTGCCCGCAAGGCTGCCGCCCGGCTTTCGCAACAGGCCCGCAACAAAAACATTGGCATTCCCAATATCGTCATCCAAAATACCTAAACCCTTTCCGAGAACCGCTATGAGCATCAAATCCGACCGCTGGATCCGCCGCATGTCCGAACAACATGGCATGATCGAACCGTTCGAACCCGGACAGGTCAAAACCGCCGCCGATGGCCACCGGATTGTCTCTTACGGCACCTCCAGCTACGGCTATGATGTGCGCTGCGCCCGCGAGTTCAAGATCTTCACCAACATCAACTCGACCATCGTCGATCCGAAAGCCTTCGATCCGACCAGCTTCGTCGATATCGAAGCCGATGTCTGTATCATTCCGCCGAATTCCTTCGCGCTGGCGCGTACGGTCGAGTTCTTCCGCATCCCGCGCGACAGCCTGGTGGTGTGCCTGGGCAAGAGCACCTATGCACGCTGCGGCATCATCGTGAATGTGACCCCGCTGGAGCCAGAATGGGAAGGCCACGTCACCCTCGAATTCAGCAACACCACACCGCTGCCGGCCAAGATCTATGCGGGCGAGGGCGTGGCTCAGATGCTGTTTTTCCAGTCCGACGAAGTCTGCGAAACTTCCTACAAGGACCGCGGCGGAAAATACCAGGGTCAGACCGGCGTTACCTTGCCGAAGACCTGAAATTCACTCATCCCTGAAAAAGCGCCTACGGGCGCTTTTTTTGCTTAATAACCGGAATTCAGAGCAGACCGGCAGATGGTTGTAAGAAATCACTGAACAGACCGGCTAATCCCTGTAGCCGGACAATCCGGTTGCGGAAAACTAATCCAGATGGAGATTACTATGAACAAGAATGTTAAGCAGCATCTTGCAGTGGGCTCGGCAATTGGCTCATGTCAGGTTTTGAACTCTGCGAACGAAGTTGCCTCAAGGCGTGAGATTTCAGGCACATGGCAGTTTTCGGCTTCATGCCCGACAACCAGCAATAGATAGGGCATTTCATTTTTCGGCCGGCCAAGCAGCTCGTTCAGAAATCCCATCGGGCTGGGTGTATGCGTCAGCGTGCATAGCCCAGCCTGATGCAGCGCGGAAATCAAAAATCCACAAGCGATACCGGTCGATTCGTGGGGATAGTAGCGTTTTTGCTTCTTACCAGTATCGTCGAATCCGTAACGTTCATAAAACACGGCAATGAGCCATGGTGCAGTTTCCAGAAAGGGTTTGTCGGCATCCGTGCCCAGTGGGGCGAGTGCATCCAACCACTCCTCGGGTGCGCGGTGAGTATAAAACTCGCGTTCTTCGGCCTCTGCGGCTATCCGGATGGCATGCTTCAGCGTGGGATTTGATAAAGCAACAAACCGCCATGGCTGCTGATTCGCTCCGCTGGGCGCGCTTCCGGCGGCGGCTATGGCATGTGCAATGATTTCCTGCGGAACAGGCGCGTCTGAAAAATAACGGACCGTCCGGCGCTTATGCTGGAAATCGGCGAATTCTCGCACCTTGGCCAGTGCGTCGGCATCATCGAGCGGACGAGGGTGGCGATAGGGTATTTGTTTCGATTCACTCATGACTGAAATCCAGATACTGAAGCAGGGATTGGATTACAGGGGCCGCTGATGCGTCTGAATATAATTCGCGTACGCCGGCATTCCACACCGGCGCCGGCCAGGCGGCATCGCCGGCATGGCGAAGAATCACATGAATATGCAGCTGCGGTACGACATTACCTAGCGCTGCGATATTCAACTTTTCGCCATGTGGAAACGCGGATTGCAGGGCGCGGGCAGCGGCATTGATCTCAGCCTGCAGCTGCAGCTGGTACTCGGTGCTCAGATCCGGCCATTCGCGCACATTCGGAACCCGCGGCACCAGGATCAGCCAGGGAAAACGGGTGTCATCCATCAGCCCGATGCGGCAGAGCGGGGCATCCAGCAGGAAATGGGTGTCCTTATCGAGGCGCGCATCAAGGCGGAATTCAGGGCTGTTCATCAAGGGCGTGGCCGGGAAACGGTATAATCCAAGTCCCAGTATCCGGTGCACGTTCCCGCATGTCAAAGTCCAATCCGAAAGTCGGTTTCGTCAGTCTCGGCTGCCCCAAGGCGCTGGTCGATTCCGAACGCATCCTGACCCAGCTGCGTGTAGAAGGCTACGACATCGTTCCGACCTACGATAAGGCGGATGTGGTGGTGGTCAATACCTGCGGCTTCATCGACTCGGCGGTGGAAGAGTCGCTGGATGCCATCGGCGAGGCCATGGCCGAGAACGGCAAGGTCATCGTTACGGGGTGTCTCGGCAAGCGCCCGGAACAGATCCGCGAACGGTTCCCGGATGTGCTGTCGATTTCCGGCCCGCAGGATTACAGCACGGTGATGAGCGCGGTGCATGCCGCACTGCCGCCGAAGCACGATCCGTTCATCGATCTGGTGCCGGACTACGGCATCAAACTCACCCCCAAACACTACGCCTACCTGAAGATCTCCGAGGGCTGCAATCACCGTTGCAGTTTCTGCATCATTCCGTCCATGCGTGGCGATCTGGTTTCGCGCCCGATTGACGACGTATTGCGTGAAGCCGAAAAGCTGGTGCGCGGCGGTGTGCAGGAGCTGCTGGTGATTTCGCAGGACACTAGCGCCTACGGCGTGGATGTGCGTTACGCCGAACACCAATGGCGTGATAAAACTTACCAAACCCGGATGAAGGACCTATGTGAAGGGCTTTCCGAATTGGGTGTTTGGTCGCGCTTGCATTATGTGTACCCGTATCCGCATGTGGACGATATCATTCCGCTGATGGCCGAAGGCAAGTTGCTGCCGTATCTGGACATCCCGTTCCAGCATGCCAGTCCGCGCATCCTGAAGTTGATGAAGCGACCGGGCGCCGTTGATAAAAATCTGGAACGCATCGCGAAATGGCGTGAAATTTGCCCGGATCTGACCATCCGTAGCACGTTTATCGTCGGCTTCCCCGGCGAAACCGAGAACGACTTCGAACAATTGCTCAGCTTCATCGATCAGGCCGAGCTGGACCGCGTTGGCGCCTTTGCCTACTCGCCGGTAGACGGCGCCGCAGCCAATGCGCTGCCCGATGCCGTACCGGAGGAACTCAAGCAGGAGCGCCTGGCACGCTTCATGGAGCTGCAGGCTGAAATCAGTGCCGACAAGCTGCAACGCAAGGTCGGCACGGTACAGCAGGTGCTGGTCGATGCCATTGACGGCGAACTGGCCATTGCGCGCTCGAAGGCCGATGCACCGGAAATCGACGGTCTGGTGCAGATCCAGGACGGCGAGCGGATGGGTCTGAAGCCCGGCCAATTCGTCGACGTCAGCATCATGGGCGCTGATGAGCACGACCTGTTTGCCCTGGTCGATCCCGATAACGCTGATTTCTGAGGGGCTCCCGGGCTTCGGCCTGAGCGCAAGGGGGATAAAGCGGACTTAGTCCTCGTAATGGATGGATATCACCACAAACGAGCTCATTCCCGTCGGCAGTTCGACTTCGAAGTCCATTTCAACGGCTTTGTTCAAAGCCGCCCGTGCCAACGGCGAATCGATGCTGATCCAATTCCGTCGCGCATCGGTTTCATCCGGTCCGACGATGCGGTAACGGCGTATATCACCATCCTCGTGTTCCAGTTCGAACCAGGCGTTGAAGAAAATACGGTCGCGCGGGGTTTTGTCCTGTTCGGGCACTTTCAGCACTTCCAGACGTTTGCTCAGATAGCGCACGCGCCTATCGATTTCGCCCAGTTGTTTCTTGCGGTAGATGTATTCGGCGTTTTCCGAGCGGTCACCTTCGGCGGCGGCTGCGGACAATGCCTTCACTACTTCCGGGCGGCGGACCTGCCAGAGATCCTGAAGCTCGGCGCGCAGGCGTTCACGCCCCTCTTGAGTGATCAGGGCAGTACTGGCTTCGGAGGGCGGACGCCATCGGCTCATCGGGGGTTCATGAAAAATTTATGGAATCTGGGTCATCTATGACAGATAATGCAGTTTGGATAGCATAAAGCATGTGCCAAGGAGATTTCATGCGGATCAGCCCATTGTTAGTCACCATCCTGTTTGCCGGGTTTTTTTCCGGGAGTGCGGATGCCGCCAAGCCGACCCGGGAGTCCCTGCTTTATACGCAGATTGATCAAACCCTGAAAACCTATCAGCAGGCACGGGATCGCTATGAAACCGGTGATGATAGCCAGTTGGCGGTGATGAATAAGGCCATCGAAGACCTTGAAGACCAGGCCAATCAGTGCTTCAAACTGAAAGCCTGCTCGAAAACCAAAGTCATCAGCGCCTACGAGCAGCTGATCAAACAATCGGATATGCCGGTTTCCGCGCCGGCCGGCGCAGGCGCCTTGGCGCCACAGAGTATTCCCGCCCTTGGAACCACCATCAAACTCTTGGGTTCGCGGAATCTCGAATTGTTGACCAAATACAACGAACCGATGCAGGCGGCAATCGCCAACTGGCTGACGGTGAATCGCGGGTTTTTCCTGGAGTCGTGGGAAAATTACCATTACATGCGCTACCTGATGGCACCGGAGTACGAAAAAGCCGGGCTGCCCGAAGCACTGCTGTTCGGCATGATGACCAAGGAATCCGGCGGCAAGGTGCATTCGGTGTCCAGGGCCGGTGCGGCCGGACCTCTGCAATTCATGCCAGCCACCGGCCGCAGGTTCAATCTTGATTCCGGTCCGGGTTACGACATGCGCTATGATCCGCAATTCGCGGCGCGCGCCAATGCCCAGTACATGAATGAGCGTTTCGAAGAGCTCAACCGCAGTCTGGAAATGGCTATTGCCGGTTACAACGGCGGTGAAGGCCGGGCCCGGCGCATCTACCGCGAACGTGGTGGTGATTTCTGGCAGGAGAACGTGTATACCGAATGGCCGGCAGAAACCCGCGATTACGTGCCGGCTGTATTGGCAGCAGCTTGGTTGTTTCTGCACGGCCATGAATACGGTCTGACCTATCCGAAACTGGATTACTCACCTGCCAGCTTGACCCTGCAGCGTGCCACCACCATCAACGAACTCACCATCTGTCTGGGCAATCCGCATAATCAGTCCGGCTGGTTCCGTGTCCTGCGCAACCTCAATCCGCATTACGAGCCCGGCCAGTATATTGCGCAGGGCATCGTGTTGCGTGCCCCGAAGAAACTTGTTGCCAGCTACCAGGCCAACTGCGTTGGCGGGTTGCGCAGCGAGCAAGCAAAAATGCTGACCCAGGCGCGCAAGGTCCCGGTGTTCTACCGGCCGCCGCCGGTGGTATCTGCTGCAACGTCGGAGGGTGAGCCTGCTGTTGTCGCTGCTGAGACGGGTCAAAAGCATAACGGTAAATACATCGTCAAGCCGGGTGAAACTCTGATGATGATCACCCGTACCTTCGATTGCGACCTCAGTCGTCTGATCAAGGTCAATGATTTGGCTCCACCGAATTATATGATTCAGCCCGGCCAAGAAATTAAATTGATTGGCTGCAAAAAATAGGAAATAAAAAGTCGGCAAAAGCCGGCTTTTTTTCAGGCCAAGGATTGCTTACAACTCATCCCAGCCGGCCTTTGGCGCGAATCGTGCCCCGTATTTGCTTTCCAGGGATTTCAGTGTGTTCAGCGCCGCATCACGGCCGATGGCTTTGATGTATTCGATCGGGCCGCCACGGAACGGAGCGAATCCGGTTCCGAAAATCACACCGGCATCCAGTAGCTCGGCATCGGTGACCACGCACTGGTGTAGACAGGATACGGCTTCATTGAGCAAGGCGAAGACCAGTCGGTCCTGCAGGTCGTCCGGCGCGGTGTAATCTTTTGGCAGCTCCGGTTTGAGCGCCTTGCCGTCGACCCATTTATAAAGACCTTCACCGTCTTTCTTGCCACGCTTGCCGGGCATCACCTGCAGGGCATCGGGCAATGTCTGGCCGTGGAATTCGGCCATGATTTTGCCGACACTGGCAGCAACATCCAGGCCGACGGTATCGACCAGTTCGATGGGTCCCATCGGCATGCCGAAATCGAGGGCTGCTTTGTCGATGGCGCGCCCCGGGATGCCTTCCGAAAAGGCCAGAATCGCTTCCTGCATGTAGGGCGCCAGAATCCGGTTGACCAGAAAGCCAGGGGTTCCGGCGACCGGCACTGGTAGTTTGTCGATGCTTCGGCAGAATGCCGCCAGACGGCGTTCGGTTTCTGCGGCCATGCCACCATGACGGACGATTTCGACCAAGGGCATCATCGCCACCGGATTGAAGTAATGCAGCCCAGCAAAACGCGATGGCTGTTCGAGCTTGGCACCGAGCGAATCCAGCGCAATCGAGCTTGTATTGGAAACTAAAAGAGCGTCAGGCTTCATCTTCGGTTCCAGTGCCGCATACAGGGCCTGCTTTGCTTCCAGATTTTCGAAGATGGCCTCGATGATCAGGTCGGCTTTGGCTACGCCATCGCCGGACACATCGGCCTGCAGACGGGCGCGGGCCACGCTGCGTTTGGCATCGTCCTTCACCTTTTTAGAGAACAGGGCATCAGCACGGTCGAGGGCTGGTTGGATGTACTGCATTTCACGGTCCTGCAGGGTCACGTCGAATCCACGCAAAGCGCACCAAGCGGCGATATCGCCGCCCATCACACCGGCACCGACCACGTGCACATGGGCAATGCCATGCTCTTTCCCGCCGAGTGATTTCAGTCGTTCCATCAGGAAGAAAATGCGGGTCAGGTTGCGCGCTGTCGGCCCCTGTGCCAGCTTGGCCACCGAATAGCCTTCCTGCTTCAGCGCAGCGCGCACCGGCATGCCGCCAGAGCGTCGCCAGGTATCGATCAGACTGTAAGGTGCGGGGTAGTGGGCCTTGCGGGCTTTGCGCGCCACTTGTTTGGTCAGTACGCCGGGCAGAATCTGCCGCGCCAGCCAGCTGTTGCTGAGCCACGCTGTCGCTTTCTGTTTGAACGGGCGATTGACGCCGTGTTCAATGAATTCGACGGCTTTATTCACCATGAGATCCGGCGCGGTCACTGCGTCGACCAGACCGATGGCGCGTGCCGCTTTGCCCGAAAGTGCGCGACCGGTCAGCATCATGTCGAAGGCCGCCGGGGCGCCAACCAAGCGGGGTAGGCGAACACTGCCGCCCCAGCCCGGATAGATGCCAAGTTTGACTTCGGGCAAGCCGATGCGGGTGCTGGCATCATCCGACGCCACGCGTGCGCTGCAAGCCAGACTCAGCTCGGTCCCTCCGCCCATGCAGTGGCCGTGGATCAGGGCGACCGTCGGGCAGGGCAGTTCGGCGATGCGTTGGAAGATGTTCTGGCCGTTGCTGATGGCATCCAGTACGGTTCCCTTGGCATCGAATTCGGCGAATTCGGCGATATCGGCACCGGCGATGAAACCAGTTTTTTTGGTGGAGCGGATGATCAGGCCTTTCGGTGGCGCGAAGGCCATGCGCTGCAACAGACCGTCGAGCTCATTCAGCACGGCCTGACATAAGGTATTGACGCTGGCGTCCTTGCGTTCAAGACTGAGAATCAGAATGCCGTCCTTGCGTGCTTCAAGCTGCCAATGCTGCGGGGAAAGACCACTGAACTGATTCATACATTCGTTTGATTGAAATTGAAGTAAGCTTATCATCACCGTTTTGCGCATATTGGTCAATTATCGGGAACTTTTAAGGCCCGAAAGCGACAAACCCCGTAGCCATTGGCTGCAACGATATGGAGATCCCGGCCCGATGGGCGAACACGAAATCGATACCGAGTTGGTTCAGCGGGCCCAGAAAGGCGACAAGAGCGCCTTCGACCTGCTGGTCCGGAAATACCAGCACCGGATCGCGGCGGTGGTCAGCCGTTTCGTGCGCAATCCGGCGGAGTGCCAGGATGTGGTTCAGGACAGCTTCATCAAAGCCTACCGGTCCCTGCCGGGTTTCCGCGGCGAAAGCCAGTTCTATACATGGATGTATCGGATTGCAGTTAATACCGCCAAGAACCATCTGGCCAGCCAGAAACGGCGTCCCGGCGCTGACGTCGAACTGGAAGATGCCGAGTTCATCGAAGGCGGCATCTACGTGCAGAACAATGACACGCCAGAACATGAACTTTTGCGCGAAGAACTTGCCCAAGTGGTCAGCAAGGCATTGGCGCAGTTGCCGGAGGAAATCCGGCAGGCCATCACCCTGCGTGAGATGGAGGGGCTTTCCTACGAGGAAATCGCCGAAGTCATGAATTCACCGGTAGGAACCGTGCGTTCCCGCATTTTCCGTGCACGTGAGGCCATCGATGCCCGCCTGCGCCCCCTTTACGAGTCCCAAAGAGTCCGCCCATGAAACCGATCAGCGAAACCGATTTAGAACAACTCAGCGCCTACATCGATGGCGAACTGTCGGATAGCGAGCGCCGTTTCTTCCAGAAGCGTCTGGCCAACGATGCTGATTTGCGTGCCGCCTGCGAGCGCGCCTGGATTGCTTCGTCGGTCCTGAAGTCACAGCCAATGCGGCTGATGCCTGCAGGCAGTGCCGATTCGATCTGCGCGCAATGCCAGCCTGAAAGCAACGCTGTGAAAGCGCCTTGGCGTCTGGTGGCTTCTTTCGCGGCACTGGCGCTGGTCGCCGGCCTGGCTTACCAGCTGATGCCGGGTCCCGAGGTCCCGGCCGCGGGTGATCCGATGATTGCCCAACAGGCCCCCGTCCCATCGCCGGCTCCGAACGCTGCTGAGCTTGCTCCCGCATCGGTGCAGAAAGCAAGTACGAAGCCGACCGCCACGGCTGCGGTCAAATCTGCTGCGCCATCGGAGCAGATCGCAGCTGTCGATGACCCGACCCGTTTCGAACTGAACGAAGCAACCCGTTCCAAATCCTGGCCGAAAAGCGATCAGGCCATGGATGACTATCTTGCCCGTCATAATCAGATGACCGGAAGCAATACCGGTAACGATCTCATTTCCTATGCGCAACTGCTGTCGGCACCGGAAGCCGATGCCAGCGAGGACGGTCAATGAGGCCTCTACGATTTCTGTTAATCCTGCTGATTCTCGCACCGTCCGGTGTGCGTGCCGAAGAGGACGGCGGCTGGCTGGATTCGGGGAAAAAGTGGGTTCAGCAGCTCTGGCGCGATGACTCCGAGGCTTGGCTTGGCCGTATCAATGCCGCAGTTGCCAACCATAATTACAAAGGCGTTCTGGTGCTGGTGCAAGGCGCTGAAATCAACACGCTGGCGGTTGAACACCGCATGGACAACGGGGTAGAAAGCCTGCGTATGCGGACTCTGTCGGGCTCTCCAAGGGAGCTGGTGAAAAAGGGTGGTCGAATCCAGAGCAACAGTCTCGGCGGTTCCCTGCAGTCATTTCCCGCCGCCGCCACCGGACAAATCACCTTCAGCCATTTTGCCAATGCTGCCGGAAACAAGTCCTACAAAGTCCGTCTTTCTGAAAAAGCCCGCGTGGCCGGCCGCGCGACCCAAGTGATCGATATTCTTGCCGAGGATCTCTGGCGTTATAGCTATCGTCTGTGGTTGGATACGGAAAGCGGATTGCCGTTGAAAGTGGTGACGCTCGACGAACGTGGGTATGCCTTAGAGCAGTTCGTGTTCACCCAAATAGACATTACGCCGGCAGCCGGAAAAGCCAAGCCCGCAAAAGCCCCGCAGAACCGTGAACTGAAGTCGCCGTTCAAGGAGGTCAAGGGGTTTCGTGTCATTGCCAGTGAAAGCCGGGCCGGTTCCACCCACTATCTATTCAGCGACGGTCTGGCCAGTATTTCACTGTATGTGGAGCCGTCGAAACAGAAGGAAAAAGCCCAAATGCGCCGGGATGGCGTCAACGGTCTGATGCTGGGCGATGGCTCCATCCGTTATGTCGCCATGGGCAAGGTGCCGGTCGCCACCCTTGAAAAAATCCTGGCACAGACCCAGCGTTGAATCCGTTCCACTTTTTATCATCGAGGTAGCCATGAAAGCAATCACACCCGTTTCCCGTTTTCTACTGGGATTCTTCAGTTGCGCCGTGTTGGTCGCCTGTTGGCAGCAGGCTCAGCAGCCGGTTCAGGCACAAAGTGCATCGACAGCCAACGCCGCGCCTTTGGTCGCGCTCCCGGATTTCAGCGCGTTGGTTGAACGCACGACGCCGGCCGTGGTCAGCATTGAAGCCAGCAGTGAGCGTGGCTCGGCTTCGGGACAGCAATCCGTCACTCCGGGCTCCGAAGACGAACAGATGCAGGAGTTTTTCAGACGCTTCTTCGGGCAGCCGATGCCGGGCCAACCCGGCCCGCAGGGGCCGCGCGGCGGCCGATCATTTGGTTCGGGATTCATCATTTCTTCCGACGGCTTCGTACTCACCAATCATCATGTCATCGAGGGCATGGACAAGCTGGTGGTGCACCTGGCCGACCGTCGCCAATTGCCGGCCAAGCTGGTCGGGTCCGATCCCTCGACCGACGTCGCCGTGCTTAAGATCGAGGGCAAAGGCCTGTCCACTCTGGCCATCGGCGATTCCGATGCGGTCAAGCCTGGACAATGGGTGGTGGCCATCGGCTCGCCGTTCGGGTTCGATTATTCGGTCACGGCCGGCATCGTCAGTGCCCTCGGCCGGCCAAGCGTCGATGGCAGCCAGCGCTACGTTCCGTTCATCCAGACCGATGTCGCAATCAATCGCGGCAACTCCGGCGGGCCGCTACTGAATACCCGTGGCCAGGTGGTAGGCATCAACTCGCAGATTTTCAGCAATTCCGGCGGCTACATGGGCGTCAGCTTCGCGATACCGATTCGAACCGCCATGAATGCCGTCGAACAGATCAAGGCCACCGGTAGCGTCCGCCGCGGCCAGCTTGGTGTGCAGGTCCGTGATCTGCAGCCGGAAGAATTGACCGATCTCGGTCTGAAAGCTGCAGAGGGCGCCTTTGTCGCCAGCGTGCAGAACGGTAGTGCTGCCGCCAAGGCCGGGATCCAGCCCGGCGATGTCATTACCGGATTCAACGGTAGTGCCATCGTCAAGTCCTCGGATCTTCCGCCCATGGTCGGTGCCCTGCAGCCGGGGGTGAAATCCAAGGTGAGCATCCTGCGCAACGGCCGTACGCTGGACATTCCGGTGGTGCTTTCGGTGCTTGACGAATCAGCCGGCAATACACGGAATCCGGGAACGCCGAACCAGGCTCCGGCCAATCCTTCCAAGCTCGGATTCAGCGTCGAGGAGGTCAGTTCGGCCACCCGTAGCCGTCTTGGCTTGGCTAGTGGCGGCGTCCAAATCGCCAGAATCAGCCAGCCGATGCTCGGTCAACTTGGCATTGCCAGGGGTGATGTTGTGCTCGAGGTCGGCCGGACCCCAGTGGCTTCGGTCGCGGCTTTCGAGAAAGCGGTTGCGGCCTTGAAATCCGGCGATCGCGTGCGTCTGCTGATCCGTAATGCCGACAGCACCGCCATCCACATCCTCGGCGTGCCGTAAGAAATTGATTCTGGGGCGGAAAACCGCCTCGGAAGCGGTGGCTTATGCGATAATGTTGGGCTAAGTTTTCCGAAAGCGACCCCATGCAGCATATCCGCAATTTCTCCATCATCGCGCACGTGGATCACGGCAAGTCGACCCTGGCCGACCGCATCATCCAGCTCTGCGGCGGCCTCGAGGCGCGTGAAATGGAAGCCCAGGTGCTCGATTCCAATCCAATCGAGCGTGAACGCGGCATCACCATCAAGGCGCAGTCGGTGTCTCTGCCTTACACCGCGGATGACGGTGTGACCTACCAGCTCAATTTCATCGATACCCCGGGCCACGTGGATTTCAGCTATGAGGTGTCGCGCTCGCTGGCCGCCTGCGAAGGCGCCTTGCTGGTCGTGGATGCCGCGCAGGGCGTGGAAGCGCAGTCGGTCGCGAACTGCTATACCGCGGTCGAGCAGGGTCTGGAAGTGGTTCCGGTTTTGAACAAAATCGATCTGCCGACTGCCGATGTCGACCGTGTCAAGGCCGAAATCGAGGCGGTCATCGGCATCGATGCCGAGGAGGCGGTCGCCATCTCTGCGAAGACCGGGCTGAATGTGCGCGCTGTTCTGGAAGCCATTGTGGCCCGCATTCCGCCGCCGAAATCGGTCGATACCGGTCATCTGCAGGCACTGATCATCGATTCCTGGTTCGACAACTATCTCGGCGTAGTCTCGCTGGTGCGGGTGGTGCAGGGCGAAATCAAGCCGGGCGACAAGATCCTGGTGATGTCGACCGGTCGCGTGCATCAGGTCGACGAAGTCGGCGTGTTTACCCCGAAGCGCAAGGTACTGGGCAAGCTCTCGGCCGGTGAAGTAGGCTGGATGAACGCCTCGATCAAGGACGTTCATGGTGCGCCGGTCGGCGATACCCTGACCCTGGCCGGAAATCCGGCGAAGGCACCCTTGCCAGGCTTCCAGACCATGCAGTCGCGCGTGTTCGCCGGCCTGTTTCCGGTCGATGCCGAGGATTACCCGGCGCTGCGCGAGGCGCTCGACAAACTCAAGCTCAACGACGCCGCGCTCAATTTCGAACCGGAAAGTTCGGAAGCGATGGGTTTCGGCTTCCGCTGCGGCTTTCTGGGCATGCTGCACATGGAAATCGTGCAGGAGCGTCTGGAGCGCGAATACGACCTCAACCTGATCTCGACCGCACCGACCGTGGTTTACGAAGTGCTGCTCACCGATGGCAGCATCCTGCCGCTCGACAATCCGGCCAAACTGCCGCCGGTCAACAAAATCGAGGAAATCCGCGAGCCGGTGATTCTTGCCACCATCCTGACGCCGCCCGACTATGTCGGCAACGTCATCACCCTGTGTGAAGAAAAGCGCGGATCCCAGCAGGGCATGAATTACATGGGCAGTCAGGTCCAGATCACCTATGAACTGCCCATGGCCGAGGTGGTGACCGATTTCTTCGACCGTCTGAAGTCGGTGTCGCGCGGCTATGCCTCGCTCGACTACCATTTCCTGCGCTTCGATGCCGGTCCGTTCGTGCGGGTCGACGTGCTGATCAATGGCGACCGCGTCGACGCCATGTCGATGATCCTGCACCGCGCCCATGCCGACCGCCGGGGCAGGGATCTGTGCGAGAAAATGCGCGAACTGATTCCCCGCCAGATGTTCGATGTCGCCATCCAGGCCGCGGTCGGATCCCAGATCATTTCCCGTTCGACGGTCAAGGCCATGCGCAAGAACGTGCTGGCCAAATGCTACGGCGGCGACGCCACCCGCAAGAAGAAGCTGCTCGAAAAACAGAAGGAAGGCAAGAAGCGGATGAAGCAGTTCGGCCGCGTCGAAATTCCGCAAGAAGCGTTCATGGCCGTGCTGTCGGTCGACAACAAATAAGGATTGCCCGTGAAAATCGATTTTGCCCTGATCCTCACCCTGCTGGCCTTGTTCACCGGTCTGATCTGGCTCGCCGATAAATTCGTTTTCGAGAAACGGCGCTTGGCCGCCGATGCCGCTGCCGCCGACCCGGTACTTGTCGAGTACGCCAAATCCCTGTTTCCAGTCATTTTCCTGGTGCTGATGCTGCGCTCGTTCCTGGCGGAACCGTTCCGCATTCCCTCCGGTTCGATGATGCCCAATCTGCTGATCGGTGATTTCATTTTGGTCAACAAATTCAATTACGGCATCCGGCTGCCGGTGCTCAACACGAAAATCGTCGAGGTCGGTGCGCCGGAGCGCGGCGATGTGTTCGTGTTCCGTTATCCGGGATCGAAAGAGCTGGGCAAGGATGATCCCGCCGCAGGCACCGATTACATCAAGCGCGTCATCGGGCTTCCGGGCGATACCATCAGCGTCGAGGAGAACCGCGTTTCCGTCAACGGCGTGCCGTTCGGCTATGCCGAGGCGGGTGTGTACGTCGGCAAGGGCGTATCCAGCGAGATGACCGGTTCGCGCATCTACAGCGAAAGTCTGCCGGGCAAGTCACACGCCATGCTGGAAATGGACGGGGTACCCTTGGGCTACCGCAATAACGGCACCTGGATGGTTCCTCAGGGCCACTATTTCGCCATGGGCGATAACCGGGACCGCAGTGCCGATAGCCGGGAATGGGGGTTCGTGCCGGAACAGAACGTAGTTGGAAAGGCAATGGTAATATGGTTAAACTGCTCGGGCTGGTTCTGTACCGACAGTTTCGAGCCGTCTCGCATCGGCACCAAAATCGACTAAGGGGGTCACCATGAAACGCAACCAGAAAGGCATTACCCTGCTCAGTTTCCTTTTCGTTCTCGCGCTGGCCGGACTCTTCGGATTCCTGTTCATGCGTCTTTTCCCGGTGTATACCGAGTATTTCAGTGCCGTCAATGACATCAAGGCCGTGACCCAGGCCACCGGAGCCGATAAACAGGCGTTGCCGCAACTCAAGGACAGTCTGTACCGGCGGTTCCAGATCAGCTATGTCGATAGTGTCAACCTAGATAAACATATCAAGTTGCGTACCGAAAAAGAAGGTGGCAAGATGCTTGACCTCAATTACGAAGTGCGCAAGCCGCTGATATACAACCTCGACTTCGTCGCCAAGTTCGAGCGCAGCTTCCCGGTGACCGGCCGGCCCGACGCGGAGTGATGCTTTGCTGACAGGGTTCCGCGATCCGGAACTGCTGCGTCAGGCGCTGCGGCACCGCAGCGCCGGCAAGCCGAACAACGAGCGTCTCGAGTTCCTCGGTGATGCCATCCTCGGCATGCTGGTATCCGATGCCCTTTACCGGAAGTTCCCGAAGGCCAGCGAGGGCGAGCTCACCCAGGCCCGGTCGCATCTGGTGCGTGAACCGACCTTGGCCGAAATCGCACGTGAACTGGACCTGGGTGCGCAACTCGAACTCGGTCCGGGAGAAATGAAATCCGGCGGACATCGCCGCGACTCCATTCTTGCCGATGCGGTCGAGGCGGTTATCGCCGCGGTTTATCTGGATGCAGGTTTCGCTGCCGCGCAATCGCTGGTGGCGGACTGGTTCGGAAGCCGACTGCAGTTATCGCTTGAAAAATCGCCGGGAAAGGATCCGAAGACCAAACTCCAGGAATGGCTGCAGTCCAAGCAGCATGCCTTGCCGGTGTACCGGCTGCTGCAGGCCGGCGGCAGCGATCATGCACGCAGTTTCGATGTCGAGTGCGTCCTTGAGCATCTGGCAATCACTACAGCTGGAAGCGGAACGTCAGTGAAGTCGGCTGAAGCCGATGCCGCCCGCAAAGCACTCATTCTTTTAGGCCTGAACAAATGACCGATTCGCAGATACCTTCCTACCGCGCCGGTTTCGTCGCCGTCATCGGCCGTCCGAATGTCGGTAAATCGACTCTGGTCAACGCGCTGGTCGGCAGCAAGATCAGTATTGTGTCATCGCGCCCGCAGACCACGCGGCACCGTATGCTGGGCATCGCCAGTTTTCCAGAAGGTCAGCTTGTTCTGGTCGATACCCCCGGCATCCATGCCAAACAGTCGCGTGCCATGAACCGGCACATGAACCGTGCGGCGCGCGGCGCGGTCAGCGATGTGCATGCGTCCGTTCTGGTTATCGAAGCCGGTCGCTGGCACAGCGATGATGCTCTGGCATATCAGGCGCTGAAGGATTCGGACGTTCCGGTCCTGCTGGTCATCAACAAAATCGACAAGCTCAAAGACAAGGACGCACTTCTGCCGTTCATCAGGGAAGTCACGGAAAACCGCGAATTCACTTCCGTGCATCTGATTTCAGCGCTTAAAGGCAAGGGAACGGCGGATCTTGTCAGGAGCCTTCTGCAGCTCATGCCCGAATCCGAGCCGCTCTACGGCGAGGACGAAATCACCGATAAAAGCCAGCGTTTCCTGGCCGGCGAGCTGGTGCGTGAACAACTGATGCAGCGCTTGGGTGACGAGCTGCCTTATTCCGCCACGGTCGAAATCGAAAAATTCGAGGATGACGGCGGTTTATTGCGTATCGGTGCCGTCATCTGGCTTGAACGGGAAGGGCAGAAAGCCATCGTCATCGGCAAAGGCGGCCAGCAGCTGAAAGCCATCAGCACCTCGGCACGTCTGGGCATGGAAAAGCTGTTCGGTTCCAAGGTATTCCTGGAAACCTGGTGCCGCGTCCGCGACGGATGGTCCGATGACGAGGCCGCGCTGCGCCGGTTCGGTTACAACGACTGATGCGCGTCGAGTGGCAGCCCGCGCTGGTGCTGCACAAGCGGGCATACCGCGAGACCAGTCTGCAACTTGAACTGCTGACCCGGGATCACGGCATCGTCGGTCTTGTCGCCAAGGGCGTGACTGGCGCCAAAAACCACGTATTGCGGGCGCAATTACAGCCGTTGCAGCACATCAAAGTCAGCTTTCTGCTGAAAAGTGAACTCGGCACATTGACCGGATCCGAGCCCCTGCCGCCGGTACTGGCGATTGCCGGTGATCGGCTGATGGCCGGCCTCTACCTCAACGAACTGGTGTTGAAGCTTTGTCCGCGTCAGGATGCCGATAATGAGCTCTACCAAAGGCTTCTGGCGGCGCGCAGCGAGCTTGCCGGCAGTATGCCCCTCGCATGGCTGGTGCGTCGTTTCGAGCGTGATCTGATTCAGCATCTAGGCTACATGACCCCATGGTCGGCCACCGCCAACGGTACTGACATCGAGCCGGAGCGCCATTACCGCGCATATCCCGAACTGGGTTTGATACCGGCAAAGGCGGAAGAGCCGGGAGTGCTGTCCGGTATCGATCTTCTCGATTTCAATGCCGACAGAATGCCCTCATTGCCGGCCTTGGGCGCTCTAAGGCAGTTGTTGCATGGCGTGATTGCCATGCATTTGGGAAAATCCCTGCCACGGTCCTGGCAGATGATCGGTGAGCTCAGTCGTCCGATGAAACCATGAAAGCCAAGGTATCGGCCAACGTGGTCTGGAAGGCGGAAACCAAAGCCGCTGACCGGTCCTGATCGAGCGCACGGCATGCTTCCAACAGACGTTCGGCACCCAGAAAGCCGCAGCTGGCCTTGAGCTTGTGCAGGGTATGATGGAGTGCTTTCGTGTCGCCGGCATCGAACGCTGCCTGAATGCCGTACGCAGCAACCGGAAGTTCGGCAATGAACATGGCACGCATGCTGGCTAGCGCTGCAGAACTGCCTCCGAGGGCTTTGAGCGCTTTTTCCTGATTCCAGAGCTCCGCGGCGGAACCGCAGAGCCGATGGATTGCGTCGTGGAGCTCGGCGACGGGCATCGGCTTGGCCAGAACATCGCGGATGCCCCCGGCGGCGAGGCGTGCGCGGATTGCCGGCGTGACCTCGGCACTGATCGCCAGAATAGGAATACCGGACGGAAACGCGGCGAGCATGTCGAGCAGTCCGCCATCGGGCAGGTTCAGGTCGGAAATGATCAACGACGGCGGTTTTGTCCGCATCGCCATGCAGCCCGATGTGAGGTCGGGGCAGGCGGTCAATTCGATATCCAGCAGGGTGATGGCTTCGCTGAGGTACAAGCGGCTGATGTCATCGTCTTCAATTAGGAGAATGGATGTTTTCATCGGTGTTTTTTTGGATATGCGGTGCCATGGCGCATGGATATCTGCGAAAATACGGCTTTATCACGGAATCCCATTGTGGCACGAAGCGGACCCAAAGCAAAACGCGAATACGAAATCGACATCGACAACCTCAGCCATGAAGGGCGCGGTGTCGGTCGTCTCGATGGCAAGACGATATTCGTCGCCGGTGCGCTCGTCGGCGAGCGGGTGCGGGCCCAGCAAACCGGCCGCAACCGCCATTTCGACGAGGCACGCACGCAGGAAGTGCTCAAGGCCTCTGCCGACCGGGTCGAACCGCGGTGTCCGCATTTCGGCATCTGTTCCGGCTGCGTGCTCCAGCATCTGGTCAGCCATCGCCAGATCGAGGCCAAACAGCGGACACTGACCGACAACCTGCAACGGATCGGCCATGTCACGCCTGAGGCCATTTTGCAGCCCTTGACCGCCGATGCCTGGGCCTACCGTCGCAAGGGTCGGTTTTCGGTACGTTACGTCGAAAAAAAAGGTGGCGTGCTGGTGGGATTCCGGGAAACGGATCCGCGTTTCGTGGCCCAGCTGCGGGAGTGCCACACCGTGGTGCCTGCCGTGTCCGCTCTGATCATGCCCTTGACCGAACTAATCGGCGCCATGCAGGCCAAACGGGAAATCGCCCAGGTCGAGTTCATCCAAGGCGATGGCCCAGTGGCATTGGTATTCCGAAATCTGGTCACGCTCTGTGCCGACGACTTGCGGCGCCTTGCCGATTTCGGCATGGCGCAGGATGCGCAGATATTCCTTCAACCCGGCGGCGCGCATTCGGTGCATCCGCTGCGCGATGATTACCCGGCCTTGGGCTTCAATTTGGCCGAGTACGGTATCCGTTTCGAATTCAAGCCGCTGGATTTCATCCAGGTCAATGCTTCGCTGAACGCCGCGATGATTACGCGCGCCATCGCATTGCTGCAACCGACAGCAGAGGACGTCGTGCTCGATCTGTTCTGCGGTCTGGGCAACTTCACCTTGCCGCTGGCCAAAGCGGCGGGGGAAGTGGTCGGTGTCGAAGGCGATCAGGGCCTGGTCGAGCGTGCGCGGGAAAATGCCCGCCGGAACGGCATCGCCAATGCCGAGTTCTTCGCCGCCGACCTGAACCAGGACATTTCCGCCCAGCTTTGGAAAACCCAGCGCTTTACCAAACTGCTGCTTGACCCGCCGCGGGCCGGGGCCATCGAGATCCTGAAGCAGATGAATCTCGAGGGCATCCGCCGCATTGTTTATGTATCCTGTCACCCAGCCTCATTGGCACGCGATGCGGCCTATCTGGTGCAGGAGCGCGGTTATCGCCTGCTGCAGGCCGGCGCCATGGACATGTTTCCGCAGACCGCCCATGTCGAAGCCATTGCCGTGTTCGAGGCCGGCTGATGGCAATCGAGATCGAACGCAAGTTCCGGGTCATCGGCGAGGCCTGGCGCGGGCAGGCCCATCACCGGTTGCGCATCGCGCAGGCCTATCTGAATGATAGCGAGGCGCTGGCGTCGGGATGTGAGCAATGTTCGGTCCGCATCCGCATCACCGGGGAATCCGCCAACCTCAACATCAAATCCCGGCAGGCCGGTGCGCGCCGACAGGAGTTCGAGTATCCGATTCCGCTGGCCGATGCCGAAAGCCTGATGCGTCTCGCCTGCAAAGGCCGTATCGAAAAGGTACGGCATCTGGTGCAGGTCGGCAGCCATCTCTGGGAAATCGATGAGTTCGCGGGCGACAATGCCGGGCTGGTGGTTGCCGAAATCGAGCTTCAGCATGAAGGCGAGCCCTTCGACAGGCCCGATTGGCTGGGCACGGAAGTCACCGATTGCCTGCGCTTCTATAATATGGCACTGGCCGCAAGACCTTTTCACCACTGGACGGCCGAGGAAAAATCATGCTGATCATCGGAGTCGAATCGCACGAACTCACCGCCGTCGAGCGTGAATTCCTCCAGCATCCTGCCGTCGCCGGAGTCATTCTGTTCTCCCGGAATTTCGCATCGAAACCGCAGCTGTCCGAGTTGTGTGCTGATATCCGTGCCAGCTCGCCCTGGCCGCAAGTGATCTGCGTCGATCAGGAAGGCGGGCGCGTACAGCGTTTCCGCGACGGGTTTGCCAAACTTCCCTGTCTCGAGCGGTTCGGCGAGTTGGCGCGCACCGACAGCGCATCGGCACTCGCTCTGGCACGCGAGCATGCCTTTCTTATGGCCTCGGAAATCATCGCTTCTGGACTGGATCTGAGTTTCGCGCCGGTCGCCGATCTGGGCCGCGGCAATCTGGCCATCGGCAACCGCGCCTTCGCCGCCGACCCCGCCACTGTGGCGACGTTCATCGAAAGCTATGTGGCCGGCATGCACGATGCCGGCATGGCCGCGACCCTGAAGCATTTCCCGGGTCACGGCTCCGTTCTGGAAGATACCCATTTCGACCAGGCCGTGGACTCCAGGCCCTACAGCGAAATCGCGGCGGCCGATCTGCTGCCGTTCACTGCTGGCCTGCGCGCCGGTGCCGATGCCGTGATGATGGCGCATGTCGTTTATCCGCAGGTTGCTCCGGATCCGGCCGGCTATTCGCCCCATTGGATCGGCAAGGTGCTGAAATCAGAGCTTGGCTTCACCGGTGTCGTGTTCAGCGATGATATCGGCATGGCGGCGGCCGAGTCTGCCGGCGGCGTCGCAGCGCGAATCGCGCAGCATCTTTCGGCCGGTTGCGATGCCGTGTTGGCCTGTCCGCCGGCCTGCGTCACCGATGCGGTTGCCGCCATGCCCGTTCGCGAATACCCGCGCAGCCGGCTGGCCGGCCTGTTTGCCGCAAAGCCGATGGTCTGGGATACACTGGCCGAGGATGCACGTTACCGGTCCGCGCTGAAGTGCATAGCCGATTTGGAGCAGGTGTAATGCGACATGACATTGCCGAAGTTCTGGCACGTTCCGAGCTTCTTTATGACCGCGCCCAAATCGAATTGGCCATCGATCGGATGGCAGATCGCATTCGAAAAGACCTGCATGGCCAGTTCCCAGTTTTCCTGACACTCATGCATGGTGGCCTTTTTTTTGCAGCCCGGCTCGGTTTGGCCCTGAACATGGATGCGGAATTCGATTACCTGCATGCCACGCGCTATCGCGGTGAAACCACGGGCTCCGGACTGGCCTGGCTGCATCGTCCAGCCGCAATCCTCGAGGGCCGCACAGTTCTGCTGGTCGACGACATCCTCGATGAGGGACACACCCTGAAGGCCGTCCGCGACTGGTGCGAAGACCAGGGCGCGGCCCGCGTCCTGATCGCCGCCATGGCGGTAAAACAGCATGAACGCTGCGTCTCCGGACTGGAGGCCGACTATACCGGCTTTACGGTGCCGGACCGCTATGTGTTCGGCTACGGCATGGACATCAATGAACACGGGCGCAATCTGCCCGGCATCTATGCACTGAAATGAGTATGAATATCGATCTTGCCGTCATCGGCGGTACCGGCGTCTATCACTTGCCCGGCTTGCAGTGGCAGGACTCGCATGCATTGCAGACCCGATTCGGCGCCCCGTCCGGACCGATCCGGACAGCATGCATCGGATCCGCGCAGGTCGCTTTCCTCGCTAGGCACGGGGAAGGGCACGCGCTGCCACCGCACCAAATCAATTACCGCGCCAATCTGCAGGCATTGCACGATTTGGGTGCTAGGCGGGTTTTGGCCATCAATACCGTTGGTGGCATCGGTCCGGATTACGGACCGAGGGCATTGGCGGTTCCTGACCAGATCATCGACTACACCTGGGGCCGCATCAGCACCCTGTGCGAGGCACCCGGTAGTTCCGTTCTTCATGTTGATTTCGGCAATCCCTACACGGAAAGTCTGCGCTTGGACCTGCTGGCTGCCTGTAAAGATGCCGGAGTAGGCGTAGTGGCCGGCGGTTGCTACGGTGCCACCCAGGGGCCACGCCTGGAAACCAAAGCTGAAATCGCGCGCCTGCGCCGGGATGGCTGCGATCTGGTCGGTATGACCGGCATGCCGGAGGCGGGCTTGGCCAGAGAGCTCGGTCTGAGCTATGCCAGTCTGTGCGTCGTGGCGAATTGGGCCGCAGGCTGTGACCCGGTCGATACCGAAATCACCCTGGAAGAGGTGTTGGCCAATGTCGAATCGGTCAGCGGTCATCTGCTGGCGATTCTTGAGCACCTGCTGGAACCCTAAAAAATACTTGGCAATTCAAAACGTTTTGTGCATACTTTATTTACCAGCGGTTCATGTTGGTGAACGTTCAATCCAAAATTTAAGGTGTGACAGTATGAGTGTCGGTACGGTGAAGTGGTTCAATGATGCAAAAGGTTTCGGTTTCATTGCGCCCGAGGACGGCAGCGAAGACATATTCGTTCATTTCTCGGCGATCAGCTCCGAAGGCTTCCGTTCCTTGAAAGAAGGTCAGCGCGTCACCTTCGACGTGGTGCAGGGCCCGAAAGGAAAGCAGGCAGCCAACGTCGTCGGCGCCTGATTGTTGGCGGCGCAAGCCGCCAATCTTTCCATGTGGTATCTCGTCATTGCCAAAGATCATCCGGGTACTTTGGCGCAGCGACTGGCCTCCCGGGCCGATCATCTCGCACGCCTGCATGACCTGAACAAACAGGGTCGACTGAAGCTTGCAGGTCCGATGCCCGCCATTGATGCCGCCGATCCGGGCGATGCCGGATTCACAGG
>Ga0315906_10002713_pt1 | contig 24263 bp, 18 predicted proteins | sample LakEriMetagenome_4_FD_203526 | JGI IMG/M metagenome (GOLD analysis project Ga0315906, IMG submission 203526) | Freshwater fungal communities from buoy surface, Lake Erie, Ohio, United States - Buoy 2 MA122 | ecosystem: Environmental > Aquatic > Freshwater > Lake > Lake biofilm | place: USA...
GTCCTTCAGATTCTACTCGACGTTCTTCTATCACATAATATCGACCACTTTATCATTTGTACATCTGGTTCTGGCATTTTATTTTATATTTAATAAAATAAATTAAAAAAAAATTAAACTAAATTTTTATAAAATTCAACTGCTCTCGGATTAACTTTTATACATAATGTATTGAAATTTTTAATAGATAAACCTTCTAATGTTCTTACTCTACTCAATGCAACATAAGCTTGTGAATTTTCAAATATATTACTTAAATCAACTTCTGCATAATCAATAGTTACACCCTGAATTTTATGTATTGAAACAGCAAATGCTACCTTTAACGGTATTTGCGTCCATTGAATTATTGGTATATTATTCTCATCCAATGTCCATATTTTATGGTCAATTAACAACGTTATTCCATTTAAAAATTTAACTCTTGGTAAATCATTTTCAAATCCTATAACAACTCCTCTACTACCATTGACCAATTTATTTTCTAAATCCATATTATAAAGCAACATAACTTGTGCTCCTATACATAATTGAAGACTAAACGGAGCATTACATGATTTATTGATTTTTTCTTCTACATTTTTTATACCGCTTTTAAGTACTTCATATTCTAAATCATATTGATAAAATTCTAAATTTTCATTTTTAAGAACGAGATTATTTAATTCTTTGTCGTTCTCTGAATCAACATCTCTATTTAGTGAATATAATTTTGTAGGTAAAATACCAAAAGCGTTTTCTAATTTTACATTTACTCTTGATTTTAGTATTTCTACTGTATTTTCTGATATACTACCAATTCGTATTTCATTTAACAAATTTTTAAAAACACTATCTTCTTGTCTAAAATTTTCATCGAGGTAAACTATATGTTTTATACATGAATTCCAACTTTCTGCATCAAAACAAAATGAATTCGTTTCTCCAACAACAGGTAATTGAAGGAAATCACCTGATAGAATAATTTGAATACCCCCAAATGGTTTATTACTTCTTCTAATTACTCTTGCTAAATATTCAAGTTTATCAAATAATTCAGGAGATAGCATAGATATTTCATCTATAATTAAGATATCTAAATCTTTCCATCTTCTTAATATATTATGTCTTTTTTGAATCATTAAATATAAAGAACCGGCATCTGAATTACCTAATCCAATACCTAAATATGAATGGAGTGTTACTCCATTAATTAATATGGCTGATGTTCCAGTAGTTGATGTAACAGCAATATGTTTGGTATTTAAATATTTAGCGTAAATCATTTTAATTAAATATGATTTACCTCCACCTGCTTGAGAAGTTATAAATACATTTTTACCTTCTGATATCAAATCGTAAGCATATTGTTGTTTTTTAGATAGTCCATATTTAGATAGTTCAATTTTAGTTTTTATTTCTTGTTTTGCTGGTTCCGGTAATTTTTCAACTTTCTTTTTTTTAGTCTCTTTTTCATTTTCTTTCTTTTTATTTTCATATTCTAAAAATTTATTTAAATCATTTTCTGAAATTTGATTATATTCTTTACAAAAATCAGTTATATCATCTGATAATGGATTATATTTCTGCATAATACGATATTTTATAGCAGTTTCAGTTCGTTTGTGATTTTCTGATAAAATTTTTATATTTATTCCTTTTTTGGCGGATGTAAAAAGATAATTATCTTCATCTTTTGACCATCGTTTTCCTTTATTAGATGTTGTATCCAGTTTTGTATCCAGTTTTGTATCCAGTTTTGTATCCAGTTTTGTATCCAGTTTTGTATCCAGTTTTGTATCCAGTTTTGTATCAACTTTATTCTTCTTTGAAAATAACGATACGAACGGTTTACTTTCTTCATAATCATCAACCATGTCATCTAAATCCATATTATAATTTTTAATATTTTTTGGAATATCATTTTCAATTTTATTTTTATATTTTAAATTAATTTTATATCCCAAAGATTTTAATTCATTACATCGTTCTGCAAATAACCATTCTATTTCTTTTTTATAATCAGGTATTTCTATCTTAATATAATTATCGTTATTTGGATGCATAACAATTAAGAACATTTCTTTAACTTTAAAATCATAAAATGTTTCTAATATCATTCTGTATATATTTAATTGCATAGAATATTTAGAATAATTACAATCTGGTAAATGTTCAATTGGATATAATGCTTTTTTATCTTTATATCCTTTATAATCTATTTCTTTTGACCTTTTCCAATCATATAAACTCAAAGTTCCGTCATCATTAATAAAAACACAATCTATCGAACCCATTATTCTTAAAATATCGCTAAATATTAACCATTCAGTTCTATATATTTCTAAATGTTTATGTTCTTCATAAAATTTTAGAAAATAATTATATTCAATAGAGTTATTTTCTACTTTTATTCCATTATAAAAATTTTCGATATTTAAATGTAATTTAGTTCCTAAATCCGTAGACTCATTTGAATTTTTATCCCATTCTTTTTTTATATCTTCATAAGACATATTATGATATTTGTATGTTGGATCATTGTATTTTTCACCCTTGATAATGTTTTTTATAATTGAGTCGTAATCAAACTCTTCAAAAAATTTTTTAAAAAATGTTGTGCATGATATTAAATCGTTATCATTTCCATCAATCCAATATTTATGTCCTGTCTCTTGAAATTTTATTCTTTCATCAAATTGATGTTTATTTTTAATTGATAAATTCATATTATTCTAAAAGAACATTATCTTTTAGAATTCAATTTTTATATTTCTTTAAATAAATAATGTGTTATGAATTTAAATCTTTAGAATTTAGTAATGGAATACTCGACAATAATATAGATATTACTTATATTATACATCTAGAAAATAACGGTAGATATAAAAATATTATGGAACAATTAAATATATTTAAACCAACTAAAAAAGTTTATATCTGTTTTAATAAAGGTTATAAAAATTGTAAAAAATCTGAAAAAATAAATAAATCAAATTTAGATTTAGTAGATACATATATCAACATACTAAAACATGCTGAAAATAATGGTTATAAAAATGCTTTAATATTTGAGGATGATTTTATGTTTTCAGATAATATTTTAAATATAAATTATACAAAAAGTGTAAATAAATTTTTAAGCGAACATAAAGACGAAGAATTTGTTTATATGTTGGGTAATTTACCAACATTGCAGATTCCTTCTTTTAATAGTGATACATCATTATTAATAATAGGTTTGGGGACACATGCATGTTTTTATTCTGAAAAATTAATAAAAAAGATAGTAAAAGATAATCATGAAAATATATTAGATTGGGATGATTATCTTAGAAATTATAGAAGATATAATTTTAAGCTACCTTTATGTTATCAATTATTTCCAATAACTGAAAATTATAATAATTGGACAGATGTTCTAAGTACACGAATAATAAAAAAAATTATAAAAATAAATAATTTAGATACAAAAGCTGAACCTGGTTATGGTAGAATGTATTGGTTTTCATATTTCTTATTCTATGTATTGGTTTTCATATTTCTTATTCTATGTATTGGTTTTCATATTTCTTATTCTATGATTTTTATAATAAGAAAAAATTATTATTGAAAAAAATCCGTTCTTCTTTAAATGTAAATGCGACTATCATTTGGATGTTTGTTTATCTCTGAAAGTAAATTTGGATTATATTCTTTATTAGTTCTTAAAGTTGTCATTTTTTTTATGACATTACCACCATCACATAGAAATTATTCAAGTTACTGTAATTCAATATTCTTTCAGATAACCTTTAGAAAACATATTCAAATTATAATTCTCCGAATAATCAAGAAAAAAATTCATCTTTGTTTTATTAAGGTTTTGATATATTCAAAAATAAAAAAAAAATCGTACAAATATAATTTTTTTATGAGTATAATTAAAAAAAACACACACATTTTTCTAATCAACAAAAATGATTTTAACAATTAAACTATTTTAAAGTTTTAATAAAAAAAACATTTTTTTTAGTTTAATTTTATAACTATAAAATTTTGAAATCAACAATTTTTGGTTGATTTCAAAACCAAAATCAACCAAAAATTGTTGACTACTTTATTTCAATTTAAAAAAATAATATATAATAAAATAAATGATATGTGAATATTGTGAAAATATTTATAATAATAAATCAAATTTAACAAGACATCAAAAAACTTCTAAATTTTGTATTAAAATACAAATTGAAAAAAATCAAACTATTTTTTTAAATGATAAATTTATATGTGATTTTTGCAATAAAGAATTAACTACGAAACAATCATTAGATAGACATATTAATGTTTGTAAATCAAAAAAAAATAACGAAGATAGTAAAATAAAAAAATTAGAAAAATTAGTTAATGAACTAAATAATGAAATTAAAGAAATTAAGGATAATAAAAATTCAAATGTAACAATTAATAATACAGTTAATACAGTTAATAATATAACAATTAACAATATTGATTTCATGTCTTTTATGACAGCCGAAAGAATAAAAGAAATATTTGACCAAAAATTCAATATAGAAACTTTATTTGGTTCAGAAAAATCACTTGCTAATTTTACAATCGAAAATTTTTTGTCAGGTAAAGATAAACCTATTTATTTATGTACCGATAAAGAACGTAATAAATTCATTTTTCTTGATAAAAATAATAAAAAAATCAATGATACCAATGCTCAAATATTGATTGATTTGATAATGAAATATGGATTTAACAAAATAAAAAAATCATTTGATAATCATTGTAAAATTAAACCAGAAAATCTCAATAATGCTTATAACAGTATAATGAATATAAAAAAAGACGGTAAAGAATATATAAATTATTTGAGCAGTAATTTACCAAAAACAATAGAAGAAAGACAAATTAAAGATGATGTTCAAAATCAAAATTCGATAGAAGAAGATGCAATAATTTTTGAAGATGATGATATTATTAATTTTGACGAAATTAGCGGTATTCCATTATATGAATTTAATAAATATAGAGAACACTATATAAAAACCGGAAAAATACTTATTCCTTCTAAATTTGAAAAAACAAAAGAAAACGTAGATAAACTAAAAAAATATTTTTATTTCAACAATATTACAAGAGGCATTGAATTTTAAAACAGCTATGCTATTAGAATACTTAGAAGTAATGAACAAATAACTATGATTGATTTGAATAAAATATTAAGAGACCAGTTTGAAGATTACCTCAACATTTAGGACAAATAATTAGAGATAATAATAAAACTAGAAAAAGAACTAGAAAAGACCATTTTCCTGAAACTAGATATGGTAGGTCAATAGATAAACAATCCGAGTTAAATAAATTCTATAAAAAGGTAGATGAATATAGACTTGATAAAATTATATGTTTAGATGAAACATCTATACAACTTGGAATGTATCCAACTTTTAGTAGATGTAATTTAGGTAAAAGATTTATCATAAATAGCAATAACAATAATGTTTTTAAGAAATATACTTTATTATCTGCTATATCATCTAATGGTATAATAGGATATAAATTATACGAAAATGGAGGCATGACCACAGATAGATTTGTTAATTTTATAAATGAAAATATAAATGGTAGATATAGAAATCATTTAATTATAATAGATAACGCAGGCGCTCATAGAAAACAAGAAGTTAAAGATATAATTAGAAATGTAGGTAATGAATTGTTATATACTATACCATATAATCCAAAAACAAATGCGATAGAAAACTGGTTTAGTCAGTTAAAACATTATCTTAAAAAGGATGGTGTATTATCGTTCGATTTACTAAAACAAAGTGTTAGAAATGCAATAAGAAAAATTAAACCAGAAAACTATGTTAATTATTTTCGTTTTGTATATAGGAAGGAAGAGTTAAGGAAATATGAAAAGAAGAAATCAACCAGATATAGAAGTCCAAAAAGTTATAAATAAAATTGAATTAAAAATTTTAAGAATGTATGATAATTAAAGATGAATATTCCATTATATATTATATCTAAGATACTTTTGTATCGACCCCGCAAAGAAGACTTCAAAATCATATCAAAACTTATATGTGATTATGAACACTGGTTAAATACTACTGGAATGCATGGTATATCTTTCAAAAAATATTATTTTACACAAATTATTGGAAAAGAAATGAATATTAATTATGTATATGATTGGTTATTGGAAACATATTCATTAGATAATTATTACACAAAAAAAGAAGCATATGAAGATTTATGTAATGATAATTTAATAGCAGAATTTCAAGGAGATCATTATGATTATCATACTTGTAAAGTCGATATTAGAATAAGTATTGAAAAACTTACAAAATATATGATAGAATGCAAGGCTAAACTTATTAAAAACCATTTTTTTGATCTTTAAAAAAAATTGAATTTTTAATTTAAAGATAATATTTTATATTTAAAATATGAGTAACTCAAATAATAATAACGATAGTGATGATGACGAATACGATGATGATGATTTCTACGAATATGATGATTGGTATGAATACGATGGTCCCAACTTCGAACCTGATTATATGTATTAATCAGAATCTACATTACAAATAATAATTTTTAAATAGGAATTCCTATTTAAAAATTGAATTTAAAAACTAAATATTTATAAATAATTAAAATGTCTTATCAAACAACTCAATCTTACACAACAAGCGATATCAACAACAACAATGCAGAATGGTATTTTAAAATAATTTCATTACGAGAAGAAATGACACAGATTGAAGATGAAATTTCATTATGTAACGACGAAAATAATATACATTTATTAAGAGAAAAAATTAGAGAACTTTTATTGGAAATTGAAATTTTAGAAGAAGATGAACAACCCGAAGATGAACAACCCGAAGATGAACAACTTGAAGATGAACAACTTGAAGATGAACAACTTGAAGATGATGATATATATATTACATATAGTAAAAAATGAGATAATGAGAAAAGGAAGACCAGAATATCTCAGACGAACTAAAAGTTCAATCAGTGGTACTACATCGGTATCGGATTAGCAATCCCTATGTTAAAAACCATAGACAATCCAAAATTTACACAGACTGCTAAGTTTAACCTTGAAAATAAAGATTCTAAAACCGGCGTTTTAAATCTTCAAGGGTGTGCATATACCAAACTATAAATTTGTTAGCGGTAATATCGCCAAGTTGTTCAAAAACTTCATAGTTGTTTTCAATATCTGCAGTATCAGATGTAAATGCTTTATTATAATATTCTAAACTATTTTCATCCAATAGAATATTTATATAATGAGTTTTTAATTTAGCTTTTTTCAGTAAATTAAAAATTAACTCTTTGAAATCGTTTCCTCTTGATCCATTATAAATTATAACTTCTTCGTCACTCTTATTAAACGAACTAACAGACATTCTTTTGTTTCGTTTGTGATCATATTTCCTTAAATAAATTATAAAAAAATCATTTTTTTACCGAAGTTTATTTAAATGCGCTTTAGAAGGAAAACCAAGACCTAAATACAGTGTATTGCAGAGTAAAAATACAACCTAAAGAGAAGAAGTGTCTGTACTACAAAAGAATTGAACCTTTAAGGTAAATAAAATAACACAAGATCGATCTTAAATATCCAGTTTAATTACAGGTGTCCCATTCTTGAAAATTCGGCTGTAAATAAGGATAAATTTTATATAAAATATACATTAATTTTATTTGTTTACTACCTTCGTTTAGACCTTTTTATAGACCTTCTTCGTTTAGACCTTTTTATAGACCTTCTTCTTTTAGACCTTTTTATAGACCTTCTTCTTTTAGACCTTTTTATAGATTTTCGTTTATAAAGTTTTTTAATACCGTCGTGAATATCCTCCCCATCCAACAAGGGCGGTGCAAAAGTTGAAAGTATTGAAATTAATTTTTCATTATTGATAAAAGTAAAGTTTGGTTTAGTAAATTCATTTATTTGTTTTTCGTTAAATTCGAGAGGTTTGTGTTCGTTTCTTCCTAATAATTTATATAAGTCATTTTTTTTTTTATTATCTTCTTCATTTATATCGCAATCAGAAGATATTTTTACATCTTCTTTCGTTTTTTCATCATTAATTACTTTGTCTTGTGATGGATCCAATAATATTTCATTATTTTTATAATAATTTAATTCATTTAGTTCACAAAATTCATCTTTAATATTTTTATATTTTCCGTACGATTCTGAATAATTATCTGTTAATATATCTTTAATTGAATCCAAATCAACTTTGTCTGAAATTTTTCTAAAAAATAATGTTCTTGAACTAATTTTTGATGTGATGCTATAAAAATAAATTGCATGTTTTAAAGATACTTTAACACATTTATCATAGACTGGCGACATATACATAACTTTTTCAGGTTTATCAATATCATTCCATAAAATAGGTGATGTTGTCAAATATTTATTTCTAATATCGGATGTTGTGCAATATATTTGACCTTCAACACTATAATAATTTGTCAACATTTCTCTTATATCTTCGTAATCTTCCATCATTTTTAATAAACCCAAATCCTTAATTTGTTTCATTTCTTCTTTTAGTTTACTAGCATCGTATTTTTTTATATATCCTAGCATTCCTTGAATTTCGTCTTTATTTATTCCATATAATTTTGATTTTAAATCAACACAAGTAGCATCCACAATAACACCTTTTCCACTAGCTCTAATACTAGACCTCAATAAATAAAACATATTTGTCGCCGCCCTAGATGACGATGACGATAATGTTAATCTAAACACATGAAAAATTCTCATGGAAAGAATTACTAACATACATTCCATAAAATTTTTAAAAAAATATTCATCGGTAACATGTCTTGTTATTTTATTTTGATACCAATTTAACGTATAATTTTTAAAATAATCATCTGTTTTTGAATATTTACATATTATCTTAGCATCATTTATAGACAAAGAATTCCATTGTTTTGATGGTTTATCAACTGAAAATTCTGTTTTACAAAAAACACTTTTTTTATAATTTATATTTTTTTCAGTAGTAGACATTGGAGTTTTAATTTTGTTTGAAAACAAATTATATGAAGGTTGTATTGGAATACAATATCCTGAAACTAGATATATAATACTATTATTATTGAGTTTGTCATCATTAATAATAACTTCTAGACATTCTAAATAAACTCTTACTATTGATGGGTGTGCCCATTTAGTGTTTGAATCAAAAAATCCTATACTATTTATATCACAAAAGTCTTTTCCGTACTTAGCGTCTTTTGGGGCATGAACTACAAAATGTATTCTATCTTTAAAAACCGTAAAGGCTCTCCATTTATTCCACCAATCAGGTTGTGTGACACCTTCATGTGCTAAAAATAATATAATAACTTTAAAATCATCATCTTCAATATTTTCCAAAGCATTTTTTTTTACTTCATCATCTGTTGTTGATTCCATTTTATTTTTAATAAATAATTTATTTTAAAATTAATTTACTTTTCAAAATATTCTTTCATTTGTTGATAACCTTTAGAAAACATATTCAATTTCTCTCTTGTTGTTACATTAAAATTATACAAATTTATACTATCTTCAACTACTTGAATAATATCAAAATTATCATTTGGTTCTATTTCTTTTCGTTTTAATTTATATAATTCACCTATTGGTATACATATAATTTTAAAAATATATTCAAGCATATTGAATTCATTATCTTTTGTAAATGAAAACGAAGATAACTTATTATGTATTCCTAATATTCTCTTTCCTTTTTCTATTGCTTTTTCTATCGCAAAATTATTCGCAACTCCACCATCTACGTAATAACTATTTCCATATTTAAAGTTTTCAAAAATTAAAGGTAAATTAGATGACATTCTTATTGCTATTAAACATGGTAATGTAGGTGTATTCTCATAAGATAAATATTCTATCTTTCCTTCTGTAATATTATATGTAACACATATAAAGTCTTTATTAAATTTTTCTTTTATATCGGTAAATGTTGGTATATATCCAATTTTATGTAATGTCATCTTTTCAAGTTCTTCATAAATATGAAGAAATGATATTGCACCTAAACCATTCATCATCGCAAACATATTAAAACTTTGTAATTTTTCAATTACATGATTAGTACAAATGAAAACCATTACTTCAACAGGTGTATATCCAATTATAAGTAAATAATTTATAATAGTACCACCAGAAGTACCAATATAAGTTTTAATATCAGTAAGTAAATAATTATCGATTGCGTATTGTAATGCACCAAAAATAACAAATGATTTAACAGCACCACCTCCTAAAACTAAAGTATCATAATTTGATGATACTTTTTCTTCAACATTTATTTTATTTTCTTCATTATAAATTTTATTTTCTTCTGGATTATCCATTTTTTTTTATAAAAATTATGTTTTTAATTAGACATTCAAAACTCTTTTTAATAATAAAACACTTATAATTGCAAGTAGAATAATAACAACAATATAACCAGTATTGTTACATTGATATAATTTAGAACATACAACACAATTCATTGTATGATCGGCTACTTGAATACATGTTGGTTCATTAAAATCATTATATCTTCTTTGTTGTTTACGTTCGTATTGTTCAGGTTCAAATTGCATTGGTTGATAATTACGAGGATCATCAATAATCTCATTCATAAATTGAGGAGGAGGTTGTTGTTGAGATACAAATTGTTGAGGAGGAGGTTGTGATTGATTCATATTCATACCAGATTCATATGGTGCATTATGTGTATTAGTATTTCTAATGAATTTTTGAACTTTTGACGATGTATCAGAAGGAATCATCATTAATCCATTATTATTTCTGGTATTATTTTCAAGGTCGTCAAGAAAAGGTAGATCATCAATCATTGTAATATTTTTATTTGTTTTATAATTACTCATTTATTATAAAAAAATAATTAAAATAAAAAAAAATGTTATGTAAAATAAAAATGATGAGACAGAGATCAAAAAATAGAAAAAGAAAATCAAAACCAGTTATAAAAAAATGCGATCATTCTCGAAATTTTTCTTGTTCTCAATATACTGAAACTGTAATTAATAATGGAGATAAAAAACAAAGTTTTATGAAATATAATAAAATATGTAAATGTTATGATTGTGGATTAGAATGGAATTAAATCTATACATTTCAAAAATAAAAAATGATTTATATAAATAATTATTTATATAAAGCAATAATGAAGACTAATGTATTAATAATTGGTGATGTTCATATAAAAGTAAATAATATAACTGAAATTGATATATTGATAAAAAATGTTTGTGATATAGCAACAGATAAACAACCAGATTTTATTGTTTTATTAGGTGATATACTCGATACTTTTGAAAAAATCAATACATTTGAACTTAATAAAGCATATGAATTAATTGATAATTTACGCAATATATCAAAAACATATGTTTTAATAGGAAATCATGATATGGTAAATTGTATTCAGTATCTAACGATAAATCATTGGGCAAATGGAATAAAAAAATGGGATAATGTGATTGTAATAGACAAAACATATGAAGAAAATGATTTTATATTTGTACCTTATGTTCCAAATGGTCGTTTTATTGATGCTCTGAACGAATTAGAAGAATATGATTGGATGAAGGCAAAATGTATATTTGCTCATCAGGAATTTTATGGAGCAAAAATGGGTGCTATTATATCTGAAGACGGAGATAAATGGTTACCAGAATATCCAAATGTAATTTCTGGTCATTTACATATGAATCAGAATCCACAACATAATATTTATTATCCAGGTAGTTCGATGCAAGTTGCTTATGGAGAAACACAAGATAATATAGTAGCGTTTTGTTCATTTAATAAAGATAATTATGATTTAGAAGAAATACCATTAGGTTTATCAAAGAAAAAAATAATATATACGACGTTAGATAATATAGAAGAAATACCAGAAACGAATGATAAAATCAAGTTATCAATATCTGGAGATTATGAAGAATTTAAAATCTTTAAGAAATCAAAGAAATATAAACAATTAACAAATAAAGGAATTAATGTAGTATTTAAACAAACTAAAAAAGAAATTAAATCACGAAATGAAAAGATAAATGAAAATATTGGTTCTAATAATTTTAGAGAAATATTGAATAATTTAATAAAAGACGTAGATAGTAAACATATGAGAAAAACATATGAATTAGTCATCAATAATAAACATATTGATAATGATGTGATTTATGTATAAAAATTAATTTTATATCAAATTTTGATATAAAATATATTAATAATTGTTATATTTACTATTTACTTTTCTACAGTAAAAGACTTATTTCTAAGTAATGAAACATGTTCTCTCGTAGTTGGTTTAACAGAAGTAGTAGTAGACGCGTTATTATTCTTTTCCATTATGCGCTTTCGAATCATACGATTTATATTAGTAGGTGGCTGAGTATTTAATATCTCAATAACTTTATTGATATTAATTTTATTTGCTAATCTATCTAAAAGATGCCATGTATGACATTCTCTAATAACTTGGAATTCTTCAACCGGAACAGTAACGTAATTTTTCTTGATAAAACGTTCAACATAAGATTTAGTGATATCACTTGCTATATCATAAATATAGTCTTCATAATTAGCAAACGCTGTTTTATATTCTGGATACAAATAATGAAGGATTTCATTATACCTCTTATTCATTCTAACTTGAAGATATCTAAATTTTATACTTGGTTCATTACCTCTTGCCTTATACAAATCATGATATTCTTGATTAAAGATTTTATATTGATAATTACCAGGAGTAAAAACAATAACTCCTTGTAAATATTTATAATCTACATTCTTAACATAATCAAATAATTCATCGATATCTATAAAATCATGCTTCTTTGGATAAGAAAGATAAACATCTTCATCCATCTTTAATTCAAAATTAACGAATGTTCCAACATGAAAAATCGTTGGTTTTTCTTGTACTGAACATACTATTCTATTTTCATTATTATTAAGCAATAAGAACATATACTGTTTACTTGTATCTAAAACAGATTGGAAACGTTCAATAGCATCATCTTTTTCTGGATTATAATCAACACTGCTTCTTAATCTTTCGTTATTCTCAAATTCATATTCAAGAGCTTTCTTAAAAAAAGAACCAAATGATTCTTTTGAAGCCCATTTACTTCTAAATGCATCAAGTTTTCTATTAGTAGAAAGATACCATTTACCAGCAAAATAAAACATTCTAATTAGTGAACCTTCATAAGAATCATAAAAAGAACATTTATCGAAAGAATTTGTAATATGTTCATTAATATCATCGATGTTTTCGCTTTGTGTATATTCAATAGTATAAGGAAATCCTTTCATAATTAATTCATCTTTATTAAATACAACACCTCTACATTGTTTTCTAATTTCTGAATCATGTGGCTCGCAATGAATATAGCAATATAAATCGAGTCCAGTTGAAGTATCAGTATCAACAAGACGAATAGATTTAGACAATAAATCAATATTTTTGCGATTGAATTCCATTGATGATTCATCAATTTGAGGAACTGATACATTCATATCACTGCTAGAAGTAGAAATTTCTGACTCCATAATAGGCTTAGAAGAGGATAATTCGGACATTGTACTTTTTATTATAAAACGTATTTTTTTAAATCATTTTTTTTTAATGACAAAAATCGAGATTGATACATAAGTGAATAATACGGCTTTTTATAAACAGTAAAAAATGATTTATTTTTTTTAGTTTTTATAAAATTTTCACCTTACAAATATGGATAAATTATTTGATGAAAATAGTGATGATATGTCTGTTAAAGATATGCAAGCGATATTGAAAGAAATCGGAGGATTTCATACTCTCAAATGTAAATCAGAGTATATAAATAGAATAAATAATTTTAAAAAAGTTTTAAATTTTACGTGGCGTGACGATCAGAAAAAAGTCATTTCTGAATTTTTAAATTTTAATCATCGTGTATACGTAATTCATGCGCTTTACGGATCCGGAAAGTGCCATGCAAAAGATACGAAAATTATGTTATTCGATGGTACTGTTAAAAATGTACAAGACGTAAAAGTTGGAGATCTTCTTATGGGAGATGATTCAACACCAAGAAAAGTTTTATCATTAGCAAGAGGAGTAGATAAAATGTATGAAATTATACCAAAAAAAGGAGATAAATATATAGTAAATGAACCACATATTTTATGTCTGAAAGTTTCTGGATATCCTTGCATTACTCATCAAGAACACAGACATGCGCATTTTGTTAATTGGGTCGATAATAATAAAATGGTATCAAAAAGTTTCACGTATAAGAAGGATTCTGACGAAGATAAACTTTTAAAAAAACAAGAAGCTCAAATGTTTTTAAATAATATAAAAAATGAACAGATATTAGAAATATCTGTACAAGATTATTTAAATATTCCTAAAAGTATTAAACCTAAGTTACTAGCATATAAAGTTAAAGTTGATTTTACAGAAAAAGAATTATCATTTGATCCATATATAATAGGTTACTGGTTAGGAAATGGAACTTCAGATGATACTCGTATTTCAACACAAGATTCTACTGTATTACAATATTTATATAAAAATCTTCATAAGTATAACTTAATACTTACGTATGTTTCTAAATATGATTATAATATAAATAGAAATAAAAAAAAAGGTTGTAATATATTTTTAAAAGAATTACAAGATTTAAATATGATCGATAATAAACATATTCCAAATATTTATAAATGTAATTCACGAGAAAATAGATTAAAATTACTTGCTGGTATAATTGATAGTAATGGGTATTTAAACTCTAACGGTGGATATGAATTTACACAAAAAAATGAAAAACTTATGGATGATGTTATTTATTTATGTAGAAGTCTAGGGTTTTCTTGTTATAAAAAAATAAAAAAAACTAAATGGACTTATAAAGGAGAGAAAAAAACAGGTCAAGCATTTAGAATACAAATTAATGGAAATGGTATAGAAGAGATACCTGTTTTAGTTCCACGTAAAAAATCTAATCCAAGAAAACAAGTTAAAGATGAATTAACCGTTGGTATATCAAAAGTTAACTATATTGGAGAAGATAATTATTATGGATTTACAATAGATGGGAATTCGCGTTATTTGATGGGTGATTTTACAGTAACTCATAATACGACTCTTTTACTCGGTTTATTAATACATGGTATTTTAAAAAGATTATTTAAGTCGGATGAGATATTATTTATATCATATAATATCTCAATAAAAAATGAAATAAAAAGAAAACTAAAAGATTACGGTATTTCAAATAAAGTAAGCGTAAGAACATTTGATAGTATTATATACGAAATAGCAAAAGCAGGTGATTACCCACATATAGATTTACCAAATTTTGAAGGTAAACGTAAATTTGTACATGAATTAGTATACAAGAAAGAATTTGATTTTAAACCTGAATTTCAACCGAAGATAATATTTGTCGACGAGTGTCAAGATTTAGAAAAAAGCGTTTTAGAAATTTTAAAATATTTTTATCCAGAAACAAAATTTGTATTCGCAGGAGATATATTTCAATCAATACAAAAAGAAACAAGAGAAAGTGTTTTATGGCATTTCATGACAATACCAGAACATCCAGAAATATATAAAATATATATGTCAGATACACCGCGAGTTCCAGTGAAAACATTAGAAACTATAAAAACAGCACTACAAATACATTATCCTGAATTTAAAGATAAAATTGATAATTGGACATCAAGTAATACTATATCAACAGCCGATATTGAATGGCGAAAATTAAATTCATATACTCATATATTTGAAGAATTAAAAACTTTTTTATCTTCACATTCTCCCACTGAATCAATGATATTAACTTTTTCTTCAGCAATAACAGTTAAAGGGGCAATGGGTGATATAGCACGTTTTAGACGTTTCTTTTCAGAGAATGGTATAGATGTCAATACAAATCATAAAAAAATGGATCCAAATAAATATTTTTTAACAACAGCAAATTCGTCAAAAGGATTAGAAAGAGATTACGTAATAGTGTTCTTAACTTTTCCGTTAGAAAGAGCATTCGTTACACTAAGCGATGACATAGTTATAAATCTAATAACAGTTGCTTTAACAAGAGCCAAGAAAAAAGTAATAATGTTTGTTCCAGCATTCGAAGATAAATACAGTAGGTCATTATCATTATTTGAAACATGTCCCAAACCAGATAAAGGAAAAATAAAAGAAGGAAAATTATTGAAAGAATTTACGATTCAAGATTATTTAGATAACGAACATTCAGTAACTGAAATAATAAGATCATCAATTATAAAATATGATACACGTATATTAATAAGAAATAATATCAAACCGTATAATTTTTCTAAAATATTTGATGAAAATACAAATTACAAAACATTACCGATAATAACAGAAGAAGATAAAGCATTTGTAGGTATATTGATAGAAAATTTGATAACGTCAACATGGGTATCTAGATGGCCTACTATTCCATCTGATGATATATCTAAAAATAATCCAATGTATAGTCATATATCAAATAGAATAAAATCATCTATCAATAAATATAAACAGTTTACTACTTCAAATATATTTAATGAATATAATCAATTCGATGGAATTTTGTTATATTCACAAATACACATTGCTTTATCGAATAAAATATTTATGAGTTTAACTGAAAGTTTAACAAATAATCTTAAAAACTATTGGAAAACATTAAAACCAAAAGCAATGTTAATGAAACCATGTGATACAAAATTAAAAATCCAATGTAATTTAAAGATGCCTTGGCTCACAGGGGTAGCAGATGCATATTCAATAGATGAAGATGAAAAAACAACTTCATTATATGAAATTAAAGCATCTTCAAGTATGGATTGGAAAGATGATGCATCAGTTCAAATATTCTGTTATTCTTTGATGTGTGGAAAAACATGGAGTAGATTACATTTATTAAATCCTTTCAGAAACGAAAAAATATCATATTATTTTGATAGTAAATCGATATTAAGTTTAAGAATGCATCTAATACAAGATATATTAATTTGTAATATAAATAGTATGATGGCGAAATTATATTCCGAAACAAATTGTAAAGATAAATTAAATGTTTCTGATACAATGTTTATTCATATATTAAAAGATGAAAAAGGAGATATAAAACAAGCATCGATATTAAATATATTATCTCCAATAAAATGTGAATTTGTATATAATAAATACGTTTGTTCAGATAATAAAAAAACAAAAGATATGAAAAAAGACGAGAGATTTGCTTGTGAATCTGAATTATCGGAAGAAGAAATAATAAATGAATTAAATGAAATATTAAATTCAAATATAAATAAGAATAAAAATGTATGGGGGTTTGAAAATTATTCGGATATAGTAGATAAAGATATATATAGTATAAAAGATGAATTCGAACTAGAAAACGTAGATGATATAATAAAAAGTTTAAATTATGTAAAAAATCCAGAATTAAAGTATTCACTCGATACAACCGATAGTTTTTATTGTAATATTTTATGTCTTACTTTTATGTTTCTTAATAATCATTTTGTATAAAATACATTTCTCAATATAAATAAGAAAATATAAAATGTAAATACATTTTGTATTTCAGTTGTGAAAAATTGATTTAAATTTTATGGTTTACAATATTTTTTTACCTTATAACGAACATGTCTACCAGCAGATATAACCAACTATTTAATGAAATTAAGACTTTTCACATTCTTAATGACACGAAAGATCGACCAGAAAAAGATGTATATCTTCTTTGTTCTGAAATGTTAGCTAAAACTCTTCCAAGTATGTCTTCTCTTAATCGTATTCGTCTTACTTTTAGAGAGAAAGATAGAATTATTGAACTTGCATATTGGATTTTTAATCATTTATGTGAAGAATATGAAAAAGTTGGAAGACGATACTTATTCAAAATTAAAAAAGAAAAAGATATTCAAAAATGTGTTCAAACTCTTCATCATTTCTTTAACTTTACTTCTCAACATCCTAAAATATTTGATATCATAGATGAAAATCCAAAAAAAATATCTTTAACAGAGTATATATACAGATTTTATAGATATACCAAACGAATGGATTTAATCGATTCAAAAGGTTTTCATATTTCATCTTTTATTGAAGATGTTAATTTCATTCCTGATTTTAAAGATTTAATGACTTTAATCACGAGTGATTGTCAAAATGGAAAAACTTTTCTTGTTATTGCTGTTTCACTTATCTATATATCTCTTGGTTTTACTCCTGTTTTTATTGTTCTCAGTAAAAGTCAAGTTTTACAACTCACATTTAGATTGAAAACTTATATTAGAGAACTGAAAACCTATTTAGTTTCTTTAAATATGTTTTCAGAAGAACAACTTGATTTTTTATCTGAAAATTTCTTATATTTTGACGCTGAAAACAAGTTAATGGATGATGATGACAGACTTAGATTAGCAATTAATAGCGAAAAACCACGATTTGTTATATGTATTAAACATTATCAGCATTTAGAAAGAGTTAATAAAGAAATTACAGATGATAGTAAGATTTGTTTGATTGCAGATGAAGCGCAAGTATCATGTTGTTATAAGGATATTTCTAATATTCCTACATACCATGATGAAAATATTAAATATGATAAGGAATTTATAACATTAAGAAAAAATTCAACTAAATTCATTGCAGTTAGTGCAACAGTTCAAGATATTATTATGGTTGAAGAAAATTTATATTCGGATAATATAGTTTTCATTCCTCAATCTAAAAATTATGTTGGTATTTCTTTATGGAATTCTAATATTTTAGATATCAGTGAAGATAAAAAAGATGATATTATTCCTAACTCTGCTTTAAAAATTATCACTGAGTTATCTAAAACTGAACCGATAACTAGAAATAATTACAGATTTGATAAAGAGGATGATAAACATCCTATTATTGTACTTTTAAAAACTGAAAGAAAAAAAGAGAGACATTTAAGTATGCTTGAAAACTTTATAAAAAAAAGATATAATAATGATATAAATAATGGTAATTGGTGTTTTATTGTTGAACACGGTGATGGTTTTTATATTTATCATCATTCTTTTCCTAATGAACCAATGAAAATCGAAAACCAACTATCTACAATTAAAGATAGAAAAATTCATTATTTTAGTTCATCTGGAAAGAATGTAGTTAATATTACAGATATTTTTCAGTTTATTGCTGAAATTGGTATTGATACAATTCCAAGAGTTCTTCTTATATCTTATGATATGTGTAAAGAAAGTACATCGTTTGTATCACATTATGATAAACCAGATAATTATCATTTAACTCATGGGATATTTTTACTAAATAATAAAATATCAGTTGCATCCCTTATTCAAACTATGAGTAGATTATGTGGTAATCATGGTGATGATATTAGACCTACATTATATACAACAGAAAAAGCAAGGTCAAATATTATGAATGGTTATCTTACACATAAAGAGCAAATACAAGCTTTAATGAAGATGTCTGAAGCGGGAAATGTTAATGTTTCGATAGAAAGTTGTAAAGACTTTTTAGAAAAGCATCCTTTGTTTAAAAATAGAGTACCAACAACTTATAATAAAGTCAAAGGAGTAAAGAAAACATTAATATCAAATCCAAATGAAGAAAAAGAAAAAGAAATGTTAAAGAACAAAAAATTAGGAATTATTGATTATTTTTGCGAGGCAGAACCAGAAGAGTATAAAGACGAAAAAGAAATGTGTGATTTATATTATTATTCTGAAAGCGAGGAAGAGGAAGAAAATACTGTAAGAGTTGTTATTAAATCTAATCTAAGTTCTAAAAATATAGAATACTATAATAAAATAGTAGATGAACTCAAGAAAACACCAAATAAATATTATTCTAAACAAGAATTACTTCGTAAAATATTTAACGAAAAATCATCAAATGTTGGTAATCGCAGTTGGTTTTGGCATAGTGAAGAAAATTATTACAATGAAGGGACTGATAATGATAAAGGATTAATTTTTAAATATATTAATAATACTTGGTATCTTAAATTAAATATTTAAATATCTTTTATTTCTTTAATTGTTTCAATGCTTAATTTTTTATAATCATTTTCGTGAATAAATAAACAATCACTATATTTTTTAGTTTTATAAATATTACTATTGTATGAATTAGTGCACCATAATTTTTTAAAATCTTTTGGTGCATTTGATTCCGATATAATAACAATATTATTTTTAGACCATTTTCTCATTACATCCCAAAATTCTTCGTGATTAAATGTTTTAAATAATGAATTTTTTGTACCTAAATTATTATCTTTATAAGGAGGATCACAATATATCAAAAAATTTTTTACATCCCATTCTTTATAATTTACAGCATGTTTAAATTTTACTTTCTTAATTAATGGTTTTATTTTCATTAATGAACGATAACCTTCCATGATAAAATCTTTATCTTTTTTATAATCTAATCTAAAAGCATGAAAAAAAATTCCACCCCATGATGCAACACTTCCAATAAAAGATCTTTCTGGACTATGTTTTTTACTTTTCTTTAGTGTTTCGTATTTTTTTCTTGTGCATGATTTTGGAGGTTTCCAACCTTTTTGTAATGCTTTCCACATCATAATTAAATCTATATTTATATCTGAAGCATATAATTCTCTATCATCATCTTCACCAAAATGTTTTAATACTCCTGCCATTCCAACAAATGGTTCAAAATAAGATAATTTTTTACTACTTAAATTATTCTCTACTAATTGTATTATATCATGAATTTTCTTTCCTATTCTTTGTTTTCCACCTTGATAAGTAGTCATTTATATAAATATAAAATAAAAATTATAAAATAAATTATTTAAAAATATAAAATAAAATTATTTTATATTTAAATTTAAGAGATAGAATATATGATACGATGACTACGACATTTAGTTTTCAAATAAAACTTGATTATTACAATTCAAAAGATGAATGTATTTTAGCTTCAAAAGAAAAGATTCAAACTAACTTTAGATATAAAAATTTTAATCAAACTCATTTTACAGCAGGTGATGAAGAACAATTTATTGACTATAAATTAGATCTAAATGGAGAAAATGAAAATAAACATGTTGATTTAAAAGATAATAAATTTTTCGAACATAATTTTCAAATATGGAAAGGTTATCATAATTTGGAAACAACAGCTGTATTGAATACATTTAGATATATTTTTAACAAGTTCAAAAAAGGAATTTTTATTAAAATTTTAAATAACGAATTAAAAGTATTTTTACCTTTCTCAAATGCTAATTTTATAAATGAATGGAGTCATAAAATATCTAAAGTTGATATGAATATTTTTAAATATGCATCTGAAAATGAAGGTCGTGTTTTTAATGAAAAGAGTGTAAATGATTTCAAAAATACATGGTATGCAAATAATTGTCTTATAAGATATGAATTTCCAATACATGAAGGGGATACTAATGTTTCAAATATAAAAAATATGTTAGAGGAATTATGTGATAAACGAGTGTTACCAGATATTGAATTATTTTTAAATAGAAGAGATTTTCCTATTATAACTAATAATTATTGTGAACCATATTATGATTTATGGGATTCATATAATCATTCTTTAGTATCTCATAAACATGAAAAATATGTTCCTATTTTATCTATGTCAAAAACAAATAATTTTGCAGATATTTTAATACCAACACATGAAGACTGGGCAAGAATTCAATCAAAAGAAAATAAATGGTTTTGTAAATCATATAGAGGATGCGATATTGATAATAGTAATACAAAATGGGAAGATAAAAAAAATATTGCTGTTTTTAGAGGAAGTTCGACTGGAAAAGGAATAACAATTGATACAAATCAACGTTTAAAAATTGCATATCTTTCTTATTTAAAGAAAATAGATAACGATGATAATTTACCTTATTTAGATGCAGGGATAACAAAATGGAATTTAAGAGTAAAAAAGTTAATGAATGAATCAGAATTAAAAGTAATAGATATAAATAAACTTCCATTTTCATTAATTCCATCTTTAACATTTGAAGAACAATGTAAATATAAATATATAATTCATATTGATGGTCATGTATCTGCATTCCGTTTATCATCTGAATTATCAATGAATTCAGTTATATTATTAGTTGAATCAGAATGGAAAATATGGTACTCTCATTTATTAAAACCATATGTCCATTATGTTCCTGTAAAAAAAGATTTATCTGATATATATAAACAAATTAAATGGTGTAAAAACAATGATAGGAAATGTAAACAAATATCAATAAATGCACATAATTTTTATGAAACATATTTACATAAAGACGGTGTTTTAGATTATATGCAAAAAATATTTTTTGATATAAAGAAACAAACTGGTGTCTATAATTATCATAAAATACCTTTACTTACATTACAATTAAAAGAAGAAGAAGATATTATATCTAATATTATGAAAATTTATCCTAAAACAGATAAAACTACTATTAAATCTATGCCAAATATTGGAAGATGTTATGGATTGTTAGAAGGATTGCAATATCTTATTAATTATTTTAATGATAAATGTAATATAGAGAATATTTTAGTATTTAAAGAAAATTTATTTAAAAACAATTCAGTTGAAATTCAAAAATATAATATAAATAATTTCAATCTTATAATGAAAACATCTTTATCTGAAAAGAAAAAAAAAGAAAATATTCATGAAACTTTTATTGGATTATCATGTATTAATAAATTATTAAAAAAGATTCCTAATTTTTCTTATGTTTTTGGTATGAATGATAATAGAATAATAACAGAATATATAGAAGGTGAAAGATTGTTTGATTATATAAAGAGTGATAAATTTGAAATAAAAGAATATGTATTTATATTATTGCAACTTTGTTTATCTTTATCTGTTGCACAAAATGAATGTTGTTTTGTTCATTATGATCTAACTACTTGGAATATAATATTACAAAGATTAGATAAAGAAATTGATATAGATTATAGTATTGATAATGTTATATATTCAGTAAGAACAAAAGTAATACCTATTATTATAGATTATGGAAAATCACATGTTGTATATAATTACGAACATCATGGATTTGTAAATATGTTTAAATTTAGTACATGTCAAGATATCATTTCTATATTATTGACATCTGTATTTTCAATAATTACAGAACAAAATTTATCTAAATCCGGATTTAATGATATATTGAAAATAATAAATTTTATTTCAAATTCAAAATATAGATGTAAACAATTTTATAATTCAAAAGATTTAAAATCATTCTTACGAAACGCTAAAAAATATTCTAATCTATTATATAATAATAAATATGAATTAGAAAATTTTAATCCAATCCATTTGTATAATTATTTAATAGATAAATTAAATTATGATTTTCCTATAATTAAAAAGAAAACCAAATTTATTTCTTTAATGGATAAAAGTGATGGAGAACAAATTTTTTATTTTATATTTTCAAATGAAGAAGAAAAAATAAAATCTTTTGTTCGAACTATAAATAGTTTAAAACTTTTGAATAAAGAAAATGATATTCGTAAATGTTTAAATACTATTCAAAGATTAAATTTAATTACAAATGATTTATTATCTTACGATAAGACATATAATAAAAAATTTATTAAAGAAATATTAAAAAGTATTGTAGATAATATAAATATCGATTTACATTATGATATTGATTTTAATAAATTGTATATAAAAGAATCATCGTATGATGAAAATATATTTTATGAAAAAGATATTTTGATAAACATTTTAAATGAATATGAAAATTACGATTTAGAATATATGAAACATTTATTAGAAATTAAAATTATATACGATGAAATACGAAACTGTAAAATAGATTTAAATTATTCATTAAACGAACAAATTTTAAATATAAATACAAATATATTATTAAATTCAATATCAAATGTAAATACATTAATTAAATATCGATGTAAAATTTTTTTTAATATATATAATAAATGAAAAGAAAATCTTTGAAAAAGAAATCGAAATCAAGAGATAAAAAGAAGATAAAAAGAAAATCAAGAGATAAAAAGAAGATAAAAAGAAAATCAAGAGATAAAAAGAAGATAAAAAGAAAATCAAGAGATAAAAAGAAATGATGGGTCCGTATTTAAAAATCCATTAGTTTCATATGAGAAAATAGTTTTATATCACGGTCTTCATAATGAT
>Ga0315906_10002717_pt1 | contig 24242 bp, 22 predicted proteins | sample LakEriMetagenome_4_FD_203526 | JGI IMG/M metagenome (GOLD analysis project Ga0315906, IMG submission 203526) | Freshwater fungal communities from buoy surface, Lake Erie, Ohio, United States - Buoy 2 MA122 | ecosystem: Environmental > Aquatic > Freshwater > Lake > Lake biofilm | place: USA...
AAAACGGTCTGGTCTTTATGCACTTTGCGCAAATCGTCAAATTTCAATTTACTAAAAACGTCGCACGCCACATATTCATTGGATTCTCCATCATCTTCAAAATAACTGGTTCCACCTCCACTCTGCATCTCTTGAACACCTTTATACACTTGGAGTGCAGCCTGTTTTTGCTTAATTGCTTCCAATTCAGACCCCATATTTTTGGGATTCACTTGTCTTTTACTAAAATCGTCTATCTCTGGTTCATCCCGTTTGAACCAGTCAAATCTGGAGGTGTCTGTTTTTCTCACCATATTTTGATCATATAATTCGTTGAACTTGCTGTTTGAAAACTTTTTCGAAATATTGGCATCCATATTGGCCTGTTCATTGTTGCCAATTGTTGCATGTTGTTCTATATTTGGATTGTACTGTTTTGGTGCTTCGCCATTTGTTTTGGATTTTTGTTTATATATGTTCAAAACAACTTCATAGGCTTGTTTATAAAAAAGGAAATAGTTTGCAGGAAGCCGCGATTTGTCAGGATGTATCATTAAAACTTTTTTCTTTGCAGCACGCATAGAGTTTTCTGTCAAATTATAGTTCAAATCAAACAAACCAAATATTTCTTCTAAAGAGTATGTGTTTATGTCAAGATTATGTGTAGATGTCATTTATTATAAATGCAGCATTTTATTTGGAATACATTACGCCTGATATTTGATCGTGTTAAAGAATTGTAAAAACTGATTGCAATTGTGGGGACCGAGTTCTTTAGATCTTTAAAAGAAATATTTTCTTTTATTATTATATAAAATGTCGAATAAATCTTTATTATTAGCAGCTAAAAAAGGCGATGTAAATAGTGTTAATAAATTACTAGATCAAGGTGCGGATATTAATTGTAAAGATGATTTAGGTAAAAGTCCTTTAATTCAAGCATCTTCTGAGGGTCATGTGAATGTTATTGATGTATTGCTATCTAAAGGTGCTGATATCAATGATATAGATATAAAAGGTATGACTCCTTTAATGAATGCATGTGAAAACCCTAAAGCTTTTGAGAGGTTGTTGAGAGAACCGGGTATAGATCTTTTTAAAGTATCGAAAATTGGAAAATCAGCATTAGGATATGCTATTGATAAACGTAATCGGTCTTTGTCTAGTACTGTGCAGGACATGATGAGTTGGGAAGAAATAACAGAATTTTACGCAGATAGCTTGAATAATTCTGTTAATAATGTATCAGCAATTTTGGTAAGAATTGATGATAAAGTATTTAATCATGACAGAATAACGGCGGCGCGGGCGGCAAGCAGAAGTGGGTTCCCAGATGGTTTTCTAGAGAGAATAAAACAACCGCAAGATATTATTGATTTAACCAATAAACAGCTATTTGAATCAGAAGAATTTAATAATTTACCAAAAGAAGAAAAGGATTTAATTAAAAATATAATACAATCCAAAAACTTAGTTTTGTGTTTGTTCAAGTTGTTAGAACATAAATTTATTTTCTTTAATTCTGAAAGTATGACAGAGTTAATACAAACATTATTAATTCAGTTGCCAGAACCAGTAAGAGGGTTGCCTCCTGATTTTGTAGATGCAATTAGAAAAAAAGTATTCACAATTCTAGAAGAAAATGCCGATATAGAGAGTGCAAAGTATTTTAGAAAACTTTATTGGAATGAAGATTGGAATCCAAAGACAAAGGGAGGAAAAAGAATGAAAACAAGAAAAAACAAGAAAAACAAAAAAAAACAAAAAAAAAACGAAAGAAATAAACAGAAAATGAAGAATCTTATTGCATGAATTAATTACACCATCATTCAAAATTTTCTGAACAATATAATAAAATTGTTTATGAGTCAATTTAGAAAAAAAACTTCAGTCATTAAATTGTTAGTGAAAAATGCAAGTTCAATTACATCTTCATGCACTTTGTGGAAAATTGTTATATACTTACAAAGAAACGGCAAAATGTGGTATTTTTGATTTTCTTCTAAGTTTTTAGTAAATTTTACAAATGTAAAAAAGTAATCTAATATGTCTATAACTGAATATCCATAATCATATATTTCATACAAAATTCGAATAGCACCATTTAGGTCACGCAACTTTAATTTAATAATATAATCATCAAATTTTGCATAAGATATATTAGAACATAGTTTATTAGCCAATTCAATATTTATTGGTTGCCCAAGTAAATATATTTTTTCTAAATGGTTAATTAAAATACGAATTGAATTATCACTTACATTTAATAAAAACTCTTTAACATCATTATCAATATTAATATTTTCTTTTTTTATAATTTTATTCATTGTCATTTCTAAATTTGTGCGATTTACCTGGTTTATTTTTAATATGTGCAATCTGGATTGCAAACTTTCATTTACTTTTTGAATATTTGAACAAACTGATATAAAATGAATATTTTTAGAATACTTGTCAATGTAGTTTCGAAAAACTTGTTGGCTTTGTTCATTGATTGTATCAATATCATCTATTACAATTATTTTTTTTTTATTTAAAATGTTTGATTTAGATTGACAAAATGATTTCATTTCGGTTCTAAAAAATTGAATACCTTGTTCTTTCAAATTATTAATAAACATAATGTTGTATTCTGGAAAAACTGAAGTTTCATTTATTCCATAATATTCACGAATAATTGCATAAATTAGTGATGTTTTTCCAGAACAAGGGTTTCCTACAATTAACAAATTTAGGTCATCTAGTTCTTGTAATGCATTTAACACAGTGGTATGTGCAGATTCTAGGTAAAAATCGCGAATAAAATATGGTTTATATTTTAGTATAAATGTATCAGGACTTTGCATTTAAAAAATATTATAATAAAATGTTTATATGGATTTTTTAGACATTTATCCATTTTCGTAAAACTTATATAAATAATTTTACAGATTATTTATATAAAAATGCCAAACCATTATGAAACTTTGGGTATTTCAAAAGATGCTACTGAAAAAGAAATTAAACAAGCATTTCGTGCAATGTCTATGAAATTTCATCCGGATAAAGTTAAAAATAAGTTGCCTGAAGAACAAGACGATGCAAATCGTAAAATGCAAGAAATAAATTCTGCAAATGATGTTTTAAGTGATCCACAACAAAGAGAAGTGTATGATATGGAACTAAATGGACATGGAGGATCGTTTGGACCTTTTGGTCCAGGTAGTCCTTTTGGTCCAGGTAGTCCTTTTGGTCCAGGTAGTCCTTTTAGCCAAGAAATGAAATTTAGTTCAGGTCCAGGTGGAATAAATATTTTAGAAATGCTTTTTGGACAAGGAGGAGGAGGTCCAAATATAGAAATTCATGGAATGCCTGGAATGCCTGGAATGTTTTTTCAAAGACATATTCAAAAACCATCACCAATTGTAAAAAATATTAATATTACATTAAAACAAGCATTTACTGGAACACCCATTCATTTTGAGTTTGAAAGATGGATTCAAGAAGATGAATTAAAAATAAATGAAAATGAAACAATTAATATAAATATTCCACAAGGAATTAATGATGGTGAAATAATTGTTTTGCAAGGTAATGGAAATATTATAAATATAGGCAATAAACAAATTAAGGGAGATGTTCATTTAATTATTCACATATCTAATGATACTGAATTTATAAGACAAGGAAACGATTTATGTTATAAAAAAACAATTACATTGAAAGAGGCATTGTGTGGATTTAAATTTAAAATGGATTATATAAATGGAAATCAAATCAGTTTGAATGTAAATGTTGTTTTATTTACAGGTGCAAAACAAGTTATTAAAAATTTAGGAATGGTTAAAGAAGGAATACATGGAAATTTAATTTTAGAATTTGATGTTAAGTTTCCAGAATCATTAACACCAGAACAAAAAGAAGCTTTAAATAATATTTTGTAAACCTATTTACGTTTTTTTGTTTTTTTATGGTTACCGCCAACAAAATTTGGTTGCGGTTCTGAAATTTGTTGCGGTTCTGAAATTTGTTGCGGTTCTGATTCAATTGGAATTTCAATATTATTTTCAAAAAATGTATAATATCCCAAAATTACAACTGAAACTCCAATAAAACCATTTATAATTAAAGATGAATCAAATACATTTGTAAATTTATATTTAGTATTGTTTAATAAACTCATATTCGTTATATATATATTACTAAATTATTTAATTAGTATATATATAATGTTTTCAAATTCAAATAATGATGAAAACCAAAATTATCCAAATGATGACTATTTATATAATAAAATTACATCATTACCCAATAAAGAGAGTTTTAAAATATATATTTGTGCATTTACAATAAATAAAAATTCAGAAACACCCTTTGTCAAATACATTGTTCAACGTAATAATTCAAATGTAACATTGCCATTTTTTATTTTTGAAAGTCAAAATAAATTTGATTTACGCCTTGGTGAGATATCACAGCAACAGCCACCCATTTTACCACAGCAACAACCACTTTTTGACCAGCAACAACAACCCATTTTACCACAGCAACAGCCCGTTTTACCACCACTTTTTGACCAGCAACAACAACCCATTTTACCACAGCAACAACCCATTTTACCACAGCAACAACCCATTTTACCACAGCAACAACCCATTTTACCACAGCAACAACCCATTTTACCACCACTTTTTGACCAGCAACAACAACCCATTTTACCACAGCAACAACCCATTTTACCACAGCAACAACCCATTTTACCACAGCAACAACCCATTTTACCACAGCAACAACCCATTTTACCGCAGCCACAGCCACTTTTTGACCAGCAACAAAAACCAAATTTTTACCCAGGCATTAACGGTGGATATTTAGATGATTCTACTATTGAAGATAATTTAGATGTACAATTTAAAACACAAATAATAAATTTTGTAAAAACAATGTATAATAATTCATTAGAACCTACATATATTGGATTTATACCAAATATTTCAGAACAAAATTCTATATTTGCATTTGTTAAAATAGACGATATACATAATAATTATTTTTCAAAAATAAAAAATTCAGAATATATTGAAAGTACAGTAAATGAACTATTTTTTTTATTTAAAGTATTTAACCTTGATGTTGATCATCTAATTAAAGATTTATTTACAAATAATCAATGGCTTTATGTACAAGAAAGTTTGGCATCACCTTTTACTGGATATTTATGCAAACTAGAAGGCAGTGAAATTAAAAATGTAACTAAAAATGAAGGAGACATATCTACTTTTCTTATAAATATTGATAATATTGGTGATTTTTTTTATTTTAGTTTTTTGCCGATAGATTTACAAAATGCAAGTTTATATAAAAGATATGCATTATTTCCGATGGAATATGAATGTATTTTAGACAATAATGATCTAGATTACTATAAACAAAATCAAATTTCATATCAAAATATTAATTCTATCTACTTAAAAGATAATATACTACTTTCAAATAAAAATCAATTTTTTGCAATTAAAAGTCCAACACAATTTACAGAAATTTAAGATAAAATTATAACATATTTATATTTTATAATTTATTATGGCATCATCATCAGCACCATCAGGATCATCATCAGCACCATCAGGACCACCATCAACACCATTAGGACCAGGCTCAACACTAGCAACAATAGGGGCACTTGATGTTTCAAAAACATTGAATCAATCCTTTAGTGGATTATCAAGTTCTCTAGCAAGCATTGGTAAAATATTTTTTGGGTTTCCATTCATTGACAGCAACAATACAAAATATAGATATTTATTATTTGGATTGTGGCTCGCGTATGCATTAATTGTTTTTTTCTCTGTATCTGATTTACCGTATAATCAAACTAAATTTACTATTTACTGTTGCAGTATTTGGTTTGTATTGTTAGCATTTTTATTTTTATTATCATAAACATTATTTTATACAATGCTATCTTCTTCATCTATTACTAAATTAATCATTTCAGTACCATATTTATCTAAATATTTGGTTAAAATATCAGCATCAACTTTGGTTTTTAATGCTTCACTAATTTCATCTTTTAACGGGTTGCGTCCATGGTTCATCGAGAACAATCGAACATACTCATCAATTTGACGGTTTTGTTCCTTAATTTTATTTGCAATAGCAACTGTTCCGTTCATAAACTTTTGTTGTATTTCTTGTTTGCGTTTTTTATCTTGTTCTTCGCGTTCTCTTGTATCTTTATCTAACTGAATCTTGTCTTCATATTCTTGTTTGATTTCTTCTTGCTTCTTCAACATTTCTTCTTGTATCTTAGTTATTTTTTGCGAAACCACCGAATACAAAACGTCGTCTTTCTTCCTTAAAGCATTTGGCTCCTTGTACCACGGATGACGGTCATCATCCGAAGTTACAATAATGTTGCACACATCTGGTTTCTTGAGTTTCTCAAACATTTTAGCTCGTTTTTTTAATTCTTCTTGTTTCTTAATTTTATGGTCGTCTTTTTTCTTTTTGTCCAAACAACATTTGTACCATTTTTGCACTTCTTCGCCTGAGAAGGTTTGTAAGAATTCATCAACAATTGGAATCGGGATGGAAGGACTTGTCTCCATCAATCTGTCAAATTCGTCGCGATTGGTTTTCAAAAAATGTCCCGCATCTAAAGAACGCTCATCTGGATGTTTTGCCAATTCAATCCGAATATTTCTCGCAAATTTATCCCAGGCAATTGCAGACACACGGTGAGACTCATTGTATTCAGAGATTTTCAAATACTGCTGGATAGTTGTCAAAATACCAATGAAAATATTCACGGATCCAATTACCATTGGAGCATACGTCTGCATTGATACCGGCAAACTGCCTTGGGCAAAAGATGCCGTTCCTGAAATAGTAGAGAGAATAATTGCGGGAATTGTGAACCACGCGTGTTTTGTGGAATAATTCTGGTGTGCTCGGGTGTGCAACCATTTATAGCATTTTGCAATATCACACCATTCAACTACAATTTTTTCGTTCTCGGGTGACCATTCGACTTTGATTTCAGGCTCCTTCTTTTCAAGTTCTACTGCAGCAGCAGCAACAGCAACGGGGTCTTCCATTTTTTGTTTTTCAGCCATTTATAATATAATATATGAAAGAAAATATAATTCTGACTAAACTATGTAAAAAATAGAAGCATCAAAATCATATATGTCGCAGTTTGTAACTTGTAAATTATACGGCGGTCTTGGAAATCAATTGTTTCAAATCTTTGCAACCATTGCTTATTCTTTACAACATAACATCGATTTTCTATTTGAATACAATGAGAATCTGGGAAAACGAAACACTTATTGGAACACTTTGCTGACATCCATTTCCAACCATGTTACTATTAGTGTGCCACCAACTACTTTGGTGAATCAAGGAACTCACGGATTTGTAAAACTGGCGGCACCTAAAGAAAATATCATGCTCAATGGATATTTTCAAAGTTTCAAATTTTTTGATGACCATTTAAAAACCATTTTGAAAATGATAGATGTAGAGAAATTTCAAAAAAAATATATAAAACAAAAAAACAGTATTTCTCTCCATTTTCGGAGAGGGGATTATAAAGATTTACAAGATTGTCACCCAGTTATGAAGATAGATTATTATGTAAATGCACTCAACTATATCTTGTTATTGGACGAAACATTGGATGACAAAACCATTGTCTACTATTTTTGCGAAGAAGAAGATTTGGAATCTGTAGAGAAAGATGTGGTTATCCTAAAAAATGAATTTAGGGACAAAATTGTTTTTGTGCGACATTTAGAAAACGCGGATTGGGAAGAGATGATTTCAATGAGTTGCTGCAAGCACAACATTATTGCAAATAGCAGTTTTAGTTGGTGGGGAGCTTATTTGAATCAGGACCCAGATAAAATTGTGTGCTATCCTTCAATCTGGTTTGGACCACTTATACAAGAAAATACGGACACAATGTTTCCAGAAAAATGGATAAAAATATAATTATATTACAAATAAGATGGATGATGAAATCTTCAATTTGAAAAATGAATTTTTAGAAGTAAAAAGTATAGTTGATAAAATTGTAGAGATAAAAACAGCTATCAGAGTAAAACTTGGTCGGTTGAAAGAAATTCATACAGACTTAATTAATGACAATGATTCCAAAAAAATATTTCTTATTTGTCTGGAGTCATTCCATTTTCAATATAAAGCAATGGTTTTTGATACTGAGAATTTGCATAAAAATTTTCTAATGTTGTCCAATCGTGCTTACTGCGACTATTATAACTTGTATAATATGTTGTACAAACTTTTTGAAGATTACAAGATTGATATTCCAACTATGACACAACACCCCGTATATAATGATTTAGAACCATTTTGTGAATATGCTTTGGAAAATATTTATTTAGTACATGACAATGCGGTTGAATTAATTATATGTTTAATTAAATTGTTGAAAGAAAATGAAGCCACCATCAATAAATACAAATTCAAGTTGCAAAGCGGGATTCGAATTGCCAATTTTATCAATACTTTGGAATATGACAACAAAATTTTGAAAGACCAAATAGAACTATATACCAGTTATTGCAACTTTTTTCAGGATACGCAACTCAAATATTTCACCAAACTCCTGGATAGAATAAAAACACTTCAAAACGAAATTAATGAAGATATCAAGTTTCATGAAACCCCCTGGGACAATGTTTCTATTTTGGAAAAAGACACGGTTACACAATCTCTTGATGACTGTGCAGTATCTCAATGGGGTCTTTCTAGTGAAGATTTAGAGAAATCCGATATAGCTACAACAAATCCATTGAATTATATAAAAAATAAAAAAAAATAAAAAAAAATTGAGTTTGTTTTTACCTCATTATATATTTATGGTAAATATATAATGAAAATTATTATGACTGTGTTGGATGGTGGGTCAAATCCACTTTACACACAGATGCGGGAAATTTGGAATTTGTTTCGAAAATGCAGAGAACCCAATGTTTATGTGTATTTTTTGAGATATTCTGACGACAAAACATTGTTTCCAAAAGATGAAAAATATTATTTAGATGAGGCAACTGCCACACTTTACCAATATGGTGTAGAAACTGTTATTCCGGGCATTTTAGAAAAAACACGCGGAGCTATGGAATATTTTTGCACAACATGCGATTTTGATTATTTTTACCGAACCAATTTGTCATCCATTTTTGATTTTGATACAATGCTTGAATATCTAGAAAAAAATCCAACTGAATATGGGGGGAAATTGGAAAATGCATTTGACCAATACTGGTTTGCATCTGGGTCCGGATATGTTTTATCTCGATCAGCGTGTGATACATTTTTAGAACATTATGATGAAATGTTAAGTGACTTAACATTATTTGATGATGTAGCAGTTGGAAAAATTATGCAAAAGTATGTCAAAATGTCGTATATTTCGCGAGTTACATTTTCATACACAGATGATCCAGATATATTAAATATATTAGAGGACAATTTTAAAGAAATATACCATTATAGGTGTCTTTCGGATAGCGAACATATAAAAACTATTTATTATATGCAGCAAATTTACAAAAAAATTTATTTATCTTAATTTTGGTTTTCTTTTGTGGGTTTGTTTTTTTTCGGACATTTTAAGTGCGTTGCTTAAATATTCAAATGTTATACTTGAAACATCAAAATCATTTATATCAGTGTATTCATCTGTACCTGTATAATCTTCTGTTTTATCAGATGACGACTCATTATTGTTGTCGTAAAATTTGTTTATATAAAAAACTTGTTTTTTTTTTGGCAATGCTAGCAAAAAAATACACATTGAATTGATTAAATCTTCATCTAAGTTTTTTTCTGAATACAAAACAAAAGAAATTGTTGATGCAAATTCCCAATTATGATCTTTTTTATTAACATGTTTAAAAACTTTTTTTTTTTGTTTAAGTGACATGTTTGAATATAATTTCATAAGAGTTTTGTCTAAATTAAATGTATTGCAAAGTATGAATAACATATCTATTTCATTATCACTTAGATGATTATAATCACTATTAATTATTTTTTCACAATCACTTTTGTAACTTGGCGTTTTGTTTATGTTTTCTACAATTTCTTGATTGGTTTTGTAATCTTTGTATTTTTGTAAAAAACTTTGTTTATACTGAGAGTCGTTATACATTTTACTCAAATGTTGCAAAAAAGTATTTTGACCACCTTTATTTTTTCTTGTTTTTTTGTTCATATATATACTATTTTTTAAAATAAAAATTTCTTTTCATTTTTGTTTTTGACAGATTTTTGTTTAATATATTTTTTAATTTTTTTACTAACGGTTGTTTTTTTCTGTTGTTTTTTCTTTCGAATTACATCTGGTGACAAAATTATCTCTTTAATTATGTTTTTTTTTTGATTTCCTTTTGTTTTTTTGCGTTTATCATTTGGATTGTATTTTAAAAACCATTCATCATATTCAACTGTACCTTTTTTGGGTATCAGTTCTTTGAATTTTTCCGCCTTTTCGGTTCGAATGTCTTCCAACATTTTTTGTTTTCCATAACAATCAATCGAGAAACGTTTTAATAATCCCTTTTGACTAAGTCTGTTTCTTTGTTGAACGTCAAACAAAAACATTGCCATACACAAAATCTTGTTTTTATTTTTATAATACTCTTTATTTGAATAAAGGAATGCCAGGTAAAACGACAACATTGTATCAATACTTGCAATGTTGATTTCTTTATTTTCAATCTCAATTTTATTGTAACTGTGGCACGCAATCGGTTCGTAAATAAATGCAACAGAATCATTACCAATCTTTATTTCAATATTTCGTGGAATAATTTCACTAATTTCAGCGTGTTCTATTAACGTAATTTTTTCATTAACTTTATTTTCAAGTTGTTCTTTAACGATAATAGCAGCTTTGTCAATGTCATCAATAATTACATCAAAGTCCGCTGTTTTTGATACTTTGTGTTTTTCATTTTCTGGCATATATTTGGAGTAAAGAGAACACGCATATCCACCAAAAAAAATTGCACCCAATGAAATTAAAGAATTTCGAATAATAATATGGATATCTTCTTCTACATCTTTAATAGTCATATTCAAAAAACTTTTACTATTAATGCTATCTCTATTGATAATAGAACGAATCGTATCTTCTTCCATTTTTTTCTGGAACTCAACCTTGTCACAATCAGTTGTTGGATTTACTGGATAATGTTTATTTAACAAGGATAATCTCTTGAAAACTTTTTCCCAACGACTCACATCACCCATGGGTCTTGATAACTCTAAATACATATTCATACGCAGAAAATTGGCAGGAGCATATTTTATTCCTGCAACTTTAATTGCATCTTTATATAAAGTGTTAAAAATATCTTCGTGCAATTGTGTTATATCAGCAACTGCAATAAAATTTACAAAAACTTTGTAGGTACCGTGATGCATACCTGATTTTGCCTCAACTTCTTTATATCCAGCATCTGCATAAATATTTGCCAACTCAATTGCATCATTGAGTGCAGTTTTTGAATAAAAATCGTAATCTGGGATTTCTATCTCTCGATCATAAAACTGGTCTTGTTTTGGTAAAATATTGTTAATTGCAGTTCCGCCATAACAAATTAGTGGCTTTTTTTGCAAAAAGTTTTCTAAAATGCTAATTATTTTTTTAACATCTTCGTTCATAACTGTTTTTTTGGCTTTTGTTAATTCACTTTCATCTACGGCTTGGCGTAAAATTGCGAGCTCACATTCATCAAAACTCATTTTATTGTTGCATATTAATGTATTATATTTGTTCATATACAATTAACATATATAATAATTATACAGGTGCAGAATTTTTTTTTCGACTGTTTGATATAACAGTTGAAACTGGTACAAAAGCTGTCTGGTTTTCATTAAATATATTTTCATAGGCTGTCAATTCTTCACTAGGTTTGTAAAATTTATATAGAAGAAATTGCGGAAACCATTTAGAAACCGTATTCTCTGCATTTGGTGGTTTAAGTTGATCCAATTGGATGGGTGTTATCATCATAAACGTTTTAATATTTGTTTTTATTCCTTTTTTACTTGGCATCACCAAGTTTTGGGGAAGTGTTTCTAAATTTGTATATGTGTATTTTGAAAACCCAATTGTTCCCGCTTCCATATTAACATATTTGGTTAATTTGTAACAAGTAGTATCAGAACAATTTATATAGCTTTTGTATTCAGGCGAACTAGTTCTATCTAATATAATAATCACTTTACCCATTATTTGTTCCAATGGTGTTGCACTAGTGACATTGCCTTGATATAAACGATTTTTAAATGCATAATCAATAAGAGTTGCAATGCGCGAATATGTTTCCGCAGAGTTGTTTTTAATTCTTAGTGAAATAAATAATGGGTCATTGGGTGATGGTGATGGAGTTGTAAATGCATATCCAATTGTTGTACTGAATGCATCGCTCAAAGATAATCGATTTTTACTTTCGTTTTCAGTGTCCATGCTTTTGTATTCACTGTCTTCCGAATAAGAAACATACTCAATATTGTTTCGTGTATAAATTTCAAAATCAAGAAGCCGACAACCTCGCTCTAAAACTGCCATAATTTGTTTTTTCTCTGCAATATTTTCATTATTGATTGCACTATTGTATGATGATTTCACAATAAATTCGCGAATTGGTAGGCGAAGATATTTGCGTGGAATTGAAGATATTGACACACCAGATGCATTCTGCACACCAGATGCATCCTTTGAACCAGATGCATTCTGCACACCAGATGCATCCTTTGAACCAGTTTCAAATCCCTCTTTCAACTCTTTTTTTTCTTTTTCATAATTTATTTTGATAATTTGGCGTGACTTTAATAAATTGTAAATGACAAAAATTGCAATTAATACAATTACTAAAATCAAAAATTTCTTAATTGGATGCATTATATATTTATTCTAGAGTAAATAAATTTAAATCCATCATTGTATTATACAATATACAATGGCTGGTGGATTACTAAATCTTGTTGCTGAAGGAGCAAATAATACAATTATTCAAGGTGGAAATGAACAAAAAACTCTCTTCAAAGCAACCTATAAAAAAATAACCAATTTTGGTCTTCAAAAATTCAGGATTGATTATGATGGTCTTCGCGATTTGCGAACATCAGAAACATCCACGTTTTCTTTCAAAATGCCTCGGTATGCTGAATTGCTTATGGACACATACGTTGTTATTACACTACCTCATATTTGGAGCCCTATCTATCACCCATGCGCGGAAACAAACAATAAATGGGCATCCTACGATTTCCGCTGGATCAAAGACATTGGCACACACATTATCAAGGAAATTGAAATCAAGTGTGGAAACTTCACATTGCAAAAATACTCCGGCGATTATTTAGCCGCAATGGTCGAACGTGACTTCAACGAGTCCAAGAAAGGACTTTTTAATCAAATGTCTGGAAATATTAGCGAAATAAATGACCCAGCAAATAGTTATGGTCGTGCAAATTCATATCCTTCTGCATTTTACACTACAAGCACTTTGGGTGCTGAACCATCAATAAGAGGTAGGACGCTGTATATTCCTATTAATGCGTGGTTTACCCTTGACAGCAAATGCGCTTTCCCAATGGCTTCTCTACAATACAACGAGCTTTACATTAATGTTACTTTAAGACCCATTGAAGAACTTTACCAGGTTCGTGATGTTTTTGATGACGTCAATAATTATCCATATGTTCGACCTGACTTTACTCAAGACCGATTTCAGCTTTATCGTTTTTTACAAACCCCACCTTCCGAAATAATTACCAAGGATAAGTATCCAAACATTATGAATGGATGGAACGCGGATATTCACATTTTAGCAACTTATTGTTTTTTGTCCAAAGAGGAAACTAAAACTTTCACGGCGGAGAACCAAGTTTATTTAATTAAAGATATTTTTGAATACAACTATGAAAATGTCACCGGTTCCAAAAAAATCAAAGTTCAATCCAACGGAATGGTGGCTAATTGGATGTGGTATCTGCAGAGAAATGATGTATATATGCGAAATGAATGGAGTAATTATACTAACTGGCCTTATCGAACAATTCCAGGAGATATTCAGAATGCACCCATCATAGGAACAAATCCAGAAATATTTTCACTAGATAATAGCTCTAATTTAATTGGACCCTTGATAAATCCAAATGGAAAAAATACAGGTTTTTTTATTAGTGGTGATTTTACAGTTGAGAATCAAAAAGAAATTTTGCAAACAATGGGTATTCTTTTTAATGGAGAATATAGAGAAAATATCTTGACACGGGAAGTTTTTGAATATGTTGAAAAATATACGCGCACTGCGGGGTTTTCAAACAATGGACTTTATTGTTATAATTTTTGCTTGAATACGAATCCGACTGAATATCAGCCAACCGGTGCAATTAATATGTCCAAATTTAAAACTGTAGAGATTGAAATCAATACTTTTGTTCCACAATTGGATTTGCAAAATTATGATTATCAAATTACTTGCAATGGTGAAGGCGTTGTCATTGCAACAAATGCTCCAACATGGCGTCTTTATGAATACAACTACAATATGAAACTGTTTGAAGAAAGATACAATGTGTTATCATTTATTGGTGGATATTGTGGTCTTTTATATGCCAAATAAGGGAACTCTTAAGGGAACTCGTCGTATTCAGCGAAGCTTACGCCTTATAATCCCATACTAATAATATATTTTATAAGGGAAGGTATAAGCAAAGCAAAAAAGGAAACCTATAGTTCCCTTAAAAGGTTCAAAATGAAACCGTAGGTTTCCTTTTGTATATATATAGTGATGACAACCACTTGGATTAATAAAGATAAATTTAAAGAAGGAAACTTTAGTATAAAAGAAGGTTTTGCAGACATATCTTTAAATATAAATCCTCTTGAAAAATTTTTACAAGCAAATCCTTTAAAATCTATTTTTGATTTTAATGAAACATTTGATAATTTAAATGATTCACATGAAACATTTGATAATATTAATGAAATTGGAGTAGAAGTTGATATTAATGAAATTGGAGTAGAAGTTGATAATAATGAGAATTCTACCGCCACTAAAATAACAAAAACACAATTAAAACAAGATGATAAAAGAATTAATTCAGTAATGATTTCTTTGTTTTCTCTTTTTATTTCACTTTATGTAAGTTACAATTGGTATTTCAATATGACTGAAGGATACAAAAAAAGATTTAAATTTTATGAAAAATTTGAATTTACAAATTATTTATATTTATTTACTGAATATTTTTACAACATTATTGAGTTTTTTGACAAAACTATTACCGATTATATTCCGAATAAATTTGTTAAAAATATGAAAGAAACATTTTTTAAAGAAAGATCTTTATTTGTTTTAATATTTATTATTTCTTATTTTTCTGTGAATTTTATGATTCGTATTATCCGACGTTTATATAAATTTTTGAATAAATACATTGAAACTGGAAAAACTGATTTGTTCAAGTTAATCTATGACCCTAAAAATCATAACATATTAGTTACACTACTTTATGTAGGATTTGTGATTTATGGATTTCTTGAAAGTCTTGCTTCAATTGGCAAAAAGATGCTAGGAAACAAAATAGATGCAGCACAAGAAAATTTGGAAAAAACATTAAATCCGGGTGAAAGATTCAAAGACGCATTAATACAGTTTAAAATTGCAAATCCCATTAGTTATATGATTATATTTCTTATTCGCGTCTCACTTCTATATGGACCAACTGTTTCATCACTATCTAGTTTAATTTTGATTTTTTATATGTTTTACTCTTTGCTCAGTATTCCATATTATACAAGTCAAGCCAATACTGATAATAACAAAAATGAATTATTCAATGATGATAATATGTCATTAATTGAAATGTTTCGCCGAATTCACGCATATATGAATACAAATAACATTTTTTGTGAAATTTTAGAACAAAATCCAAATAATCCACTAAGTTGGAAAGAAACGCTTTTTAACTGGGCTGAGATATTTTTTCGTACAATTTTCAATTTTTCACCATACATTATTATGTTTTCTGGTTTATTTAGTGCTATTCCATCCATTTTGAAACTGCATTCCCAAGAAACTAAATGGACTGGAATTACTATTATTAGTATTTTGAGTATTATAATATTTAATTTTATGCGAGATGAAATACCAATATTATATGTAAAAATACAAGAATTTAAGAACACAGTAAATAAAGTTGTTGAAACTGTATCAAATGTACTTCATACAGTTGCCACCTAATATTTATCCTTAATAACAATATAAATATAATTTGAGTATTAAATAATATTTATAATATGCCAAAAGCCAAACCACATACACCAAAATTAACAAAAAAATATTATCCAATTGTCAGTGTATGCACACCTACATTTAACCGACGACCTTTTATTCCATTTATGTTTGAATGTTTTCGGAACCAAACTTACCCCAAAGACCGGATTGAGTGGATTATTGTAGATGATGGAACTGATAGAATTAAAGATTTGGTTGAAAGTTCTGGCATCACTCAAATTAAATATTTTGAATTGCCGAAAAAAGTTTCACTTGGAGAGAAACGCAATTATATGCACAGCAAAGCAACTGGTTCAATTATTGTTTATATGGATGATGATGATTATTATCCACCGGAACGCATTTCACACGCCGTAGATAAATTAATGGATAATAAACAAGCTTTATGTGCAGGGTCCAGTGAAATTTACATTTATTTTAAACACATTAAAAAGATGATTCAGTTTGGACCATATGGACCAAATCATGCAACTGCTGGAACATTTGCTTTTCGTTCAGAACTTTTGAAACAAACTAGATACCAAGACCATGCGGCGGTAGCTGAAGAACGCGAGTTCCTCAAAGGATACACAATTCCTTTTGTTCAATTAGATCCAATGAAAACAATTCTATGTTTTTCACACGAACAAAACACATTTGATAAACGAAAATTGTTGGACAATCCACATCCGGATTTTGTTAAGGAATCAACAAAAAAAGTAACAGATTTTATTCGTTTAGATAAAGAAGCTAATATTAAAAAGTTTTTTATGGATGACATTGATCCCTTGTTGGAAAAATACGAACCGGGTAATCCAAAAATGAAACCTGATGTTCTAAAACAGATTGCAGAAATTGAGAGAGACCGGGAGAAAATGATGCAGGAAGAAATATCAAAAAATGGGCAAATTATGCTGAATCAACCTGGAAAACCACCTGTACCTATGACAATTCCCCAAATAGCTGAATTGCTGACAAAGCAAAATGAGCAAATTCAACTATGTGAAAAACGCATTGCAGAACTTGAAGGTATAAACGCAAATTTGCAAAAAGTTCTTATAGAAAATTCTGTAAAAAAACATGACAATAGTGTAGTTTATGGTCAACCAAAGCCTATCCATGAAGTAGTGCCAAAAGCAATATTATCTAAATCGGAACCCTTGTTCAAATTAGACCCAACAATGATTACATAGTCATTATATTATTATTTTTTGCAAAATAATATAATGGAAGTTATTCGTCTTCAAAATCATCTATAGCTATATCCTTTTTAACATTTTTATCTAAATATCGATACATTCTTTTTATATCTAATTTATTGATATCATAAGTTTCAAAAACTTTCTCTACTGAATTTAGAACATTTACATCATTAACTACATCTAATTTTTTGTCTGAATAAAAAATCCGCAATTCTTGAAAAAGCGAAATTAAATCTTTTTTATCCACATCCATTTTTTGGCACAAATCGTAAATAAACTCAATGTTGTTGTATTCAGTCGAATATTTTGTGAGAACTTTGGTGAAACGGACTTCATCCAATGTTTTGTTGGTTTCCTTGATTAAATGATACACTCGATTGTTGTTAAATGTTTTCATCAAACTGCTCATTTCATTAAAATGCCAAATCTGGTTCTGAAATGTGATACGGTCTATATAATCAGAATAACATATATTTTCCAAAAATCGCAAATAAAATGGTAATGATTTTTCTGCTTGTTGCGGAATTGTATCAACAATGTTTTCGTGCCATAATAACGCAACTATGGTTCGATCAGTTTCATTCATTAATGTATTGTGGTCTTCCATTTTGTATGGGTGTGCAACCAGTGATTTTGTTATTTTGTTTATATCTTCGTTGAATGTTTTTATGTTTAGTATATTTTGCAAAATATCCATATTTATTAATTCGGGTTTTTTACTGTATAGTTTTTTTATAAATTCCAATTTTCGCAAATCACCCATTGCATATCTTTCAATAATTTCTATTTTTGATTTATCAATTTTTGAAAAAGTTGTTTTTATTAATGCTTTCATCTGGTCTTGAGTTGGTGTTTTTAATTCAAAAAGATTGCATACTTTCATAAGTTCTTTAATTTTTTTATCTACATTATAATTTCCAATGCAAATAATTGGATTCAATGTCATGTTTTCTAATTTCTGTTTTTTTGTCTTTTTTTGGCGAATCAATTTGATAAGTGCAGTTAGACCACCTTTGTCACCGCTATTCATACCATCAATTTCATCCATTACAATTGCAATTTTTTTTACGCGCTTATGCAACATATCCAAGACATTGTATGAAGAAATGTTATTACTTGCAATATTTTCAATGAAAGACTTGTTTCTTACATCGCCTGCATCATAATGGATAACATCGTAATTCATTTTTTTCAAAAGATTTAAAACAAACGTTGTTTTTCCAACACCGGATGAACCATATATGTAAAATCCTTTTTTATAATTAACGTTTGTGTGATTTTTTTCAAAATTCTGCAAAATTTCACACATCTCTTTTTCTATTTGATCTCGGTTTAACATTATTGTAATTAATGATGTAAGCTTTAATTATAATAAAATAATATTGTTTTGGTGCAGTTTGAACGCACTTAGGGGAAACCTACGGTTAAGGCGCCCCTGCGGGCGCCGACTGTCGGACGCGTTGCGTCCTTTCCCCTACTATCGTCCAAATCTGCTGAAATCCGCAGTAACTGCCATAAAGTTTCCTCCTTTGGATTGCAATGCGCCATTGTATGAATATGGATCATTGGGCTTGCTATTCGGATAATTGGAAACACCCGTGTTGTTGCTTCCGGGTCTGTATTCCGCACTTTTGTGACCAGATGATGGATAACCATTTGTATTTGCACTACTGCTGTTATTCACGGGACCTCCGTATGATTGTTGGTATCCAACGCGGTCTAAACCCAGTGTGCTTGCTGCTGAACCAAGGACATTGCCAGCCGCATCAAATGTTTTTCCAACTACATTAGTTGCCGTATCCAAAGTTTTTCCAACTACATTGCCTGCTGTATCCAAAGTTTTTCCAACTACATTACCTGCTGTATCTACGGTCTTGTTGACCACGTTTCCGGCAGTATCAACTGTGTTATTTAATAAACTTCCGGTAGCGCCAACAACAGTTTTATTGTCAAATGCAAGCGAAGATGATGAGTCAGAAGTTTTAGTTCCTGAACCTCCATTGCCACCACAATTAGTACAAACACCTTTGCATCCAGGACACGCAGGACAAACAGGCGGAACAATTTGGGTTTTCAATAAATAATCACTTGAATTGCCGGAGCCGACTGCATTTGTATTGAAATAAATATACCATCTGGCAAATGAATCCAAAATGTCTTTATCAGCAGATGTATCTATTTCATTGTCTTTTTTTTTATTATTGTCAGAATTTGGGTTTGCGTTATAAAGTCCATCTTGGGTAAAACGAAGGATTTTTATTCCCTTGATTCTTCCATCTGACTCCAATGCATTTTTGAAAACTGACAAAATAGTATTGTCACCATTGGCCCAATACATGATTGTAAAATTTTGAGTTGCATCTTGAATAAAATAAGGAGACACAGAAGTTTGGCTAAATGAAATTTGGGATGCTGGTGTTGTATTTCCATTTGTGGGAATGGACGTGTATGAATAACTTGATGTTTTACTTCCTCTTGTATAAACATCTAGTTTAGCACTAGTTCCAGTTGTTTTAATAAGCAAATTGCCGTTTTTAACATCAAACCACACATTGGATATAAGTTGGTAAGCCGTTTGAACTTTGTCATAAAAATCTACAACAATATTTGTGTCATCTTTTCCGTCACTTGTGTAAGTAAATGATGATTTTAAATTGATTGTATCTGCTACTGAATATTGTTTGGTGGATTGTTTCATAGTGCCATTGAAATATGCAGAGATTGCAGGTTGATATGAAGCAACTGAGGTATTTCCTGAAACTGAGGTATTTCCTGAAACTGAGGCATTAGTTAAATCCATAATATACAAATATGTATCATTACCCCATGTAATATAGTTTAATTGATTTGTACTAGATGGTTCTTTTATATACCAATCTATGTCTAAAGATTCAATTGTTGTTATTTTACTTTCTTCACATTGTTGCGACATTTGATAACCACTTTGGAGTGGTGAATACTTCCAGACTTGGTCTTTCAAATTTCGCGGAACAACATTGATATAACTTACACTGGTTCCTACACTTGATTGAGGACCAGCTACTATAACTGAGTATCCATTTCTACTATCATAGAATATATCATCATATAGTTTAATAATATTGCGTGTATTGTCGTATGCGTTTACTGTCTGCAAACTAAAACTATTAGCATCCTTTAAATATCCAATAAAACCTTCAGAAACAAGCCCCCATTGTTTCACTGTTGTTGCAACAACTAGCACAATTAACAATGTAAAAAATAATAATAACGGACTTAAAATCATTGTAAATATATATTCTATAACGAGAAAATAGAGAAATATTGTTTTGCTTATAAAATTGATTTTTTCTCTGCAAAATCAAATAAACCTAAATATATAATGGAACCGGCAAATGCAAAAACTAAAAAATTACTAAAACCTTGTTATAATGAAGATACTGAATTTGAGATTGGGGTTGATGAGGCAGGTCGGGGACCCTTATTTGGTCGGGTTTATGTTGCCGGTGTCATTTTACCTAAAGATGTGAATTTGTTTCATCATGATTGGATGAAAGACAGCAAACAAATCAAATCACGGAAGAAAATGGTGGAACTCGCCGACTATATAAAATCAAAGGCGCTTGCATGGCACATCTACTATGCCGAGGCGGACGAAATAGACAGCTCCGGCATTTTGAATTGCGTTATGAAAGGGATGCATCAATGCATTACCGCGAATTTGAATAAATTTGCCCCTACAAATATTCGCAATGGTTTATTATTGGTAGATGGCAATTATTTCCGACCCTATTCCAGATTTGATGAAGAGACGGAGTCATTGATAACTTTGTCCCATGAAACTGTGGAGAAGGGGGATGGGACATATTCGTCCATCGCGGCGGCGTCCATTTTAGCAAAAAACGAGAGAGATACCTATATGGAAAGTTTGTGTGCAGAACATCCGGATTTGTGCGAAAATTATTCAATGCATACCAATATGGGGTATGGGACCAAGGCGCATTTTGAAGGGATACGGACGCACGGAATTACAGAATGGCATCGAAAATCGTATAAGGGAGTTGGATAAAAAATTATTTATTATTGTATATGAAAACAACTCGTAGAAAATCTCGTAAAACGTGTGGTCGTGGGCAAGGTTGCACTAAAATGGACGTAGAAGGACCACGAACAAACAAAACAAACAAACCACGGAGTATAAAAAAATATATGGATAGAAATAATTTTGGCAACAAGAGACATGGCGACATCTGGAATACAGATTTGCCTATCACAGATGTTGAATATACTCCTGTAGGACTACCAGTAAGCAACATATTGTTTGACAATAACGGCGATTTACAAGAATTTTATCAACCTTCTATTAATAAAGATCAAAAGATAATTGAAGACCGCTTTATGCGTTCGGCCGCCGCCGCACAAAGACGAATTGACTTTGAAAAAGAAATGGCCAAAATAAATATGGAATATAATGATAAACAAATTTTGCGTAAAATTGCAAGAGCATCACAACCTCCTCGCGTAATTCGCAACACGATTCAACGACAAGGAAGAGGTAAAAAATCTCGTAGAAAATTTCGTAAAACGTGTGGTGGTGGGAATCCTATGAACTTTGGTATGCTTTTTTCAATACCTCGCAATGAAAGCGAAGCCAATGTACAAATTCCTAATAATATAAGTGTGATGAAATTATTAAAACCAAGTATTATTGGATTAGTATCACCTATGGATTTACCAGATGATTCAGAAAGAACCCGTACAAAAATGTGGAAATTATTTGCTGACGAGCTTTATAAAGCCGAATTATCAAAATTTGTAATGCAACATATTCCATATACAACTGTTGGAAATATTGGTAAAACAACAAAAACAAAATTAACAATGGATATAATTCAAGATAGATTATCATCTATTAAAACAAAAGGAATTGAAAATATATTAGCATTAAAAGGTTGGGAAGAAAACGAAAATTATTTAAAACCAGGAGAAGTTAGTGCTCCTCAACCAGAATATTTATTTAGTGATGTACCAGAATGGATAAGATTTCTAAAACCTCAATTTAATGGATTTATATCTGCTTCAACTTATATGGAAGGCCATCCTTTTCGTAGAAATAAAATTACAGAAGAAAATAAAGATAATGATTGGTGGGCAGTTAAACAAGAATATACAATTACTGGAGAAACTTATTTAACTGGAATTCTTATGAGTAATCTTATTTTAGGAATAAAATACGATATCGAAAAAATTAAAGCAGGTGCAAATAAAATAATATGTAATTTAATATTTGATCATAAACTTTATTTATTATATCAAGATATGTTCAATAATTATGTTGATAGCGAATATAAAGATAAATTTGAAATGATACCTGAAATTCCTCTTGGTTTTTCAAAAAAAGGTTTTTATAATGATGTATTAAGAAGTATGGGTACGGGTGGTGTTTATTGTAGTATTGAGTTTCAAGATTCGATATTAAAGGCAGGACAGGATATTTTTAAAATTGGCGATAAAGTATTAGTTCTTGGAAAGGGTGACGAATTATTAAATGATTTACAACGTAAAAATTATTATCCATCAACTATTACTAACATAAATTCTATATCAGAACATAATAAAAATTATAATATAACATTTGACACTGGTGAAACTGAAGCCAATGTTCCTATATTAAGAATTAGTTCAGATAATGTTGATAGAGAAGTAATTACTGTATTATGGTTCAGATATATGAAAGATATATTGATTAAATTAAAAGATAGCGGTACAGTATCTACTGTTTATATATTATCTGTTGATATTGATGCTGCTGCATATTTTATAGAAGATTGTTTATCAAGTGGTATATTAAAACAATGCGACTATGATGAGAAAACATCACTAAAAGGAGGAGAATCAACATCATTACATCCATTTGAATTTGGAGGAATTCGTTTAATGTAGTGTTAATAAAAATTTGAAAATAATATAAATAATATTAAGGTGTTTATATTATATTCTTAATCACTCTACTTATTGAAGCACGAATTATGCGTTCGGCTGCCGCCACACAAAGACGAATTGACTTTGAAAAAGAAATGGCCAAAAGAAACATGGAATATAATGATATGCAAATTTTGCGTAAAATTGCAAGACCATCACAACCTCCTCGCGTAATTCGCAACACTATTCAACGACAACGACAACGACAAGGAAGAGGTAAGAAAACTTGTTTGAGAATTATACAATAATATTTACACCTTTGCATATTTGAAATGCACAACAACTTTTAGAATAAAATTACTCTTGATTTGTCCAAACTTTCAATAGTTGGGACATCCATTCAGGCATTTCATCCGGACTAATGTTAGCTAATTTAGAATTTAGACATTCTTGTGTCTCAATCCAACTATTAATTTTGATTTCATCAGCTTTATAAGGATGACCTGTCATTATTTTAGTTAATCGGTATTTAAATTTTTCTTCTTTTTCTTCTTCAGGTACAAATGATATCATTTTATTTAGAACTACAATTATATCTCTGCTAGACATTTTGGATTATATAATATTGTATATTATGTAGTCTTTATATTTGTTAAAAAAAATAAGTAACGCTCTTTGTCTCCGAGCGAAGCAAAAAAAGGTGTAACCTACGGTTTCCTTTAAAATAATTTTTCCAAATCTGCCCTGGAAACATTTTTTATGCAACACTCTTTATCCATCTTTGAATACCCAATCATGAATGTATTTTCATCCAACTGGATAAATCCTAGAACATATTCTACCTTCT
>Ga0315906_10002720_pt1 | contig 24215 bp, 20 predicted proteins | sample LakEriMetagenome_4_FD_203526 | JGI IMG/M metagenome (GOLD analysis project Ga0315906, IMG submission 203526) | Freshwater fungal communities from buoy surface, Lake Erie, Ohio, United States - Buoy 2 MA122 | ecosystem: Environmental > Aquatic > Freshwater > Lake > Lake biofilm | place: USA...
CATATAAGCAGGCTACTGCCAGAATTTTTATGGATTACCCAAACTGGCAATCACAATTAATGTCTTCCAAAAACAAAAAAGACAGTACGGCTGCACAAGAGAAAATTTCGGCGGCAGTGAAGCTGTCTGAGCAATGGAGAGATAGTTTTATACTTAAACAACCCGATAGTTATGTTTCGCTTTTATTTCGTTTAATGGGCGAGCCTGTATATAATCTAAAAAATGCCTCAACTAAAGAAGATACCCTTGCCGCTTTTCAGTCTTATAAAAGAAATTACTGGAAAGATATTCCAATAGGAGATGCGCGGCTATTACGAACACCCATGTTTGAAGCTCGCGTTACAAAATATATGGAGCAGATAGTGCCTCGTGACCCCGACAGTATGAAAACAGAGATCGATAAATTCATTCTGTATTCCAGGTCAGATACAACTATGTTCAAATATTATGTGAGTCGTTTTACCAATGAATATATGAATCCAAAATTCATGGGGCTTGATGTGATTTTTTTGCATCTGTTTGAAAAATATTACCAAACTAATATGGTTACCTGGCTTAATGAGAAGGATAAGGAATTGATTTATAACAGGGCTTATAATCTTATGGGAAATATTGTTGGCAAGCCTGCAGCCGCATTAAATCTGCTCGATACTTTGGCAAGACCTAAAAGTTTATATGATGTAAAAGCCCCATATACTTTATTGGTTTTTTGGGACCCTGACTGCGGGCATTGTCGTGAGCAAGTACCGCAGATTGATAGTTTGTATAATACAGCATGGAATAAAACGGGGATGAAGCTAATTGGCGTATTGGTTGATACAATTAGAAAAGATAATAGCAGCTGGCCCGAGGTTAGAAAGAAGTGGGTACAATTTATTGCTGATAAAAAATTGAAAGGATGGGATCACTGGTATGAAACGTTGGATATGCGCAATGAAAATATAAGCAAAAGCATACCCAACTTCCGCCAGAATTATGACGTGTACCAAACACCTACCATATATTTGCTGGACGAACAAAAACGAATCATTGCCAAAAAGATTTCTCCCGAACAAATTCATGATTTTTTGGAGTTTCAGAAACAAAAGAAAAATTAATTGTCATTAATAAAATATAGATTTTAAATAAGAATGTTATGATGAGAATATTAATTACAGTGATTGGATTAGCTGCAAGTTTTACGGTAAACAGTCAAGTATTGTTTCGCTATGGATCCAATGTTGTAACGAAAGATGAGTTTTCGAGAGCATATTCAAAGAACAATACGGGGCCATCAACAGAAAGCACCGTGCGTGAGTACCTCGACTTATATATAAAATTCAAGTTGAAAGTACAGGCTGCTAAAGACCAGAAATTGGATACATTAGCCAGCATTAAAAATGATGTGGCAGGTTTTCGGGCACAGATGGCGGAACAGTATATGCAAAAACTTCCCTACAGAAGAGAAATGATTGAACAGGCGGCTGAGAGAAGTAAAAAAAGACTCGAAGTTTCTCATATTTTCATTGAATATGGTGCCGATTCATCGCTTGCCAAAGCGGCGATTGATAAGGCGGCCGGACAATTACAGCAAGGAGCAGACTTTGCCATTACAGCCCGAACCGTTTCAACAGATCCGTATGTAAAGGCTACGGATGGATACATTGGGTACGTATCTGTTTTTTCTTTACCGTATGATTTGGAAAATGTAGTATATGCGTTAAAAGCAGGAGGCTTTTCCAAGCCGGTTCCAGGAAAAAATGGCTGGCATATTTTCAAGGTTACAGATATTCAGTCTAACACCACTCTTATTAAGGCAGCACAAATATTGCTGGCCTATGCGCCCGATGCTTCGCAGGAGGAGCGTTCGTTGGTAAAGCAAAAAGCCGACAGCCTATATGAACTGCTTATAAAAGGTGCAGACTTTGGGGCGCTGGCATCTCGGAACAGCAATGATAAGTTCACCTATCAGAGTGAAGGAGTGCTTCCTCTTTTTAACTATACCGATTTTGATCCTGCCTTTGCACAGACTGCATTTTCTTTGAAGAAAGAAGGAGAACTGAGTAAACCCTTTCTAACATCGGCCGGATGGCATATTATAAAACTTATTGGAAAGGAAGCTTCCCAAACAGATTTAAAAGACGTGGAGATACTGGAGCAGTGGACGCAAAAAGTGAATCAAAGTGAACGTATCAAAGTAGTAACGGCAAAAGAAAAAGAAGCGATAAAAAATGCAAGCGGCTATAAAGTGCTTGCTTATGATCAGTCCAGCCTTTGGGCACTAACCGATTCTATGTTGGCAGCGAAAGATTATGTCGTTTTTTATAAAACCAATAAAAAAAATAATTTATTTCAACTTACCAATCAAATGGTTACGGTTACAGACTGGCTCAAATTTATCAAAGATAAAAAAGCAGAAGCCGGAAATAATGCACTGAATGGATATAATGAATTGATGGATGCATTTACGGAAAGTACAGTTACGCAATACTATAAAGATCATCTTGAAAAAATTAATCCTGATTTCCGATATCAGATGCAGGAGTTTTTTGAAGGCAGTATGTTATTTGAAGTGATGGAGCGTAATATTTGGAGTGTGGCAACAACAGATAGTGCAGGGTTAAAAAACTTTTATTTGCCAAGCGCCGGACAATATACTTGGAAGAAGAGCGCTTCTGCAATAATTTTTAATTGTGCAGATACGGCAACGGCCAATATTATTTACAACAAAATGAAGCAAGACCCAACGCAGTGGAAGATGTATTCGGAAGCGTCAAACGGTTATTCTCTTGCCGATAGCAGTCGCTTTGAATTAAATCAATTGCCGATAGATGAAAAAAGTATTGAAAAGGGCGTGCTTTCTTCAAGTGTTATCAATGTCAATGATGGTTCTGCCTCTTTCTGTTATATAACATTGATTCACCCGGAAAATGAACAAAGGAATTTTGAAGAAGCGAAGGGGTTGGTAATTAATGATTATCAGCTTTTTCTTGAAGAGAAGTGGTTGAAAGAACAGAAGAAAAAGTATCCAATTAAAATAGATGAGAATGTATTGAAGACAGTGAAAAAATAAATTACTTGTCAGTTGTCTGTTTCTTTTGAATTAAGAAATCCTGCTATTAACTTCATTTTTTTCTGCAGCATATTTTAAAATATTAAGAACGGCTTCTGTACGTGGAGATTCCTTAAATTCATTTAATCTTTTTATAGCCGCTTGTATTACTTTAAATTTCTCCATTAACGCCCAGTCGCTTTGAAGGGCCTGTTCAATTGCTTGGCTTTGTTCTGAAGTTGATTCTTTATAAATATATAAGAGGAGATCTTCCGGTGTAAAAAGAGGCTTCATATTCCTTGTTTTGCTGTTAAAACGCAGCTTTACAAGTGATTATTGTGCAGAAAATAAATTATTCTTCAAAAATGAATACGTCTTCGTTGGCTTTTTTCATATAATACTTCTCTCTGGCAATTCGCTCATAAGCCGAAGGGTCACTGGCTCTTTTTTTCAGTTCATTGCTCGCAGCACTGATTTTTTCATTGTAGTACGTACTGCTTTTTTTAAGCTGATTCAACTTTTTAAAGCGGTTAAACTGCTCAACTAGATTATTGTCATCAAAAAAAAGCATCCACGACATAAATGCCGTGAATGCTAAGAAGGATTTGTTTTTTAATATCGAGGGAATAATAATCTTCATTGCCTGTTTAGCCGGGACTTTCCGACTGTTTATTTACCAAATTTAATCTTTCCTTTTGGATAGATGGCATTTTCCCCCAATAATTCTTCAATACGAATCAGCTGATTGTATTTCGCCATACGATCGGTGCGGCTTGCAGATCCGGTTTTGATTTGGCCACAGTTTAGGGCTACCGCCAGATCGGCAATGGTTGTATCTTCTGTTTCTCCGCTACGGTGACTCATCACGGAAGTATATCCTGCATGTTGTGCCATTTGTACAGCATTAATTGTTTCGGTAACCGTACCAATCTGATTTACTTTGACAAGGATACTATTGGCAATGTTTTTATCAATACCGTCTTTCAGGCGCTTTACATTTGTTACAAATAAATCGTCTCCAACCAGTTGGCATTTGCTACCAATGGAATCCGTAAGTTTTTTCCATCCTTCCCAATCGTCTTCTGCCATACCATCCTCAATGGATATGATTGGATATTTGTTTACCCATTCTGTCCAATAAGCGACCATTTCGTCGCTGGTAATAACTTTATCAGGATTGCTTTTATAGAATTTATAAGTACGGTTCGCTTCATCATACATTTCGCTGGAAGCGGCATCCATAGCGATGGCAATTTCTGAACCCGGTTTGTATCCTGCTGCGCTGATGGCTTCGAGTACTGTTTCGATAGCCTCTTCATTGCTTTTGATTTCAGGTGCAAAACCACCTTCATCACCCACATTGGTACTATACCCTTTTTTCTTTAATACAGATTTCAGATGATGAAACACTTCTACACCCCAACGTAGCCCTTCGCTGAAAGAAGGGGCTCCTACAGGGATAATCATAAACTCCTGGAAGTCTATTTTATTATCTGCATGCGCGCCACCATTGATAATATTCATCATTGGCATTGGCAGTACAGTTCCGTTTACACCGCCCAGATATCTAAAAAGAGGTAATCCTGATTCTTCTGCCGCTGCTTTTGCAACGGCCATACTAACTGCTAAGGTTGCATTTGCGCCCAGGTTAGCTTTATTGTCTGTGCCATCAAGTTTAATCAGAAGACTATCTATATACGTTTGTTCAGAAACACTAATTCCAATTAATGCTTTGGCAATTACATCATTTACATTTTCTACAGCTTTCAATACGCCTTTGCCCATATATCTGCTTTTATCACCGTCTCTTAATTCAACAGCTTCATGTTTTCCTGTACTCGCTCCACTAGGAACGGCCGCTCTTCCTAAAAACCCCGCTTCAGTAACTACATCTACTTCAACAGTAGGATTTCCGCGACTGTCGAGAATTTGTCTGGCATGAACACTGATAATAGAACTCATAATTGATTATTTTGCTGTAAAAGAATAGCCCGGAAAATACCGGTTTTTAAAATTTGGTGCAAAGAAAAGACATTCAGCGTTAGCTACAAAGAACTGCTTAGGCAACAAACGATCGTACGCGTTTTTTTGATATTTATTTTGAGTGGTTGATTATCCTTGAAAAAATTATATAGATTTGGCACTTCTAAACTTTGCTTGCAATATCATCTAATGAATTCTGTTAAATTATTAATTGCTGACGACCACACGATGATGGCTCAAATGTGGGGCGATTTCTTATCAAAGTCAGATACGTATGAGGTAGTAGATAAAGTAAGTTCCCGCGAGGAGTTAAAAAATGCTTTAGAAATGCATCACCCGGATATTGTGTTGTTGGATATTCTTTTGTCAGACGGTAGCACGCTGGATATTCTCGGGTCTCTCAAAAAAATATCGCCGGCCACCAAATTTCTTGCAGTATCTGGGTATGCGGATACTACTACCGTACATCGTGCATTCATTGTTGGGGTAGATGGATATCTTTCCAAAACTTCTACATTAGAAGAAATGAAAGCTGCCATCAGCGTGGTGCTTGAAGGCAGTAAATATTATTGTAAAGATATTGAGATGTTCTTGCCGGATTTAATTGGTGAAGAAAACGAACGCGATCATAAAGCCCTTCTTACTAAAAAAGAAAAACAGGTGGCTTATTGGGTATATAAGGGGTTAAGTGCAAAAGATATAGCAGAGAAATTAGGTATTAGTTTTAAGACAGTAGAAGTGCATCGCCATCATATTTATCAAAAATTAGGCATTCAAAAGTCGGCTAAACTGATGTTGTATGTGCAGGAAAATCCGCATCTATTCAGTGATGTTGCCTAACTAAAAAAGGCAGCCAATTAAGACTGCCTTAAACAAAAAAGATTTTCAAAATTATTTTGCACGATTTAATTCTACTCTCACTGTAATTTCAACTTCTTTTCCAACCACCAGTTCTCCTGCTTCAGTTGCTTTATCCCATTTTAGATTATAATCGAAACGGTTGATGGTAGTGGTAGCTTTGAATCCTGCTTTATCTTTTTTGGCAGAGATACCCCCAAAACTTACATCAAACTTTACAGGCTTTGTAATATCACGGATGGTTAAGTTGCCGCTCAGTTCATATTTATTACCACCTAAGGGCTTAAATGAACTGCTTTTGAATGTCATGGCAGGATATTTTTCCACATTGAAAAAGTCGTCACCTTTCAGGTGTTTATCACGGTATTCGTTGTCTGTATTGATGGAATTAACATCAATGCTGAAGTTGATTTTCGCATCGCTCCAGTCAGCTTTACTATGTTCAACAGACCCGTCAAACACTTTGAAGGTGCCTTCTGTTTCTGCAACGACCATGTGGCTTACGGCAAATCGTACAGAAGTATGTGGTTTGTCAATACTCCATTTAGTTAATTCCTGAGATACTGGCACCGGGCTGGAAACCACTTCCTTTTCAGTAGCATTGATAAATGCGGTCAGTCCGGCTAAGCCAATGACAGCGGCAAGTATCATCATTGTTTTTTGCATGATAATTTTTTTATTTTTTGAATATTAATATTGCAAAGATAGTAATTATATGTATATACATGTAATTTTTGTTTTCTTATATATACCGGTTTGATCTGACCGAGAGATATTATCTTCGTTAGCGACAAATATTTTTATTATGAAACTTGTGCTGGATAACGATTTAATTGCAGACGAATTTTTTCAAGACACAGTACTGCTGGGTATTATGGCTCCTATGCAGGCACATCAGTTTGTTTGGCAGGCAAATCATTCGATTGGGTTTGATTTTAGAATCAACAATGATTTGGAGATTAAAATTTATCGCAATAAAAGAGATTACTTTTTTCCTGTCTTTGAGTTTCAGGAGCCGGGTTTTTCATTAATTAATTATTTGTACAGAAATCTTTATGATGGCGAGTACATGTTGCCTGAGTTTAAAAATCTTGATTATTTATGGTTGAGAAAAGGAGAGTTGCCTTCTCGGGAGGAGGATGCTTTGTTAGTGGAAGACATTCGAAATATACAAGGGGTTCAATTAGTAACAGAATTGACACATGATAAAATCAAGAACAGAGATAATTTAATGTTTTAATACAACGATATGTGGCAGGAAAAAAACAATCAGCTTTATAAAATATTTGAGTTTCAGGATTTTTCAGAAGCATTTGCATTTATGACCCGGGTTGCCCTGGAAGCGGAGAAACAAAATCACCATCCACTATGGACAAATGTGTGGAATCGTGTAGAAATATGGTTGAGTACACATGATGCCGGTGATATCATTACGGAGAAAGATAGAAATCTAGCACTTGCTATTGACAAAATGGTGTAGAAGGGATGGCCTTTATCCCATCCACACCTTCTTTCCCTGAATCTTTCTACCCAGATACATCACGCCTACAAAAATGAAAAACAGCGGCCCTAACAATCCTAATAGCGCAATATATTTTGTGCCATAAAATCTTTCCATTGGCCTTCTCAGTCTTTCCGCAATTATATACATACTTGGCACCATCATTAATGTGAGGAAGAATGAAAACACCAGTCCGTATATAATTGTCCAACTAAGTGGCCCCCAGAAAACCACACTATCTCCTCCAAAGAAAATCTTCGGATTCAGATGCTGAAACATGGATATAAAATCAATATTGAACCCAACAGCAAGCGGTATCAGTCCGAATATAGTAGCCAGCGCCGTGAGTAATACCGGAATAATGCGAATTTTTCCTGCCTGTATCGCAGCTTCTCTGGTGCGATAACCTCTTTTACGTAACTCGTCTGTAAATTCAATAAGGAGAATCCCATTTTTGATTACAATGCCAGCCAGTCCTACAATTCCCACACCCATCATAATGGTAGCAATTGTTTTTCCGGTAAGGGCATAACCGATCAGCACACCTATAATGCTGAAGAAAATTTCCGTAATCACGATGAAGGGTTTACTCATACTATTAAACTGCAAGACCAGAATCAGAAAGATCAATCCAATGGAGATTAACAGCGCCGTTCCAAGAAATTGAGACGTTTCTGCTTCCTGCTCACTCTGTCCGCTTTGGCGGATGGTAACACCTTCAGGGATCGTTGTATTGTTTTTAAATGCATCAATTTTTGTTTTGAGGGCAGCATTGATAACAGCAGTTTGACTTGGATCGGCTACATTGGATTGAAGCTGAATGGTTCTTTTCAGATTTTTTCTTTTGATGCCTCCGCTGGTATTGGTATAATCGAACGAAGCGATGGCGCTGATGGGAACTTGTTTGATTTGACCGGTATTGAAATCACGAAATGTAATTTTCATATTCATCAGATTCTGAATATTATTACGCTCTACATCGCTATAGCGTAATTGAATTTTATATTCATCATCCCCTTCTTTTATTTTGCTGATTTCTTTTCCAAAGAGTGCAGTTCTGATTTCCATTCCTACCTGTCCGGTACTTACTCCTTCCAGCAAAGCTCTTTGTCGGTCAACCGTTACCGTTATCTCCGGATTTTTGAGATCTACGTCAAGCTGAAGATTGTCAAGTCCGGCTACCTTGTTGGTATCAATATAATTATAGAGTTGTTGGGCAACAGCGGCCATTTTACCATAATCTTCGCCGATAACTTCAATGTTTACCGGTGGTTCTGTTGGTGGCCCCCCTTGCTCTTGTTCTACACTGATTTCGGCACCGGGGATATCTTTAATGTTTTTTCGGATGGCATCGATATATATGCCCGAACTTTTTCCGTGTCGCTGTTCAAATTCCACAAAAGATATTTGAATTCTTCCAAGATTAGGCTGTACGCTTCTGTTGTTATCGCGTGGGTTATTCGCGCTGACTGCTACATTGGAAATCACGCTTTCTACAATGGAATTTGTTGCGCCTGGTTGTTGATCTCCTAAACTTTCATATACTTTCTTTTCAAGCATACGCGTTACCGAATCAGTACGTTTTACATCAGTACCTATCGGCATTTTCAGATATACATAAATAAAATTCGGATCACCGCTAGGGAAGAACGTGGTTGGATTACCTCTTAAAATCAACATAAAGAGGGCTATAGGGAATAATACAAAAAGAGAGATTAACATATAAACAGGTCTGCGACCTATCAATACCCACCGAAGCATTTGTTCATAGCGGTTCATTAGTGCAGGCAACAATTTTTCCTGAAACCAGTAAATCGTATCACGCAATACATATCGATTCAATACCAGTAACAGCGCCATAAAGAACAGGAAGTTTCCTGTACCATGAAAACCACTGAGGTGTGCAAATAATCCCAATACCCAACAGGTCCACCAATACCATTTTTTGAATAATGCTTTTTTGGATTCATCATATGCTCTGCCTTCTGGACGCATAAAACTCACTGCAAATACCGGATTTATAATAAAGGCAACAATGAGAGATGCTGTAAGTGTAAGAATGAGCATTGTCGGCAGATAAATCATAAACTTACCGATAATACCTTTCCAGAATAAGAGCGGAAAGAAGGGTGCCAGCGTTGTGGCCGTTCCGGCAAGTACAGGGATGAATACTTCGCCAGCCGCCTCTTTCGCACTTCTTACCACCGGCACTTTTCCGTTATGGTATATACGGTGAGTATTTTCGATTACTACAATTGCATCATCTACAATGATCCCTAAACCAAATAATAACGCAAACAGTACAATAAAATTCAAGGTTACGCCGGTGCCAACAATGCTGTCTGCAATGGGAAGAAAAAGAAAAGCAACAAAAACACTTAATGGCACACTCAATGCCACGAAGAAGGCGTTGGATACACCCATAAAAAACATCAGAATCAGGAGTACAAGAATAAATCCAATAATAATGGTATTTACCAACTCGTTGAATGATGTTTTCGTTTGTTTGCTCTGGTCACCGGTAAGGGTAATCTTTAAACTTTTGGGGAGAATGTCATTGGTACGCATTTCTTCAATTACTCCTTTAATCCGATCTGCTGCGTCAATCAGATTTTCACCACTGCGCTTTACGATATTGAGGGTAATTACATTTTTGCCATCCAACCGCGCAAAACTTTCTTTCTCTCTGACAGTATCTTTCAGACTGGCAATGTCTCGCAAGTATATCGGCGCACCACTTACATTTTTCACGATGATGTTGCTAAGGTCTTTTACACCGGCAAACTGACCCCGTACGCGCACTGTTCTTTTCATGCTGCCAACCTCTACTTGTCCTCCGCTAATATCATTATTTTCTCTTCTAATGGCATTTTCAATATCATTGAAAGTTACCCGCGCTCCCGCCATCCGATATGGATCTGCTAAAATTTGTATTTCTCTTTCCGGCGCACCTACAATATCAGCTCTTGTAATTTCTTTCAACTCTTCAAAGCGATCCTGCATTTTGTCGGCGTATTGTTTCAGCTTAACCGGGTCATAATCGCCGCTTATATTAACAAACATAATGGGCAACTCACTGAAAGCAAATTCCTGTACGTCGGGTTCTTTGGTTAAATCTTGAGGCAAATCGCTTTTTGCTTTCTCTACAGCATCTTTTACCTTTTGTTTCGCAAGAGCCACTTTAACATCTGTATCAAATTCAACTACAATAAGAGAAAAGTCTTGTTGTGAAGTAGATTGCACTTTAATAACTCTCGCTCCGCTGATGCTTTTAATTTGTTTTTCAATGGGTCTGGTTACCAGATTTTCAATGTCTGTCGGAGCGTTACCTACATATACCGTTGCAACGGAAATGGTAGGCACTACAATATCAGGGTATTGCTCTTTGGGTAGTGTGTTAAATGTAATTAAACCATACGCTGTTATAATCAGCGTCATGATGTAAATAGCTGTACGGTTATCCACGCTCCAGCTGGTGGGCATAAATTCCTTGAACTTTTTACTCAGACCTTCTATAAAATTGGATTGCATATCTCAGAAATTAAATTCAGTAAATGATAGTTCGCTTCTTATTGTGTTCTTATTTCCTGCTGATCATATAAACTTTGGTAACCTTCTGTGACCAATACAGCGGCATTATCAAGTCCGGAACTGACTTGCGCTTTATCGCCATATGTTTCACCTACAATAACTGATTTTTTTACAGCAACTGTTTTGCCTTTAGCATTTTTTTCAACCACAAAAACATATTTTCCTTTTTCATCAGACTGAATCAGATTGAGCGGAATTGTTATCGTGTTAGATGCTTTATAATCTTTTATTCTGATGGTTGCTACAGAGTTGGGACGAACTTCTCCACCGGGTATTGCTGCTTCTACTGTGAATGTGCGGGTATTGGGATTGATAAGTTGTGCGATGCGGCGAATGCTGCTGGTAAATTTCTTTTGAAGGTCCGGCACTTCTATTATAACTTCTACACCAGGTTTTACGCGACCCATATAGTTCTCAGGCACTTCAACAATCGCTTTTAATACACTATTATCTACCACTCTAATTTGATAACCCAGTTGATTAGCGCCGGTAAAAAATTCTCCTACTTTTACATTCAGCTGATCCACAACACCCTCAACTGGAGAGATTACAGCAAACTGACGAATTTGTTCCTGTGCAGTTGCGATACCTCTTTCAAGTGATTCTACCTGAGCTTTTGCCTGAAGTAGTTGCACTTCAGATCCAATATTTTGTTCCCATAAATTGCGGGTTCTGTTGTATACTTCTTTAGCAAGTCCCAGTTGCGTTTCAGTTACTTTTATTTGTTGTCTGAGTAAACGATCGTCCAGCTGAAGAATGCGTTGCCCTTTCTTTACACGATCTCCCTCTTTCACATACAATTCGGCAACCACACCCCCCTGTCCGTTTGGAGGAGCAATATAAGATACCTGATCAGCATCAATTTGTCCCTGCAGATCAATATAATGTGTAAAATCTTCTACTGTAACGGATGCAGTGCCTACGAGTTTTCCTTTTGTTACTTCTGATGCAGTATCCAAAGCGGCAATTTCTTCTTCCAGCGTATTGATGGCTGCATTCAGGCTGCTTTGTTGTTTTTTCAGTGCTTCCAGTTCTTTCTTTTTAGCATCTAGTTTTGATGAAGAGGAATCTCCTTTTCCGCATGAGAAAAAAAGAAACATACCTGTTGTTACCGTTATAATTCCTATTATCTGCTTCATATCTATCTTTATTATTTTTATTTTATTGCTTAATTACTATTTATTTTTTTATCAATTTTTCAGCTTCCCAATAGCTTTTTGAAAGTTTATTTTTGCGATAACGGCATTGTAGAGGGATTCAAAATAACTTCCCTGTGCGCGCTGTAGTTCTGCGTCTGATTGAAGCACCTCAAACGTATTGCCTATGCCTTGTTCATATTTCTTTTTTGTGGTTAGATATACCTGTTCGGCCAACTGCAAATTTTTTTTCTGTATGTCCATATTAATAATTGCATTTCTGAGATTGATGCGAGATGCATGATGTTCAAGGTCGGCTGCTTGTCGAAACTGTTCCTTACTATTCTGTGTTTTTTGCAATGCAATTTTTGCTTGATCAATCTGATATTTTTTTTGCAGTCCATCGAATATGGGCACATTTACACTTAACCCAATAAGATTTGAATTAAACCAAAACCAGTCACTTCCTCTGATAGCAGAAAAGTTTTTATTGAGTTGCCCCTGCTGTTGAAACTGATAAAAGAAGGCGACCGTTGGAATATACCCCAGGCGATACCTCTGTAAATCTAACTTACCAAGTTTTTCCGCAGAAGCCAACAACTGCATTTCGCTTCTGTTATTGTAATCAATTTCTTCTTCAAGAAGATTTTCTTTAATGAGTTCATCCGTAAGCGCATCTGTTAGTGTGAGGGTGTCCTCTTGCATGACTCCCGTAGCAAATTTGAGCGCTGCATAGCCGAGTTCGATCAGATTATTTAATTGTGATTGGGAGGATCTGATATTGTTGAGTGCTACCGTTGTTTTATCAATATCCAGTTTTTCAATAAATCCGTTTTTATAGAGTTGTTGCTGATCATTAAAAAGTTTTTCTATACGTTGAATCGTTTTATCAAGAACCTCTTTTTGTTGTTGTGCTATTAATACCTGATAATAGGCTTTTTGCACTTGTTCAATCGTTTTATCTTCTGCAATTTTTATGTTTTTTGATGCGAAATCCATGAGGGTTTTTCTTGCCATCAGTCCGGTAAATACTTCGGGTTGAAAGAGCAGTTGATTTAACGTAATTCCGGCATTAATACTCCAGGGCTGAACAAATGAAAATTCCTGTATAGAGAATTGTTGTTGCGGCTGTATAGGATTACCATTCCCATCTTTTACCCCTTCTTTGCTTAATACATTATAAATGTCTGTTTGTCCACTGCTAGGAAATAATACAAATGGAAGGGTAAGGTAGTGGGCGCCTTGTGCAGATCCTGATATCTGTGGCAACGACAGGCCTGTGATTTCTCTGTTTTTTGCTTTTTGACGTGCAGAATCCAGTCGTAGATTTTTTAATTCAATCGTATTCTGTACAGCCATATTAACGGCTTCTTTTGCTGAAATCTGATATTTTTTTTGTGCGGTAACAGTCTTGCTGTAAAATGAGCATACAGTAATGAGAATTGAAAGAATGAAATGTTTTTTACTCATGTGTTCAATGATTTTTGTTCCTTGTATTGTATAATAAGCTCATGCCCCTTAAGGGTAGACAAGCCAATCAGGAAATGTTCCATAAGTTCTTTGGTCACTTCTGCCAGACTGAATTTTGATGGCGGAAATAAATTCATATTAAAGGGAATCATGATCGACTCAAGCCGATACTTCGCGATGATCTCCAGATTTAGTTCCTTGCGATACAAACCTTCACTGATGCCTCTTTTGATATTGTTTTGTATCACATTATAGAGGTGTTCATACTTCATTTTCTGAAATCTTTCATGTGCTTTAGTATGAAAGCGCTCCATATCGGAAATCACAACAGGGTTCATCTGTGAGAAGCGGGCATAAACTCTTGATAATGTAAGCAGTATTTCTTCTATTGCATTTGCAGACAGATCGAGGCATTCTTTAGCGTCATTATGTACAATTTTTTCTTCCTCCATCATAACGGCGTCAACGAGCTCATCTTTATCTGCATAATACTGATAGATGGTCTTTTTGCTGATGCCAGTTTGGGTGGCGATATCGTCCATGGATACGGATCTGATCCCCATCCTCATGATGAGCTCTTTTGCTTTTTGTAATATTTTGATTTGTGTCTCCAAACCTGCTGCAAAACTATGGAAACTTTTTAAGTTGCCAAAGTTTCCATAGCAATTTTGAAAGTTTATACGTTTGAATACGGGAACAATAAGGATAAAGCTTTTCTTTAAAGGGTGCTATTCGGCGTCATTCATTTCCTAAGGGAGGTAGGCAATGGAAAACTGATTATAAACGTAGTTTTGTCAGGTATCGAATGCACTTCAATTTTTGCATTATGTGATTCTACTACATTTTTTACGATACTTAAACCAAGTCCGGTGCCGCTCTTGGCTCTTTTGGTACTGTAGAATTTGCGAAATATTTTCTGTAGGTTTTCTGCAGGTATCTGTGGCCCGTTATTGGAGAATTCAACACGAACAATACCATTCAAGGTGTAGCCATGTATCGATATTTTTTTCTCTTCCTGATCGTCCATCGCATCTAATGCGTTTTTAATCAAATTAGACCAAAGCTGAAATAATTTGATATCAAACCCAATAACACATAACTGCGGCTCAATATTTACATCCAGTTGTACATCTTTTTTCAATTCATGCTGAAAGATGTTTAGTACTACCCGAATATTATCTTCCAAAAGAATTGTCGTTCTTTCGGGAATAGCTCCTTTGTTGATGAAGGATCGAATGTTTTTTACAACAGCAGCAGCATTTTCTGTCGAAATCAGAATGCTTTCCAACAAAGCATTTTTCAATTGCAGATTATAAATTAATTCAAGAAATAAAATGGGATTGGTTGTATTCAGGATTTGTTGAATTAGTATTTCTGTTTCAGTTCCTATACGACATTCTGTAAGTTTGTATGCAATAATATTTAATGTTTCTTCATTGCTGTTGATCTTTTCTTTAAGATATTCTAGCAATATCGCTTCTTCTCTTTTCTTTTTCAGTCCGCTTACTGCAAGATTTGCTTTAATTTTTGATGCTATATCAAATGCCATTGCCTGTTCCTCAATGCTGATCAAAGGCATAATTCGCATAATTTCATCAAGCGCCATTTGCAGACTTTCGGCACCAACTTTTGTGGAGCTTAGGGGCGTATTTAAATCATGCGCAACCCCCGCAGCAAGTTCTCCAATCGTAGCCAACTTTTCCTGTTCTACAATCATACCGGAAAGCTCCAGATTTTTTTTCGTATTTTCCAACACACGAATCTCAAGATCTTCATTTAGTTTTCGAATGTTTTCTTCCGATTGTTTTATATTGGTAATATCCGTTTCCACAGCCATATATCCGTAAATCTCATCTTTTTCATTCTTAAGCGGCACAATATTTAATTCAATCCAGTATTCATTTCCCTTTTTTCCTTTATTCAATATTTCGGTTTTTACTTCTTCTCCCGCATCCAGCTTTTTATTGATATAGACGATAGTTTCAGGATCTGTTTTTTCAAATTGAAATACTTTGGGTGTTTTACCTCTTAAGGTATCAAGGGTATAACCGGAAATTTTTAATAAACTTTCATTCGCCCATTTTATTCTTTTTTCTTTATCTGTTATAATTACATAGTTAGAGGTTTTTTTTGCAACCAGTGACAATTCCTCTAATTCTTCTTCCATTCTCTTTCTAAAGCTAATATCCTGAATCGTTCCTCTAATCCACTCCGGTACTCCATTTTCATTATTTTCAACTGTATATATAAAGTGTACCCAAAGGGCGTGGCTTTGGTTTGCGTCAAAGACCAATTTTAAATCATTTTCATAGTTTTTAGTTTGTTTTTCTTTTGCATAAAAAAAGTCAAAAGCAGATTGCTTTTCTTCTTCTTGCAGTAAACCGATGAATGTTTCAATGGGATAGGCTTTTTCCTCTGGTATTTGCAGCATTTCATATACAATGGGAGCAGCTACCCAGGTATTTTGAGAGATGTTATATTCAAAGTTGCCGATACGTGCCGAATTCTGCGCATCGAGTAATTTTTCGGCAGTAGATTTAAGTTCTGAAGTTCTAATCATCACCTCATATTCAAGCCCTTCGGTAAGTTGACGATTTTTTTTCCTGGATTCAATCAGGTTGCTTTGAAGCGTGGCAATTGAATTATGCAGCTGACCAATTTCACTTTGTGATTGAATATTATTTATTGGGGACTCAAAATTATCTTCTCTGAGTTTGTTTGTCACTTTAATCAACATCGTTAATGGCTTGGATATTCCATTTGCCAGAAAATAAAATAAAATAATGGATACAATTAAAATGATAAAGGTGGTTATGTAAATTGGCTGCGTAAGTGCTTTGATGGTATTGTTTATTTTTACTTTGGAAAAAGCAATTACAATTTCTCCTTTAAAGTCTTCGTATTCGAAAGGTGCAGACTCGTATATAAGATTTTTGTCATCCTGGTTGAGGATTTTTTCAGCACTAACATCAGGGAAGCTTGCAAGAATTGTTTTTTCAGTTTGTTCCTCCAGTATAACCGCAATAAATTCAAAGTCTTTTTTTTCAGAGGCATTTGATATGGCCAGCTTCAGGCCATCATAGTCATCGTTTTTTAATGAAAGCATTACTGTAGTACCTACAGATTGCGCCGTCTCTTTTAATTCATTTTTTTTAAATTCCGTGAGTAGTGCTTTTTGCTTGATGGGGTAATAAATCATAAAGAAAACCAATACGCTCATCAGAATCAGCATAAATATTAACCAGATACGAAAAGATATACTGTTGAAAAAACGCATCAGTTAATAATATTTATGATAAGCGTTTCCGGAATATTAGGCGCTGTTTTTTTTACGACACCAATGGCGCCAGAGTTTTTTTGGATATACAGAATGATTTCTTCATCTGTATCTAGAAAAACAGGGGCATTACTTCTTCCCTGAAAAACTTGTGACAGCCAGAATTTTTGCATGGCGGTTATACTGCTTTCGTATAATATTGAGGTAATTGCAGCACAAGATTCATTTTTCTTTGATGGCAGTACAATAATCACTCCTTGCTTATTGGACCAGCTGCTGTATTTTCCTCTGAAGATAGATTGTAAATGTTTTACAGAAGATGATTTGATTCCGATCCCATTTCCTAACACAACAAAATCATTCATATTTTTTGTTTGTGCCATCAGGCATAAATTCCCTGCTGACAATGTCAGGAAACAAAAAAGGATGATATGTTTAATTTTAAAACCCATAAGCCAACTGGACTCTGAACCCAATATCATTATGCTGTATGTGTTCTGAGTGACCATGTAATTGTTGCGTATATTCTACTTGCGTTTTAATATTGATCAGGTGATTAAATTCATATCTGTAGCCCAGACAAAATTTTAGCAGCTCCAGCTCGTACGTGTATAAATCTTTCTTATCAACATATAAGTAGTCTGCTGTTACATACGGAACATGCTTTTCTTTAAGAATGTATCCCGCATATAGAAAGCTTGCAACATTGTTTGCCTTGCCAAGTGTATCGGTACGGGTTCGGTTAAAAGAGGATTCACTGAGTAATTCAAATTGCTTTCCAAAATGAGCCACTGAAAGTGATAGCAAGTGAAAGTCAACAGCCCCTTTATATAAAGATCCCATAAAGTGCGACGGATTTGTGTTGTGTCCGCTATGAACACCGGCAGTGTTATTGGGTAAGAAGTCTGTATAAAATGAAGCGCCTATACGTGTATAGGGCGAAGGTTTAAAATGAAATGCGGTGGTCAGCGACATATTTGTTCCTGTTTTCTCTGAGTCATTCGAAGAAATGCCATTGCCAACAACCACATCATACCCCCAGTTCAATTTACCCAAATTTTGTCCCTGAAATTGTAAGCCGAGTGTATGTAAAGGGATTAAATAAGAAAAGGCGATAGGTCTGTCGATGGTTGGAAAGAAAAGGCGACCATGGTGATAAACGTCGTTCCAGTAATTTAATGGGGTATGTATCTTTCCTGCGATAATGCTATGATTACCGGAATAATTGAATTTTACCAGAGATCTTTCTATGCTGGGCAGAAATCTTGTAGCGGCGTTTGGATTGTATCTTATTACATATTCTCCTAAAAATGAAATATTGTGTCTGAGTTTGGAGGTGACAAAAAAATCATGTTCACCTAAACCATAAAATGCATTTGAACTATCGCCCGGCTTAAATGTAAAATCAATATTCCCGAATCCGTTCAATTGGGTTTCTGGTTTTTGGGCAGCGGCTGATTGTATCAGGCATGCTATGACAATAAATACCCGACAACCTTGCTTTATGATTTGTAGTAAAGATTTTCCCATCATCAGATAAATAAGTTTTTATTTTCAAGGATGGGCAGAATGGTACTTGTGAGATCCTCTTCGCTCCATGGTTTTGAAATAAAACCATCCAGCAATTCATCATTTACAAGGTCGTCAACTTGTATGGCATTGGCATAGCCGGTAAGCAATATGCAGGATAGTTCTGGATGAATGTCTTTGCTTTTTCGAATCAGTTCTGCGCCAGTCATTTCAGGCATTTGGTAGTCGGTAATCAGCATTACGGGGTTGATATTGTTATTAAGCATATTTATCAAACCTGAATAAGCCTCTTCGGGATTGGTAAAATATTCAAAGGAAAGGTCGGGAATTTGCACTAGTTTTTTTAACTGAAATCCCAGCATTTGTATGATAAATGGGTCATCATCTACTACGATAAGTGAATACGGTTGATTCATACATTTAACTTTTATGGTACGGGGTTAATTTTTTATCTTATTCACGGGGAATTATAAAAATACAAATGTTGTGTCAAAAATGCTATATAAAGGACTGTTTTTTCTATTGATTTTTTTCAATCCATTCATTGGCTTCATCTACTGACGCTTTTGACAGCGCTAATAGTTTATCCGCTTTTTCAGATAATTTTTCTTTTTTATTGGCGTACGCAGCTTTATAATCATCAACTGCTAAGGAGATATTATCCAGGCCAAGCATTTGTAGAGAAGGGCTGATACTGTGATGACTTTTTCTAAATGATACAAAAGCTTCTTCTGTAGGATCATGGAGAATTTTTGCAATGAAAATTTCCATTTCAGCCACAAAGGCAAGGAGAAGGGTTTTGCTAAATTCCGTGTTGCCGCCTGTAAAAATGTGCAGCGTATTAAAGTTGATATGAGATTCCATTAGAGGCAATGATTTAAATTCTTCACACATAAAATAACATAATTATATGACGCGATTCAAAAAAAGTTTAAGATAAAAATCCCATCTTCTCGCAATATTTTCAGACTTTGGTAAGTGGGACAATCCGTTTTCTTTACCTTCGCATTGATTAGCCGGAGCTTTCCGGCAACAGATAGTTGCGTGTTTTTTATTTTATAAATTGTTTTTTAAAATTTATCTATAAATGAAAGTCAGATCAATTTTTTCATTGATTTTATCAGTTTTCCTACTGATACAGGCAGATGCCCAGGAAACCACAGTAACTCCAAAAAATAAAACAAAATCCTTTGATATTAGCGACCGGCCCAAAGACCATTTTGTATTGCAGTTGGGTATGGTAAACTGGCTTCAAAAGCCTGATACATTTGCAACAAAAGGATTTTCAAGATCTATAGGCGTGTATTTAATGTATGATCTGGCATTTAAAACAGACCCCCGGTTTAGTATTGGAGCAGGAGTGGGCGTAGGATCTGATCATGTTTTTTTTGATAAAAATGCCGGAAGAGATTTGGTTATTAATAATTCGGCTGGCGTACAATTTAAAAATCATGGTGCAGCAGAGGCCGGAATCAATTATAAAAGCATCAAATTACACACAGCCTATTTGGAGGCGCCAATAGAATTTCGATTTATGAACAAGCCGGATCAGCCGAACAAAAGTTTTAAAGCCGCTATTGGTGTGAAGGTTGGTACATTAATAACGGCAGTTGATAAAACGCGCTTTCAAAGAGATGCTGCGGGTAATGGGCCTTATACGCTCAAAATTAAAGACAGAACCAATTTTAATAACCTGAGATTAGCTGCGACTGCAAGGGTTGGATATGGTAATTTTGGCGCATTTGTACAATACCAGATGAATGATTTTATTAAAGAAGGCAGAGGGCCTAATGATATCCGACCTTTAGTGGTTGGTGTTGTAATGTCTGGACTCTAATCAATAAACTCAAAAGGTAAAACCAGGAAAGTTTATCAAGTTTTTGTGTTTTCACCCTTGTTTTATTTCTTTACAGGCTTAATGTTCTCTCTCATCTGAGCCCGTACCTTTGTGCTTTCAATTTTATATTTTGATAGAAAGAAAAATAAAGAAAACTACTAGAGAGCGAGCAGTGCTTGTTGGCCTGGTGCATAAGCAGCAGAATGAACAGCAATTGACAGAATATTTGGATGAGCTTGCTTTTTTGGCAGATACTGCCGGCGTGGAAACTGTGAAAAGATTTACGCAGAAATTATCACACCCTGACTCCAAAACATTTATAGGAAAAGGAAAGGTTGAAGAGATAAAAAGCTTTATTCAGGGCAGAGATATTTCATTGGTGATTTTTGATGATGAGCTGACGGGTGCTCAGATTATGAATCTTGAAAAAGTTTTGGAGGTTTATACCATAGACCGAAGTGATTTGATTCTTGACATTTTTGCAACGCGTGCTAAAACTGCACAGGCCCGAACACAGGTGGAGCTTGCTCAATATCAGTATATATTACCCCGTTTAAAAGGAATGTGGAAGCATTTGGAAAGACAGGGCGGGGGTGTGGGTACCCGTGGACCGGGAGAAACGGAAATTGAAACGGACAGAAGAATTGTAAAAGATAAGATTGCTTTACTGAGAAGAAGGCTGTCTGAAATTGACAAGCAGACATTAACGCAAAGAAAAGAGCGCGGCGAATTTATACGTGTTGCGCTGGTGGGTTATACAAATGTAGGCAAGAGTACTATTATGAATATTATCAGCAAGGCGGAAGTTTTTGCTGAGAACAAATTATTTGCGACCCTTGATACCACAACCCGCAAGGTAGTGCTGGAGGTTACACCGTTTTTATTGAGCGATACCGTTGGGTTTATCCGCAAGCTTCCGCATCATTTGGTGGAGAGTTTTAAGAGTACACTGGATGAGGTAAGGGAAAGTGATGTTTTATTGCATGTTGTTGATATTTCACATCCTCAGTATGAAGATCAGATGAAAGTTGTTATGAAAACCTTACAGGAGATGGGTTGCAACGACAAGCCTGTAATTACTATTTTCAACAAGATGGATTTGTTTGAGAAAAATCATTTTGATGAATGGCTGGACGAAGCAACAAAAGAGGGTTTACTGCTTGATATCAAAACACGCTGGGAAAATGAAACACAGGGACAGTGTGTGTTTGTATCGGCGCTTGAAAGAAAAAATATAGATGGACTTAGGAGCACTATTCTGGAAAAAGTGAAAGAGCTTTATGCTATCCGGTATCCGTATAAGACGGGGTTTAATTAGAATTAACTTAAAACTTTAAAGTTAAAAGCATTGCTGTCTGAGGAAAATTTGATTTTTCTGTTTTTAATCTGTTCTTCCTTGTGAGCGATGTTCAAATTTAGCGATTTCGGATTCTACTAGCCCCCTTAGTTGAAAAATACAAGGCGGCTGTCCGGTTAAAAATTACAATATGACACTTATAAATTAAAAAATCTAGCTTTAATGATGATTTAATATTTCACGCAAAGAGGCAAAGATTGCAAAGAATTCAATTTAAGAACGAGAAGTGTGGCGCCGGGAAGGCAGAACGCGCGGAGCGATCGGGTTTGCCTAGATTTTTCTTTGGTTACTTTCTTTGTAGCAATGACAAAGAAAGTAACAATAAAATTTTATGAGAAAGTAACAGGTAGGCACAGGTCTGTAGACGCTGCCTTTACTTTACATTTTCATAAATACTTTTTAAAAATTAACCGGACAGCAATGAGTTAAAAGTTAAAATTCTGGAAATGTCAGAAAAAAAATACGCATGGTACAAGATTGCAGAGAGTAAGGAAGAATTGTTTGCTGCGGGTAGATCGGTGATTGAAATCATTGTGAATACAAAACAGATTTGTCTTGTAATAAAGAAAGATGGTATTTATGGATGCGCACATAAATGTCCGCATGCCGGAGGAAAAATGGCAGATGGTTGGGTAGATGCGATGGGGAATATTGTTTGTCCTTTGCACCGTTATCGGTTTGATCCATCTAATGGCAGAAATGTAAGTGGGGAAGGATATTATTTGAAGACGTATCCGGTGGAGACGAGAGAAGATGGTGTGTTTGTTGGCTTGGAAGAAAAAAAAGGATGGTTTTAGAAAAATCCCTTTAAGATTTCATTATGAATGCTTTAATAAATTTTCAATCGAACACACAAAACTTTAAACAGAATCAATGCTAACGGTTATTAGCATTAATTCTTTTTTAAATAATTGTGTATCAGATGAATAATATATCAATTTAAGCCATTAAATTTGGTACCTAAAATCAAACTTCTATATGAAAAAAATTTGCAGTGTAGTTATGGCTGTTTTTTTTGTGCTTTTTTCATCGGAATCCAATGCGCAATTATTAGCTACAGATGTGTCTTTTCCTACGGACGCAAGTACCATTGTAATTACAGCGGATGCTTCTAAAGGTAGCCAGGGGCTATTAGGGCATACTGCTTCAGATGTATATGTGCATACGGGTGTTACTACCAACTTAAGCGCAAATAGTTCAGACTGGAAGTATGTTAAGTTCAATCAGAATTTTACAGTTCCTAACCCTGCTTTGCAGGCAACATCGCTTGGAGGGAATAAGTGGAGGTTTACTATTACCAATATTCGAGCCTTTTACGGTGTACCTGCTGGGGAAACCATTCTTAAAGTGAATATATTATTCAGAAGTGGTGACGGATCAAAAAAACTGGCTAATATAGATGGCAGTGATATGTATCTTCAGGTGTATCCTGCAGGTGCTTTTGCTGCTAAATTTATTTCTCCTGCCATGCAGCCCATGTTTAATCCAATTCCTGAACCTATAGCGCCCGCCACTACTTCTGTGCCATTTCAGGCAGTAGCAAATAGGTCAGCGAATCTTACAATAAAATTTAATGGCAATAATGTGGCAACGGCAGCGTCTGCAACAACTTTAAGCGGTACTGCGAGCGTAACTACTTGTGAGCAAAACTTAATTTTGGAAGCAGTGGAATCATCAACGGTTAGAGATACAGTAGCCTGGTTTCGGGCTCCTGCCACTTATCCAACCGGTCCCCGGCCTTCTGGAGTAAGAGAAGGTATTACATATCAAAATAACAATACCGAAGCGGTATTTATTTTGAATGCACCAGGGAAGAAATCAGTGAGTATTATTGGGGATTTCAATAACTGGCAGCAAACCTGTACCGGACAGATGACAAAAGATGGTAATTTTTTCTGGGCAAGGATTACGGGAATTGTGCCTGGCCAGTATTATAGATATCAATACATTGTAGATGACACCATCCGAGTTGCGGATCCATATACTGAGCTGGTGTTAGATCCGTTTAATGACCAGTTTATCCCTGCAACCACTTTTCCCAATATGCCGGCTTATCCAAATGGCAAGACTACTGGAGGCATTGTTGGTGTAATTCGTTCAGGAGAAACATTTAACTGGACAGACCAGGCATACCAGCGCCCCAATAAATATAATCTGAATGTGTATGAATTACATATTCGTGATTTTTCAGCTGCACAAACATACCAGCAGTTAAAAGACACGCTTGGGTACTTGAAAAGACTTGGTATTAATTGTATTGAGCTGATGCCCGTTGGTGAGTTTGATGGAAACAACAGCTGGGGCTACAATCCTTCTTATTACTTCGCATTAGACAAAGCCTATGGAACTAAACAAGCATTTAAAGAATTCATAAATGAAGCACATCGTCAGGGAATTTCCGTGGTAATCGATGTTGTATTGAACCATGCTACAGGTCAATCTCCAATGGCGACAATGTGGTGGAATAAATCAACAAACCAAACAACTCCGGAAAACCCATATATGTATCCTGTCGGTCAACATCCATTCAATGTTTTTCATGACATGAAGCATACGGATCTTATTGTAAAAAATATGACGAAACGCTTTATCGAATACTGGCTCACAGAATACAAATTAGACGGCTTCAGATGGGATTTGAGCA
>Ga0315906_10002722_pt1 | contig 24192 bp, 18 predicted proteins | sample LakEriMetagenome_4_FD_203526 | JGI IMG/M metagenome (GOLD analysis project Ga0315906, IMG submission 203526) | Freshwater fungal communities from buoy surface, Lake Erie, Ohio, United States - Buoy 2 MA122 | ecosystem: Environmental > Aquatic > Freshwater > Lake > Lake biofilm | place: USA...
CGGTGCGCGAGCTGCAGCTCGGCCGTGAGACGGGGATGAAGACGCTCGAGGTACTCAAGTCGGCCACGTACACCAGTGCAAAGACCCTCGGCGAGCCCAAGCTCGGCCTCGTGCGGCCCGGCTACAAGGCCGACCTGCTGATCGTCGACGGCAATCCCGCCGCGAACCTCAAGTATCTCTATTCGTTCGGCGATCTCACGCTCGACAAGAGCGGCCAGATGTACCGCACGAAGGGGATCGTGCACACGATCAAGGACGGCATCGTGCTCGAGAACGCGAACCTCATGCGCGAGGTGGAGCGCATGGTGCAGGCCTCGCGCAAACTCGCGCCCGCGGCGGATCCGGTGCGGGATCCGTTCAAGCCGAGTGGGAAGTAGGGAGGCTGCAGCGGGCGGGGAGCGGGTGGCAGGAGGCAGGCAGCAGGGAGCAGGGAGCAGGAAGCAGGGAGCAGGGAGCAGAGAGTCTGCCTCCTGCCCCCCGCCTCCCGCCCCCTGCCTCCTCTCTCAGAAAGAGCGCGCGCAGCGCGCACACCACTTACCCCAGCAGGTCCCTCGTCGCCTCCGCCGCCGTCCGTACCCCGGCCAGCGCGAACGCCAGGTCCACCTCGTCGCGCAGCAGCTGCAGCACATGCCGTGCGCCAGCCTCGCCGTTCGCGGCGAGCCCCCAGAGCATCGGCCGTCCGAGCAGCACGGCCTGCGCGCCGAGGGCGAGCGCCTTGAGTACGTCCGTGCCGCGACGGATGCCCCCATCCACCAGCAGGGTGCCGCGTCCGGCCATGGCGGCGGCCACCTCGCCCAGTGCCCGGGCGGTCGGCATGGCGGTGTCGAGCTGACGGCCGCCATGGTTGGACACGATCACGCCGGCGGCACCGTGTTCGAGCGCGAGCACGGCGTCGTCGCCACGCACGATGCCTTTCACGTAGATCGGCAGGCTGGTGATCGACCGCAGCCACGCGAGGTCCTTCCAGGCGATCCCCGCATCCCAGTGCCGCAGGATGAACTGCGCGAGTGCCGACGACATGTCGACCTGCGCGCCGAGCGTGGCCCGCATGTCCACGCCAAGATTGGGTGCGGCAAACTCCGACGGCACGTGGAAGCCGTTGAGCAGGTCGCGCTCACGACGCCCCAGGATCGGCGTGTCCACCGTGAGCACCAGCCCGGTGCACCCCGCGCGCTCGGCACGGCGCACCAGCTCGGCCGTGACCTCGCGCTCGCGATAGATGTACAGCTGGAACCAGACCAGACCGCTCGAGGCCGCACGCACGTCTTCGATGGTGCGGTTCGACAGCGTCGAGAGGATCATGCCACTCCCGGCAGCCGCCGTGGCCCGCGCGGTCGCCACCTCACCGTCGGGGGTGGCCATCTGCTGAAAGGCCATGGGCGCCACGATCACTGGCCATTCGAGCCGGTGTCCGTCGATCGTGACCGACAGGTCGCGCTGGGCGACATCGCGCAGCACGCGATAGCGGATGCGGAGGGCGTCCCAGGCGGTGCGCGACTCCCGCAGCAGGATCTCGTCGTTGGCCCCGCCGGCGTAGTAGTCGTAGACCATGCGGGGAAGGCGCTCGACGGCGAGCGCCTCGTAGGCGTGCAGATTGACCGGCAGCATGCTCGTCCCGTTCACTTCACACGCTTCCCGTGCTTGAAGACGAGGTGCACGTTGCGGAACGTCTCGATGGTGGTGAGCGGATTCTCGCGGACGGTGATGATGTCCGCCGTCTTGCCCACCGAGACCGTGCCCACCTTGTCCTGCTGACCGAGCGACATGGCCGGCCAAAAAGTGGCGGCGCGAATCGTTTCCATCGGATCCATCCCGTACTGGCGCACCCAGGTGATCATCTCCTCGGCGGTCGCGTACCCGTGGAAGTTGCCCGGGACGCCCGCGTCGGTGCCGATCAGCAGGCGCGCGCCGCTCTGACGAAGCTGACCGAACTTGGTCTGCAGCGTGGGGCCGCGATCGGGCACGAGGCGGTAGTACTGCAGGGTGTCGAGGCGGCGGAGCGACGCCCGGATGTCCTGCACGATGGCCGGCGGCAGGTACTGATACCAGCGCGGATCGTCGAGATACTCGTCGTCGTCGCGGCGCCGCGTGTAGTTGGTGAGCACGTCGATGGTGGGCGTCCACCACAAGGGACCCTTCGCGCCCTGCGCCGTACGCTCGTGCAGCGCACGCAGCACATCGTCGGGGTAGCCGGGCGACGCCTGCATCCCCGTGTGCTCGAAATCATCCACCCCGACCTCGAGCCCGAGCCGCACCTCCTCCGGTCGATGGGCGTGCGCGACCACGGGAAGCCGGCGCGCGTGGGCCTCGGCCACGATGGCGCGGATCTCCTCCCGCGTCATCTGGTCCTGATCGATCAGTTTCACAACATTCACGCCGGCGTCGGCCAGCTTGCGCACCTTGGCGCGTGCGTCGTCGGGCCCCGCGATGCCCCAGCGGAATCGTTCGGTGCCCGGATACGGCTCGTGCTGCAGGAACGGGCCGGACGTGTAGATGGTGGCGCCCACCAATTCGCCACGCTCGATCTTGCCGCGTACGCGCAGAATCTCCTCGAGCGGTCCACCGAGGTCGCGGATGCTGGTGACCCCGTTCATCACGCTCTGGCGCGCCGCCGCCGGGATGATACTGCGCTCCCATTCGGGTGGCGACACACTGTCCCAATGGGCGTAGTTCCCGTGCCCCACCAGCATCACGTGCACGTGCATGTCCCAGAGGCCCGGCAGCACGTACTGCCCCTCGGTGGACACCACTGTCGCACCAGCCGGCACGGCCAGCTGCCCCACACGCCCCACCCCCACGATCCGCGTGCCCGCCACGAGCACTACGCTGTTGGGGATCGGCGCGCCGCCGTGCCCGTCGATGAGCGTGCCGCCGACAAGCGCGAGCGTGGCGGTCTGCGCGAGCGCACGGGACCCGGTCGCCTGCGCCTCGGTGGCCCGTACATCGGGATCGCGCGGCGTGGTGGGGCGGCCGTCATTCGACGGGTCCCGCCCGGAAGCGGCCGCGACGGAAACGCTGGCGAGACAGGCGACGGCGGCCAGCGGGCGCCAGGCACGAAGGAGGGGGTTCATCGGCATATTGTACGATCTCCTCCCACCTTTTGCTCGGAGTTCGCCCATGGTCGTGTACTCGTGGACACGCCTCGTCCGTGCGGTCCCGCGTCGTGCGCTGGTCCTCAGTGCCGCGCTGGTCTCCGTGGTCTCCGTCTCGCGCGTGGCGGCGCAGGCGCAGCCGGTGCCGCAAACGTCGGCCAAGCCCGGGTGGCAGTGGAGCATGGACAGCGTGCGTAGCGTGGTGAACGAGGTGCGGGCCGGCCGTTCCCTGCAGCCCAAGGGCTGGAAGGGTGGTGCCAAGGTGGCCGTGCTGCTGTCGTTCGACGTGGACAACGAAACGATCGCCATCCGGTACGGCGAGCCCACGGTGGGATCGTTGGCCGAGATGCAGTACGGGGCGCGCGTGGGCCTGCCGCGGATTCTTCGCCTGCTCGACCGTCACCAGCTGCCGGCGTCGTTCTTCATCCCCAGCGTCAGCCTTGCCCTCACGCCGTCGATGGCGAGGGACATCAAGGCCAGCGGCCGGCACGAGTTCGCGGTGCATGGCTGGATTCACGAACTCAACACCACGCTCCCCGATTCGGCCGAGCGCGCGCTGCTGAAGAAGGCCGTGGCCGAACTGACGGAGCTCACCGGCACCAAGCCGGTCGGCTATCGGGCGCCGAGTTGGAACTTCAGCCCCAACACCCTGAACATCGTGCGGGACATGGGCTTCCGGTACGAGAGTTCGCTCATGGCCGACGACGCGCCGTACGAGATCGTGCAGCGGGGGCAGCCCACCGGGCTCGTCGAACTGCCGGTGCAGTGGATCCTCGACGACGCGCCTCTCTTCGATCCGCGCGGCGAGCGGTACATGAATCCGCGCGACGTGGCGCGCGTGTGGATGGACGAGTTCGACAAGGCGTACGACGAGGGGGGCATGGTGGTGCTCACGCTGCATCCGCACGTGTCCGGACACCGCTCGCGTATCGTGGCGCTCGAACAGTTCATCCAGTACGTGCAGTCGCGGGCCCCGAACGGCCAGGTGTGGTGGGCCACACATGCGGACGCGGCCGAGTACGTGCGCGAGCAGGCGAAGCTCGGGGAACCCGTGAAGCGATGAGCGCCGGTCTCGGCACGCGCCCATGACGCCGCTCTCGTACACCCGCCTGCGTCAGCGGTATCTCGATGACACGCACCCCGGCGGACCGGGCGCAGCGCCGGCGCTCGCTCGTGCGTTGGAGCATATCGGGTGGCGGGCGGTCCGCGAGCCGACTCCCGAGGAGCTCGCGGGGCATTTGGCGCTGCTGCTCGACGGGTGCATACACGAGCATCGTGACCTGATGGCCCTCACCGACGGCATCGCCACGGCCCTGCGCGACACGGGGCCGCTGCTCGACGGTGGTCTCCCACCCGTGGAGGCGTATCTCCCTGCCGCCGAAGAGCTGCTGCGTCGGTACGTCGCCGATGAGGGCGCGCCGCACGCCGCGCCGCTTTCGTTTTTGTAGTGTCGGTCGTGTCGTTCCGAATCTCTCTCCCTCAGCACCGGAGTCGTCGATGGATCGTTTCACCCGGGCCGTAGCCGCATCGCTGGCCGCGCTGTGCGCGACCGCGACGCCGAACCTGCTCGCCGCACAGCCCGCGAGCGCGGTGTACAAGCCGGGCGCGCTCACACCCTTTCAGCAGATGACGCGCGACATCTACAAGGAGCTCGTCGAGATCAACACCGGGGTGGAGACGGGCAACATCACCACGGCGGCGCGCGCCATGGCGGTCCGTTTCAAGGCGGCCGGCATCCCCGACGCCGACATCTTCGTGGGCGGGCCGCGTCCGGAGAAGCACAACGTGGTGGCGCGCATTCGTGGCAAGGGAGGGGCAGGGGCCCAGAAGCCGCTGCTCCTGCTCGCGCACATCGACGTGGTGGAGGCGCTCAAGGCCGACTGGTCGCCCGACCTCGATCCGTTCGTCTTTACCGAACGAGACGGCTACTACTACGGCCGCGGCACCGCGGACGACAAGGCCATGGCGTCGATCTTCGTGGCCAACGTGTTCCGCATGAAGCAGGAGGGGTACGTCCCCGACCGGGACATCATCATCGCCCTCACCGCCGACGAGGAGAGCGGCCCCGCCAACGGCGTGGACTGGCTCCTCAAGAATCACAAGGCGCTCGTTGACGCGGCGCTCGTGATCAACGAAGGCGGCGGTGGGACGCTGCGCAACGGCAAGCCGCTTTTCAACGGCATCCAGGCGGCGGAGAAGATCACCACCAACTTCACGCTCCGCGCCACCAACAAGGGCGGCCACTCCTCGGTGCCGCGTGACGACAATGCGATCACGCAGCTCGCCGACGGGCTCGCCAAGGTGGGGCGCTACAAGTTCACCGTGAAGCTCAACGAAGTCACCCGCGCCTTCTTCGCCCAGACCGCCGCGCTCGAGGAGCCGGCGATGGGACGGGCCATGGCGGCGCTGGTGCAAAACCCGGCCGATGCGGCGGCGATCGCCACGGTGACCGCCGATCCGCGCTACAACTCCATGCTGCGTACCACCTGTGTCGCCACGGAACTCAAGGGGGGACACGCTACCAACGCGTTGCCGCAGCTCGCCGAGGCGAACGTCAACTGCCGCATCTATCCGTCGGAAACGGCCGAGTCGGTGCGCGCAGAGCTCGAGCGGGCGATCGCCGACACGAACGTGAAGGTGATCATCCGCAGTCAGCGCCCCAGCACGCCGGCGTCGGCGCTCCTGCCGGAGGTCATGGATAATGTCACGCGCATCACGAAGGACATGTGGGGCGCGATGCCGATCATCCCCACCATGAGCACTGGCGCGACGGACTCCCGTTTCTTCCGCGCCATCGGCGTGCCGGCGTTCGGCGTGTCGGGGCTGTTCAGCGATCCCACGGTGGACGCCCGCGCGCATGGCCGCGACGAGCGCATGGCCGTGAAGAGTTTCTATGAGGGGCAGGAGTTCCTGTACCGCCTCACCAAGGCGCTGGCCACCAACCCGGTGCGCCAGTAGGCGGGCGGGAGCCCCGGTCCGCGCTCGCGTCCGGTGCCCTCACGCAGGCGGTCAGTGCGTGAGGGCGTAGACGACGTAGTTGGTCGCGAACTTGTAGGCGTTGTTGGTGAGGTTCACGGCGTACCAGCCTTGGCCCGACCACTCCATGTAGTCGCCGATGTCGTTGTTGAAGTTCACGATGACCATCAGCCGCTTCGACGGATCATTGTCCTCGAAGATGCCATAGTATTCGGCCTTGGCAGCCCGGCTCGACGGATGACGCATGCCGTCGAGCGTGCTGATGGTGAAGAAGGCATTGAAGATCGGATGCGAACGATCGAGCCGCACGAACTGCGCCTCGGGAAGCACCCGGCGCATCCCCTCGGCGAACACCTCCCACTGCCGCAGGAAGAAATCGTCGACGATGAGGAAGCCGCCCTTCTGCAGCCATGCGCGCAGTCCGGCGGCTTCGTCGTCATCCGGGTACCAGTAGCCGGGTTCCGACAGGTAGGCGACCGGATAACGGGAGAGCTGCGGGTCGTTCATGCGATGCACATTGCTGCGCGCCACGTGCGGGCGCAGCGCCGTGAGGTCCTGCACGATCGTCATGAAGTTGCGTTCCATGGCCGGGTAGTCGAAGGCCCAGCCGTTCGGGCCGTACTCCGTGTAGCGCAGGCGCACGAAGGTGAAGCGCCCGTCGTAGGCGACGTTCGGCTCGACGAACGTGCGGAACCGCTGGGACTGGCCGAGCGTCGCCACGCCCGCCAGCATCAGCACGACCGCGGCTCCCCACCGGCGGCGCATCGGTTACCCCGGCGCGACCTGCAAGGTGGCAAGCGCGTCACGCACTCGCGGCGGGATGGGCGTGGGGCGGCGCGTGGCGCGGTCGACGTACACGTGTACGAAGTGTCCTTCGGCGCTGGGCGCGTCCTCGTCGTTGCGGAACACCCCCAGTTCGTAGCGCACGCTGGAGGTGCCGAGCCGGGCCACACGCACCCCCACGGTCACGCGGTCGGGGAAGGCGAGCGGCGCGTGATAGCGGCAGCCCGTCTCCACGACGAGGCCGATGGCGGCGCTGTCCGCGATGTCGAGTAAATCACGCTCGACCAGCCAGCGGTTCACGGCCGTATCGAAGAAGCTGTAGTAGACGACATTGTTGACGTGCCCGTAGGCATCGTTGTCCATCCATCGCGTGTCGAGGGCGATGCACTGCGCGTACCGTGCACGCGTTTCCACTTGCGCCATCCTTCCCAGAGATTCGCCACGAGCAAGCCACCGAGGAGGAAATACACCGCGCCGACGAGCATGAACAGGGCGAAGCTGGCGATCGCCGCGATCGCGCCGAAGACGATCTGGTCAGCGGCCTTGGGTGGCGACGTCGGGGGGTCGGTGGCCATGAACCCGGCGAAGAAGAGCGCCATGTGCAGATCGGGGGTGCGGTACAGTTCGGCCACACGGTCCGCATCGCCGACGAGGGCGGTGAACATGCCGAGCGCGAAGTGCAGGCCGAGGAAGGCGAGCACGAGGGGGAGCTTGTGGAGGCGCCAGGCCATGAAGGCGCCGGTCGCGAGAATGAGGGCGACCCACGGCAGGGGCAGCTCGGGGAGCGCGCCCCACCAGTTCTGCCCCGTATCGAAGATGTAGTAGCTGGCCACCACCGCAGCGGCGGCCGGATTGAGCACGTTGGCGCGCTTCACGCGCAGGGCATGCTTGGCGCCGATGCCGACCATCGCCGACGCCGCCACGATCGGCCAGGCAACGTGGGGGCTCAGAACGAGGCCCACGAGCCAGCCGGTGAGCATCGCCCCATCGGGGATGCTCCAGGAGCCGTCGCGCCAGCGGATGAGCGGGGCGTCCACGACCATGGCCGCCACGATGGCCGCGAGGAGCCCCGGCAACACGAGGGGCCAGCCGGCGTGCTGCGCCGCGGGGAGCGTGAGCAGGAGGAGCAGCCCCGAGAAGACGCCCTTCGGCGATCGCAGCCAGCGCGGGGCATGGTACAGCGCGCCACCGGGGGCCGTGAGGGTCCTCGACATCATCGGGCCACCGCTTCGTTTTGAAGGAACTGCGCGCGCTGCCACCCCTGGACCTCATGCAACGCCCCGTGCGCATCGAGGAACCACGCGTCGGCTTCGTGCGAGGTGAGCAGGTGGCGGGCCCCGTCGGGGCCGAGCACGAAGGCGGCGGTCGCGAGCGCGTCGGCGATGACGGCCTGCGGTGCCACCACGGTCACGCTGGCCATGGTGGTGGCGCTCGTGACCCGCTGGTGGCGCGGGTCGAGCAGATGGTGCCCGTTCGCCGAGGTGCGCCGGTACCCCCCGCTGGTGCAGATCGCGTACTCGGGGGCATCGACCGTGACCACGCCCAGGTGGCGTTGCGGGTCGCGGGGGTCGATGACGGCGGTGCGCCAGCGTTCGCCGCGCGCGTTGTGTCCGCGGCACAGCAGGTCCCCGCCGGCCACGATGCAGCAGCTGGGGACCGAATGAAGCGCGTGCGCCGCCAGATCGATCGCAAACCCCTTGGCGATGCCGCCGAGATCGAGCAGCACCGGCTCGTCGAGTCGCACCGTACGGTGCGTCTCGTCGAGGTGGATCGCGCGCCAGCGCCGTGAGGCGGTGCTGCCGGTGGCGGCGCCGGCGGCGTCCAGCGCGCCGGGGATCGGCGCCGGGGCGAGCGAGGTCTGCCAGTGCCGGTCGAACCCCATGGTCTGCAGCGTGGCGCCGAGGGTGGGGTCGAAGGCCCCCGCGCTGGCGTCGGCGACGGCGAGCGCCACGCGCAGCATCTCGAAGAGCAGGGGCGAGACCGTCGTGGGGGGGGTCCCGGCGCGGCAGAGGCGCAGCAGCTCCGATGTCTCGTCGAACCGTGAGCAGGCCCTCTCGACGCGCGCGAACCAGGCGAACGCCTCCGCGGCCAGCGCTTCGGCGTCCGCGCGCGCGCCGACGATCTGGACGGAGACCGCGGTGCTCATGGCCGTGCGCACGAACTCGAACAGGGGGCGGTCCTCGGGCGGGCGCGCCATCACGGCTTCGCGGCCTTGAGCGCCTCGACGACGGCATAGTAGAACGCGTCGGCGCTTTCGGTCGCGCCGGACACGTTGTCCACCTCGGGGCTCTGTCGCTCCACCACCTGCGGCTGGAGATGCGCGATCCACGAGCAGGAGTAGCGCGTGAGGCAGCGGCTGATCGCGGCGGCCGTGATGCGACCGCGTTCGATGATGACGGTCACCTCCACGTCGCCGTGCCGCGACGTGCCCCATCCGGAGAAGGTGCCGTCCTTCCACTTCGCGCCCGGGCGTCGGGTGCTGTCGGCGGTCGACGTGGTCGCGGCCATGGCTGCCGGCAACGTGGCCGCCGGTGACGGGGCGGCGGGTGGAGCGGCGGGCGTCGCCGGCACGGTGATGGGCACGGTGACGGGCACGGGTGGCACGCTCGCCGGAGTCGCGGGGGACGCCACCGTCCCGGGCACGGCAGCCGACACGGGCGCGTCGATGGCTGCTGCCACACTCGGTGGTGATGGGGGACCGGGCACGGCAGGATCGCCGGCATCGCGCGTGGCCGCCGTTACGCTCGGCGCGACGGCAGAGGTCCCGGCGGCCGCCCCCTCGCCCGCTGCTGCGGCTCCTCCGGCTGGTGCATCGGCCTCCCGCGCCGGCGTTTCTGAAAACGTCGTCTCCGGCAGGCGCGGACGGCGCCGCGCGCTGCTGCGGGCCGCCGTGGTGTCGGCGGCGGCCTGCGTCGCCGTGTACCCCGCGGCATAGACGGCGAGGACGGCGGCGGCACCGATCGCAAGCAGCCTGGGGTGTGGCGACGAGGTGCGAGGGGACACGGCGCGAATCGGCGGGCGGGGGGAGGAGCAGCGACGGCGTGATCTACCGGTCTGGTGAGCGCAACGCACCTCGTCCTCGCAATGTTGATGCGTTCGCCCTCGGCGCATGTCGAAGTGCTCAACCAAAGTGCCGAGGTGCGCGTAGCGGGGACGAAGGAAACCCACGGGGCGGCTCGTCCCGTTGACCATCCGCAGGGCCCCGCTTGTACCCGGTTGGTGGTTCGGCCCGTGCCGAAGCCACCGGGACGTCCGCTCCCATCATCTCTCGAGGAGACTCGCTCATGCTCCACTCGTGGCGCCCCCTGTTGGCGCTGGCGGGGCTGCTCGCCCTGGCCGGTCCGACAGCCAGCGCGCAACAGCCAGGCACCCTGACCGTCACGGTCACGGATGCCGCCAACCAGCGGCCCATCGAGGCGGCTCGTGTGTTCCTGGTCGGCACGACCATCGCCGGTCAGACCACGGCCGAAGGCCGGCTCGTGCTGCGCGCCATCAGCCCGGGGTCGTACACGGTGCGCATCCTGCGCGTCGGGTATACCGAGCAGACGAAGCCGCTGACGATCGCGGCCGGTCAGGGCGCCACGCTCAACGTGGCCCTCACCGCCGCGGCGGTGAACCTCGCGGCCGTCGTGACGACCGCCACCGGCGAACAGCGACGCGTGGAAATCGGCAATGCCACCGCCAACATCGACGCCGCGAAGGTCACGGAGTCGGCGCCGCTCGGCAACCTGAACGACCTCCTCAACTCGCGCGCGCCGGGCGTGACCGTCACCAGCGGTACGCAGACCGGCACCGGGGCCCGTATCCGCATTCGCGGCATGAACTCGATCAGCTTGAACAACGAGCCGATCTGGATCATCGACGGCATCCGCATGACGAGCAATCAGGGCAGCTTCTCCACGGTGACGGGCAGCGGCGGCGGCACGGGCGGCAATTCGCCGAGCCGCGTCGGTGACCTCAATCCCGAGGAGATCGAGAGCATCGAAATCGTGAAGGGCCCGTCGGCGGCCACGCTCTACGGCACCGACGCCGCCAACGGCGTGATCCTCGTGACGACCAAGAAGGGTCGTGCGGGGGCGGCGCGCTGGAGCGTGTACACCGAAGGGGGAACCGTCTACGACCGCAACTACTACCCCGCGGCCTACTCGCTCTGGGGCAAGCGGCCGGGCGAAACCGCGTCGTCGCGGGCGTTCTGCAACCTGCAGCGCGTCGGTACCGGAGAGTGCGCGGCCGACTCCAGCAGCGTGCTCAACATCTTCGACGAAAAGGACCTCACGCCCCTCAAGGCGTCCCCGCGCCGACAGGTGGGTGTGCAGGTGTCGGGTGGTACCGACGCCGTGCGGTACTTCGTGTCGGCCGAAGACGAACTCGAAGTGGGCGTGATGAGCCTGCCCGAGTTCGAGCGCCAGCGCATGGATTCGACGGGATTGCGCATCTATCCGTGGACGTCGCGCCCGAATCAGATGGGCCGCCGCTCGCTGCGCTCCAACCTGAATGCGACGCTGAGCCCGAAGCTCGACCTCGGCATGAGCACGAACTTCATCAACGTGGCGCAGCGCTACTCGCTCGAGTCCAACGCCACGGCCGGCCTCGGCTCGCACCTGTTCGGCGGCCCGGGCACGCGCAACAACGGTACCGTCACGGGGCTTGGCACGCCGCTCAACGGCTACCGCGCCTGGACGCCCGGCTACATGTGGCAGGAGAAGACGGCCCAGGAAGTGAACCGCTTCATCTGGTCCGGCCAGGCGAACTACCGCCCCACGTCGTGGCTCTCGACGCGCGCCGCCGTCGGCAACGACTGGACCGGCCGCAACGACGAGAATCTGCTGCTCCGTGGCGAGGGCCCGCCGCTCACGGCCACCACGCGGCTCGGTTCGCGCGGCATCAACCGCGTGAACATCAACAACCTCACGGTCGACCTCGGCGCCACCGCGACCTACGACTTCCTGGGCTTCCAGAACAAGACGACGGTCGGTGCGCAGTACATCGGGTACCAGTTCTCCAGCGCCTCGACCGGCTCCAACCAGCTCGCGCCGGGTGCGCAGAACGTGGCGTCCGGTACGCAGCTCAGCGTCGCCGAAGGCACCACGCGGCAGAAGACGTTCGGCACGTTCATCGAGCAGGCGCTCGCCTGGCGTGACCGGCTGTTCCTCACGGCCGCCGTTCGCAGCGACCAGAATTCGGCGTTCGGTACCAACTTCCAGAGCATCGTGTACCCGAAGGCGTCCATGTCGTACCTCATTTCCGAGGAAGACTGGTGGAAGGCGCCGTCGTGGGTGAACACCATGCGCCTGCGCTACGCCTACGGCCAGTCGGGCGTGCAGCCCGGTCCGAACGACGCCCTGCGCTTCTACTCGGCTGGCATCACGAGCGTGCAGAACGCCGACCAGCCCACGATCACGCAGGCGGCGCTCGGCAACCCGAACCTCAAGCCGGAGCGCTCGGCCGAGCACGAAATGGGCTTCGAGACGCAGATGCTGAATTCGCGCCTGTCGCTCGACGTGACGTACTACAGCAAGATCACGACGGACGCGCTGTACAGCGCCGTGTTGCCGCCGTCGTTCGGCTCCGTGGCATCGCAGCTGCGCAATCTGGCCTCGGTGAAGAACTCGGGCGTCGAAGTGTCGGTGAACGCGCAGCTCGTGCAGAAGGATGCATTCGGTTGGGACGTGAACATCTCGTCCTCGGCCAATGACAACAAGGTCGTGTCGCTCGGCGACACGCCGCCGCAGCTCGGGACGACGTCCCGCATCGTGGCCGGCTATCCGATCGCGGGGCTCTGGGCGCGTCCGATCACCGGCTGGGACGACAAGAACGGTGACGGGCTCCTCACGTACTACACCGATGCCGCACGCAACGAAGTGTTCGTGGGCGATTCCACGATCTTCCGCGGCTACGCCACGCCGCGCTACATGACCACGCTCACCAACGGCTGGGATTTCCTCGGCAAGAAGCTGCGCGTACAGACCATGTGGGACTGGCGCAGCGGTGGCCTGTGGTACAACAACACCGAGCGGATCCGCTGCACGCGCCCGAACTGCTCGGGTCGCAACAACCTGAAGGCCGATTTCATCGACCAGGCCACGAACATCGCGGCCAACGAGCATGCGGCCCGTACGCTCGATGGCTTCTTCCAGAGCGGGGCGTTCGTGCGTCTGCGTGAAGCCTCGCTGCAGTACACCTTCTCCAGCGACATGGCCAAGCGTCTGCTGCGCGGTCGTTCGCTCTCGGCCGTGGTCACGGCGCGTAACCTCAAGCTGTGGACCAAGTACCGCGGTACCGATCCGGAGTCGGGCTTCAATACCAACGACGGTACGGAAGCGCCCAGCGAATTCCAGACGGTTGGGCCGCCGAGCTACTTCATCATGCGTTTCAACATCGGATTCTGAGGACACCGACCCATGACTACTTATCGCTTTCTGGGCCGGCGGTCACGTGCGCTCGGTGCTGCTGCCGCGGCACTCGCGCTCTCTCTCTCCGCGTGCCAAACGGCCAATGACCGCCTGCTCGGGGTCACCGACCCCGACATCATCAGCCCGAACGACATCGTCAACGCCGACGGCGCCGTCGCCCTGGCGAACGGTACCATCGGTACCTTCCGCTCCATCACGGGCGGTGGTGAGAGCACGTGGCTCTTCGGCGGGCTGCTGGCCGACGAGTGGTCGACCAGCTCGACGTTCATCCAGAACGACGAGACCGACCAGCGCGTCATTCAGGACTTCAATTCCTCGATCACCGGCATGCTCCGGCAGCTGTACCGGACCCGCACGCGGGCGAACGAGGCGATTGCCGCCCTGAACAAGTACAGTCCCTCGTCGCGGGCGCTGCTGGCCGAGATGTATCTCGCGCGCGGGTTTGCCGAACTGCAGCTGGGTAGTGACTTCTGCAACGGTATTCCGCTCGGCAACGTGTACGCCGAAGACCCGAAGTTCGAGACGCCGAAGTCGACGCAGGTGGTGTTCCAGTACGCTGCCGCCTCGCTCGATACGGCCCTCACCCTGGCGAGCGGAACCGACGCGCAGAGTGTACTCATGAACCGCGCCATTCGCGTGGCGCGCGGTCGTGTGCATCTCGCGCTGGGCGAGTTCGCGCAGGCGGCGGCGGTGGTGGCGGCCGTGCCCACGTCGTTCGCCTACCAGCATTCGTTCTCGCTCAATACGAGCACGAACACGATCTGGGGGCAGGGGATCAGCTCGCGCCGCTACAGCGTGGGTGACAGCGTGGAAGGCAACGCGCGCAACATCCGCGTGGCCAACGCGATTCCGTTCGCGTCGGCACGTGACCCGCGTCTGCCGGTGACGATCCCGACGTCAGGGGCCATCAACGGCCAGGACGGCCAGACGTATGCCCGCACGACCACGATGTGGGGGCAGCTCACACCCGTGGACGTGGCCAACGGCATCGATGCGCGCATGATCGAGGCGGAGGTCGCGCTGCGCGCCGGCAACGTGACGCAGTGGCTGGCGATTCACAACGCCCTGCGTGCGACGCCGCCCAAGCTCGGCGAAATTCAGCCGCCGGCCTTGCCGGCACTCGCCGATCCGGGGAGTGAGGCGGCCCGCGTGAACGCGCACTTCCGGGAGAAGGCTTTCTGGACGTTCAGCCGCGGTCAGCGGTTGGGGGACATGCGCCGCCTCATCAAGCAGTACGGTCGTACGGAAGCCACGGTCTTCCCGCAGGGCGTCCACTACAAGGGTGGCAACTACGGGAAGGACGTGAACCTTCCGGTCGTACAGGCGGAAACGAACAATCCGGAGTTCAAGGGTTGTACCGACCGCAACCCGTGACGGGTAGCGTCAGGTGCTGAACGACCCGCGGCCCCTGTTTCCTCGCGAAACAGGGGCCGCGGTGTTTTCGGGACATGAAGGTCGTTCAGCGGAAAGGGGGGCGCTGCGTCCCAGTTTGCGGGGACGACGCGTGCGCTGGGCCAGTTGAAAGGCTCGCGAGCCGGGGAGGACCGATGAAGGCCGCGTGGCACCCGCTTGTCAGGACGCGGACGCCGTTTACACTTCGGTCGGCGAAATAGGGGACTGAGTCAGTCGTATATCCCGCCTCATGCTCGGTCCGCTCGCTGTTCCTTCGGTGCTTCCCCCTCCCGGAGCGCCGTTCCCCCACAATCCGTCGCCCCTGCGGGCGTCCGGAGGCGCATTCATGAAGATGAGTATCCCGCGTGTCGTGCGGGCCATGGCGGCGGCCGTGCTGGCTGTCGTGGTCCATTCGGGAACGCTGGCAGCCCAGGATCGGACCGGCGTCGTCAGCGGTCGCGTGATCGAGGCTGGCGGCGGCCCGATCCCCAACGCCCAGGTCTCGGTGGCCGGCACCACGCTCGGCAGCCTGACGAACGCCGAGGGGCGTTTCACCATCCGCGGCGTACCGGCCGGCAACATCACCGTGCGCGTCGCGCGCATCGGCTACGGGGAGAACACCCGGCCGGCGACCGTGACGGCGGGGGGCACCATCACGCTCGAGGTCACGCTGACCAAGGTCGCCGTGAACCTCAGCGCGGTCGTCACCACGGCCACGGGTGATCAGCGGCGCCTCGAAGTGCCGAACCAGATCGCCACGATCGATGCCGCCAAGGCCATCGAGAGCGCGCAGATCAGCAACGTGGGCGACCTCCTCATCGGCAAGGCGGCCGGTGTGCAGCTGCTCCCGGGCTCTGGCGTCAATGCCGCGTCGCGCATCCGCATCCGCGGCACGTCGTCGATCTCGCTGAGCAACGATCCCATCATCTTCGTCGACGGTATCCGCATCAACAGCTCGACGTCGGGGCTCGGGACCGGTGGCGCGCCCGCGGGCCGCCTCAACGACATCAACCCGGAAGACATCGAAAACATCGAAGTCATCCGCGGTCCGGCCGCGTCGGCGACCTACGGCACCGACGCCGCCACGGGCGTGATCGTGATCACCACCAAGCGCGGCCGTCAGGGCGCGGCGCGGTGGACGGCGTACACCGAGCAGGGTGTCACGCGCGATCGCAACAACTATCCGTTGGCCTACACCGCCTGGGGCAAGCTGGCGAACCAGACCAACCCGGCCAACAACGGTCGCGCAACCGACTGCCAGATCAACACCATCGCCGCGCGCACGTGTGTGGTCGACTCGATCACCACGTTCAACCTCTGGCGCGATCCGCGCGCCACGCCGCTCAAGGACGGCATCCGTCAGCAGTATGGCGTGACGCTCTCCGGTGGCACGGAATCGGTGAATTACTTCACCGCGGTCGAGCACGAGCGCACCACGGGCACGCTCGGGCTGCCCGAGTTCGAGCGCGACCGCTTTGCGCGGCAGGGCATTGCGGTGCGTGAGGAGTGGGCCGATCCGAATACCTTCCAGCGCTTCAGCCTGCGGTCGAACATCGACATCAAGCCGACGCAGAAGCTCACGATTCCGATCCGCAGTTACTTCCTGAGCAGCCAGCAGCAGGCGCCGCAGGACGGCAACAACACCACGGGCCTCGGCTCGCACGCCTTCGGCGGCCCGGGAACGCGCAACCGCACGCTCACGGCCGGCGGCACCGACTCGCTCTACGGATATCGGCAGTTCACGCCGGGCGACATCTTCCAGCAGTACAACAACATCGACCTCCAGCGCTGGATCGGCTCGGTGAGCCCGCTCTGGTCGCCCACGTCGTGGCTGCAGGTCCGCGGTAACGCCGGTCTCGACTACTCGGCCGAGTCGTACGACAACTACTGCCTGCGCGACGAGTGCCCGAACTTCGGGCAGAACCGTCTGGGCTTCAAGAACACGTCGCGCAGCCGGCAGTTCCAGTGGACCGCCGACTGGTCGTCGACCGCGAGCTTCCGTCCACTCGAGTGGCTCTCCACGCGCACGACGGCGGGCTTCCAGTTCGTGCACCGTCAGGACGACGCCTACTCGGCCAGCGCCGCGCAGCTGCCGCCCGGCGGACTCACGCTGAGCCAGGGGTCGGTGCCGTCGGTCGGTGAGGGGACGACCGTCTCCAAGACGGCGGGTATCTTCATCGAGCAGAACCTGCAGTTCTTCGATCGTCTCGACGCCGTGCTGTCGGTGCGTGGCGACAACAACTCGGCATTCGGTCGCAACTTCGGTACGGCGTACTATCCGCGCGCCGGCCTGTCGTACCGCATCTCCGAGGAGTCCTGGTTCCCCTTCCAGGAGCAGATCAACCAGCTGCGCCTGCGCTCTTCGTGGGGCCAGGCGGGCATCCGTCCGGGCACCACGGCGGCGCTTCAGTTCTTCTCGTCGAACGTGTACCGCGAAAACAGCGCGGATGTGCCGGGGCTGATCTACCAGACGCTTGGCAACGCCAATCTGCGTCCGGAAACGGTCACGGAGCTGGAAGGCGGCTTCGACATGGGGCTCTTCAATGACCGCATCACCACGTCGCTCACGTACTACACCAAGAAGTCGAGCGATGCGATCGTGAACCAGACGCTCGCGCCGTCGATCGGTACGGGCGGCACCACGCGGGCCGTGAACATCGGCGCCATCCGCAACTGGGGCTGGGAGTACCTGGTCACGGCGCGGCCGGTGCAGCGGAGCCTGTTCAGCTGGGACGTCACGGTGAACGGCTCGTTCAACTCGAACGAGGTGCTCGACCTCGGTGGTCAGCCCGCCGGTACCGGGACCACGCGCAACGCCGTCGGCTACCCGATCAACTCGATCTGGGATCGTCCGTACACGTACGCCGATGCCAATGGCAACGGCATGATCGAGATCGCCGAGGTCACGGTCGACTCGACGCCGCGCTACCTCGGGTACAGCGTGCCGCGCACGGAGCTGTCGATCCAGAACGGCTTCGACCTGCTCAAGGACGGCCAGCTGCGCGTGACGTTCCTCATCGACGGCAAGCTCGGGGGCCTGGTCAACAACACCACCGAGCGCTTCCGCTGCGCCACGCGCCTCAACGCGCAGGAGCGCATCGATCCGTCGGCCCCGCTCGACCGTCAGGCGCGCTGCGCGGCGTTCCAGAAGCCCGGGGTGCTGTCCACGAACTTCGGCTACTTCGAGCCGACCGACTACTGGCGTCTGCGCGAGCTCGCGGTGTCGTGGCGCATTCCGCAGGCGATCACGAACCGCCTGCCGCGCACGAAGAACGGCACCGTTACGCTCTCCGGCCGCAACCTGAAGCTGTGGAGCGACTTCACGGGCGTCGATCCCGAGACCACTGCCAGCGTCGGCAACGTACAGGACGAGTTCCAGATCACTCCGCCGCTCCAGACCTGGACGCTGCGATTCAACTTCGGCTTCTGAGACACCCCATGCACAAGCTGATTTTCCATGGCGCGCGCGTCGCAGCCCTGGCGTGCGGTGCCGCCCTGGCCTCCGGCTGTCAGATGGACAAGCTCGTTCAGGCGACGGACCCGGACATCATCGGTGTGGAACTGGTCACCAGCCCCACGGCGGCGAATGCGTTGCGCGTCGGTACGCTGGGCCGCTTCAACGCCAACACCACCGGCGGCGAGACGATGTTCCTGTACGGTGGTCTGCTCGGTGACGAGTTCGGCACGGGCGACACTTTCACCCAGCGTGTCGAAACCGACCAGCGCGCTCTGACGCCGCAGAACGCGAATATCACCACGGCGTACCGCGGGCTGCACCTGCCGCGCATCGGCGCCATCCAGACGCGTGAAGCCCTCGCCAAGTACGCGCCGCAGGCGCCGGCGTGGAACTACGGCGAGATGTTCTTCGTGGAGGCGTATATGATCAACCTGCTGGCCGAGTACTTCTGCAACGGCCAGCCGATCAGCTCCATCAAGGACGGCGAGGAAACGTACGGGGAGCCGCAGCCCAACGCGGCGCTCTTCACCCTCGCGCTGGTGAAGGTGGACTCGGGGCTCGCGCGCCTTGGCACGGCCACGGGCACGAACGAGACGCGCGTGCGCAGCTCGCTCAACGTGCTCCGTGCGCGCATCCTGCTCAACCAGGGGAACTTCGGGGCGGTGGCGGCCACGGTGGCCAGCGTGCCGACCACGTTCACCTGGAACCAGGAGCACTCGCTCACGGCGCGTACTCCGGGGGTGTGGTCGCTGATCAACAACCAGCGCCGCTACCTCGTGTCGAACAACGAAGGCCCGCTGCAGATGAATTTTGGCACCGCGAATGACCCGCGCGTGCCCACCTGCACGGTGGGGCAGGCTCCGTGCGCGGCGGTCGGGCTCACCACCTCGCGTCCGTTCGACAGCGGCAACACCGCGGTGCCGAACATGCTGTACCAGCTGATCTGGACCACCGACGCGTCGTCGGTGTCGCTGATCAACGGCCTGCAGGCGCGGTTGTACGAGGCCGAGGCGCTCAACCGCACCGGCAACTTCGCTGGCGCGCTGGCGATCCTGAACAGCCTCCGGGCCAATCCGCCGGGGTACGGCCGTACGATTGCCGCCATGGCGCCGCTCGCGGATCCCGGCACGGACGCGGGCCGCCGCGACCTGATCTTCCGCGAGAAGGGCTTCTGGCTCTTCGGCACCGGTCACCGCTATCCCGACATGCGCCGCATGCTGCGGCAGTACGGGATGACGGCCAGTCAGGTGTTCCCCAACGGCAACACGTGGCAGATCAACCGTGCGCCGGGCTACGGGAACGATGTCGTGTTCCGCACGCCGACGGCCGAGACTTTCAATCCGAAGGTGCCGCAGGTCAACGGCGAAGCGCAGTGCATCGATCTGAACCCGTAAGGGGCGAGATGGTCTGATGTCGCGAGGGGGCGATGCCATGCGGCATCGCCCCCTCGTGGCGTCGGCAACGCGCGTCGTCAGGAATGCGAGCGCGTCACGATGATGATGGCGCCAGCGCCGGACGAGTTGGTCCCGTAGCGCTGTGCCGCGTCGCCTGGCGACACGAGTTCGACGCGTTCGATTTCGGTCGAGCGGATGCGCCGCAGCATGCCGAAGTCACTGACCTGTGCCCCATCGATGATGAGCACCGGCCGATCGGCACTGGAACTCGTGAGGCTCGTCTGTCCGCGTCGCTGCCGGATGGCCACGTCGCCACGATCGTTGTCGGCCAGGCGATAGCCCCCCACGCGTTCGAGGACAGCGTAGGCGTCGAACACGTTCATGGCCGTGATCTGCTCGCGCGTGATCACGCGACTGCCGGTGGACGAGGGAATCGCCGCCGAGTTCGCCAGTCGCGAGCCCGTGCGGGGCGCGCACGCCATGGCGGTGGATACGCCAATCGCCAGCAGGGCGGTGGGCAGAAGGCGACGGCCCGTCCGCACCACGCCGAGATCGCGCGTACGCGCGTCGTGAGTCGTCATGCGTCAATCGTGGCCAGCGGGTCGTACGCGGCGCAAGGTGACGTGGCGCGGTCGGTGCGCGTCGGCCGTATGCCGGGAGGTCGGCGGTCTCTACGGGCCTCGTGGGGGGCGTTTTCCCGCGGCCGGCACGCGTCGTTTCGCATTCGTGGCTGAGCTTGCCTGCAGACACGTAGCGCGAATGCACGCACGCCCCAATCGTTACGTATTCCCGTTCGTCCCATCTCGTTTCCGCACCCTTCGCCCCGTCGGTGTCCCCGGCCACCCCGTCGTATGGCCTACCTCCGCTGCACCCAGTGTGGTTCCAAGGCGTTGGTCGCTGCGTCGCAGTGCCCGAAGTGCACGCATCCGTTCAACCTGCTCGACGCTCGCGGTGAGCGTGCGAAGTTGAAGCGGTGCCGCTCGTGCGGCATCATGCATCGCGCGGACGGGCAGTGTCATTGGTGTGGGGATGTGAAGTCGTGGGCGCTGCCGCGCATCGACGGGAGTGTCATGCGTTCCGCCGCGGCGGTGGCGCTCATGGTGACGGCCGTCGGTGGTGCGTGGCGCTACGCGCCGGTGTTGCGCGATCTCGCGGAGTCGGCGCGTGCATCGGGTGACGGGACCAGCCCCTTGTCCCCATCGGCGCCGAGCGGCGTCGCGCAGGTAGCGGTGTCGACACCGGCGAACGGATCTCCGGCGAACGGATCTCCGGCGACCGGATCGCCGGCGACCGGTACGCCGTCGGCCGAAATGCCGGCGCCGGCCGGTGGCGTGATGCCGCCCACCGTCGGGCGTGCCGACAGCGCGGTGCTGCGCACCGCGGAGGCGTCGGTCAATCTCCCGGCCGACGCGGGCGCCATCCGGTGGGTCCCCGCCGTCGCACGGACCTGGGTCAACGTGCGCTCCGATGCGAGCCGGGGCGGGCAGGTGGTGGGCGTGATCAAGCCGGCCTCGCGGGCGATGCTCGGCACCGATCGCGCCGGCTGGCGTCAGGTGCGGTCACCCGACGTGAGCGGCTGGGTCGATCCGCGCCTCTTCGAACCCGACAGCGCGCGGACCCGCGGCGACTTCTGACGGGCGGCCGAACCGGTGGGGCCATGGGGTGGCCACCGTCGGCGCGCGCGGGCGAGTGTACGGGTTTGCCTGACCGGTTTGTCGGGCGGCGGTGGAGAAATCCCATGCCTTCCCCGACTTCGTGACGGGCGGTGTGAGGCGAATCTCAGCGTACCATGAGGTTTGCCTCCTCTCCCCACCGACCTGCCATGCTTTCAGCCACCGCTGAACATGCCGTGCGTGCCGTGCTGTTGCTCGCACGCCATGACGGCGCCCGGGCCCTCTCCGCCGATGCCATTGCGGCCGAGTTGGGGGCCCCGCGCAATTACCTCGCCAAAACCCTGAATGCGCTCGCCAAGGCGGGGGTCGTGCACAGCGCCCGCGGCGCCGCCGGCGGGTTCACGCTGGCGATTCCGCCGGACATGCTCACGCTGTCGCGCATCATTGCGCCCTTCGACGATCATGCGCGCCTCCCGGCGTGCCTGATGCGCAACCGGGCGTGCAATGCGCAGAGCCCGTGTGCCCTGCACGGGCGCTGGAACGCCATCGTGGGGCATGCGGCGGTGCACTTCGAGCAGACCACGATCGGGGACCTGCTCAGGGACGCCGGCTCGGCGCGGGCGTTCGCGCCGTCGTCGGCCCTTCCCGTCGAACTGTCCGCACCGATGCCGCAACTGGCGACCCTCCACGCCTGACGCGGTGCCCGCGCCCCGCCGGTTCGGCGGGGCGCGGGTATCGCCTCCATTGATGCCACCGGGCGCCGCGGCTAGCGTGTGGCATGGGCACGCTCGTCGATTGGCGCTCGTCGTTGGCGCACGCCTTCCCCGCCGCCGGATGGCGCACCCGGTTCGCCCCTGCGCCTACCGGGTACCTGCATCTCGGGCACCTCGTGAACGCGCTGCACGTGTGGGGGATCGCACGCGCGTTCGGCGGACGCGTGGTCCTCCGGCTCGAGGACCACGATCGCACGCGCTGCCGTCCCGAATTCGAGGCGGCCCTCCTCGAGGACCTCGAGTGGCTCGGCCTGCATGCCGACGAGTTCGATGGGCCCACTTTTCGTGCCGACTCCATGGCGCACCCCGCGCGCCAGTCGAATCAGGAGGCGCGCTATGCCGCCGCGCTCGACGCGCTGGCCGGTCAGGGGCTCGTGTATCCGTGCGGGTGCACACGCCGCGACATCGCGGCGCTCGTACCGCACGCGCCGGGAGAGGAGCCGCGCTATCCCGGCACTTGCCGACAGGCCGCCGTGCCGGCGCCGGACACCTTCGCGCGCCGGGTGCGCCTCGATCCGGCCACCTTCGCCTTCGACGACCTGCGACTCGGCCGCCTCGAGCAGGTGCCCCATCGGCAGTGCGGCGACGTGCTGGTGCGCGATCGCCACGCGCAATGGACGTATCAGTTCGCCGTCGTCGTCGACGACATGACGCACGACATCGACGTGGTCATCCGCGGCGAGGACCTCCTCGCGAGCACCGGTCGGCAGCTGCAGCTCGCGGCGCTGCTCGGGCGGGCCCGCCCACCGCGCTTCCTGCACCACACCCTGCTGGTGCACCCCGACGGGAGCAAGCTGAGCAAGGCGACGCATGATACGTCGCTGCGGGAGATGCGCGCCGCGGGCGCACGCCCGGAGACGCTGCTGGCGGAGGCAGCGCGCCGTGCGGGGCTGGCCGAGTCAGCCGAACTGCCGGTTCGGGACGTGGCCTCGCTGTTCGGATGAGGCGGGCGCATGACGATCGCTGACGGCTGAAAGCCGAAAGCTCCCCGCAAGATCACCCGATCTCGCGCGGAGCTTTCAGACGTCAGTCGTCAGCTTTCGGTGGTCCGTTGCTCACTTCGCGCCGAGCAGCCCCATCACGACGAGCAGCACCCACTGCGGACCCTTGTAGCCGTCGGTGCGATCGTCGTAGGACTCCTCGAGCGAGTGCGCGCCACGCCCCACACCGCCGCCGTCCAACGTGACGGCCGGAATGCGGAGGTTCATCGGCACGTTGGCGTCGGTGCTCGAGATGGTGAGCGGCGCGTACACGTTCATGGTGCGCGCCGCAGCGAGCGAGGTGCGCACGATGAAGGTCGTATCCGGCGTGGTGCCGGCGGGTCGCAGGCCGATCGTGTCGATCTGCAACGTCAGCGCGGCCTTGCTCTGGGGCCAGCGCGCCTTCTCCTCCGTCACGGCCTCCCGCAGTGCCTTCTGCAGACGGCCATCGATCTCGGCCAGCGCCGCCGCGGTCTCGCTGCGCAGGTCGACCTCCATGATCGCCTCGAACGGGATCGAGTTGACCGACGTGCCACCCGACACGATGCCCACGTTGAACGTCACCTTCGGCGTCGTGCTCGCCTCGAGGTCGGCGATCTTCGCGATCGCGCGCCCCATCGCGTGCATCGGATTCGGCATGCCGAACGCCCCGTAGCTGTGACCGCCGGGGCCCTTGTAGTGCACGCGGTAGCGATTGCTCCCCACGCCGCCGTTCGTGACGCCGAAGCCCGTACCGTCGACCGAGATGAACATGTCGATCGAATCGCGCATCGGGCCGCCGAAGATCGCCCGCATGCCGCGCAGGTTCCCCGGGCCCTCCTCTCCCACGTTCCCCACCACGAGCAGCTTCCCGGCGAACGGGATCTTCTGGGTGATCACCTGCCGCGCCACGCTGAGCACCACGGCGAGGCCGCGGCAATCGTCGCCGATCCCCGGCGCCGTCAGCTTGGTGCCCTCGCGCTTCACGCGCACATCGGTGCCTTCGGGGAACACCGTGTCGAGGTGCCCCGCCAGCATGAGCGTCGGCCCCGGGCGCACGCCGCGGATCTCGCCGATCACGTTGCCTTCCTTGTCGACGCGCACGTTCTGCACCCCGAGCTCACGGAAGCGCTTGGCATACTCCGCGGCGCGCGCCTGTTCCTTGAACGGCGGGGCGGGGATCTGGCAGATCGACGCCTGCTGGTCCAGCGTCCACGCGTTGTCGGTCTGCAGGGCCCCGAAGGCGGCCACGACGGTGGGGTGCTTCGCCAGCTTGTCCACGCTCGCCTCGAGCGGCGTGGGCTTGGTGGCGGCCGGCTTGGCCTGGGCACGCAACGGCA
>Ga0315906_10002724_pt1 | contig 24178 bp, 24 predicted proteins | sample LakEriMetagenome_4_FD_203526 | JGI IMG/M metagenome (GOLD analysis project Ga0315906, IMG submission 203526) | Freshwater fungal communities from buoy surface, Lake Erie, Ohio, United States - Buoy 2 MA122 | ecosystem: Environmental > Aquatic > Freshwater > Lake > Lake biofilm | place: USA...
TGAATCTTTTTTAATAAACTTTTTCCAGGAAGAATGTATGTTCGTTGACGGTCCGCATGAAGCCAAAACAAAGAGAAAAAGGATAAGAAAATCCGAATAACAGATATCGTTATATGTTTTTCTTACGTGCATTAATGAGCGATAATATTAAAGGTAGTTAACCGGCAACTAAAAACAAACAACGCATTACCCTCTCTCCTGTGCCCTTAACCACCTTTCAGGTATTTCATTCTTTGTTGCGAGATGATAATCATCTTCGCTGCATGCAATGTATTTGTCATTCGGCAGCTTCATCCACCAACGACCTGTTTTTTTGCTTTGCAGAAATACGGTATCAACTTCATTGAATGCCGTGTGGTATTCATTGAAAGAGTCTGTTTGCGACAAAGGAGCCTCCATCAACGATCTGTGTTTACCGTCTATGAAATACCAGACCATGTGTGCAATCTGAATGGCCGTCAACTCATGCACATCCTTCTCCGGCCGATAGCCATAGATGCCGATTGAACTAACCGACTCACTCATCCCTGCATGGCGGGTTAACGAACACATCTCTTCTCCGTTTAGCCCGTTGGGTGAAACATTGTTGCAGGGAGCGGCCGACTGTGCCATTGCTGCAATATCAATGCTTACCATATTTGTTTCGCGTATCACGGGCTCCATGTTTTCAATATTCTCTTTTACCCTGCCAAGCCGATAACAATCGAACCGAAGATTATCCATGATCAGCAGCATTTCGGGATGCACAAAATAGCTCTGAAACGCAATGTGATTGTAGTGTCGGATGTAATTGGGTTCGCCTGTGAGCATTTCCATCAGAAAATTTTCACTTCTCAGCACAGAATTCATCTGCAGATTCACGAGGCTGTCGATACAGCAAGCTTCAATAACCTGATTCAGTTGTGCGTAAGCGCCATATTGTGAAAGCGTAAGGTCGTGGCTGCCTCCAAGAATTATTACCTTTTTTTTCTGCTCCAGCAGGGCTGCTATCACTGTGCGCGCTGCTGCATAGCTGTCTTTAAGCTCTGATCCGGTGCGAATATTTCCGATATCTGCAATGCGAATATCAGGGTGCCAGTAATACAGTTGATATAAATGCTTTCTTATGATATCCGGAGCTGAAGAGTGAGCGTTACCGGTGCCTGATCCACGCTCTTCCTTGATCCCTAATAAAACAATATCAATGTCTTTCAGCAGCGGAAAATCATTGGTGTATATGTTGATTCTGTTTCCGTATTGGGCATCATTCAGTTCTTCGTCGCCTGTGATTTCAGATACAGAAATCGGCTCAAGAAAATCTTTTATCAGCAGTTCATCGCTCATGTGTAGGAGGTTTCGCGGGCAAACATAAGAAAAGCAACGCAACCAATCGCTGCCGGAATGGAAAGGATTATCTTTGTTGCATGGAACAGTTAGTATCTCAGATTGCTGATTTGCGTAAAAAAATAGAAACGCTTGAAGTAAAAACTGCTCAGGAACTGGAGCAGTACCGTATTGAGTATCTTGGTACCAAAGGGTTGGTAAAGTCGCTTATGGCTGAAATGAAACAAGTGCCGAATGAACAGAAGCGCGCATTCGGACAGTTGCTTAATGATTTCAAGCAGTATGCAGAATCAAGATATGAAGAATGGAAGTTGCAGTTAGGGTCTGACTCCGATGCCGGATCAACAGAAGGGGTCGACTGGAGTCTGCCTGGTGATGGATTTCCACTTGGCGGCAACCATCCGATTACTATCATGCGCAATCGCATTGTACAAATTTTTCAACGTCTTGGTTTTACGGTTGCTGACGGACCTGAAATTGAAGATGACTGGCACAACTTCACCGCGTTGAATCTTCCGGAAGATCACCCTGCAAGAGATATGCAGGATACGTTTTATATTAGTACGAATCCTGTTCAGCTGTTACGTACGCATACAAGTAATGTTCAGATCAGGGAAATGGAAAAAGGGAAGTTGCCTTTGCGTCTCATTATGCCGGGACGTGTTTATCGCAACGAAACCATCAGTGCGCGCAGCCATTGTTTTTTTCATCAGGTAGAAGGATTATATATAGATGAACAGGTAAGCTTTGCCGATTTAAAGCAGACGCTTTACTTTTTCGTACAGGAAATGTTTGGGAAAGACGTGAAAGTGCGTTTCCGCCCTTCTTATTTTCCGTTTACTGAACCAAGTGCTGAAATGGATATCAGCTGTATGTTATGTAAAGGAGACGGATGCAGTGTTTGTAAAAAAACAGGCTGGCTTGAGATACTCGGATGCGGCATGGTTCATCCCAACGTGCTTGAAAACTGCGGCATCGATAGTAATAAATATTCCGGATTTGCATTTGGTATGGGCATTGAAAGGCCAACCATGTTGAAATACGGAATCAAAGACATCCGTCTTTTCAGCGAGAATGATGTACGTTTTCTCAGGCAGTTTGCGGGTGTAGTGTAACTTAACCGCTTTATATTTTCATATGTTCATTATTATTGTTTTTTAATTGTCATATAGTATAGCCATAATGATCATTCCTGTTGGTATCGAATTCTCGTTATGGCTATTTCAAATTCATTTATGGTATTTGTAACAGGAGGTTCAGGGCTCGTAGGTGCTGCAGTGTTGAAAGCGCTGCTGCAGCAAGGGCTTCGTATAAAAGCACTACACCATAAAACTTATCCCGTTACTTTAAGCGAAACAGAGCTGCAACACATCGAATGGGTAAACGGAAGTATACTGGATGCGGTTTTACTAGAAGAAGCAATGGCTGATTGTTCAAAAGTGATTCATTGTGCAGCGGTTGTTTCTTTTCATCCTGCTCGCAGAGAAGAAATGTATCGCTTTAATGTAGAGGGCACTGCAAATGTTGTGAATGCTTGTCTTGCAACCGGCATTGAGAAACTGGTGCATGTGAGTTCGGTTGCCGCATTGGGTCGTTTGAGAAACGGAGAGATCGTGAATGAAGAGTCACAATGGACGAAAGAAACAAGCAACTCTCATTACGGTCAAAGCAAATATCTTTCTGAAATGGAAGTCTGGAGGGGAATCGGAGAAGGGTTGTCTGCTGCAATCGTTAATCCGTCTATTATTCTGGGAGAAGCAAAATGGGATAACGGATCTTCTGCCTTGTTTAAAAAAGCATGGCATAGCTTTCCCTGGTATACCAATGGAGGAACCGGCTTTGTGGATGTTCAGGATGTTGCTCGTGCAATTGTATTATTGCTCGACAGCGACATTTCCGGAGAGAGATTTATTCTGAGCAATGAATTTTGTTCTTACAAAGAATTGCTTACGAAGGCCGCCGTTGTTTTTGGCAAGAATCCGCCCATACGCAAAGCGCCGTCGTGGATCATGAACCTCTTATGGCGCATTGAAGCCTTAAAGGCAATGTTCAGTAAAGAAGAGCCGCTGCTTACCAAGGAGACGGTATCTACTGCAAAGACCACAACAAGGTATGATGCATCGAAAATTACCAGGTTTATACCCGCAATGAAGTTTACCCCTTTGTCTGAAACCATTGAAAGAACCGGCGAATGGATGCGAAAATATTATGCTTTGGGTAAATAAAGAATGATGTCCTGATTATACGAATTCTGTTTTGTCTGCGTTTATGATAAAGGCGCTCATCGTTTCGGGAAATCATTAATCAATGGCAATAAAATATTATACAATGAAGCGAACACTATTCTTTCTTAATCTGATTCTTCTTACAGCTTCAGGCATATTTGCGCAACCTGCTTTTCGTATAAAAGGGGTGGTGCTGGACGACAGTACATCATTACCGGTGGCAGGCGCATTTATTGTTTGCCAGAATACAACAATCGGCACTTCCAGTGATGCTGATGGTTCTTTTTCCCTTTCTGTGCCGGCAGGAGGTCATGACATCATTATTGGTTCAACCGGATATGAAAATGACAGCCGACGAATTTCAGCATCAGCAGGAGAAACCGAACATGTGGAAATAAGGCTGCGTAAAAAAGTAAAACAAATGGATGAAGTTGTTGTGCAGGCAAGTTCAGAAGTGGTAGACGGTTGGGAAAAATATGGAGAACAGTTCAGGGATTATTTTCTTGGTAAATCTCCATTTGCAAAATCATGTGAGATAGAGAACCCAACTGCTCTTAAGTTTTACTATCTCAAGAGGAAGAAAAAATTAAGGGTGAAAGCTGATTCAGCGGTGATCATTAAAAACAATGCTCTTGGTTATAGTATCCGTTATATGCTCGACTCTTTCATTTATGATTATCAGACACAGTTCAGTATACATTCCGGCGTAACGCTGTTTACAGAGCTGGAAGGGTCAGAAGAAGAAAAACTTGAATGGAAAAAAAACAGAGAAGATGCTTACTGGGGCTCGAGGCTTCATTTTATGCGGTCTTATTATGACAGCGCACTGAGTGAAAACGGTTTTTTATTAGAAGAAGTTGTAAGGAAAGACAGCAGTGAAGTGTTTGTGCCGCTGACTAACCCTTATGATTCTGCTTTTTACGAACGAATAGATTCTTCTGAAATAGATGTTCTTCTGGTTGGCAAATATCGTCTGCATTATAAAGATGCGCCCATGCATCGTTCATATCTCGAGGCTAACAAATATCCGCTTTCAGCGAAAGGTCAGTTGTCAACACTTGAGCTGGCAAACGGATTTGCAATCATGGAGAACGGATATTTTTATGAACAGCGTGATGTGATCAGCAGCGGATACTGGGCATGGAAAAATCTGGCCGATCAGTTGCCGTACGATTACCTGCCCGAGGAATAACGGTCGTCTCTTTAATCAGGGATTGCAATAGTCGCAATACATTGGATCTTCTGCGGTGTTGCCTTTAGGAAATTCCTGCGTTGTTTCGTGACCACACTTTTTACATCTATATAAATAGGCTTTAGGTGTGCGTGTTGGTAATCCGCAAGCTGAACAAGGCAGACCCGGAATGACTTCTTCCACATCATATCCCGGGCTTTCGCAGGAAGGGCATAAAGATTTTAATTTCTTTATCAGCTTTTCGCCGGCGGTAGCAATTACTTTCATACGCGTCGGGTTCATCATGCCGCGCATATCGGTTTCTATAAATAATTCATTGTCGCTTTCAAGGAAAGTATTTGCTGTCTTTACTAATTCTTCAGTATTGCGTATTCCTTTTACGATAGCATTGACCTCATTCTTGTTTTTTCGGATGATTAGTCCGTGCTCCGGAAAACCCGCAGCCTTCGCAAAGTCAAGTACTTCATCGATTGACCTGCATATTCGTCCATCATAATTTGTTTCAGTACTTATTTCACGTACAACAACTTCAATATTATTTTTTTTATCAATAAGGATCAGCCATTCTTCATTCGCGGGAACAATTCCAATTGCGGGATGCGGACCAAAGCTGCCTTCGCTTGCCAGCGCCAGATCGTTGCCGGTTTGCACTAAAGCCGCTTCTGCTTTTGCTCTTGCTGTTTCAAGCGGGGAAGCGTCTCGTGGAATTTCGCCCGAAAAAGTTCCAAAGTGGTCAGTGTTAAAAGCATCCGGAACAAACGTGATTACACCAAGTGCTTGTTCCATTATGGGACCAAGTACTTTTTCTTTTTCGTGCATGGTAGCAATCACCAGTGTTCTTCCTGAAAACATGAAGGTTTATTTAAAAAGGAGCGCATTGGAAATTATAACAAAAGAATTTATTAATTGATGTTTAATCTTTTTTCATCAGCTTTTCCCATATTTCAGGAATGCGCTTTACCCATACTAATTCTTTTCTCTTAGCAGAGGCATCTATAGCAGGCGTACCAAAATATGTTTTGTTTCCTTCCAAAGAGGAAGGAACGCCGCTTTGAGCAAGCACAACGGCATTTTCACCAATCGTGAGTGTTTTGCTTACGCCCACCTGACCCCATAACACAACGCCGTCTTTAATTTCTACAGCGCCTGCAACTGCAACCTGTGCTGCGAATAAACAGTTTTTTCCGATAACGGTATCGTGTCCGATATGCACCTGATTGTCAAATTTGGTTCCTCTTCCGATGATTGTATTGTGCGTAACACCTCTGTCGATGGTGCATCCTGCACCAATTTCTACATCATCTTCAATGATCACATTGCCGCAACTCGACATTTTTTTATACCAAACAGGTCTGTTTTTCTTTGTGTTGAAATAAAAAGCATCGCTGCCAATTACAGAGCCTGCGTGTATCACAACATTATTCCCGATTCTTACATGATCATAAATGGTAACATTAGGATGAATGATGCAGCCTGATCCAATTTCAACACCCGACCCTATAAAACAACCGGGTTGAATAACTGTGTCTTTCCCGATTACGGCATCTGCGCTGATTAAATTCTGTGCCACCACAAAAGGCCTGAAATAAGAAACAATTTTGAGATAAGCTTCAAAAGGTTCATCACAAACAAGCAACGCTTTTCCCACAGGCACATCGGTTTCGCTATTAATGATGATAATATCTGCGGCAGAATTCAGGCAGGTTTGATAATATTTCGGATGATCAACAAATACGAGATCTCCTGCTTCCACTTTGTGAATTTCATTGATACCGCTTGCGCAGATATCTTTTTCTCCAATGATTTTTGCATCAATCAGTTCAGCAATACGGCTAATAGCAACCGGAGCAGGGAACTTCATATCGGTTTATTTTTTTCAAAGTTACACTCCTTTTCGCTTGTATTTGTTTGTTGCTTTCTTTGATTTTATCAATGAAATAGCGATTACGAAAATTCTACTCCAACTGATATTGTCTTTCAGGCTATTCTATATGATCATTAATAACTATAACTATTCGCGTATTAAAAAAGATTGTTTTTATAAGATTTTGAACGTAATGATTACAATAACCTTCATTGTGTTTTCATTCATTCAAGCTATAAACATGATGATTAAATATTGTTTTGCTTCATCCTTTTCCACAAACAACTTTAAAATGTGAATAAAAAAGATGAAAAAATTTTTCTTTATGAAAGAAATTGTTTTTAATATTGTGAAGGGAATTTAATTATTCCCGGTACTTACTAACCCATCCATGATAAAAGCTCGGTTTTTTCCGGGCTTTTTTATTTTACTTCATTTACACTTTTTCCTTTCTGTTTTCTTATGATTTGATGTACACTATAAAATGATTACATTGCTGAAAATTACTGTATGCTTAAATCAATGACAGGTTTTGCCAGAGTGGAAGAAATGGCAGGTGAAAAAAGTTTTCTGATTGAAATCAAGTCGCTCAATGGCAAACAATTTGAGTTGAACATGAAGCTTACTCCATTGCTGAAACCTTATGAAATCGCTTTGCGTCAGATGATTTCCGAGCATTTGCAAAGAGGGTCAGTAGAGTGTACCATTGCTTTAAAACAAAACGGTGGATCCAGTTCAATTACCATTAATCAGGATGTTGCGAAATTGTATTTTGCTCCATTAAGACAGATGGCAGAAGAACTAGATATCAAAGTAAGTGAGTATATCCTTGCTGCTTTGTTGCGATTGCCGGATGTGGTTGTTCCAAATACAGAAGTGCTTTCAAAAGAGGAATATGCTGCTTTTGAAAAAAGTTTCAGAAGTGCAATTACAAAGCTGGATGAACATCGGCAATCGGAGGGACTTTCACTTGAAAAAGATTTAAGGACGCGGATTGAGAATATTCTCGCCTATCAGGAAAAAGTAGAGGAGATAACACCCTTGCGTCAGCACCGAATGAAAGATGAGCTTCGCAAGAAAATTGAAGAGCAGGTGGGTAAAGAACGCCTTGATCCGAATCGCTTCGAGCAGGAGATGATCTACTATATTGAAAAAATTGACATCAGCGAAGAACAGGTTCGACTTAGAAACCATTGTGATTATTTCCTGAATATTTTACAGGATTCCGATTCTTCCAAAGGGAAAAAACTTGGTTTTGTGCTGCAGGAGATTGGCAGAGAGATTAACACAACCGGTTCAAAAGCCTATGATTCCGATATTCAAAAGCTGGTAGTGTTGATGAAAGACGAACTAGAAAAGGCCAAAGAACAGGTATTAAACGTCCTCTGATATAACGGAGCAAGATCAGAGAAAGGATGTATTTTTGATTATGCTTTTCAGACTTATTTATTGTACAGCACTGTATTTCATTTTTGTTTCCTTCTCTTCTTGCGGGAAGCTGGATGCCTATGAAAACAACATCACCATACCACAATACAAGTGGACAAGCAGCTTTGAACCGGAATTCAATTTTGAAATAACTGATACTGCTTCTTTATACCGATCTTATCTTTTACTTCGTCATACACATGCCTACGCTTATAAAAATATATGGGTCGAGTTATACAGTCGCCAGCCGGGAGACAGCACCTTTCAATCTGCTAAATTTGAGCTCACCCTGCAGAAAGCAGACGGACAATGGCTCGGTTCGGGCTTTTCAGATATTTGGGAAATACGTTATCCGCTGTTCTCCGATTTACGATTTCGTAAAAAAGGCACTTACACTTTAAGGATGAAACAGATTATGCGTGATGATCCTCTGGAAAACATCATGAGCGCGGGAATCAGAATTGAAAAAATACAACGCTGATGTTGTCTTCTTCCCATAAAAAAAATTCCCGCCAATTCACTTTTCTATTCTGGATTCTGCTTACTTATGTGATTGCCGCACTTGTTTGGTGGTTTATCTCTCTGGAGAAACAAAACAGAGAAATGACGGATTTGCGACTCAGTCGAATCGATCAATTTGAAGACAGAGAGACGAATGCCGCCATTATTTTAAACCAACAGAAAAGAAATACCACAAAATATGTTGCCGAAGGCATCACATTTCTTGTTCTGATACTTATCGGAGCCTATTTTGTTTATCGTGCTATCAGAAGGCAAATGCATTATGCCGCAGTACAAAGAAATTTTATGATGGCAATCACCCATGAGTTAAAAACACCTATTGCGGCAGCCCGGCTAAGTGTGGAAACGCTTCTATACCGCGATTTAAAACCTGAACAGCAAAAAAAGTTTTTACATAGTGCGCTTGCTGAAACAGATCGCCTGAATAGCTTAACCAGTAACATCCTTCTTGCCGCACAGATGGAAGAAAAAACCTATCATGCGTCAAAAGAAAACCTGGATCTTTCTTTGCTTGTAAATAAGGTTGCAGACGATTACACCAGGCGCTTTCCCGAACGAAAAATCCAAAAGCAAATAGAAGACCGCTTAATGTTACATGGCGATCCTGTGCTTCTTGAAATGGTGTTCAGTAACCTCATTGAGAATGCCTTAAAATATACGCCAAAAGATAAACCTGTCCTTGTTGTTCTTAAAAAAGAGAATGAACAAATTGTTGGAATGGTTTATGACGAAGGCCCCGGAATTCCTGATACTGAAAAAGAAAAAATATTTGAAAAATTTTATCGGGGAGGAGATGAGGCTACGCGCAAAACAAAGGGAACAGGTCTTGGTCTTTATTTAGCCAGAAAAATAACAGAAGCGCATCAGGGAACTGTTTTTGTAAAAGATCATTCTCCTTCAGGAAGTATTTTTGTGGTTCAATTTAAATAGATGCAGCAGTCGGCAGCACATATCTTACTGGCAGAGGATGAAGAACATCTTCAGGAAGCGCTGAAGCTGAATCTGGAGATGGAGGGATATGAAGTGACTGTTGTAAGCGATGGCCTTGCTGTGCTTAAAGAAGTGGAAGCACAATATTTCGATTTAATCATTATGGATATCATGATGCCCGAATTAGACGGCATCAGTACGATACAGGCTATTCGACTCAACCACAGAGAAATTCCCATACTGATCCTTAGCGCCAAGAATGCTTCTGCTGACCGCGTAGCTGGATTAAAAACAGGCGCCGACGATTACCTCACCAAGCCCTTTAATCTGGAGGAGTTATTACTGAGGGTGGAAAAGTTGATTCGGAGAAACCAGCAAATACAGCAAAAGCAAACAACATCAGAATTTTATTCCTTCGGTGATAACAGAATTGATTTCAAAGCGCAGTCTGCTGTTAATTACAAAGGAGAAACCATTGCATTGAGTAAAAAGGAGGTGATGCTGTTGCAACTGTTGACAGAAAATGCCAATCAGGTTGTAACGAGAGAAAAGATTTTAAGGGTTGTATGGGGATACCAGGTTTATCCCACTACAAGAACAATTGATAATTTTATTCTTAGTTTCAGAAAATACTTTGAGCCCGACAGCCGTCATCCGATTTACTTCCATTCTATAAGAGGAGCCGGCTACCGCTTTGTGCCTGAATAAGGAGTATCTTCATTTACAGGTCACCAAGCTGAGGGCGAATCAATATTTCTTCCACGCAGGCTTGCGGCGTGAGTCTGGAAGCAGCAAAAACCATTTTTGCAATATCATCAGCTTCCATAATTCTGCGTGAGCTGTTGTCATAATCTCCCCAGGAGTCTGTTAACACCGCCCCCGGAAATACAGTTGTTACTTTAATTAAAAAAGGCTTTAACTCTTCGCGCAGATTTTTACTGAATCCGTTTAGTGCATATTTACTGATGCTGTATGCTCCTCCATTGGCATAAGCTTTTAAAGCAGCAATAGAAGAAATGTTGAATATATGTCCGCGTGAACCATCTGCATCACTTTGATTCATCATTGCGGGCAACAGTTTTCGTGTGAGATGATAAGCCGCGTATAAATTCAGCGACAGCATTTGGTCCAATGCTCCTTCGGGCTCATTGTGAACACTTCCGGGCACAAAGGTTCCTGCATTGTTGATCAGGATATCAATTGGCGTTTTAAGCTCCAGTAACCATTCACCTATTTTTTCAGCACCTTCTTTACCACTTAGGTCTTCTGCGTTGTATTTAACCTCAACATTGGGAAAAGCACCGGATATTTCTTCAGCTGTTTTTCGGAGGGCGTCTTCATTTCTTGCACAGAGCCTCAGGTGATAGCCTTCAGAAGCAAAAAGCATTGCCATGGCTTTACCCATCCCTCTGCTTGCACCGGTGATGATTACATATTTGTTTTTTGACAGTTTGTCTTTTTGCATAGGAAAGAATTTTTATTTGATCATTCATTTTTTTCTCGACTTAAATCGCTCTATTGCCTCTTTTGTAAAATCAGATAAAACAAGCTTGCCACTAATTGCCGCCCTTTCCTTTAATAACTCATTCCAGCCTTCGGTTCCGCCCCAGAAAATATTTTTCAATGCAGACATTGCGTCCGGACTATAAGAGGCAAGCTTCTCGCTTAGCGTGTTGATTGCTTTATCCAGAGATGCTTCATCGGGATGTACTTCTGCAAACAATCCTTTTTCTCTTGCCCATTCTGCATTTCGCCAGTTAGACGCATCTATACAAAGTTGCATGAAAGCAGTATTCCCAATTCGTCTTTCAACAACCGGCCCGATTACAAATGCACCGATGCCAATAGCCAGTTCGCTTAGTTTGATAGATGCTTTCTCGGTTGCCAGTGCATAGTCGCAGGCTGCAGCAAGTCCAACACCACCTCCGACACATTTATCATGAATGCGTCCAATAACCAGTTTCGGACATTGTCTTAGCGCGTTGATGACATTTGCAAACCCGCTGAAAAAGGCAAACCCATCAGTTTCATTATCAAGTTGTGTTAATTCTTTAAAAGAGGCTCCCGCACAAAAAGCCTGGTTTCCTTTCGACTGCAGAATTACGATGCGTACATCTTTGTTTTCTCCTGCGGCATTAATTTCATCAGTCAGCCGGGATAGCATTGCAGAGGGAAAAGAGTTGCCTTGTTCGTGGTGAAATTCAATCCTTAGAATTCCGTTGTCCAGCGAAGTTTCTATTGTTCCGCCTTCGAAAGTATAAGTCATAACCAAAGTGAAATATTAACAATAAACGTTATACAAATGTAATTGTAATAAAACGGATGAAAGCGCTTCGTGAAAAATTGTTGATGGGCTAAAAAAAATCCCCTCTGTAACAGAGGGGATGTATAAATAGTTTTAGAAGCAGATTATCCGAGGGCAACTCTTTTAAAGGCCTGTACTTTTACATCGCCGGCACTTTTCAGATATTCACCTACACTCTTAGATCCATCTTTCACGAATGCCTGAGCAAGAAGTGTTTGTTCTTTGAAGAAGGCATTCATTTTACCTTCAGCAATTTTCGCAATCATCTCTTCAGGCTTGCCTGCCATTTTAGGATCTTGCTTCATCAATTCGATGATGATTTCTCTTTCGCGTGAAACAACATCTGCAGGTACACTTTCAGCATCCACTGCAACAGGGTTCATTGCTGCGATTTGCATGGCGATATCTTTTCCTGTTTCTGCAGCTTCTTTGTCTAACCCAACGAGAACACCCATGCGGTTTGCACCATGAATATAAGAAGCTACATAAGGAGCTTCGATGCGCTCAAACTTGGATACACCGATTTTCTCACCGATCGCTGCAAGTTTATCATTAATGAGGTCTGATACTTTTGCACCGTTGATTGTTACTTCATTCAACTCTTCAGCTGATTTGACATTGTTTTCAACTGCAGCATTTGCAATAGACTGAGCAAAAGCAACAAAGTCAGTATTCTTGGAAACGAAATCTGTTTCGCAGCTGATGCAAACGATAAAACCTGTTTTGTTGTCGGCGCTTGTTTGTGCAATAACCACACCTTCTTTGGCTTCACGATCGCTGCGTTTTGCTGCAACTTTCTGTCCTTGCTTGCGCAGCCAGTCGATCGCTGCTTCAAAATCTCCGTTTGTTTCAGTGAGGGCTTTGCGGCAGTCCATCATCCCTGCGCCGGTTGCCTGACGAAGTTTGTTGATGTCCTGTGCACTTATAGTTACTGTAGACATAAATAGTTTAATTAATAATGATCAATAAATAATAAACCGGAATAAAGATTATCTGGAAGCCGGTCTTCTCTGGCCACCACCTCCGCCGGTTGTACGACGTTTGGGACCACCACCACCTGCTCCACGTCCACCACCACGGCGTTCACCTTTTTCGCGTCCTTCTTCAGCACCTACATCGAAGCGAGGTCCTTTATCAACTACTTCTTCTGCTTCATCCTCTTCTGATTTTTCAGCCTGACGTTCAGCAAGACCTTCAGCAATTGCTGCAGTGATGTATTGAGTAATGATCGCGATTGATTTGGTTGCATCGTCGTTGCCGGGGATGAAGTAGTCTACCTTGTTCGGGTCACAGTTTGTATCAACCACACCGAAAGTAGTTACACCAAGACGTTTTGCTTCTGCAAGTGCAATATGCTCGTGCCCGATATCAACAAGAAATAATGCTGCCGGAAGGCGACCCATGTTAGCGATACCACCCAGTACCTTTTCCATTTTGTCCTTGTCGCGTGTAAGCTGCAGTCTTTCCTTTTTGGTGATGCTGTCGAAGCTTCCGTCGTTCAGCATTTTTTCGATGCTCTGCATTTTCTTCACGCTCTTACGAACAGTGTTGAAGTTGGTAAGCATTCCACCCAACCAGCGATCAGTTACATAAGGCATGTTTACTTTCTGTGCAGATTCGGTTACAATTTCCTTTGCCTGCTTTTTGGTAGCGACAAAGAGAATTTTCTTACCGCTTTTCGCCATTTGTTTCATAATGGCTGCAGTTTCCTGCAAACCTTCAACGGTTTTGTTGAGGTCGATAATGTGGATCCCTTTTTTCTCAGCAAAAATGTAAGGTAACATTTTGGGGTTCCACTTTTTCTTAAGATGACCGAAGTGTACACCTGCTTCCAAAAGCTGCTGTTGTAGAGAAGTATTATTTTCCATTTTAATTGTATAATCTTTTGATAAATAAAATATCGCTGTTCTTTGAAATTAACGTTTAGAGAACTGGTAGCTTCTGCGGGCTTTTTTCTTACCAAACTTCTTACGTTCTACGCCGCGCGGATCACGTTTCAGTAAACCGGCAGCTTTCAGTGCAGGACGCAGTTCTGGATTTACTTCAAGAAGCGCACGGGCAACACCAAGCTTTGCTGCTTCTGCCTGACCTTTGATTCCGCCACCGCCTGCAGTGATTTTGATGTCATATTTATCGAGCCCTTCCACAACTTTCAACGGAGCTTCGATTTGGTTTTGTAAATAAACAAGCGTGAAATAATCCTTGTAATTTTTGTCGTTCACAGTAATGTTGCCATTGCCTTTATTGATGAAGACACGAGTGATGGCTTCTTTCCGGCGGCCTACTGCATTTTTTTGCTTTTCCATTTATAGTAATTTGATGAGAATGAATTAGAATTTCAGTTCCTTGGGTTGTTGTGCTCCGTGTGGATGCTCGCTGCCGGCATAAACAAAGAGTTTCTTGTACATTTTTCTGCCCAGACGATTTTTGGGAAGCATGCCTTTTACCGCTCTTTCAATCACCACTTCCGGTCTTCTTTTGAGCAGGTCCTTGGCGATCTCAATTTTTTGTCCACCGGGGTATCCGCTGAAATTCTGGTACTCTTTGTAATCAATTTTGTTACCTGTAAAAACCACCTTGTCGGCATTGGTAACGATGATGAAATCGCCACAGTCAACGTGAGGGGTATAGTAGGCTTTGTTTTTACCGCGCAGAATTGCTGCGATTTTCGAACACATACGACCTACGGTTTGATTGGTGCCGTCCACAACGTACCAGTTACGCTGTACGGTAGCCTCGTTCGCATGTTTGGTTGTGAAATGTAATTTACTCATACTGATTTTTTTTACCACGCCATCCCGTGGTGTGAACAATAATTCCCTTTTAACGGGGGTGCAAAGGTAGGCGGTTTGCTGTCAGACTACCAAAGAAAAAGAGGGAAAACTTTACAAGCACTTTTGTAACTAATTGATAATCAATTAAAAAAATGACAATAAAATTTAGAGGAAGTTAATCGGTTGGCTGTTATCGGTTGTCGGTGTGTTGAAGCCGGTAACTCGTTCTATGAAAAAGTTGTTAGTTTTTGGTTCGTTAGCGCGGAGAAATGAGGAAAAGAGGTAAACGCAGAGATATTCTCTGCGAAAACCTTTGCGCCCTCTTTTCTCTGCGCCGGAATAATTTAAACCGCTAACCGATAACCGCTCGCTCGTTCACCTACTCACCGAGCCCGGCATCTCTTTCCTTAAAAGATATTTATAAATAAATGCAGCATTGTCGTTCCAGCTGTGTGCGTCTTGCTGACGGAGATTCCTCCATCCGTGTCTTCCTCCGGGATAAGGCATGAATTCAAAACGCTTTTTTTGTTCCTGTAAAGCTTTTACAAGCTGCAGACTGTTTTGTATGTGTACGTTATCGTCCATTGTGCCATGATAGATCCTCAATGTTCCTTTGTATTTACTTACATGGGTTAAAACCGAAGAACTTTTATATCCTTCCGGGTTCTCTTCCGGCGTGTCCATATATCTTTCGGTATAGTGACTGTCGTACAATTGCCAGTCGGTCACACTGCCTCCTGCCATTCCATGTGTAAAAACATCTGAACCATAAGTAAGTGCATAGCAGGTCATATAACCACCATAACTGAAACCCGTAATACCAACTCTTTCCGCATCAACACCTGCATTTTGTATCAACCATTTTACAATCGTACTCCAGTCTTTCGTCTCCCAGTATCCAAGATTTCTGTGCAGATAGTTCATCCCTTCTTTTCCAAAATGACCGCTTGCGCGATGGTCCATCGCTACTTGTATCAATCCTTCATTTGCCCACCATTGTTGCTGCATACTCAACTGCCATCCGTCATAAACAGTTCCTGCATTTGGTCCGCCATAGATATTAATAAGAAGGGGGTATTTCATTTTAGGATCATAATTGAGCGGCCAGGTGATGCGAACAGGCAAATCGTATTTGCCATCTTCGCTTTTTATACGCAACAACTCTGTTTTTGCAAAAGCTGTTGTCTCAAATTCAGTTCCTTTTGCGGAACCAATTACTTTAATCATTCTTCCATTTGCATCAGCCAGCGCCAACACATCCGGTGTTTGAGCATCTGAATATTGTGTAATGAAATAATTTCCGTTAGGCGACAATGAAATGTTTCTGTGATTGAATTTTCCGAACGTCATTCGCTTTATTCCGCCTCCGTTTAACCCAACGCGGTAAAGATCAAAACAGGCACTGTTGTCTTTTCTGCAAACAAAATAAACCTGCTTCTTTTTTTCATCAATCATCAATACTTCGGTTACTGTATAATTGCCGGAGGTGATAGCGCCGATTCTTTTTCCGTTCATATCGTGCAGATAAAGATGATTCCATCCGCTTGCGTCGCTTCGGTAAATAAATTGTTTTCCGTTGTTTAAAAAACGAATGCGTTCACCCTGGTCGTCGAGATCGATCCAGGTTTTTTGTTCTTCTTTTAAAATTTCTTTTTTGCTGCCATTGGCAGTGTTGATTTCATAAATAATCAGTTGTTCCTGTGTACGCGGCATCCATTGCACCCAAAGCGCACTGCCATCGGGTTTCCAGTAAGGCATGCCAAAATACTGGTCTGTTTTCTCATTGAAATTGGCCCATTGAATATCGCCACCTTCAACGCCAACAACTCCGATTTTTACTTCCGGATTCGGATCGCCTGCTTTGGGATACCGTGTTTCTTCGGTATAACCATGAACGCCTTCTTCACTCACAATCGGAAATACCGGTACCTTGTTCTCATCCATTCGCATGAATACTATTTTTTTACTGTCGGGACTCCACCAGTACGATTTATAGTTGGAAGCGCGACCAAGAATTTCTTCGTAATACACCCAGCTGGCATAACCGTTTAATATGCCATTGCCACCATCGTATGTGAGTTGAGTTTCTTGAAGGGTACTTAGGTTGATGGTGTACAGATTATTATTTCTGGTGAAGGCAACATATTTTCCATCAGGAGAAAGGGTAGGATTCTGTTCGGGAACAGAAGGACTTGAAGTGATTTGATCCTTTCCGTTCTCCGAAATATAAATCAGATCGTTGTTGGTTACTTGTATATCCCGAACAACTTCTTTCTTGTTGTTTGTATTTTGATATGACTTTTCAATACCCGTTAAAGGATCAATTTCATACAATACTCCTTGCTTTGAAATCACCGGTTTGTTTTCGGTTGTCCATTCTACAAATTCGGGAAGCTGAGTGGTTATCTGATGCGGCGCACCCTTCAGCATTTGCTGCAATGTCAGTTCTTTTTTTTGTGCGGCTGCAAACTGGCATAAGAGCAAACAGCATAATATAAGACGAATAATCATCGTTGAAATATTTGATTGTGACTGGAATAACAAGAGGTTAAAATTACTTCTTTGGCAGAAATAAGATGCCGGTTGTCTTTATATATTTCCATAATAAAAGCTAAAACAGGGATATGATTTACGGACAGCTCTTATTGTATTTCATTTTTTTCAGGTAGCTTGTATATACGTTCGTAGTTGCGTACTTGATTCTTACAAGAAACTTATAATAATCCTCATTGGGATTGGTATAGCGTTTGTCCTGCCATTTCTTATAATATTCAACGCTTTCTTTCCAGTTATTAAATTTGAGATAGCTCTTACTTCTGAAACCAAATAAGTTATTTCTCGACATCAGAAACTTCGTTTTAAACCAGCCTGTTTCAACAATGGCCTGCTTCATCACGATGTTTGGATGCTTAATACCCAGAGCACAGATATAGTTAAAAACACTGTCGGCGAATGTTGATTTTTGGGCGCTTGTCGTCAGCGCAACAAAAAGAACCAGTATTAAAATTGATATACGCATAAGTTATTGTGATAACCCGAACGGGACCATCTACAATATACAACAAATAAATTACTGTATAGTAGTTCTCACCCCTTATAAACTTGCGCTAAACACCAGCCGATGTATAAGCTGAAGAAATAATGAAACAGTTGGCCAGAAAAATATTTATCAATCTATTTTCTCAGGGCGCATCATGGGGAATAACAATACATCCTGAATGCTTGGTTGATTTGTCATCAGCATCACCAGGCGATCAATACCAATTCCGATACCCGCTGTTGGCGGCATACCGTATTCAAGAGAGCGAAGGAAATCATGATCGATGAACATGGCTTCGTCATCTCCGCGTTCTTTCAATTTCACCTGGTCTTCGAATCGCTCGCGCTGATCAACCGGATCATTCAATTCACTGTATGCGTTGGCCACTTCTTTCCCGTTAATCATTAATTCAAATCGTTCAACGAGTCCGGCTTTGTCACGGTGTTTCTTGGTGAGCGGACTCATCTCAACAGGATAATCAGTAATAAAAGTTGGTTGTATATATTTTGATTCTGATGTTTCACTAAACAATTCATCAATCAGTTTTCCTTTGCCCATTGACTGGTCGACATGGATGTTTAATTTCTTACATGTCTCTCTTAGTTGGTCTTCATCCATTTCGCTTACGTCAATACCTGTATGTTCTTTGATTGCATCGAAAATAGAAACCCGCTTGAATGGTGTTTTAAACGAGATGATTTGTTCGCCTACCTGCACATCTGTTGTGCCGTGCAGAGAAATAGCAACTTTCTCAAGCAGTGTTTCTGTTACATTCATCATCCAGAAATAATCTTTATACGCGGTATACCACTCAAGGATGGTGAATTCAGGGTTGTGCGTACGATCCATTCCTTCGTTGCGGAAATTGCGGCTGAATTCATATACCCAATCGAATCCGCCTACAATCAGACGTTTCAGGTACAATTCATTGGCAATACGCATATACATCGGCACATCAAGCGCATTGTGATGAGTTGAGAAAGGACGTGCAGTCGCACCACCCGGTATATTTTGCAACACCGGTGTATCTACTTCCAGTGCGCCGTGTTCGTTGAGAAACTCGCGGATGGTGTTTACGAGTTTTGTTCTTTTTACAAACACATCTTTCACTTGTGGGTTTATGATGAGGTCTGCATAACGTTGTCTGTATTTGAATTCAGGATCTGTAACAGCGTCAAATGTTTGCCCTTCTGCTTCTTTCACCACGGGAAGCGGCTTCAATGATTTTGCAAGCAGCGTAAGTGAAGTGACATGCAGACTGGTTTCTCCGGTTTTTGTGGTGAACACATATCCTTTCACACCAATGAAGTCGCCGATGTCAAGTAGTTTTTTGAAAACAACATCGTAGAGCATTTTATCTTCCTGCGGACAAATATCATCTCTCCTCACATACACTTGAAGGCGTCCGTGGCTATCCTGCAAAACAGCGAAGCAGGCTTTACCCATATCTCTTACACTCATGATTCTTCCGGCAATTGCCACCTCTTTATAAGCGTCTTTGGTTTCCTCGTTAAAGCCGGCTTTGATTGCCGTTGAATAATGAGTTACGGGGAAGGATGGTGCAGGATATGCATCGATTCCAAGATTATTCAACTCGGCAAGTTTTTCTCTACGGATCAGCTCCTGTTCAGATAAATGTGTGCTCATATTAATTTTATACGCAGTTTAACAGACGGCAAATGTACTGCAAGCGTAGCTTTGATCCATATTGATGATTTATCATTAATTTGATCCGCATAAAAATTGGGGTTAAAGGATTTATATTTTTACACACAAAAAATTTTACCATGATTAGGCTGAAACACATTTTATTTTCATTTCTATTCGCAGGAACACTATCTGTTTGTTCTGCTCAACTGATCAATTTGCCTAAAACGGGGCTTACTGAAAATGAGGCGGGGCTTGGTATAAAGGAGGCGCTGGGCAACGGGTTAACCCGTGCGGTTGGTTTTTTAAATAAGAAAGATGGCTTTTTTGGGAGTTCGTTATATAAAATCCTATTACCTCCTGAAATTATAAAGGCAGAAAATAAATTACGTTCAATGGGTCTTGGCAAATTATTTGATGATGCAGTACTTCAGATTAACAGAGGTGCTGAAGATGCAGTCGGATTTGCCGCTCCGATATTTGGAAATGCAATTAAACAGATGACGTTGCAGGATGCGCTTAAGATTATCCAGGGACCCGAAAACAGTGCAACTAATTATTTCAGAAGCAAAACAGATACTTCGTTGAACAATGCTTTTTCTCCGGTTGTGAAAAAATCACTTGAAAAAACAGGAGCAACGCGCTATTATGCGGACCTGGTTCAGGGCTATAATAAGATTCCATTGGTTAAAAAGATGAATCCTGACTTGACAGGTTATGTTGTTGGAAAAACAATGAATGCACTTTTTGACCAGATCGGAAAGGAAGAAGCAGAGATTCGCAAAAATCCGATTAAACGCAGTACCGACTTACTTCAAAAAGTTTTTGGCGGAGGCAATTAGTTATATGTTTTGTTGTGTGCTTCCCTTCTGCGGTCAACTTCATCAAATTGCTGATCGTAATCTTTGCGTATAGTTCCAAGCATACGATCCCAAAAAAGAAAGTACAAGCCATAGTTTCCTTTAAAGAACTGGTGATGCTGGTTGTGATTTACAGAAGTGTTGATCCAGCGTCCGATTTTTGTCCGGTGAAAACCTGCGGGGTACCATTCCCAGCCAAGATGACCATACACATTGTATAACATCATGAACAGGAAGAAGAAAAACAGATGGGCCTTCATTACAGGTATGGTAAAAAGATACAGAACAAGTATGCCTATTTCAACCAAAGCCTCAAGCGGATGAAAGGCGAAAGCAGCCAGCGGTGAAGGGTTCGTGCTTTTGTGATGGGTAAGATGAAAAAGTTTAAAAAGCTTAGGATGATGCATGAGTCTATGCGTAAAATAAAAATAGGTATCGTGCATGATCAGCATCAGCGGGAAAGCGAGCCAGAAATAAAGCGTACCATATTGTTCAATATCGCTGTACCAGGTTGTATGTTTTTTGATTTCGGGATTTCCAAGAATCAGCCAGGGGATCATACTGAAAACAAAAATTGTAATTGCTGAATACAACAATTCGCGTCGATAATCCTTATTTGCAGGGAATCGAAGTTGTATTTTGAATGAAGCCCATTTCTTTTTTTTCCATACATAGTAAATCAAAAAAGCAAGGCCGGCTAAGATGAAATAGCGAAGGCTGACGATACTGAACACACTAAACCAAGAGCTATTTACGGAAAAAGGATTCATGAAGGATTAAGTTTAAGGATGCTGTACATCACCAAATAACAATATTTGCCAGGCTTCATTTACTTTGTCATCATTCAGTAACTCCTGTGCGTATTTGTGTAGTTCTTTTTCCAGTTCATCCTGCTGAAGAGAGAAATACTGTACGATATTTTTAAGCCTTTCATTCGTAAACCCGGGATCAACGGCAGGATATGCATGCACATTGGCCAGCTGAGCAAGGTTATTACCGGTTAACACGCTACTTTCTCTGATGCTTTTTGGAAGATTGTCTATGCCAATGCCAAGTTTTATATTTGGTTTTTCCACCTCAAACAGGCTGGCTTCATTCACTCGGCAATACCAGTCTCCTCCGAGACGGGCAACATGGTGTATCTTTCGCTGATCAACCATTGTTTTTTCATTGTTCAATACCGTTTCATCCACGTGCATATAAAGTACTTCACAAATAACAAGATTCCCTGCTCCTCCTTCCGTTCCGAGAGGCTTCACTTCGATTACCTTACACTCCAGTTTGATTTTGCTTTCCTTTACCATTGGCGGACGAACGAAGCTTGCTTTTTCTTCGGTTAATCCTGCTTTTATAAATTCATTCACTTCTTTCGGATAGTCGCAGCTGCTAAGGCTGATCTGATGAACTAAGTTTTCGTCTGCGATATTGATGACAACTTCCGGAACTTCCAACAGGTTTTCCAGTGTGTGTTTGGTTGTATTATCACGTACACGTCGTGCCGGAGAAAAAACAACAATCGGCGGGTTGGAAGAAAACAGATTAAAAAAACTAAACGGACTCAGGTTAACATTCCCGGCTTTATCAATGGTAGATACAAATGCAATGGGCCTTGGCGCAACAGCATGCTGTAACCATTGTTGTCTTTGAGCGGGGTTGAGGGTTTTGAGATCGAGTAGCATGATGTTGTTACGAGTTACGGGTTATGAGTTACGAGTATTGAAGTCCTGCTGCTTCATATAGGCGCACAGATTATGGGTTACGAGGTTTTTTGTATTTCTCTCTGACTTTTTGCATTAAACATCCAATTTGCTTACCAAGTTCAAAGGTTTCATTTTTAATTTCGTTTATGTTCATGTTATCATAAAAATCCATCTCCTGTAAAAACAACAATTTATTTCTCACTTCTCCGCATGAACCTTTTGCTATTCGCAAGTAACGATAAAAGTCGGCATTGTTATTATAATCAAATCCTTCTGCAATATTGTCTGAAACAGATAATGAGGCTCTTTTTAGCTGATCCTTAAAAGAAAAGTCTTTTTTGACAAAAGCATTTTGTTCTGCAAGGAGATAAATTCTTTTAGCCAACTTTTGAGCTCTTTGCCAAATAATCAGATCTTCAAAAGAAGAAATTTTTTTATTCATAGCCCTAAAGATCGCTTAGTAATTTTTCAATGCATAACAAATCTGCAACAACATTTATAGGATTTTACCCATAACCCGCAATCCGTAACTCGTAACCCGTAACCCGCAACCCGCAACCCGCAACCCGTAACTATCTTACTTCTTTCTTCGTAAGATTGAAAAATCATCCTCCTCAGCCACAATGGTATTCGACAAAACACCTAACCCATCGATCTCCAACTCTACAATATCTCCCGCTTGTAACCACTGTTCAGTATAGTTGGCATCATTGAGTTTTCCGGTACCGTTCAATTCTAAAAAACATCCCGTCCCAACCGTTCCACTACCAATCACATCACCGGGATAAAGATCAACTCCGTATGATGCACGTTCAATGATCTCTGCAAATGTCCAATCCATATCACCTACGTTCCCATCGCTCACCTCTTTGCCATTCACCCTGCACTGCATTCTCAGATTCCAGCTTTTACCGTTATGATTTTCCTTTGCAGGAATTTCAAATTTTTCCAATTCATCAAGTGTTACCAGCCATGGACCGATTGTGGTTGCAAAGTCTTTTCCTTTGGCGGGTCCAAGATTCAATAACATCTCTTCCATTTGTAATCTTCTGGCGCTTAAATCATTCATGATCATTAAGCCGCCGATATACTGATCAGCCTCTTCTGCTCTGATATTTCTTCCGTGCTTGCAGATTACAATTGCTACTTCAAGCTCAAAATCAAGTTTCTCAAAATGATCGGGCATACAAGCTACTTCGCCGGGGCCTTTGATGCTGTGGTGATTGGTAAAATAAAAGATGGGATACTGATCAAATTCAGGAATCATCTCCACTTTTCTGTTGCGCCGCGCTGCTGCCACATGCTGACGAAAAGCATAACCGTCGCGACAGGAAGACGGAAAGGGAACAGGGGCAAGCAGTTGAACCTGATCGACTGAAATTGTCCTGCCCGGCAAAATTCTTCCCTTGTGCACCGCATCCATGCCGGCTTTGGCAACAGGAAGGTATTCATCCCAGTAGTTTAGAAAAAGATTCATGCTGGAAGGCAGATCCGGATGCAGCTGATCCATATTATATACCATTCCGTTTTCCAACACCGCCAGCTGTTCCTGCCCATCGAGCAGGTATGTTATGAGCTTCATATAACAAACACTTTTTTAATACGCAAAGGTAGAGATTCTGTCTGCAGAGAAGCACGCAATTATATTACATTTGCTACACTATGATTCAATCGCTCAACGACTTTAAAAAACCATTCTTTATTGGTGTAGCAGGACAAGGCATGAGTGCCATTGCGCAATACCTGCAAGGCATTGGCAAAGAAGTGCGCGGGAGTGATCGGTATTTTATTCCGGGTAAGCCCAATGCTACAAGAGATTACCTCGAGAAAGAAGGCATCCGTTGTTTTTTACAAAACGGAGAGGGGATAGATGAGGGCACAGATCTTGTGGTGATATCCACTGCGGTTGAAGATACCGTGCAAGAGCTGGTACTTGCAAGGCAAAGAGGCATTCCTGTTATTCTGCGCGCAGAACTTCTGGCTTTGATTGCTAAGAGTAAAAGAACCATCGCTGTTGGCGGTACGAGTGGTAAGTCGACTACCAGTTCGATGATATTTGATATACTGGAAGAAGCCGGACTGCAACCGGGAATTATCAGCGGAGCAGGGTTAACCAGGTTGATCGCAGAAGGAAAACTTGGGAATGCAAAAGTGGGTAAAGGCGATTGGCTGATTATAGAGGCGGATGAAAGTGACGGATCCATTGTGTTATATGAACCTGAAATAGGGCTACTGCTTAATATTGACAAAGACCATAAAGACATTGATGAGTTGATGGATGTGTTTCATCAGTTTCAATCACACACGAAAGGACCGTTTATTGTGAATCGTTCTCATTCGCTTGCCGCCGGATTGTCGGTAAATGTTG
>Ga0315906_10002726_pt1 | contig 24165 bp, 19 predicted proteins | sample LakEriMetagenome_4_FD_203526 | JGI IMG/M metagenome (GOLD analysis project Ga0315906, IMG submission 203526) | Freshwater fungal communities from buoy surface, Lake Erie, Ohio, United States - Buoy 2 MA122 | ecosystem: Environmental > Aquatic > Freshwater > Lake > Lake biofilm | place: USA...
AAACGGACCATTGCATTTTCATGGGATCATCAGGACAAGGACCGCGGGCTCCTGCGGACTTTTGTCTCCAACAATTGGCAAGTCACCCCGGCACACATACGCTCCGACTTTTACTCGGCCGCGCAGCAAACCTTGGCGCGCGAGGTGTTCGAGCAGTTGGTCGCCCCCTCCTGGCTTCCCAAATTTCTCCAACAATTGAAGGATGACACTGAAGGCAAGCCTTGGGGCAATGAGCTGAGCCTGGCATTTTTTGGAGAACCCCAGGACAAATTCCAGATGGTGCTGACAGGCCGGCACCTCACCCTGAGAGCCGACGGGGGCAGTTTGCCCCAGGCAGCTTTCGGGGGCCCCATTTTTTACGGCCACGCGGGCCAAAGCTTCAATGAAAAGGCGGATCACCCGGGAAATGTTTTCTGGTCTCAGGCGTTGCTTGCCAATCGCCTTTTCCCGATGCTGACCCAGGATCAACAAAAGGAGGCCCTGGTTGCCAAGGCCCCCGCCGAGGCCGCGGTCAGTTTTCGCAAAGACAAGGCGGAAATCCCGGGGCTGGCCGTCACGGACATGACCGCGGCCCAGAAAAATCACCTTGGGTTGGTTCTGGCCAACCTGATGGAACCGTTCCGCACCGAGGACAGGGACAAGGTTCGGGCATGTCTGGAAAAGCGTGGCGGATTGGATGCCTGCCGGATCATTTTTTACCAGTCGGGCGACATCGGCAACGACCGCGTTTGGGACAACTGGCGCCTTGAGGGGCCCGCCTTCGTCTGGCACTTCCGCGGTTCACCCCATGTTCATGTGTGGGTGAACATCAGCGAAGATCCGCTTCAGGCGCTCAATGCTCGGGGATAATCAGGCACCGGCAAAGGTTTCCGTGCCTTCAACCGCCATCTTTTCCCATGCCGCATCCCAATCGGCGTAAGAAAATGGGCGGAAGGGCACAAGGACCTCACGGGGCTTCACCGATGGCCAACCGGCCCGGTTCGGCCGCAACCACCCGACCCCATCGGTTGGGTAATCCGCGTGGTGCCCCTCTCTGTTGAAGACCCGAATCACACCACTTTCGGATTTGAGCGCCACCAGGCCGGGAATGAATCTCTCCCAATCGGCCCGGGAAAGAAGCGCTCCAGACTTGTGCCACAAGCCCTCCACCAACAAATCCAACCGGGCATTCAGGCTCGGCCCCAGATCCGAGCGATGGGCAAGGGCCTCCATCCACCAGCCGCGCCAGGCCAAGGTTACTTCGAGGTAACCCAAGTCCCCGATGCCAAGGCGTGCATGGACACGCTGGGGGCCACCCTCCAGTTTTTCAAGGACCATTTCCGGCCCTGCAGGGCATAGCCTCCAAACATCCACTAGTTCTTGCCTGAAAAAATCCCGAATCAATGCAAAATCGTGGCCAAGGGTCTCCGCCAGCACGGCTCGGGAGACAGCCCCGCCCCTCCGCAGTCGCCTGTACAGCTTGGGCAAGGTACCTGAATGGAATCCCGGGGCAAGCATTCCCCGCATGGACTCACCATGCCCACCCACCAACACGGGACGGAGGAACCTCGGCTGATTGGCGCGGTACAGACGCCAATTCTCCTTCAGTTCCCACACCAGAAAACCCATGAATCCGGGAATCAGAGTCAGAACAAAGGTGACCGTGGCCAGCACCTCAAGGTAATTTTTGCCGGTGCTGGCGGAAATACTCGAGGCGATACCGGGAGCCATGGTCAGCATCAGTTTGTGGCCCACGGTCACGACCGGAAAATGCTTGACCGGATTGACCTGCGGCTCGACAAAAATCAGCAAAACCGCGCGGATGATGTAGATGAATGGCGAGATCAGGATGCTGGCCAAACCGCGTGCAACCAGGCTCGATAGTTTGCCAGAAGGCGGCTGCAACAGCAAACGCTCCAATGACCGCAACCAAAGCGATACCACCTCCATCAGCCTGCGGAAAAACACAACAATCCAGTCAAATATCGCCAGAATCAGCGCCAGCCCCAAATGGTTCCAGGCCCAGGCGAACATATCCATGAACGCCTCCTCCACCAATCGCCAGGGGGAGGAGAGAAACAGAGCGACCAGAGCCGAGAAAACGCAGAACCAAAGCCCGTCCCCGGCCGGCGGCAGCCACCCCGCATACCGGAGAACCAGCATGGCCACCAGCGCTTCGGCTCCCGGCCTGACCCCGTGCTGGTAAATCTGCCGGATGTACGGAAGCCGGATGAACCAACGGACCCCCTTGAAAAGTAGGCCTGGAAGGTCCACCAGCAGTCGATGAAGACCCACCCCCACTTTCCAAAGGATCCTCGCGCACCGTTTTCGCGCCTGGGGTGAGTAGATGAGCAGGGACACAAAGGCCCCCACTCCCAGATAGGCCAGGCTGTTACCCAGGATGAGTTCTGATTTCTTCTCGTCCAGCTCCACCTGCAGGGGTAGCCAGGATGATCCTGAAATCTGCTCACCCAGAACCTCTAGCAAAAACCGCTTGTGTCCGGTGACCGCCATTGCAAGGTTCACCAGTTCCTGGACTCCCTTGAATGCCACATAAACAATGGCCAAGGGAAACAACAGGTACAGGAACAGTGCCCGCCCTGGTGGGTTGCCATAAAAAAGCGAGCTCAGGCGCTGCAAGCCGCGCATGTAAATCTCGCCCGGCCGATAGGCACCAGGCAGGTCGGCGGCCAGTTTCCGGTCGGCGCGCAGCAGCAGATCGCCCTTCAACCATTCCGCCGGCCCTTCCAGATCGGCCAACTTCATGCGATGGCTCGCCAGTGCGTCGCGCAGGTCCCCCAGGGCTATCTCGCCCCGTTTGGCAAGGCGGTCAAGCAATTCGTCCACCACCTGGCGCCATGCCAATCCCTCCAGCACCCTTTCGGGGACAAGACCCACCTTCCGGAAGGCCGATTCCACCACAGGCCCCACGAGACGACGGATGGATTCACGCGCACCATCCTCGCACAGGTGCAACTGGTGGAGCAGATCCCGGGTCTCGCCCGCCGACAATCTGATTTTGCCCACCTGGACTGCGGCGGCCCGGATGGACCGGATGGCCATCAGCCAACCGGAATATGGCAATTCTCGCCTGAAAGGCTCCCTGCCAAGGGACAACAACCATCGGAAAGCATCCACTTTTTCAAGTGCCGTTCCGGCCAGGGAAACCGCCTGCCGCACATCCTCCAAAATGGACCGCGCCACCGGCGCACCGGTACCGGCCAACCTGTAAACCGGAGCCAAAGCCCCCGCCAACTTGTCTTTGGTCAATGGGTGGAGGGTATCGGTGGAAAATCGCGCCGCCAGCCTCGCCGCCAATTCCTGGCTGGCCGCGCAGGGTGAGGTCACCGGCGAATCAGGAACCGGCACACGCAATCCGTCCAATCTCAGGGCAAGTTCCCGTGGGCCCTCAAGGAACGAATGCCGCCACAACAAGGCATCGATGGTTTTGGGGTCGACCGAGGGGAACCACCACTGGATCGCATCCGGATCCACCAGGGACAATTCCAGCGCGGTGGAGAGGAATTCCTCGCGCTCTTCCCAGGGTTTGGCTCCAGGCATCAACCGTTTTTCCTCGGCCAATACCCCCATCACCTCTTCCCATACCCGCTCATCCAGGGATTCCCCGAAGGCCAACCAACCCTCATGGTTTGCTGGACGGTTCTGGGCAAAGGCACGGTCCGCGGCCAAATGGACAAGGCGCCCCTTCAACCAGTCGTACAGTTCAAATTCACTCCAGGAAGCGATGGTGCCCGGTGATGGCCTGGCGATCAGCAACAACCACTCCGGAATCTGTCCCTGGCCGGAGACCATCAATTCCTGGGCGGTTGCATGGTGCAGGGCGTCGCGGCTTCGAACCGCCAGTCCCCAACCGTGAGGCACCAGCAGGGCCAACCCATCCAAATCCCTCAATCGGACGAGAAGGCGGCGAACCACCCTCCCGGAAACCAGTTTGGCAGTGGGCTCCAACCGGCTCAGCAGGCTATCGAGGATTTGGTATCCGGCGTCCGCGTCCAAATGGCGAGTACCCTGGATCAATTGCAGATCGGGATATCGCAACCCGATTCAAGCATTGGGAAATTGGGGCCACACATCAACCCGGGGAGGCCCAAGAAACCAAAAGGTCAAGAGCTTCCCCGCTCACGACAGCATCCCACAAACCAGGGACCGGGCACAACTTGACCAAACCCTTCTGCCATGCCGGAATACGGTTTCGATATGATAAACCTCGCCATCGCCTGGGAGGAATCCTGAACAAATCAGGCGATTGGGCTGGATGGAAAACCTAGAGTCTTTGTTGGTGGGCAAGCGCCATGCTTCCGTGGGCGGTTTTGTGGGACATGGACGGAACCCTGGTCGATACGGCGGAGTTGCATTTCTCGGCCTGGAGAGAGTGTTGCGCTCGTCAGGGCCGGGATTTTACGGAGGCCGATTTTCAGGCCACCTTCGGGCGCAGAAACCCGGAAATACTTCGATTTCTTTTGGGTGATCACCTCACCGACCAGGAGGTCGCCAGCCTGGGTGAGGCCAAAGAACAGCTTTACCGGGCTGAAGCGCGAAAAACCGGTATCGAGTTGCTTCCAGGAGCCAGGAACTTGTTGGCCTCTGCAAGGGAACATGGGGCATTCCAAGCGATAGGATCCAGCGCGCCTCGGGCAAACCTCGACCTCATTCTTGAATTAACCGATATAGGCCAATATCTCGGCACCACCGTTGGAATGGAAGATACCTCGCGTGGCAAGCCAGACCCAGAGGTTTTCCTGATCGGGGCCCAAAGGCTCGGCGTGAATCCATCTCGCTGTGTGGTGATGGAAGACGCGGTTGCTGGAATACAGGCGGCTTCCGCTGGTGGCATGCGACCTGTGGCAATTCGCCATGTCGGCCACCACCCTGTGGAGGCCCTTCAAATGGCGGGAGCCACACTCGTGGTTGAATGCCTCTCGGAATTGAACGGCCCCATTTTGGCAGGTTTGCTCAACGGATGACCAGCCTTTCCGTTTCCAGGTCGTGGATCGCGGCTTCTGGTAGAATTTGAGCACCGGCAATCTGCAATTCTCTTGGCCGCTTGGGCAATTCATGGTGTCCCCCGGGAGCACGGGCAATGGGCTGGCCTACCCCGCGTGAATACGCCGTAGCCCTTCACCGGGCGAAAAAAAACTTGCTTGTTGCAGCCCTTAAAGACTGCAAATTAGCCGCCACCCCGCAGGGATTGCCCAAACCCCTGACCGGCGGATTTGGCGCTGTCTTTGAGGCCACAACCCCTGATGGCAAACGCTGGGCCCTGAAATTCTTCCACAAGAAGGCCTTGGGTACCCGTCGGCGTTACCGGCTGCTGGCGGATTGGCAAAAATCCCATCCGATGCCCGGCTTGGTGAATTGCTTCTGGCACGAGAAGGGGTTGCTGGTCAAGGGGAAGGAATTCCCCATGGTTCAAATGCCCTGGATCGAGGGAATCCGATTGAGCGACTTCCTCGCCAAGCACCACAATTCGCCCGATGTCTGCAATGTGCTATTCGATTGTTGGCTGAAACTGGTGGAGGGTTTGCGCGAGGCCGGCATCGCCCATGGCGATTTGCAGCACAACAACATCCTCCTTGTGCCTGAAGGACCCAGCCGTTTCCAAATGAGGCTGGTGGACCTGGACGGCGTTTGGCTTCCCACCTTGAAGGACATCCCCTCCAGCGAGATCGGTCACCGTGCCTACCAACATCCCTTCCGGCGCAACGATCCGTACCACCCAGCGGTCGACCGTTTTCCCGCCCTGGTCATCGCCCTTTCTCTCGCCGCCTTGGCAGACCACGGAGGTGGCCTCTGGAAAAAATTCCATTTGGGCCGGAACCTGATTTTCCGGAGGAGCGATTTTGTCGCGCCCGGCAAATCACCCCTTTTCATGGTGCTCCGCGCGTCCGACTCCGATCGCGTGCGCCAGTTGCGCGAGGCCCTGGAGGTCGCCTGCAGCCAAAGCCCGGACCAGATACCCTGGGTTTCGGAGGTTTTGTCCGGCAAAAAGGAACTCCCAACCGGCGTCGCGGAGCAGGAACATACTCCTGAAAATCAGGAACCGGCCAAGGCTCCCGTAAAAAGACCCCTCAAACAACAAATCCTTCGCTTGATTGATTCCCCATGGGTGGGGGCCATGGCGGGGGGGATGTTGGCGATCACCTGGCTGCTACTTGGCTTGATCACCAGGGTCTCCGTTGAAACTCTCGTGACGGTCTCGGTGTTGATACTCTTGTTCTTCACTTCCCTCCCATTCGTGCTGCTGCGGATTTTCCGGGGAGGGGATATCCCCATGCAGCCCTTTCCGGCCGCCATAAGCCCCATGGGCCGGTGGATTGTGGCGGGCAACGGGCAAGATCTGATCGTCTGGGACGCCAAACATGGCTTCAAGGCGAAGTGGGTAGCGCATGCAAACCAGGTGCTCGCCTCTGTATTCCACCCGGATGGACTGCTTGTTGCCACAGGCGGTGCGGACAACCTGGTCAAGGTGTGGCATGCGGGCACCAGCGAGTTGCTGGCGGAGCTTCCAGGGCATGGCTGGAGCGTGGTCTGCTGCGCCTGGAGTCCGGACGGCACCCGACTTGCTTCCGCCTCGGGGGACAAAACCGTCCGGGTCTGGGATCCGGAAAACGGGAAGGAAGTGATTTGCCTTGGACCTTGTTCGGAAAAAATGGCAACCGTCACTTTTTCACCGGATGGCCAATGGCTTGCGACGGGTGGGCACGACCGCTTGTGGCGGGTTTACCGAACAGATGATTGGCATCTCGCGCGTTCCGCCCCCGCCCATCCAAGGTTGGTCTCGGCCATTGGCTTCTCGAGCGACAGCCTTCGCTTCGCCACGGGGGGGGATGACGGGCGTGTTCAGATCTGGTCGGTATCCACCGGCAAGCGGTTGAAGAGTTTCTGCACACACGGCGGTCAGGTCACCGGGGCTATTTTCGGGTCGACAGATACGCGTGTTTTCACCACCGGGGCCGATGGATTCCTGCGGGCTTGGGACCCGGGAACCGGAAACCAGTTGCTTGAAATAAAAGTCTCCCCACACCCGCTAACATGCCTGGAGATGGGCCCCCGGGGCGAGACTTGCCTGACCGCCAGCGCCGATGGCAAGGTCCATCGGGTTGACATTTTGAAGGGAAAAATCCTGAAACGCTGGACCCCGCCCGGAGGAGCACCCAACCCCATCTCCGCCGAGGCATCCAAAACCCCCTCCCACTGATCCTTTCATGGGCTATGCATCGTTGGATAGGCTAAACTGAGAGTTATGGAAAAACGCACCGGGCAACCGGTTGATCCGGTTTTCCGCCTTGCTTCCGCGTGGTTTTTGCCATGAAACGCTGGCTTGTCCTCAGTTTGGTGGTGCTGTTGGCGGGCATCGTCCTGATGCCTCGTTTGGGTCGACTTGGCAATGATGAAAAACAGCAGGGGGATGGCACATCGGAGTCTGTCCGTCGCTCGGAACACCCACCCGATCCCAGACTTGCGCCAGGGGTCCCTTTGAATGCCCACCCGGATTCCAAATATGCCGGTGACACCTCTTGCGTGATCTGCCATGAGGAGATCACACGCAGGTACAGCGGCCATGCCATGGCCAATACGCTCGTGCCGGCCAGCGTCGCCGATCCTAAGGAAAAGTCGGGGAATCGTTTCGCCAGTTTCCAATCCGTGGGGATGACCTTTTCCCTCCGGCGAGAGGGCGACAAGCTCTGGCATCGTGAGGAATTGGAAAAGAACGGCAAGTGCATGGTCAGTCAGGAAGAACTGGTTTCAGTTGGAATGGGCTCGGGCCAAAGGGGCAAGTCTTACCTGGTTGAAAAAGACGGCCGATTTTTCCAATCCCCAATCAGTTGGTACGGCACCAAGGATATCTGGGACTTATCTCCCGGATTCGGCAAGGACCGCCACTTCTCGCGCAATGTGAATGCCCAGTGCCTCTATTGCCACGCCGGCGAATCCTCAACGGTGGAGCCTTTCAACCCTAAGTTCGCCCCACTCACAAAAAAATCCCTGGGAATCGGCTGCGAGCGTTGCCACGGTCCGGCGGCTGACCATGTCAACTACTGGTTCGAACACGCGGGCCCGCCACCCTCGGAGCAAGGCCAACCGGATCCAACCATCGTCAATCCCAAAAGGTTGGAGCCAAGTCCGCGCGATTCGGTTTGCAACCAGTGCCATTTGCAGGGGGCCATGCGGGTGGAACGGAGGGGTCGGACGCAAAGGGAATTCCGGCCCGGCCTCGAGCTGGAAGACTTCTGGTCCGTCCTGGTCAAGCACCCCGCGGTGGCTGACAAATTTAAGGCGGTCGGTCAGGTGGAACAAATGGAATCCAGCCAATGCCACCAGAAATCGGGTGGAGCCATGGGTTGCATCACCTGCCATGATCCCCACGGGGAACCTTCGGCAGCCGAAACCGACACCTTCTACCGGCAAAAATGCGCCCAATGCCACACGGTTGCCGGTAAAAAGGGCAAGGCCAAGGAATGTTCAGCCCCGGGTGCCGAGCGCCAGGCAAAGGCCGACGCTTGCGCCCGCTGCCACATGCCGAAAAATGGAGCGAATGACATCGTCCATGTCGCCCTCACGGACCATAGCCTGGCCAGAACGCCGGCAAAGGACTCCAGGCAAAACGCACGCCCCCTCTCTCCCGACGAATTGCCATTGGTCCGCTACAAGGAAACCAATCGCATCGGCAAGCTGGATCAGGAAAGGGATATGGCGATCGCCTTGGTGCGTCAGGCTCAAAACCAACCTGAAAAAATCGGCAAGATACTGGATGAAAAAGGCGCCGAAATCCTCCGGCGTGTTGTCAAGGAATGGCCCGACGATCCCGAGGCGCTCCTGGAATTGGGTCAAAGCCTGCGCACCGCCGCACCGGAGGAATCGATCCGTTACCTGAAACGCCTCCACTCCCTTTACCCGGACCACGAGGAGTGCCTGTACAATCTGGCCTCCTCGTTCTTTTATGCTGGGAGATCCCAGGAAGGGGAAATTTATGCGAAAAAGCTGGTGGAAAAAGTGCCCGTTTCGGGCGGCCCGTACGATCTGCTGAGCGCTATCCAACTCGACCTGAAAGACTGGGCGGCCCTGGAGAAAACAACCCGGGCCTGGCTGCGTCAGCACCCTGTCAATCAAACAGCCCGTCAACGCCTGGCCGAGGCCCTTTTCCGACAAGGGAAACGGTCGGAAGCCCGCGAGAATTTCGACATCATCCTTGAGCAGGACCCCGCCAACCGCCAGGAACTGCTGCTCTGGTACCATCGCCTGGGCCGTTAAGCCCCCTGCCCCATTCAAAAGCCCCGGTTGCCCAAAAAGTGGGCAACCGGGGCTTTTGAAATTGTTTCTGCCCTTAAAATTCAGCCAAAAAACCCATTTGAGAATCTCATGGGAAAGAGTGGCATGCTTATTGCCCAATCTTTTGGTGAAAATCCACGGTTGGGCCAGAGGCATTGAAAAGCAATCATGCTAACCACCTGCAAAAACGTTAAACGCGGTTGGTTTGACGGGTATCAAACCCGTGGTTTTGACGAGTGTGTGTCCGATTCTGGCGAGTTCAGGGCCCATTACTCCGAGTTGACTGAATCATTGGGGGGCATTTCACCCCAAGACATGCGGCGTCGCCAACGCCTCGCCGATGTTTCAATGAGGCAGCAGGGAATCACCTTCACCGTTTACGGCAGGGGTCAAGGGCTGGAACGGATCATGCCCTTTGATCCGATTCCCCGCATCATTCCTCCCCAGGAATGGGAAAAAGTGGAGCGCGGGCTCAAGCAGCGGGTCCGGGCCCTGAACCTCTTCGTCCACGATGTCTACCACGACCGTAAGGTACTTGCAGACAGGATCGTGCCTCCTGAATTGGTCATGGGGTGCACCTCCTACCGTCGGGAGATGAACGGCATTCAAATTCCCCGCGACATTTACATCCACATCTGCGGGACCGACCTGATCCGCGACGAGGCCGGAAACTACCTTGTGCTGGAAGACAACGCGCGGACCCCGTCGGGTGTGAGCTATGTGCTGAAAAATCGCCAGGTGATGAAACAAGTTTTCTCACCACTATTCGGTGACCGCCATATTCGTCCGGTGGATGACTACCCCGCCCGCCTGCTGGCCATGCTCCGTTATGTAGCCCCGGGCGGCGAGGGGGACCCGCAAGTAGCCGTGCTCACGCCCGGCCCCTTCAATTCCGCCTATTTCGAACACAGCTTTTTGGCCCGGAGCATGGGTGTCGAATTGGTGGAGGGTCGTGACCTCCTGATGGAGAACGGTTTCCTTCACGCCCGAACAACCAACGGCCTGAAGCGAATCGATGTGCTTTACAGGCGCGTGGATGACCCATTTCTGGACCCCCTTTCCTTCCGCAAGGACAGTGTGCTCGGTGTTCCTGGATTGCTTGGGGCCTACAGATCCGGCCGCGTAAATCTGGCCAATGGCATTGGCACCGGAGTCGCTGACGACAAGGGAATCTACCCGTTTGTTCCCGACATCATCCGGTACTACCTGGGCGAGGACCCGATTCTCGCGAATGTGGAAACATTCCGCCCCCTGGTACCCGCACACAGGCAGCACATTCTCGCGAATTTGGAAAAACTGGTGGTGAAGGCGGTCGATGGATCCGGAGGGTACGGGATGCTGATCGGCCCAGCAAGCACGAGGGAGGAAAGGGAAGCTTTCGCTTCCAAGATTAATGCCAATCCTCGCGGCTACATCGCGCAACCCACGATTCAACTCAGCCAGCACCCCACCCTTGTGAACGGAAAGTTGGCGGGCAGGCACATCGACCTGCGCCCCTTCGTACTCTACGGTGAGGAGATTTCCGTCCTTCCGGGCGGGCTCACCAGGGTGGCCCTCCCCGAGGGCAGCCTGGTGGTGAACAGTTCCCAGGGTGGTGGCAGCAAAGACACCTGGGTCCTTGCCTGATTCGTCCCACGACGGAGATTCCCAAGTGTTGAGCCGGGTGGCTGAAAATTTGTTTTGGATGGCCAGGTACATCGAGCGGGCCGATGGTTTGGCCCGATTGATGGACCAAGCCTGCCAAATGGATCTCGAGGCCGACCAGGATGATCTGTCAGGCTTTGGCCCAGGCGGTCCCGGCCCTTTGGAAACCATTTTGGATATCCTGGCCTTTGGCGAGGAACGGCTAGCCAGACCCTTTGCCCGAAGCGTCGAGGCCGCCGCAGAAATGCTCGATTTTCTGGCTTTCAGGGCCGAAGGGGGCCAGTCGATCCGCAGCATGATTTCCCTGGCCAGGGAAAACGCCCGCAGTACCCAGGAAAGCCTGAGCGCGGAGGTCTGGAACCAGGTGAATCGCCTGCACCTCAACCTTTCGAGTAGAAAGTCAGAGGTTCGTTTTTTGGCCTCGCCTGCCCGTTTTCTCGACTGGGTCAAGCGTTCCTGCATCCTGATTGCCGGATTGGTGAACGATACCCTCCCACGGGATGAGCCTTATCACTTTCTCCAGCTCGGTTTTTTTCTGGAGAGGATCGACATGACAACCCGCATCCTCTCCAGCGCTGGCAGCCATGCCATGCTGGTGGGTACCGGTTCATCGATCGACCTGAGGGGGGAACTCGAAGAAGTCAGGTGGACAGGCCTGCTCAAGTCTGTTGGTGCACAGGACGCTTATTTGCATCGCTCTGGCGGCCAGGTGAATTCCGAAGGGACCTTGCGTTTCCTGGTACTTGAACAAGATTTTCCAAGGTCACTGCGGTTTAGCCTGAAGCGCTGCCTCGAATCCTTGCAGGAAATCAACGGGTCGGAGGCAATCAAGCAACTAAGCGAGGCAGAGAGGCTCCTCGGCCGGTTGGAAAGCGAGCTCCGCTATCTGGAACCGGGTGACATTCTGGACCGAGGACTGGTGGATTTTTTGGTGAAAATCCAGAAGACCTGCTGCCAGGTCGGCTCAGAAATCGCCCGTGAATATTTCACCTGACCTTGAAGGTGGTGCCTGCCGATGCTGCTCCGAATTGAACACGAGACCGTTCTGTCTTACTCCGAACCGGTTTTTGAACATGTGTTTGAAGTAAGGATGGCCCCGGTTTCCAATGACGATCAAACCTCGTTGGGTTACCGTCTGCAAGTCTCCCCGGTCGCCCCGACGACCCCCTACCGTGACGGGCATGGCAACCGGGTCGAGCTGATCACATTATTGCCACCTTGCAGAAAAATCGTTGTCCGGGCGACCAGCTTCGTGCGGACACACCGAAGGGAAGCCATCACCCGCCTAAACGGTACAAAACTATCTTCCGCATTGTTTTCGGCGGATTGCCCTGTTGAAACCCTGGATTACCTCGAGCATAGCCAATTGGCCGATGGCGGGAAATGGCTGGACAATGTTTCCGCCAATCTGTCCGTTTCGCCCGAGACGACCCTGGCTGATTTGATCGACCAGATGTTCGCTGCCATATCATCCTCCGTTCGCTATGAAAAATCCTCCACATCCGCTGGAACCAAGGCCTCGGAAGCAATGGCCATGGGCTGCGGGGTCTGCCAGGATTTCAGCCATATTTTCATCGCCCTTTGCAGAAAGATCGGGCTACCTGCGCGGTATGTCAGCGGCTACATTCACGAACCGGGTGAAATAGCCACACACGCATGGGTCCAAATTTGGGGCGGTTCCCATGTCGGCTGGCTTGATATCGATCCCACCCATCGTTCTTATGTGGGTGATGACCATGTCCAGGTGGGATTCGGTTGCGACTATGCTGATGTCCCTCCCAACCGCGGATCCTGGCGCGGCCAAGCCGAGGAAAACATCCAGGTTTCGGTGAGGGTTGAGCCGGTTTCAAGGCTTCCAGCAGACTGGATTGACTCAGAATCCCTGCCATTCAAGGGGTTCTCCGCCGAATCAGGAACATTGGGACTGCGCGGGACTGGCCGATTGGCCAGCCGCCACTACCAAAAAATTCTTTATCGCCAGCAACAGCAGCAGCAACAGCAGTGACATAACGCCGTCCGCCTGGGCCCTTTTGGCAATCAATAATTCGACCTCTCCACGCGCTCCTTTTGGCAAACCCCACCAAACCTGTCACCTACATATTTTGTCTGATAGTCTGGAGGCCCCAGGAATTAACCACGGCCACCGGTGGCAGGAAAACTATGTGGTACCTCACAGACAAACGCCATTTGGATCATGACACCGGCCCAGGTCACCCGGAACGCCCGGATCGATTGCGGGCCGTCTGGGACGCTTTGGCGCGGGAAGGTTTGTGTTCCAGCCTACGCCCCCTGCAATACAAACCCGCGGAATCGGAGGCTATCCACAGGGTTCACTCGCCGGCAATGTTTGAACACACGGTCAAGTTCACCCGAAGGGGTTTTGGGAATTTGACTCCGGACACTCCGGTTTGCCAAGATTCCGCCTCCGTCGCACTGTTGGCTGCGGGCGCGGCATGCGCTGCCGTGGACGCGGTGGTTGAAGCCGGAACACAATCATCGAGGGCGTTTTGCGCCATAAGGCCACCAGGACACCACGCCACACCCGATGAGGCCATGGGCTTTTGCCTGATCAACAGTGCCGCGGTTGCGGCACGTCACGCCCAGACGGTCCATGGAATCGGTAAGGTGCTTGTCCTGGACTGGGATGTGCACCATGGAAATGGAACCCAGGATATTTTTTATTCCGATCCCAGCGTGGGCTTCATCAGCATCCATCGGTACGGGCAAGGTTTTTACCCGGGAACAGGCGCACCAGCCGAAACCGGGACCGGCAAAGGATTGGGATCCACCTGGAACCTGAGTGCCCAGCCGGGGATTTCCTGGACGGGATATTTGGACCTGTTGGACCGCGCACTTTCCCACTTGCAGGCATTCAAACCGGAATTGGTGATTGTGAGTGCCGGTTTCGACGCCTGCCTGGATGACCCGGTGGGTGACATTGGTTTGGATCCGGCCATCTTTGGGGAGGCGACCCGCCGACTCCTCCAGGCTGCGGATGCTACCGCTGGAGGACGGATTGTTTCCCTTCTGGAAGGCGGTTACAACCTGAAACGCCTCGGGGAGGCTGTTGCACACCATGTGAAGGCCCTGATCCCAAACAGCCACACCGTCTGAGAGCAGAAAATAAGGTAACTGAAACCCCAAAGCCCAAAACCCTTTGACAAGGTGTTGGTTGGCGTAATTTGGTTGGATTCAGACCATGCAAATTGCCGAATCACGACAGGAGTCACAGCAAGAATGTCGGGCCCGCCAGTCAAATGAGGCGACCTGAACAAAGCTCCAAGTGATCCCCGCGGGGTATCCTGCATTCGACGGAAAGAGCAAACTCGGTTAGGCTAAATCTTTCCTCCCTCGAAGAATGCTGTGGACCACGGCAGTTTCCTGAATGGCAAGCCGCGATAAAACCGATCCGATCCTGCCCAACAATTCTGCCACCCCGGCGGTTTGCACGGGGTGTGGGTGTTTGTGCGACGATGTGACCGTTTCCCCAAGCGGCGGCAGCTTGGTTGCGAACACCCATGGCTGTGCCAAAGGCAAAAACTGGCTGGAACTCCGCCCGGAACCCAAGTTTTCGGCCTTTTTGAATGGCCGTCCGGCACCCCTGAAAAAGGCCATCAACGCCGCAGCAGACATCCTTTGGAAATCAAACAATCCTTTGGTGTTCGGCCTGGAGCAGATCACCTGCGAGTCCGCCGCCAAAGTGGTGGCGATATCCGATTGGCTGGGAGCCAACCTCGATACCACCGCCTCGTTCAACCAAGGCCCAACCGGATTGGCATTTCAAGGCGTGGGGGAAATCTCTTGCTCCCTGGGCGAAGTCCGCAACCGCGCCGATCTCATTCTTTTTTGGGGCGCCGACCCCCTGGTAACCCACCCACGGCACACTTCCCGCTACTCAATCGATCCACCCGGGGTCCATGTGCCTCTTGGCAGGAAAAACCGCTTTGTGGTGGTAATTGACTCAGAAGCCAACCAAACTGCCAGCCAAGCCGATTTGTGGCTTAGGCCCAAACCGGGACGGGATTTCGAATTGATTTGGGCGCTGCGGGCCATGATCCAAGGAAGGGAAATCGCCGGGTATGATTCCGCGGCCAATGGAGTCGGTCTGGAAGAACTGGAAGGGTTGGCCCATCGACTCAAGGGATGCCGGTTCGGTGTCTTGTTTTTCGGGGACCGTTTGCTGGCTGGCCCCGGCCACCACCTCAACGCCGACGGGGCGGTCGGCCTGGCCCACGACATCAACGCGCATACCCGCTTTTACGCTCGGCCATTGCGGAGGGCCGGTAATCCGATGGGCAGTGAAAGTGTCACTTGCTGGCAAACCGGGTACCCCTTCGGACTGAACCTGGCACGTGGTTTCCCGCGGTACAATCCAGGCGAATTCACAGCCCGGCGATTGATAAACTCGGGCGAGTCGGATGTCTTGCTTACCGTGGGTGTATCCCCTGGTGACTACCTGAATTCCGGCAATGCAAACGGCTCTCATTTTTTCCAGCATATCCATATCGGCGACGGGCTACCGGAAGAATGGCAATCGCCACCGAAGGTGGAAATACGGACCGCGCCATTCGCAACCGCCGCCTCCGGAACCGTGTACAGGATGGATGACATTTCCCTGCCCCTGCGGCCTCTCAGCATGAGCCAGCTTCCGGATATGGAGCAAGTCCTCACGGAACTGGAAGGCTCGATCCTCGGGCGAATGCGTAACTCCTTGCCCCCAACAGAAATGGCGGCCTCCTGATGGCCCGTCGTGACCTGACCGTTCTGGAATCGGGCATCGTCCATGATCCGGCGAACGGGATCGATGGGGTGGTCATGGACCTTTGGATGGAGAATGGCAAAATCATTCCTCCACCCGCTCGTCTGGAAAGGGACGAGTCAAATGTCCGAAGGATCGATGCCACGGGATATGTGGTCATGCCTGGCGGGGTGGACATCCATTCACACATCGCAGGCCCGAAGGTGAACCTGGCCAGGCGCATGCGTCCGGAGGACAAGCGTCAATCCATTCCGGTCGAACGGCGCGTCTCGGCATTTGGGGCCACCCGTTCCGGATCAACCGGGAGCGTTCCCAGCACATTCGCGACCGGGTACCTGTACTCCGGGCTCGGTTACACAACAGCGTTCGACGCGGCAATCGCCCCGCTGGCCGCTCGGCATGCCCACGAAGAGTTCCGAGACACTCCCCTGATCGACAAGGGATTTTTCATCCTTCTTGGCAACAACCACTATGTGTTGACCCAGATTGCCAAGGGTGAAAGGGAGCGATTGCGGGCTTTCGCGGGGTGGATCCTCCAGGCTGCGGGGGCACACGCCATCAAAGTGGTGAATCCGGGAGGGGTCGAAGCCTGGAAATCCGGAATGGGCAATATCCATTCGCTGGATGAACCGGTCCCACACTTCGGCTGCACCGCGCGACAGGTGGTCACAGGCCTGGCCCAGGCCGCCATGGACATGAACCTGCCCCACCCCATCCACCTCCACTGCAACAACCTGGGCTTGCCGGGCAACTTCAACACCACACTTGGGACCATGCGGGCCCTGGAAGGTCGCCGGGCCCACTTCACACACATCCAGTTCCACAGTTACGGCGGGGAGGCGCTCGACCAATCCACCTTCTGCTCCAAGGCACCGGAATTGGCGGAATGGTTCAACAATCATCCGGAAATCACGGTGGATGTCGGACAGGTGATGTTCGGTGAAACCACCAGCATGACCGGGGACGGCCCCCTGGGTTATTTCCTTCACAAGGTCACCGGCAGGCGCTGGACATCGGCTGACACGGAATTGGAAGCCGGATGCGGAATTGTTCCCATCACCTACCGGGAAAAAAAACTGGTTCATGCCCTGCAGTGGGCCATAGGTCTGGAATGGTACCTTCTCGCGCGGGACCCTTGGCGTATCGCCATGAGCACCGACCATCCCAACGGGGGCAGTTTCCTCGCATATCCAGAGATCATCGCCCTGCTCATGGACCGTGGGTACAGAAACGAGGCGCTGAATGCCACCCATCCAGGTGTGAAAGCTCGCTGTCGGCTGGCGGATCTGGACCGTGAGTACACATTGAACGAGATCGCCATCATCACTCGGGCGGCTCCGGCCCGTATGCTGGGCCTCGCGACCAAAGGCCACCTGGGCCCGGGTGCCGATGCCGACATCACCCTGTACCAACCCGACCACGACAAGCGCCGAATGTTCGCGCTTCCCCGGATGGTGATCAAGGCGGGCCGATTGGTGGTGGATGACGGAAACATCCTTTCCGACGAATCGGCCCCACACCCCACCCGGACCTGGATGGTGAGGCCGGACTTTGACAGGGACGCCGTGCCGGATATCCGCACATGGTTTGAAAACCATTACACACTGCGCTTTGATAATTACCCTGTGGAAAGGGAGCGACTCACCCCGGTGGAAGCGTTGGCCCCCTGCGAGAAAACCGCGCGATGAAACTGATCATGGCGACCATCCAGCCCGGCAAGCTCGAGGCGGTGAAGGAAGCATTGAACCGGGTGGAGGTCTTCCGCCTCACCATCGTTGATGTGCAAGGTTTTGGCAGGCAGAAGGGCCGGGGAGAAATCTATAGGGGGCACGAATTGGCCATGAGCCTCGTCCGCAAGGTCCAGTTGCAGATCGCCGTGAACGAGGATTTCGTGGAGCCGACGGTGAACGCCATCCTGGAAGCCGGGAGAACCGGCGAGGAAGGACGGATCGGTGACGGCAAGATTTTTGTTATTCCCCTGGAAGACTGTATCAGGATTCGAACCGGGGAACGAGGACCGGAGGCGATATGAAAGCATGGAGCACTTGGATTGCCGCCGGGTTGATGGGCCTGACGGGTTGTGGTGGAAACTCGCCCACCGGTACGGTTCTGGGGAAAATCACCCTGTCGGGCAAGCCCCTGCCATCGGGCAAAATTGTTTTCCGATCTCCCGAAGGGATGGGGGATGACCGCGAGGCTATGATCGAAGGCGGGCGATTCAAAGTGGAGAAACTTCCGGTGGGCCCCCAGCGCGTGGAGGTGATCGGTGTGAAGGGAGTCACTGCCAAAACTCAAGGGAATGGCACCGTTTTGGAAGTGAAACCGGGCGACCAGGAATTGGAACTGAAACTCGGAACCTAAGACAAAAAAAGCGAAGGGCCCGGGCTTTCAAACCCGGGCCCCTCGCTTTTCCAGAGGCCCCTCCCGGATTCGAACCGGGGATGGTGGATTTGCAATCCACTGCCTTACCGCTTGGCCAAGGGGCCCAAATACTCAACCATCATCGGATCATAGACCCCTGAACCATGAGTATCAATTGAGGTTCGCCCCAAAGGGCCCTTCCTGACAGGGGCCCAACAAGCGCCCTCAAAAAACCAATTTTCCAGTCTTGATCCCAAACAGAATAATGAAAGTTTTGTTGAGCTGGAAGGTGGACCCAAAATCAGCTGAAAAGCAGCTGGACATTAGGTTGTATTTAACTTAGTCTTTGGGAATGATTGGTTTGAAAAACATCATTGGGAAGGTTTCAAACGCTCTGGGCGATCACTTCGCCGCCGCTTTGAATCGCGTCAAAAACTTCCTGACGGTGAACAGCCACATCCTTGGGAGCAACCACCCCCAAGCGGACCTTGTCACCCCGCACTTCGACCACCGTGATCACGATGTTTTCGTTGATCACAATGCTTTCATTTATCTTGCGTGACAAAACCAGCATGGAACATCCCTCCTGGACGCCGCCGGATTGCGCTGGATAACCCGGCAGGTATCCGAACGGGAAACACTGTTTCCCGAGGCACCTGATTCAATTCAGGATGCAAAATCCAAGGCGGATCCATCCGCCCCATCTTCAATATCTTCCATCAAAGCGGCAGGCCACGCAAGCCCTTCAATGGCTTCGAGCAGGGATTTATCAAGGAATACAGTTTGCTGACTTTGGGCGGGCAGACCAAAAATCGGTGGCTACCGCGCCCCGGCCACGGTGAAAGGGTAGGTGAATTTGGCGACGGGTTTTCCCTCGGCTTTTTTGTCGAGGGCGGTGACTTCCAGCGTGAATTGTCCGGCTCGGTTGGGTTGGTAGGGAAACCGAATCGAATGCAGCCTCCTTGCCGGGTCCTCCGGGGTTGTGATTTGCCCGCGGAATGGTTTGGGGCTCACCGGCCTTCCACCTTGATCCAGTATCTGGATGGTCAGATCCACATCACAGTTGTCGGTCTTCGGATCAACCGTGAAATTGGCAACCACAAAGTTGAGCATGAAGGACTGGCCAGGAACCCCGATACCGGGCGCAGGCTCACCGCTGGTCGCATAGAGCATGGCCGGCCGCAGGATGCCAAAACGCTTGTTTTCCACTTGGAACGCCTTTTCCAGGGTTCCCCTTCTGCCACTTACCCGATCCACGCATGTCAAACGCATCATATAGCGCCCGGGTTGGATATCCTGGTCGGTTTCCGTGTAGGCGAAGGTGGGTAACACATCACCTCCCAACGGGCAAAAGGCCTGGGACTCACGCGGTTTTCCCGGTTCCTTGGGGAAGATCACCTGGTTTTTGGCGTCAAGCACCTCCACGGTCATGGCGTAGCGATAAAGTCCCTCGGATGCGCCATCCTTGGTTGGGGTCAAGTTCCCGAGATCGAAGGCGTAAAAAATGAGGTCGCCCGGCAGGAAGGTGTCTCGCTCACGCCTTTCAGGCCCAAGGAGCCCCATGGTTGGACGGACATTGCGGAAAGCCAACTCCGATTGGGAGACAGCCTGCGATGACCAAACCAGCCCGAGGAATAACAGGCAACTCATGCCGTATCTCCGCCACCTGAAATCAGCTGAATAAAGTCTACTTGTTCAGCTGACCTTGGGCCTAGGCGAATTCCGCATCCGGCAGTTGAAAATGGTGAAAACCACCTACCCGATAAACTCCACACCCCACGGGTTTAGCGAAAATCCACAACCTTGGCTTGAAGGCGGCCCATCACACGCAACACGGGCAGCAACGGGGCTAGGCTCGGCGGGTCGGTCCAATTCGTGTCGCTGATCTTCACATGCCCCGGGCCCACCTTGCCCTGCCCCAGGGTGGCGTCGATTCCCCGCCAGGATCCATTCACCCAGACTTCCGTCCACATGTGAAATCCCAAGGCGGGTTTCCCGGTTGGCTCGTCGGTGATGTAAACCAACCCAAGGGCCGTGCGCGCCGGCACCCCGCAGGCCCTGCAGGCGGCGGCGGTTAGCATGGCGTGCTGGCGGCAGTCCCCTCGCAAATCCCGGGCCACCTGGCTTGCCCGCGCGAAACCCACCGAACTGGTTGAGTTCATCCGCTGGTGGACCAGCGCCTCCACACGAAGCACCTTGCGCCACGGGTCCTTCTCATCCCCTATCGCCTTGGCCGCGAACTCGGTTACCGCCGGGTCGGCGCTGTCGATGTAAAAATTGGATTCCAGCGAGGGTTTTCCGGGTTGGGGTGCTGGGGAATAAGCGCCCTCGCCCCCCTTGACGGTCAAAACCACGCCCCCATCCTTCTCGACCCCGGCAACCTGCCTCGAATCGATGGAAAACGCCCTAGAAGGATCTTTTTCTCCCTGAATCTGGAACAGGTAAGCCACCTCACGCATCCCGTGGATTCCGGAGATGGGACGATCCAGGAAAACCAGGGTTCTTGCGCCCAGATCGGGGGGAATCTCGCCCGGTTTTCCAGGCCTCTCGGCCTCCTCCCGGCCGCAACGCACCAGCGTGATCGGACCCAAACCAGGCATATCCACCCGCGATTTGACCGCTTTCCCCTCCTTGCACCAAACTTCCAGGGAAGGCAGGGTTATTTCCTGATTCCCGATTTTCACCGGCCGGGGGACGATTTCCACCTTGTCTAATGCTTCCTTCACCACCGTGGCAGGCTTGTCACCCGAGGGTGCGCGCGGAGTTTCCGTGTCTTCCTGTCCAAGGGATCGGGCCTCGAGGACAGTCGGCGCCTGCAGGGATAACTCGTAGCTGGTCATTTTCCAGGCCGCACCCTTTTGGCGGCTTTTTTCCAAAATCAACCGTTCCTGGGCCACAGGGCCCATCGCCTCGGCGGGGAATGGCAAACGCTTATCCACCGTCCCCTGGCTGACAACCACCTCGCCCCCTTCCACCCGACCTTTCAAAACCTGACTGCCCTTATCCAAATGCTGGACCATGCCCAAACCAAGCACCTTGCCCTCGGCGGATTCAACCGTGGATTGCTCCATTTTCATCGGGACAACGGCACCGTAACGCCGAACAAGGAGGTTCATCACCACATGGTGGTGGTAGACGGGGCCTTCGGGCGATTCGGTTTCACGAACTTCCGTGTGGATATTCCCGGCCCGGCTGCCATCCAGGTAGTAAGCGGCTTCCCAAGTGTCTTGAACAACCTTGCCAGACTGGTCACCCAACCCGGGGGAAGGCTTAACCCCGTGTCGGCCCTTTGACGCAAAATAATATATTAATAATGAAGAAGATAAAGTAATTAACATTAATAAAAATAAATTCTTTTTCATATACCCGCCAATTAGTTATTCATATCTTAACAAGTATAGCCACACCCTGTGGCTCCGTTCAAACCACCTTCCAACTGCCTTACTTCCCACTTATAAAGATCAATTGATGTTCCAACACGGCGGATGTCCAGCCCCATTCGTTTTTGCCAGTGTGGTGTGGCCCCCCGGCTTTGAGGTGTTTCTGTTCATGGAAACTGGTCTTTGGGCAAGCTGGATCGGCTTTTTCCTCAGTCTGCTGATGGTCCTCAGCGGCGTCATCCTGCTGTTCCTGATCCTGATACAGGGTGGCAAGGGCGGCGGCTTGGCTGGTGCTTTTGGTGGAGCCGCCGGTCAAAGCGCCTTTGGCAGTCGGGCAGCCGATCAGATCACATGGATTACCTTGGGCGCCTCGGCCGCTTGGCTCTTCTTGGTGATTGCCACGGTCATTCTCATCCCCCGGATACAGGGCGGCGGGGATTCGCCACTTACCCCGGGTGGCGTTTTATCGAGTCCATTGGCTCCCGCGGAAGGCGGTCCGGTTTCACCAGAAAACCCGGCTCCCTGATTATCCCATTCAATCCGGCCTCGAGGTCACCTGCTGGAGGCAAATGCCTCCAGCACTGTTTTTATCGATAGCTTTTAACGACGGGAAATCCGCATTGCTGTGCAGCATGACTGGTCATGGTGAAAGCACCCGGGAATCTGATTCCCTGGGCACCGTCGTTGAAGTCCGCTCTGTCAACAACCGGCACCTGAAGTTGGTTTTCAGGGCAGAGGAACCATTGGCCAATCTGGAGGCCGAAGTCGAAAAGGTGCTGCGCGAAACCGTCAAGCGCGGCAGCATCGTGGTCACATTCAAAAGCAAACGGAAAAAACCAGCCCAAGGCTCGGCTTCCCAAACCCTGATCGACGGAAACCTGCTGAGAAACTACCTTTGCCAAATCCGTGAAGCCATCGGCATGGCCGGTTCGGGCGAAATCCTGGCCGCGGCGTGCGTCCAGCTCCCTGGTGTCGTATTGACGGGCAATTTGGCTGGTTCCATCTCGCTCGAAGAGGAATGGCCCCAGTGGGAGGCTACCCTTCGCGAGGCGTTGCATCATTTCCAGGCCATGCGGCTTCGGGAGGGTGCCGCCATGGCCCGCGAGTTGATGGCCCTGCATGACGCCATCCATGCCGAAGCCCTTGCGATTTCTGAACGGGCGCCCGAGGTGGTGAAACTACACCGCGAGAGGTTGCGCTCCCGTTTGGAATCCGCTTTCAGCCAATCCGGCGTGGAACGCAATGTCGAGCCCCATGAAATCCTGAGGGAAACCGCCCTTCTGGCTGAACGGCTGGATATCAGCGAGGAAACGGTTCGGTTGAACAGCCATTTGGATCAGTTCAAACGATTCGTGGAACGGGAGGAAAGCCCGGGCCGGAAGTTTGATTTCCTGATCCAGGAAATGCTCAGGGAAACCAACACTATCGGCAGCAAAGCCAGCGACCTGGAAGTCGCCCACCGGGTTGTGGAAATCAAGGGACTTCTGGAACGCATCCGGGAATTGGTGCAGAATGTCGAGTGACACCCAGCCCCAAACGGGGGTTCCCGGGCCACTTTTTATTCTCTCCGGCCCAAGCGGGGTGGGAAAAACCACCATTTTGCGGGAATTAATTCAAAAAGAGGGTTTTCCGCTCCACCAGTCGATTTCAGCAACGACAAGAGCGCCCCGATCTGGTGAAATCGACGGCAGGGATTATCATTTTCTATCAGCGTCCGATTTTGAATCGGAGTTAGCTGCCGGGGGTTTCCTGGAATCCGCCCAAGTCCACGGTCAAAGGTACGGCACCCTGAAACGCGAGGTGGAGGGTTGGAGGAAAAAGGGATTCGGTGTGGTTTTGGCGATTGATGTGCAGGGAGCCGAACAGGTCCGCGCCAAAACCCGCGTGGATTGCTCGGTCTTCCTGACCGCGCCGGAAGAGGTTCTTCGGGAACGATTGAATCACCGGGCGACCGATGCCCCGGAGGTGATCGAAAAACGGTTGGCCAACGCCCGCCTGGAATTTGCCAGGGCCGGCGAGTACACCCGGGTGATCACCAACTCTGATTTGAGCCAGGCGGTTTCCGAACTGGCGGGGCTTTGGCGGCCTTACTTTAACCGGGAATGATTCCCGATTGAATTATTGGGGCAACGCGTGCCTGCCCCCTTTTGACGATCACTGGACTTGGGGAGATTGCCATGATTGATGACCTGAAGGAAGAAAGCATCGTGAACGCCGTCGGGGGCCGCTTCAAGCTGTCAGCCCTGATCCAAAAACGGATGGCGGCCTTGAACAAAGGCGCCAATCCGCTGGTTCAGGTCAGGACGAACGACCTCATGCAGATCGTCATGGAAGAAATCAAACAGGGTAAAATCACCCTCGACATGACCGACCTCGAGGACAAGATCGCCCTTGGTGCCCAAGAGGCCGTCCGTCGCGCCATGCAAGCCGATGTCTCCGCCGATCTGGCTGGCGAGTGACGCGGGAAAGGAAAGACCTTTCATTCTGAGTGGAGAGGAAATGCCATGTCGGGCGGACCGGTTGGGCCGGGGCGTTTGGCGGATCCACGCCCCTCTGAAGACCAGGAGTACAGGACACTCAGCGGGCTGGCGTTGGCCAGCTTCGCCATTGGCGTGGTTTGCGCCTGCCTGCTGTTGATCGGGGGCCTGGTCGCGATCACCCGCGCCGCGCCGCTGTTTCTCCCCGGCAATTATCTGGTTTTGGGCGTCGTCCCGCTTTTGGGTATCGCCCTTGGCTTTCTGGCAGTGGTTC
>Ga0315906_10002728_pt1 | contig 24158 bp, 18 predicted proteins | sample LakEriMetagenome_4_FD_203526 | JGI IMG/M metagenome (GOLD analysis project Ga0315906, IMG submission 203526) | Freshwater fungal communities from buoy surface, Lake Erie, Ohio, United States - Buoy 2 MA122 | ecosystem: Environmental > Aquatic > Freshwater > Lake > Lake biofilm | place: USA...
CCCCGTTCCCGAGCAGGGGTCCGTCCGGGACCTTGCGGGTCGGCATGGCATCGGGGGCGGCATCCCAGACTCCCCGATGTTGGGACACGATGGAGAGCGCCTCCCGGGCGATCCGGTCTATCGGATTGGAACCGTCCGCCGCCTCGAGGGAACCCTGGAGACGGGCGGCAAGCCCGAGTTGCAACACCCATCCCCAGCACCCCAGGACCTTTCGACGCCGTGACATCCGTCGAGCCTTTCGGAGACGCACGGGAATGCAAGCAGGGGGCGGGCGGCAGTCGGTCCGTCAACCCACCTCTCAACTTCCGCCACGGGCTCCTTTGAGGAATCCTTTCCCCCGTGAAGCTCACCCACGGACTCCATCTGGCCTACTGCACCAATGTGCATCGGGGCGGTTCCTGGCAGGAGACCCTCGCCAGCCTCGAGCGCCACACCCTTGCCGTGCGCCGGGCCATCTGTCCCGACGCTCCCTACGCCATCGGACTCCGGCTCAGCGACGCCGCTTCCCGCGAACTGGCCGTCCCGGCGGTGCTCAAGGATTTCCAGCGGTGGCTCGAGCGGAACCGTTGCTACGTCTTCACGATCAACGGATTTCCCTTCGGCAACTTCCATGGCACCCGCGTGAAGGAGCAGGTCTGCCAGCCCGACTGGACCTCCCCTGAACGCCTCGCCTACACCAATCGACTGTTCGACATCCTGGCCGAGCTCCTGCCCGAAGGGGTGGAGGGTTCCGTCAGCACCGTGCCGGTGAGCTTCAAGCAGTTCCGTCTGGGAACCCGGGAACTCGCCGTCGCGCGGAACCACCTGTGGCGCTGCGTCGACCACCAGGAGCAACTGACGCGCAGAACCGGCCGGAAGCTGCACCTCGGACTGGAGCCCGAACCGTTCGGAACCGTCGAGAACACGGCGGAATTCATCACGTTCTTCGGACAGCTCGAGGCGGATCGACCCGGTGATCTCCGCCTCCGCGAACATCTGGGCATCAACTACGACACCTGCCACTTCGCCCTCCAGTTTGAGCACCCGGGGGAAGCGCTCCAGCGGCTGCACCGTCGCGGGATCCGGATCAGCAAGATCCACCTGAGCAACGCGCTCCGGGTCCATCCCACCCATGAGGTCCGGGCCGTCCTGCCCTCGTTCGACGATGGCGTCTACTTCCACCAGGTGATCGAGCGGCGGGCCGACGGGGAACTGGTCCGGCATGCCGACCTCGACGCGGCGTTGGCGACCTCCGAGAGCGACGGACCCCAGTTCGACCGGGAGTGGCGGATCCACTTCCACATCCCGCTGCATGCCCCGGAGACGGCCCTGATCGGCACGACGGTCGATCACCTCCGTGGGACCCTCGATGTCCTGAAGCAGAACCCCCGGCTCTGCTCCCATCTGGAGATGGAGACCTACACCTGGGAGGTCCTGCCGCGGGAACTGAAGCAGGCCCGGGTCGAGGACATGCTGGTCAGCGAGTATCGATGGATGCTCGGGGAGCTGAAGTCGCGCGGTGTCGTTCCCCTATGACGCGCGTGGGGTTCCCCCACCCTGGCGTCACCTCGCAGCTCACTGCCACAGGCCAATTCCCTGGGCAGCAACCTGATCCCGGCTCCCGACGGTCTACTCCGCCACCACCCGATAGAAGGCCTGGGAGGGCGGCACCGGCGGATCCGTCAGGCGCTGCTCCACGAACAGCGCACGACCCGGAGTCGGGTACGTCAGGCTGCCCTGTGCCGGCCACCACGACTGGTGATCGTGACTCGTCTCCACCCGGTAGCTGCGGCTCGGGGCGGTCGGGAACCCGAGGGTCGCATTGCGGTCCCCGTCCAGCTTCAGCGTGTCGATGCGGAGGTAGCTGCCCGACGACGTCGGATCGGTCCCGGTCTGGTATTCGGTCAGCTCCGTCGACTGGTCCTGGTCGGTGTCGTCCGTGGCCCCCTTGGCGAGGGATCCGAAATAGAAGCGTTCCCAGTCGTCCGGAAGCCCATCCTGATCCGTGTCGTCCGCGCCGACCACAACGCCTTCTAGAAGGAGCCTGGGCGGATCGAACAGGAGGTTCTCCCGGGTGGCCCATTGCGGATAGGCGCCCGCTCCACCACCACCGGTCCCTCCGGGAGTCACCTGGTTCGCGGGTGACAAAGAGGCGAGGATCAGACGGAGCCGGCCCTCGTGGAGGGCGGATTGGAGGTATCCGACGATCTGGGGATCCTTCAGATCGAGATCGAAGGTGAACACGGCATCCTCGGGAACCAGCTCCCCCGGCGGCACGTTGGTGGTGGTGCCAACGGCCCAGGGGCGGACCTCGAAGGGCGGCTGGGTCCACTCGGGATTCGCCTGGCCGACATTGTTGGAGACGTCGACCAGTTGTCCCTGATCCCCGAACATCGCCGCGAAGGCGTTGCGGGTGCCGATGGAGATGTTGGCCGAGTTGATCGGGTTGATCCGGCCGTAGGGGGAGTTCTCCAGGAAGGTGGCCGACGTGAACCCATTCCGGAAGCCGGCGCCATAGAGCTCCACGGGACGTCCGGGATCCGCATCCGGGACGTATCCCGGCTGGTTGGTCGCGTAGGTCAGGTAGGGATCGAAGGTCGCGTCATAGATGAACGCGTTGTTGACCGAGTTCCGGAGCTCGACCCGGGCGCGCCGCAGGAGGTAGCGGGTCGGACCGGCGTTGGTCGACACCTGGGTGTCGGTGTTCCATCCCATCAGATACTGGGCGTCCCGGGTGTCGAACCGAGGGTCGAACGAGGCGAAGGACGGAGCGACCGAGCGGTCCCCCAGGAAATCGCCGAAGGGGTACACCCACCGGTCCATCGACGGTGCCGGCGGCGTGATGGAGAACTCTCCCCCCAACGCCTGGGCCAGGATTCCCAGCCCGATGCAAAGCCCCCAGACCCGGTTCCGGGTATAGCTCAGGACCCAATCCCATCCCGATTGTTTCATGATCCAAAGCTAGCTGTCGGATCCCGGAAAGCACCCCCGGGATTCCGGGAATTTATTCAGCGAAACCCCGATCAGCGGCGACGGCGCAGGCCGGTGACCACGAATCCGGCACCAATCGCGAGGAGGGCCAGGGTCCCGGGCTCCGGAACGACCTGCACGTCCACCATGGCGGAGTCGAAGCTCAGGCTGTGCTCCACCGCATTGAAGGAGATGGAGTACTGGCTGACGTTCCGACCCGAGAGATCCCACTGCCAGGCCGAGGACACATAGACGCCGCTGCCCGGGGTGCCGGGTTGGCCGACCTGGACGCGATCGGTCTCCGTCCGGGTGGCGGTCAGGAAGCCTCCGTCGTAGTTGAGGCGGACGCTGTTGTAGTCCAACTCGGTGCCGAACGTCCGGGTCTGGAGCACCACCAGTCCGAGTGGATTGGAGCCCGACGCGTAGCTGATCGTGAACGCGCTCGTCTCGGCCATGTTGTAGATGTTGCCCGTGCCCGTGATCAGGGCCCCGGGGGTCAGCTGGGTCAGGACCGGAGAGAGATCGTTGCCAAAGTTCGGCCGATTGCCCGGGGCGCCCGCCGGAACCGTGAAGGTCTCCCAGAGCGACGAGGTCGATCCAGACTGGCCCCGGAAGGTCGGGACATAGAAGCCATTGGTACCCGCCGTTGCGGTCGCCCACATCGCGGCCACTGCCGCGCCAACCAAACTGATTTGCTTCAAGGACATCATAGGATTCGAAGGTTAGATGCGTTTCTTAAAACCGCCAACGTGAGATCAGAGCGGGTGAAGATCGTGACCCTCCACGACGGATTCCCTGCACCCTGAGGGCCCGACGCTTTCCCTTCCAGGAACCCGCGGTACCCTAACCCCATGGCGTTCGAATCCTTCCGTGACTGGGTCCAGCATCTCGACGAGGCAGGCGAGTTGCGGCGGATTTCCGAACCCGTCGCCACCGAGCTTGAGATCACCGCGATCGCCGATCTGGAGATGAAGAAGCCCGGGGGCGGCAAGGCGCTCCTGTTCGAGAAGCCCACCATCCAGGGCCGCATCTCCCCATTCCCCGTCGCCGTCAACACGCTCGGTTCCTGGAGGCGGATGGCCCTGAGCATGGGACGCGACTCGGTCGACCAGGCCGCCCAGGAGCTCGGATTCCTCATGAAGGCCAAGCCCCCGGCGACGATCCGGCAGGCCATGAAGCTGCTCGGGACCGCCCTCGAGCTGCGGCATGCGCGTCCTCGGACGGTCAACTCCGGGCCCTGCAAGGACGTCGTCCATCGGTACGACGCCCCCGCGAGCCGCAAGGAATCATGGCCCGAGGCGCCGGATTGGCGGCAGGGCACGGATCCGTTTCCTCCCACACTCCAGGACATCCCCATCCTCAAGTGCTGGCCGCTCGATGGGGGACGGTTTGTCACGCTGCCATGTGTCGTGACCCAGGATCCCGACACCGGGGACCGCAACGTCGGCATGTACCGGATCCAGGTCTACGACGACCGCTCCACCGGCCTCCACTGGCAGCTGCAGAAGGTGGCGGCCCGACACGGTCGCCGGTACTACGAGACCGGCCAGCGGATGCCGGTCGCCATCTTCCTCGGCGGCGATCCGATGTTCCCCTTCGCCGCCACGGCCCCGCTCCCGGATGGACTCGATGAGTTCCTGCTCGCCGGGTACCTCCGGAAGAAGTCGATCGACCTCGTGAAGTGCGAGACCAACGACCTGCTGGTCCCGGCCAATGCCGACTTCGTCATCGAGGGATATGTCGATCCCACCGAGCCGCTGCGGATGGAAGGCCCGTTCGGGGACCACACCGGATACTACACCCTTCCGGAGCCCTACCCGGTGTTCCATGTGACCGCCGTGACCCATCGTCGGGATGCGGTCTACCCGGCCACCATCGTGGGCATCCCCCCCATGGAGGATTTCTACATCGGTGCGGCCTCGGTGAAGCTGTTCCTCCCGATCTTCCAGATGAACTTCCCGGAGATCGTGGACATGGCCCTCCCGGCGGAAGGCACCTTCCACAACCTGGTGGTGGTCAGCATCCGGAAGACCTACCCGATGCAGGCCTACAAGATCATGCACGGCCTCTGGGGCATGGGGCAGATGATGTTCACCAAGTACATCATCGTGGTGGATGCCGACGTCGACGTGCACAACCTGAGCGAGGTGCTGTTCCATCTCTTCGCCGACACCGACCCCCAACGCGACAGCCTCATCACCCGGGGACCCGCGGACGTGCTGGACCACGCGACCAGCGAGATCGCCATCGGCGGGAAGATGGGTTTCGACGCCACCCGGAAGATCCCCGGTGAAGGGTTCCGTCGCCCCTGGCCTCCCCTCATCCGGATGGACGAGGAGGTCCGGAAGCGCATGGCCGAACGGTTCGGGAAGTGAGGATGAACTCCTCCCACGGTTCCCTCACAGCCACCTGGAACCGTCGCGGTGGTGGCACAAAAAAGTCGATCCGAGCCGCTGGGCGCGGCTAGTTTCCCGGGGCCATGGACCCTTCCCGCCCCAACCCGGACGCGCCCGAGATGGCGTCGGAGATCGTGGGGAAGATGGGTTTTGAACTCGCGTTCGTGGAGGAGGGTCGGGACAGCGGGTTGCTGCCGCTGAACAGTCTCCTGATGGATCTCGAGGAATTCACCGTCCCGGTGGCTCCTCCAGAACTCGTCCAAGCCATCGGAACCGCCCGTGGCTGGCTGGAGCGGATCCTCGATGGCACGGGGATATTCGGTGTCGAGGACATCCGGAACCTGAATGCCTGGCACGCCTGGATGACGGAGGCCCTCGGCGCCTGGACGAAGGGCACTGCACTGCCGGCCTGCCCTCCCGAGTGGGTCCCCAGCAACGCCCCTGCCGCTGCCGTACCCCCCGCATCCAAACCAGCGGCGCCCACGCCACCGGTGACCTCCGCCCCGTCGGCGCCCACAGCTCCGACTGCCCCGCCGGCCGCCCCGAGTCCCAAGGTGGCACCCGCCGCCGCCGTCCCATCCGGGGACGAGCCCGCCATCCGACTCAACCTGAAGGATGACGCCGATCTCCTGCGGGAATTCCACGGGGAATCCCAGGAGCTCCTCCAGAACATCGAACAGGGTGTCCTCGTGCTGGAGGAGCGTCCGACCGACACCAACACCATCAATTCCATCTTCCGCGCCTTCCACACCTTCAAGGGCGGGGCCGGATTCCTCCACCTCGATGCCCTGCGGGATCTCGCCCACAACCTCGAGTCGCTCCTCGACGCCGTCCGGCGCTCCGAGCTGAAGATCGACAAGGGCATCATCGACCTGATCCTGGCCGGCGCCGACACGCTCAAGCAGTACACGGCCGAGATCGGACTCCAGATCCAGGGCACCAATGCGGGGGCGCCGATCGTGGTGCCCACCCGACAGCTCACCCAACGTCTCAAGGCGGCGCTCCGTGGAGAGGCCATGCCGTCCCAGGCCGCCGTGGCGACCCCTGCGCCCGCCGCACCGGCCACCGCTCCCGCTACAGCGGCCCCCACCCCCATTCCGACACCTGTGGCCCCGGCCACACCCGCAACGACCGCATCGCCGGCCGCAGCCCCCAGGCCGACCGAGGGAACCACTCCCACAGTCCGGAAGGAGACCGCAGCAGCGGCGGCCGCCGAGGGCGCCTCCGGGTTCGTGAAGCTCGACACCCGGAAACTGGACGCCCTCGTCGATCTGGTCGGGGAACTCGTGATCGCCCAGTCGATGGTCGTCCAGCACCCGGAGATCCAGAAGCTTTCGGACAGTGGCCTGTCCCGCAGCCTCCGGACCCTCGGGCGCATCACCTCCGAACTGCAGCGGAACGCCATGTCGCTCCGGATGGTGCCGATCCGCGGCACCTTCCAGAAGATGACCCGGCTGGTCCGCGACCTCGCCACCCAGCAGCAGAAACAGCTCCATCTGGTGCTCGACGGCGAGGAGACCGAACTGGATCGGAACCTGGTCGAGGAGCTGGCGGATCCACTGATCCACATGATCCGGAACTCCGCCGATCATGGCATCGAGATGCCTGAGGAACGCGAGGCCGCCGGGAAGCCACGGCTCGGGACCATCCGCCTCTCGGCCGCGCACCAGCGGGGGGGCATCGTGATCCGGATCGAGGACGACGGACGGGGACTGAACCGCGAACGGATCCTCGCCAAGGCCCGGGAGCGGGGACTGATCGCCCCGGATGCCGTCCTCGAGGACCCCGAGATCTTCGCCCTGATCTTCGCACCCGGCTTCTCGACGGCGGAGAAGGTCACCGACCTGTCCGGTCGCGGCGTCGGCATGGACGTGGTCCAACGCAACATCGACAAGCTCCACGGCAAGATCGAGATCCAGTCCACCCAGGGGAAGGGCACCTCGTTCGCCATCCTCCTCCCGCTCACCCTCGCCATCATCGACAGCCTCATCGTGGGGGTGGGTGACGAGCGCTTCATCATCCCGTCCCTCGCCGTCCGCGAATCCATCCGACCCGAACCCGGCACCGTGAAGACGATCCACGAGAAGGGCGAGGTGGTCACCGTGCGCGGACGCCTCACCCCGATCCTGCGCCTCGGACGCCACCTCGGCATCCCGACGCGCTCGAACGATCCGTCGGAGGGGATCGTCGTGGTGGTGGAGTCCGGCGACGACGCCCGGGGCCTGCTGGTGGACGAGCTGATCGGCAAGCAGGAGGTGGTGATCAAGAATCTCGGTCAGACCTTCCGGAACCAGAACCTCCTCGCCGGCGCCGCCATCCTCGGTGATGGCCGGGTGGGCCTGATCCTCGATGTCGACACGCTGGTGAAATGTCGTCCCCAGGGCGCCACCTCCCGCGCCCAGAACCCCTGACCCCATGGCCACGACCCCGGATCCCACAGCCCCAGCCGCCTCGGCCGCCAAGCCCGGCCGCTACCTCACCTTCACCCTGGGCGCCGAGTCCTACGGATTCCCGGTGCTCAGCGTCCGCGAGATCATCCGGCTCTGCCCCATCACACCCGTGCCCCGCATGCCGGCCTACATCCGGGGCGTCATCAACCTGCGTGGGAAGGTCATCCCCATCCTCGACTTCCGGGCCAAGTTCCAGATCACCGCCGGCGACTACGGCGACCGGGCCTGCATCATCGTCGTCCAGGTCGGCGAGACCCCCACGACCCAGACCCTCATGGGCGCGATCGTCGACGCGGTCGAGGAGGTCGTGAACCTGAACGCCGCCGACCTCGAGGCCGCCCCGGATTTCGGGGGGGCACCCGACACCCGCTACATCCTGGGCATGGCCACGATCAAGGGTGGGGTGAAGACCCTGCTGGATCCCCAGAAGATCTTCCTGGAGGAGGGCACGCTCGCCCTGCCGCCCGCCGTCGAACCCCAGTCCTGACCGCCCGCCATGCATTCCTGGACCATCTCACGCCGGATCGTCACCGGATTTGCCGTCCTCCTGGCCCTCACAGCCGCCCTCGGGTTGTTTGCACTGCGGCAGATCGACGGACTCCGGACGGACATCGGTGAATTCAACGCGAACACCCTGCCGAGCGTGATCGCGCTCGGTGAATGCTCATCACTGATCCGTGACAATCTGTCCGCTGCGCTGCAGTTCACGATGGCCGAATCGGATGCGAAACGGGCGGGACTCCAGCAGCGCATCTTGGCCAACCGCGCAGAGGTCGACCGGCTGTTCGCGAGCTACGAGAAGATGTTTTCCGACAGTGAGGACCAGCGCCTTTTCGAGGAGGTGAGACGACACCGGAATGACTTCCGGAACGGCATGGTGGAGCTCTCCAAGATTCCTCCGGGTCCCGAGCAGCAGAAGGCTCTCGGGGAAATCATCATTCCTGCCTACGAACGTGCGGTACAGGCCCTCCGCGCCAGCATCGCCTACAACCACAAGCTCGGAAATGCCGATGCAGGCGAAGCCCTGAAGTCTGCCGACCGGGCCATCCGTCTGATCCTCATCGCCCTCGTGCTGTCTCTGCTGGTGGCGACGGCTTTTGCCTGGAAGGTCTCGAGCTCGTCGACCCAACTCCTGCGCCTCATAGCGGACCAGCTCGGCCATGGCGCAGGCCAGACCGCCGCTGCTGCGCAACAGGTCGCAACCACCAGCCAGTCCCTGTCCCAGGGCTCCAGCGAACAGGCCGCCTCGGTCGAGGAGACCAGCGCCTCCCTCGAGGAGATGTCGAGCATGATCAAGCTCACGGCCGAAAGCGCCCAGAAGGCCAAGCTGCTCGCCTCCGAGGCGCAGGCCGCAGCCCAGGCGGGGTCGGCGACGATGGTCGAGATGACCCAGGCCATGTCGGCCATCGACGCCTCAAGCGCCGAGGTGGCCAAGATCGTCAAGAACATCGACGAGATCGCCTTCCAGACCAACATCCTCGCCCTCAATGCCGCCGTCGAGGCCGCCCGGGCCGGGGAGGCGGGCGCGGGGTTCGCGGTGGTTGCCGACGAGGTCCGTTCCCTCGCCCAGCGCAGCGCCGCCGCGGCGCGCGAGACCGCAGAGAAGATCGAGGCCGCCATCGAGAGCAGCCGCAATGGATCCAGGAGCTCCTCCCGCGTCGGGGAGACTCTCCGGCAGATCGCCGACAAGGTCTCGTCCACCGACACCCTCGTCGGGGACATCGCCAATTCGGCCAAGGAACAGGCCCAGGGGATCCAGCAGATCCATCAGGGCATCGCCCAGGTGGACAAGGTCACCCAGAGCAACTCCGCGAGTGCGGAGGAAAGCGCGAGCGCCGCCGAGGAACTCCACACGCAGGCCGGCGCCCTCCGCGAGATCGTGGACCGGCTCCAGCAGCTCATCGGCGGCGCCGGCACCGTCCAGGGCAACGGGAAACCCACCCCCCAGAGGCCGTCCGGAAAGGCCGCCCGACACGTCGTCGTGGATTCCCCACTCCCGTCCAGCACCCGGAAGAAGACGTCGACCCCGACCCCCTCCACCGCCAGGAACCTGCCCGCCTCGGGACGCAAGGCCATCCCGATGCCCGGCGATGGACATGGCGGCGACGCCGAGGACAAGAACTTCCGGGATTTCTGATCCCCCGACCCGTCTCGGCGGGGACCCTCCATGGACGCCTTCTCGCCAGTCCCCCTGTCCGACGACGCCTATCGGACCCTCTCCGATCTGGTCTACCGCCACAGTCGGATCCGGGTCGGACACGAGAAGCAGCCCATGCTCGCCAACCGGCTGCGCCGTCGGCTCACCGAACTGGGGCTCGCCTCGTTCGACGACTACTGCGACCTCCTGCGGGCGAACCGCGATCCCGAGGAGATCGAGCACCTGATCGACTTCGTCTCGACCAATCACACGTTCTTCTTCCGGGAGGGGGATCACTTCGAGTTCCTGAGGGACCGCGTCCTGCCCGAGTTCGCCCGGAAGCTGCCCCAGCGCGGCGTCCCGCTCCGCCTCTGGTCCGCGGCGTGCTCCACCGGTGAGGAGCCGTATACGATCGGGATCATCGTCTCGGAACACCTCCGTCAACATCCCGGGCTCGCCTGGCAGCTGGAGGCTTCCGACATCTCACGCCGGGCACTCCATCGGGCGGAGGCTGCCATCTATTCCGACGAGGCCAGCGCCCAGATCCCAGCCGATCTCCTCAAGCGGTACTTCCAGCAGGGCGTCGACAGCCAGGCCGGCAGGATCCGGGTCAAGCGGGAGCTCCGCCAGAAGGTGCGGTTCCACCGGATCAACCTCTTCCAGCCCGACTACCCGGTCTCCCAGGATCAGCACGTCATCTTCTGCCGGAATGTCATGATCTATTTCGACGCCGACTCCCGGATCGAGGTGGTCCGACATCTCACTCGCCATCTGGCCCCCGGAGGGTACCTCTTTGTCGGCCACTCGGAGAGTCTCCTCGGCATCCCGCACGACCTGGAGTCCGTCCGACACGGCATCTACCGACGCCCATGACCTCCCCACGCCCCATCCGAGTGCTGGTCGTGGATGACTCGGCACTCGCCCGCCAGGCGATCACCCAGGCGTTGTCCGGGGATCCGGAGATCGAGGTGGTCGGCGTGGCGCCCGACGCCTACGTGGCCCGTGAGAAGATCCTCCAGCTGTCGCCCGACATGATCACGCTGGACCTTGAGATGCCGCGGATGGATGGGCTGACCTTCCTGCGGATCCTCCAGCAGCACCATCCGCTCCCGGTGCTCGTGATCAGCTCGCTGACCCCCCAGGGTTCCGCCAAGGCCATGGAGGCCCTCGAGGCCGGGGCCGTGGACGTCCTGGGCAAGCCCAACGGCAGTCAGACCCTGGGCGAGCTGGCCTACCAGCTGGCGTTCCATGTGAAGGCCGTCGCGCGGTCGCGTCGGGTCGCCGGCCTGTCCCGGGCCGGTGGGACCCCGGTCGCACCCCCCCGCGAATCCCTGCCGACCTCACCGATCGGTCCGAGGAGGATCCTCCTGATCGGCGCCTCGACCGGCGGGGTGGAGGCCCTCCGGTACCTGCTGCCCCGACTGCCCGCCGGGATGCCACCGATCGCGGTCGTCCAACACATCCCGGCGCAGTTCTCGAAGATCATGGCGGAGAACCTCGCCAAGCTCTGCGCGTTCGAGGTCCGGGAAGCCACGGATGGCGAGGAGCTCCGAAACGGGCTGTGCCTGATCGCCCCGGGCAACTACCACCTCGCCCTGGTCCCCTCTCCGCGGGGCTACCGCACCCGCCTCACCCAGTCGCCCCCGGTCCACCACTGTCGGCCCGCCGTGGACGTATTGTTCCGCAGCGGGGCCGAGCACGCCGGCAGGAATGCCGTGGGCCTCCTCATGACCGGCATGGGGTCCGACGGCGCCCGGGGTCTCCTCGCGATGCGTCAGGCCGGTGCCCGCACCCTGGCTCAGGACGAGGAGAGCTGCGTCGTCTTCGGCATGCCCCAGGCCGCCGTCAAGATGGGCGCCGTCGACCGCGTGGTCGGTCTCCAGTCCCTACCCCAGGCCCTGCTCCAGGCCATCGCCGAACCCGTCGCACCATGACCTCCCCACTGGATCCAGACCACCTGAGCGGGATCGGACAACAGGCCCTCGACGAGGTCCTGTCCGGGTTCCTCGCGCTCGACGCCACCCCGTCGGTCGCTCCCCAGGAATCCGAGCTCGCAGCGATGCAGGGTTGGCTCATGGGGCAGGTGCCGCTGCAGGCGGAGCGGCGATCCGGCTGGGTCCGGATCACACTGCCCAAACCCCTCGCCGGCAGGGCGGCCGACCATCTGTTCGGACCGGGCGTCGCCGATCCGACCGACCTGATGGGGGAGTTCACGAACCTGGTCGCCGGTCGCATCGCCTCGGGTCTCGCCACCCACGGTCTCACCTTCACCCTCCACACCCCGACGGTGCAGCGTCTGGAGTCCCACCCCGGGCACCATGCGGGACAGGTCCGGAGCCACTGGCGCTTCTGGGACCATCCGCTCACGCTCGACATCCTGGTCACCGAACACACTCCATGATCCCCAAGATCCTCAGCGTGGACGACAGCCGCACGACCCGGCTCCTGCTGGCCCGGCTGTTCCGTCCGTTCCTCTGCGAGTGGTTCGAGGCTGCCGACGGCGAGGAGGGACTGGTCCGCGCGATGGAGGCGCGGCCGCACCTCATCATCCTCGACTACAACATGCCGATCCTCGACGGGCTTGGGATGCTGCATCGGATGCGGGAGATCCAGGAGCTGCGTCGCACCCCGGTGATGATGCTCACGGCCGAGGCCGGTCTGGCCACGCTGGCCCCCCTCGCCCGGCTGGGCGTCCGGGACTACCTGACGAAGCCGTTCCGCGACGAGGACCTCCTGGCCCGGGCCTCCCGGATCATCCCGCTGAACCCCCGCCCGCCCGAGACGGCCTGATCCAGCGCGACCTCCCAGCCCAACCGCCCCCACCCCCTTGAATTCCACCCCTCCAATCCCCACCCCGGGGACACAACCCGGACTCGATCCCGGGACGCCGCTCAACGCCGCATCGCTCCAGCAGGCCTCCGTGCTGGTCGTGGACGACAGCCGGATGATGCGCCTGGCGCTGATCCGGGCCCTCAACGGCCTGGGCTTCCGCAACATCACCGAGGCCGCCAACGGCCGACAGGCCCTCGACCTCGCCCTGGCCAACCCCTTCGACCTGATGCTCCTCGACATGGAGATGCCCGAGATGACGGGCATGGAGGTGCTGAACGCGATGAAGGACAAGCCGGAGCTGTCCGGGCTGCCGGTCATCGTGGTCTCGGGTGCCGAGCAGGTGGAGAACGCCGTCCAATGCATCGAGCTCGGTGCTGAGGATTTCCTGCCGAAGCCGTTCAGTCCGACCCTCCTCCGCGCGCGGGTGACGTCGTCGATCGAGAAGAAGCGCCTTCGGGATCTCGATCGTCTGCGCCTCCAGCAGCTGCAGACCGAGAAGGAGCTGCTGCAGATCGAGAAGGACAAGTCCGAGAACCTCCTCCTCAACATCCTCCCCAAGGCGGTCGCCGACCGGCTCAAGGGCGGGGAACGGACCATCGCCAACGGCCACGCCACGGTCACCGTGCTGTTCGCCGACCTCGTCGGGTTCACCGAACTCGCCCGACGCACCACGCCCGCCGACCTGGTCTCCCTCCTCAACGGGATCTTCACCGCCTTCGACCTCCTGGTGGAGAAACATCACCTCGAGAAGATCAAGACGATCGGCGACAGCTACATGCTCGCCGGGGGCATCCCACTCGAACGTCCCGACCACGCCCAGGCCGTGGCCGACATCGCCCTGGAGATGATCCAGACCCTGGCCGCGCTGAACGCCGAGAAGGGCACCCAGCTCCGGGTCCGCATCGGCATCAACACCGGCCCGATCGTCGCCGGGGTCATCGGGAAGCGGAAGTTCACCTACGACCTCTGGGGCGACACCGTGAATCTCGCCAGCCGCATGGAATCCTCGGGCGTCCCCGGACTCGTCCACGTGTCCGAGAGCACGCACGAGGCGCTCAAGACGGAGTTCGATCTCGAGGAACGGGGGATCACCCAGGTGAAGGGCATCGGCGAGGTGCGGACCTATTTCCTGAAGGGCAGGAAGGGCTAGGGCTTTTCAAAACGAGGCCGGGGCGCACTCCGCCCCATCCCGATCCATCCCCGAGTGGAGGGGTCCGCCTTCAGCCCGGCCTCTGGGCGTTGGACTTCCCCCGATACACCCACTCGAACAACGGGGTGGCCATGAGCGTGGTCACAACCGCCATGACGACCATGATCGAGAACAGCTGGGGGGTGATCAGCCGACGCTCCAGGCCGATGTTCAGGATGATCAGCTCCATCAGGCCGCGGGCGTTCATGAGCGTACCCACGGCCAGCGAGGTGGGATTGTCCTCGCCGTTCAGCCGCGCCGCAGCCCAGCAGGCGACGAGTTTCCCGAGACACGCCGCCACCAGGACCACGAGTGCGATCAGCCAGAGCTTCGGGGTGTTGACCAGGTCCAGCCGCGTGTTGAGACCCGAGTAGGTGAAGAAGGTGGGGAGCAGGAACACCGTGACGAACGGCTCCACCTGACGGGTGAGAGCGTCCGAGAAGGACCCGCGGGGCATGGCGCACCCCAGGATGAATGCCCCGAAGACCGCGTAGATCCCGATGGCATCGGTGAACCACGAACCCAGCATCACCAGCATCAGGACCCCGGCGAGGACCGGTGATGACAGGGTCCCGTCCGGATTCACGGCGGAGCGCAGTCCCCGCAGGAGTCGTCGCCCCAGGGTCACGACGGTGACCGCATAGAGGACACCGCCGCCAATGGCCCGGATCGCGATCCACGGGTTGTCCTGAAAACTGGCCAGCACCACCGCCAGGATGCACCAGGCCGCGGCATCATCGAGGGCCCCCGCTGCGAGGGCCAGTGCCCCCAATGCCGTTCCGGTCAGCCCCCGCTCCACGATGATCCTCGCCAGCATGGGAAACGCCGTGATGCACATCGACGCCCCGAGGAACAACATCGCCTCCCAGCGCTGGACCGTCGGGGTGAAGAACAGCCCCTTCAGGTCGACCAGCATCGTCGCCAACCCTGCACCGAGGGCGAAAGGGACCAACATGCCCGCGCCGGAGACCAGGGCCGCAGTGCGGGCACGCCCCACGAAGAGGTCGGCACGGAATTCCACCCCCACCAGGAACATGTACAGGGCCAGACCCACCTGTGAGATCGCCAGGAAGACCACCTTGGATTCCGGAGGGAACAGCCACTGCTGGAAGGGACGGGTTCCCTCGAAGAGGCCCAGGACCGAAGGACCCAGGACCACCCCGGTCAACATCTCGGCCACCACCTGCGGCTGACCCAGGAACCGCGCCCCGAGCCCGACCACCCGACACGCCGCCAACACGACCGCCAACTGCAGGAAGAACCGGACCGAGACCTCGAACGGCGTCATGCTTCGAAAACCTATCCAACCCCAAACAATACGTACACGTATTTAATGGATGGAGATCTGGTGATGGTGTTCCGTAACCGGACTGGGATGTTCCGGGTCGTGAAACCCTGGACCCCGGGATCGCCCACGCCCTTGAAGACCTTTTTCCAGCCTGCGGATGGACCGTCACTGAACCGTGCTGGGTTCGACGGGCGGATCGGATTCACCCTCATCGAGCTGCTCGTGGTGATTGCCATCATCGCAATCCTCGCCGGGATGCTGCTCCCGGCCCTTTCCCGGGCGAAGGGACAGGCCCAGCGGGTGGCCTGCCTGAACAACCAGCGCCAGCTGGGACTCGCGGGGATCCTCTACGCCGGGGATTCCCAGGACACCCTGGTCCCGAATGGCGAGGTCGACTCCTCCACGGTCGGGGGACCACGACTCTGGGTGATGGGGGGCTACCACAACTTCACCGCGTCGTTCACCAACGTCGCCTTCCTGACCGATCCCCGATACGCCGCCTTCGCCGCCTACATCAAATCGCGGGAGACCTACAAGTGTCCCGGGGACAAATCCACGTCCACCTTCATCCTCTCCCGGGGACGCCCCATCCCCCAGGTCCGCAGCTACGCCATGAACCTCTACATGGGACCGAATGCGGACATGCAGAACCGCCTGTCCTCCCGCTACAAGGTCTACAAGAAGAGCTCCGACCTCGGTACGCCCGCCAACCTCTTCCTGACCCAGGATCTCTCCCCCCAGAGCCTGTGCACCCCGGCATTCATCGTGCTCATGCCGGGGAATGCCAACGACCAGTTCTTCCACCTCCCCGCGGTGCACCACAATTCCGGCGGGGTCGTCGGCTTCGCAGACGGCCATTCCGAACCCCATCGCTGGCTCGATGCCCGCACCTTCCGGAAGGCCACCCTGGGACAGCGCATCGACCACAACCTCTCCGTCCCCAACAGCAGGGACCTGAAGTGGGTCCAGGAACGCACCACGGTCATCCGCTGAAGCCCGATTCCATCTCAAAACCCCGAGGCCCCGCATCCGGGGACGTCTCCTTCGATTGCCGGTTGGAGGATCAGACCTACCGTCCCGGATGATCCGCCGCATGCTGGTCCTGATCGCCACCCTTGTCGTCGTCGGGCTCGTCTGGAGTGGGTGTGCCATGACCCGGGCCGGATACGAGTCGGCTCCCTACACGGTGCTCGAGAAGGACCAGCGCATCGAGCTGCGCCAGTACCCGATCCTGCGCGTCGCCGAGACCTCCCGGGGTGGAGACGATTTCATGCGGCTCTTCCGCTACATCTCCAAGGGAAACGCGTCGGGTCAGAAGATCGCCATGACCACGCCGGTGTTCATGATCGGGGAGGGAACCACGAACGAGACGATGGCGTTCGTCCTCCCGGAATCCCTCAGCGCCCCTCCCGCACCGGCCAACGACCGGGTCGCCATCCGGGAACTGCCGGCATCCACCTTCGCCGTGCTCCGCTTCAAGGGCCGACAGCAGGGCGCGGACGGCAAGGCGGCCGGGGAGCTGCAACGCTGGATGGCGGAGCGGAAGCTCCCCGTCGGTGGAGAGGCCCGGTTCGCCTACTTCGATCCGCCCTGGATCCCGGGTTTCCTGCGACGCAACGAGGTGATGATCCCAACGCAGCCGCCGGCCCGTTGACGCCCCGCCAGACCCTCAGCGCTTCGCCGCCGTCGGCTTCGGGAAATCCCTCCGATACCTCCGCACCAGATCCTCTGGATCATTCGGTACCAGATAGAGCCTCTGGCGCACCCGTTTCGTTTCCCCGGACTTCAGTCCGCCGATGAGGGGATCGCTGTGGAGACACACGTAGACCCCCTCGAACAGCTCATGGGTCTGGTCGCTGGCTGTCGCCAGGATCCATTTCCCGTCCCCGGAGACACACCCGATCAGGCCCGAGGTGAGTCGGTCGGGTGAGATCGGACGCGGGTTCGCATCGGCCTCCGCGGTCCACGGAGGCAGGTAGACCTGGCCGCCCAGGTAACGGGCCTTTCCCGTGCGTCGGATACGATCGAGGGACGTCCGACCCTTCCCTGTGAACACAAAGCTCTTCCGGGTGTAGTTCGACTGGCCACATCCGGTGAACTCCGCCACACGGATGCAGGCAGGCTGGAACCACTGCACCGGAACAGGGTTCGTCCCCTCATTGCTGAACAGGAATCGGAGGTCGAGACCGTCGGGCTCCACCCGGACCTCATGGAGCACCACCACCGAGGGGTCGACCCGGGTCCGGAACCGCAGTTCCTGTCCATCCGGTGTGGCGTGGAGAAGTTCGGTCCGATGCGGCATCCGTGTCTCATTCCAGTCGCGGTCGTGTGCGCCCGGCCGGAGGAAGGCCTCGAGATACCAGACCTCCAATCGACCTCCCGGAAGCCGGGTGTCGTGGACCGTCAGGAGATTGTTGGTCCAGGAGAGACGTGACCCGGCCTCCTGCCCAGACGCCGAGGAAACCAGGAGCGACAGCAGACCCAGAGTCGCTGACAGCAGAAGGTGCCGAAGCCTGATCCATCCCGTGCTCATCCGGAAACGCTGCCGGATTCGCCAACCCTGCCAAGCCTTCTCACGGCGCGAGGGACTGTACCCGGAAGAAGAGACTGTCGTCGCCCAACGGGTACTCCAAGACCACATTCCTCGGCTCGGCCGGATAGTCCACGACCGATTCCGGGAGCTCCAACGGTTGCCAGGACGACACCTCGAGGAACGGCGAAAGCTCGATCTGGAGCCTGCGGTTGGCGGGCTGTCGGATATGGATCCGGGCCCGGCCGCCGGAGGACACGACCGACAGCACCGCTGGAGGATCCAGGGGGGGTCCGTTCTGGATCGACCCGATCCATTGCTGGAGAAGTTCGACACCCACCGGGTCCGGGATGGAGGAGCCCAGCGGGGGCATCTGATCCGTACCCCGGGAGGCCATCCGCTGCAGCAGGACGGAATGGAGGCTGTCCCCCGGCTTGATCACCCGGTTGTCGGCATCTCCACGTGGGTTGATGAGGGGTCCGTTGATGAGCCCCGCCAAGGCGGTCGGCGTGATCGTTCGCGCATCCCAGTGTCCCAAGGCCGTGCCTCCGGGACGATGACACGACGCACAGTTGGCCTCGAGGTAGGACCGGGCCCTCCACTCGAGGCTGTATCGGGTGTCGGTGGGTGCGGCGAGCGCGGGCAGATCCCGCGGCCTCGGGAGAGGGATGTCGAGATACCCCGCCGCCGCGAGGGCCAACAGCTGGTTCGTCCGGGTGCCCCCCAGGTCGGCCTCACAGTTGAGCTGGGAGGTCTTGAAGCCGAGGGAGTACCCCGCCTGCGGCGTATGGCAGACGAGACATTCCGTCCGGGAGGGATAGCGCCACTTCTGGGTGAAGGACTGCCGGGCTGGCTTCCCGGCCCGCTGCCGGACCAGAAGTTCCTCCGCCCCCTCCTCCGGCACCAGCGTCGCCGAGTTCGACCCCTCCCAGCGGTAGGTCACGCCATAGACACCCCGGGCATTGCGCACGAGCAGACGCGTCTCCAGACGACGACGGGACCCGGGATCTCCGACGACCGTGTCGATGTCGAAGTGCTTCACCCAGACCGCCCCGGGCGGCGCACTCCACGCATCGTGGATCGACACCGAGAACAGCTGGTTCGTCTCCGGGAGACAGAACCAGCGCCGCTTGACCGCGTCGTCGGACCAGAAGGACTGGTTCAGGCTATACGGGACGAACCCCGGAGCCGGGGTCAGACTCCGCAGATCCTCAAAGACCCCGGTCTCCGCCAGCGTCTGCGGGAGCGGTTGGCCGACGAAATTGGTGTTGTAGACGAGCTTCCAGACCCGGCCTGCCGACAGGTCCGTGGCCAGGATCTCCCCGTCCCGCGGATCCGTCCCGATGGCCGTCAGATAGGGTTTCCAGGTGACGGGCAACACCGTCGCCGGCGCCTGGGCTGGAGTGGCCAGGGCGATCACATGACCCCACGAGTGGTCGGCGAAGATGTAGAGTCCGTACAACTGGGTCAGGGTCTTGCCCCGGTAGACCAGTCCCCCGAGGGCGGACCGGCCGACATTGTGGTCGTAGGTGAACACCGGGGGGACGTAGCCGTGGGCAGGATTCGAGAGGAAATCCGCCGGCATCTCCGCCGACCGGAGTCCAGGCCGCGTTCCCTCGAGGAAGGCCCAGCCGTGGTTGGCACCCCGGCGGCTGAGGAAGATCGATTCCCAGCTCTCCTCACCCACATCCCCCAGCCACAGGTCCCCCGTCAGCGAATCAAAGCTGAAGCGGAAGGGATTGCGGAGCCCCACCGACCAGAACTCCGTCCGCACGACAGAAGGATCCACCGGCTGCCCCAGGAAGCTGGAAGCTCCGACAAACGGGTTGTCGGCCGGGATCCGATAGTTCTGGACCATGTCCGGCCTCGGATGGGGCGGCAGGGAATCGGGGCGGCCGTCCACATCGATCCGATAGATCGCCGAGTAGAGCCCTCCCGTGATCTGCTGGGAGTTGGTGTACGGCATCGCGCCATCCCCGATCGACCCATAGAGATAGCCGTCGGGACCAAACCTCAGATCGCCGCCAAGGTGGCTGGAGGTGTTGATCCTCTGGGACAGGATGACGGTCTCGCCCGGTTCGATCCGGTTGGGGTCCTGCGGGGAAACCCGGAACTCGGAGATCCGCATCTCCCGTTCCCCGAATCCCTGCACGGTCCTGTAGACGAACAGACGACCGTTGGCCGCGTGGTTCGGGTGGAACGCCAGTGCCAGCATGCCCTCCTCCGGTCCGATGGACGTGGTGCTGCCGAGGTCCAACAACACGGTCCGGGTGGGAGCCGCCAGATTCGTGACCACGGTCACCCGGCCGCCAAGTTCGACCACGAAGAGCCGGTTGGTCTCACCCGGTGGTGTGGCGAGTGCCACCGGCGCATCGAACTGCAGGCCCAGGGCATCCACGAACTCGTATCCCAACCCGCCGGGCTCCATCGGCATCTTCAGGGTGGTGTTCTGCCGACGACTCCCCTGGGCCTGGGCGGCAACCCCGGACAGCGTGTTGAGCAGGAGCAGCAACACACCCAACCCGATCGACGGCAGCCAACGATGATATCTACCCAAGATGGACCTCATCACCCCTCACCGGAGACGCTGGAGCTGGGGCATTGGTTTCGCAAAACCTGAATCAAAAAAAGTCCGAGGCATGGCCGTCAGAACCTCTCGGGCACGCCCTCCTCGAGGACGCGGAGATGGCGATGGAGGCGCTTCTCACCTGCCACCTCCCGAAGCCAGCGCTCCGGCTCATCCATGTCCTCGAAGCTGAGCTTGAACGTCCCGAAATGCATCGGCACCAGCCAATCCGCCCGCAGATCCTGGAATGCACGCACCGCCTCATCCGGCCCCATGTGCACCCGCCGGAACGACTCCGGGTGGTACGCGCCGATCGGCAGCAGGGCCAGCTCTGGACGCATCCGCTGGCCGATTTCCTCGAACCCCTCGAAATAGGCGGAGTCCCCGGCGTGGTAGACCCTTCGGCCCTGATGCTCGATCAGGAAGCCACCCCAGCCGCGATGCTCGTCCTTGAGGGTCCGCGCACCCCAATGCTTCGCCGGCACCAGCGTCACCTTCCAGTCGCCCCGACCAAAACTCTCCCACCACTTCAGCTCGATGATCCGCTCGAATCCCAGGGAACGGGCCAGGGACCCACACCCCCACGGCAGCACCGCGATCTTGGCCGACGGCGGGAGCTTGCGGATCGACGGCTTGTGGAAGTGGTCGAAATGCGCGTGGGTCAGGAGGACGACGTCGATCGGAGGCAGGTCCTGGGCCCGCAGGCCCGGACGCTTGAGGCGCTTCAGGAGGAAGAGCCAGTTCGCGAAGTTGGGATCGATGATGACGTTCAGGTCCGAGAACTGGAGGAGGAACGAGGCATGGCCGATCCAGGTCAGCGCCAGCTGGCCATCCTGCAGGTGCGGGAAACGGGGGACCTTCACCGATCCACCCTGGGGCGTCATGAGGGCCTTCCAGACCATCTCGCGGAAAAAGGTCCGGGGGTCGAAGTGGTTGCTCGGGGTGAGCTCACGGAACGATCGCGGGATGCGACGCCGCTTCGCCCGGGCGTCCACTGGCTTCGGATGCTGCCCTTCGGAACTCATCGGTCCCCAACTGGTAGCGGCTGGACCCACCGAGGCCAAGTCGGAGTGCAGTCGGGGTGCAGCCACCCACCCAGATCCTTTGAATAACGGGAACCCGTCCCACGAACGCCGTCCCTGAATAGGTCGGACCCGGACCAGTCGAACCCGGCGACAACATCCGTCACCTGATGACTCTCAAGTCCACAGTCCTGGGGCTCCTCCTGACGTCCACCGCCATGCCCCTTGCCGAGGCGGGGCCGTTCTCCTGGAACCTCCAGGTCGGCGGCGCCGGACCGGGAATCGGTTGGGGATTCCGCATGGGTTCCCCGGAGCCCGCCTGCCCTCCCCCCGCGGTCCAGCCGCTCGTCCCCGTCACCGTGGCCGCACCGGTCCTCGTCGTGCCACCGCCATTCGTGGTCCTGCCCGGCGTGACGGCGGTGCCAAGGATGCCGCCGCCAACGCCGGCAGCGCTGTTCGTCGGACCGCAATGGATCCCGGGGCCGCGAGGCCATCGACCGCACCACATCCATGCCTTTCGCCCCTGTCGATAGTGGGTTGGAGTCGGGGGCTGGGGTCCGCCGGAGGAGACGCCGGCGGACCCCTCATCGCCATCCGCCAAGAGAGACCCATGCTGTCTGATCTGAATCCATTCTCCCGCGATCGGGTCCCGTCGTCCCTACACGTCCGGACGGCGGCGACGTCTGACGGGAGCTCTGCGGTGGATCCGGATCGGTTTTCCGTTTCCCTCCGGGTCGTTTCCCATGCTGAATCCCGGGGTCAGACTCCGCGGTTTCGAGACCCCGACATGGCCGCATTCCCCACCCCCTCAGACGTCCGTCCGCCGGACCTCCTCTCGATGGAAGGGGTGCGGGTCCGGGTCGAGGGTAAGTTCTTCAGGATCGGGGACTCCAAGTTCACCGCGAAGGGTGTCACCTACGGGCCGTTCGCCATGGGACCCGAAGGCGAACCCCTGCCCCCACGCGACCAGGTCGTGCGGGACCTGCACCAGGTCCGGGAACTCGGCGCCAACGTCCTCCGGGTCTACCACGTACCGCCCCGATGGTTCCTGAACCTCGCCCTCGAGCAGGGGATCCGGGTCTTCGTGGATGTCCCCTGGAACAAGCACCTCTGTTTCCTCGACGACGCGGAGGCCCGGGAGGCGGGCCTTCGGGCCGTCCGGGAGGCCGCGGAACGCTGCTCCGGGCACCCCGCGGTGTTCGCGCTCTCGGTGGTCAACGAGATCCCGGCCGACATCGTCCGCTGGAGCGGGGCCCGGGCCGTGTCCGACTTCGTGGATGCCCTCATCGCGCAGGCCAAGGCCGTGGACCCCGGCCTCCTGTGCACGTTCGGGAACTTCCCGACGACGGAGTTCCTGCGACCCCGGCTCGGGGACTTCGATTGCTGGAACGTCTACCTGCACCAGCAACGCCCATTCGAGAACTACCTGGCGAGGCTCCAGATGCTGGCCGACGCCCGGCCGCTCGTGATCGGGGAATTCGGCATCGACTCGCTTCGGGAGGGCGAGCAGAGCCAGGCGGAGATCCTCGGGTGGCAGATCGAGTCGGCGTTCCGCGGCGGCTGCGCCGGGGCCTTCTGCTTCGCCTTCACGGACGAGTGGTACAAGAACAACGAACCGGTGACCGACTGGACGTTCGGACTCGTCCGCAAGGACCGCTCGCCCAAACCCGCCTTCGAGGTCGTCCGCCACCAGTTCCATTCCGCGCCCCGATTCCCCCTCCCCAGGACGCCCCGGGTCTCCGTCGTCATCGCCAGCTACAACGGCGCCGCCACCCTCCGATCGTGCCTCCACTCCCTCGAGCGGCTCCGCTATCCCGACTACGAGGTGATCCTGGTGGATGACGGCTCGACCGACGCCACGCAGTCGATCGCCGCCGAATACCCCTCCGTGCGGTATTTCCGTCACGCGATGAACCAGGGCCTCGGCATCGCCCGCAACACCGGGATCACCGCGGCCACCGGGGAGATCATCGCCTTCACCGACTCCGACTGCCGGGCCGACGAGGACTGGCTCCACTACCTGGTCGGCGACCTGATCAATTCCCCCTTCGCGGGGATCGGCGGCCACAACTTCCTGCCCCCCGACTCCGCGGCAACGGCCGCCTGCGTGCTCGTCTCACCCGGCGGTCCCGCCCACGTGATGCTCAACGACCGCATCGCCGAGCACATCCCGGGCTGCAACATGGCGTTCTACAAGTGGGCGCTCGACAGCATCGGGGGCTTCGACCCGATCTACCGCCGCGCCGGGGATGACGTCGACATCTGCTGGCGGCTCCAGCAACGCGGCTACCGGATCGGGTTCAGCCCCGCCGGCTTTGTCTGGCACTATCGGCGGAACACGGTCCGGGCCTATCTTAAGCAACAGGCCGGCTACGGCGAGGCCGAGGCCCTTCTCGAACGGCGGCATCCGGAGAACTTCAACCGGTTCGGCGGTTCCATCTGGCACGGACGCATCTATTCCAACGCCAAGTTTGGGCTCCAGACCCGGGCCCCCATCATCTACCACGGCCTCTTCGGCAGCGCCTTCTTCCAGAGCATCTACACCGAGCGCCCGAGCCTGGGGGCGATCCTGGCGACGACCCTCGAGTTCCATGTGCTCGTGACCCTGCCGCTCTTGGTCCTCGGCTCGGTCGTCCCCACCCTCCGGGCCTTCGGCGCCGCCAGCGCCCTCTTCTCGATCGCGGTGTGCAGCCTCGCCGCCGTCCAGGCCGAGCTCCCCGCGGGACAGCTCCGGTGGTGGTCGCGACCCCTCGTCGCCCTGCTCTTCTTCCTCCAGCCCATCGTGCGCGGATGGGCCCG
>Ga0315906_10002731_pt1 | contig 24137 bp, 20 predicted proteins | sample LakEriMetagenome_4_FD_203526 | JGI IMG/M metagenome (GOLD analysis project Ga0315906, IMG submission 203526) | Freshwater fungal communities from buoy surface, Lake Erie, Ohio, United States - Buoy 2 MA122 | ecosystem: Environmental > Aquatic > Freshwater > Lake > Lake biofilm | place: USA...
GGTCAGGTTGAAAGACATTTGTATTGTCAAACAACAAGAACATGCAAACCACGAAACTTGAAGTACTCCACAGCGAACATCGCGAATGGCTTAACAAAATCGACTTTTATTATGATGACCTGACTGTTTTTCGTCGCCGTTTAGAGGAAGTTGCCTCTCGAAACACATCCAGGGATTTGATGGCAAAAGTGGAGCATTTCCAAAACCAGTTTCTTATTCAACGAAATGAGCTTGACGAGTTGAAGCACGCCATCAGAGAAGCCGAAGCCATGGTTGAACAAAGCGTTCAACAGAATGGTACGGCTGTGAACAGACGCTCGTTGCCCGACGACGGAAGTTTGAGGGAGCGCGTAAACCGATTCGAGCAGCTGTTCCATCAGTTTAGGAAAGATTTAATCGCATTTCTTTCCAAGACCCTCTGATTCTAACATATTTTTCCCAAGCAACCATGAAAGGACTTTTGCCCCGTAAGGCAAGGTCCTTTTGGCTTTTCAGGGCTTTTCAATCCAACTGAAGTCCTCACTTTTATCAACAACCTCAAAAAGCTGCAACAATTCGGCAGGTGGAGCTGTCAGCTTTCTTTTTTCAAGGTCTATCCATGCGCCATCGACTACCAAGCGAGCCGACAAAGTTCCATTCTCTTTGAAAAATCTGTTCATGAAACTCCATCTGGCGCCGTCTCGACTCATGTTAGTCAATTGAATGTCTATGGTGATCGTTTCGTTACCGGAAATTTCTTTTAGGAAAACGGTTTCTTCACGAAGAATTACCGGGGAGACTTTGTGGATCTTAAACCAATCCATCCCAAACCCTCGTTCGGCCATGAACATCAATCGTGTTTGGGCGGCATAGTCGTTGTAGGCCGAATGCCTCATGTGCACATTGGCATCCAAGTCGGCCCAGCGAATGGTAAATTGTTTAGAATACATGATTGGATGGTGTTATTACGGTTTTGTGCCCTTTCACTCAGGGAGCAGGCGCCTTCACTCATTGGCATGGTGCGTATCCTTTTTCCCGCTTTACAGAAAAAAAGGACTCAGATACTTTTGGATCATTCTTTTCACCTCGGAGTTTAATGCAGCAAGGGGCTCCGTACTTTTCGAAAAGCTTTTCAACCGCTCCCGGATGACCGGGGGCGGTTTAGTTTTTCGTTCCCTTGTTGGCAAGTTGTCCGCATGCGGCATCTATATCCTTACCGCGGCTTCGTCTTATGTTTACAATGATATTGCGACTCTCCAAGAAACGACTGAACGATTCAATCTTATCTTCCTTGGCATTGATGAATCCGCCTTCTTCGATTGGATTGTATTCGATGAGGTTTACTTTGCAAGGCACATTTTTGCAGAAGGCCGCCAATTCTCGAGCATCTTCCAATTCATCGTTGAATCCATGAAACACGATATACTCAAAGGTGATTCGCGAACCGGTCTTGTTATGGAAATACCGTAGGGCCTCTGCCAATACATCAAGGCTGTTGTGTTCGTTGATAGGCATGATCTGGCTTCGCTTTTGGTCGTTGGCGGCATGAAGAGACAAAGCCAGGTTGAAGCGAACACCATCATCACCCAACTTTTGAATCATCTTTGCTATGCCTGCCGTAGATACCGTAATGCGTTTGGCTGCCATTCCCAAACCCATTTCAGATGAAATCAGTTCTGTGGAGAGCAACATGTTCGAATAATTGAGCAAGGGTTCGCCCATACCCATGTAAACGATGTTGGTAAGGGGTTTTTGGTAGGTCTCCATACAGAGGTTCCGTATCATGACGACCTGATCATATATTTCCGATGCATCTAGGTTTCTCAGTCGTTCCAATTTACCAGTGGCGCAAAACTTGCAAGTGAGACTACAACCCACTTGCGACGAAACGCAGGCTGTCATACGATCCTCAGCAGGAATAAGCACCCCTTCGATTAGGTGGTTGTCGTGTAAAATGAAGCCGCATTTAATGGTTCCATCACGACTGATTTGTTGACTGTGTAGGCGAACCGGTCTTAAAAGGAAATTAGCCTGTAACTTGGCCCGTAATTCGATGGACAGATTGGTCATTTCATCAAATGATCGCGCCGACTTTTGCCATAGCCACTCATAAATCTGTTTCGCCCTAAACGATTTTTCGCCAATAGCTTGAAGCTGCGCCGTGAGTACGGGCAGCGTAAGGTTACGGATATCGATAGCAGTTGGCATCAGGCTCCAAAGATAAGCAATGAGGAGGCAGGCTTCGTTCCAATTAGAACACCCCTTTTATCTTAAAGCCCCAATTCTCGGTATATTTACATTTGAAAGATCCGAACGCCCATGTCGAAGCAGCATCATTTTGAAATCAGTATAGAGTGGACTGGAAATCGTGGTAGCGGCACTTCTTCCTATACCGAATACAGCCGCAGCCATACCCTTTCAGCTGTAGGAAAGGAGTCACTTCCATGTTCTTCAGCTCCTGTTTTCCGAGGAGATGCATCGCTATACAATCCGGAAGACATGTTGCTATATTCCGTGTCTTCGTGTCATATGCTTTGGTTTTTGCACTGTTGTGCAGATGCGGGTGTTGTGGTTACGGCCTATGAGGACAATCCTTGTGGTACGCTTTCCTTTGATACGGATGGGATAGGTCGCTTTACGGAGGTGGTTTTGCATCCAAAGGTCATATTGGCAACACCATCAGATGATGAAAAGCTTAAAGCACTTCATGAGAAAGCGCATGCGCACTGTTTTATTGCAAACTCATTGAATTGTCCGGTTGTTATCAATGCGGTTTGAATTTACTATCCATAGAAAAAACCAGCTGGTTTCCGGTTCTGTAATTCAATGTCTCATCAAAAACTAACAGCAGACGCCATACTGCTTCCTAATGGCGATTGGTTGGAGTCTGGAACTTTGGTTTTGGATTCCAAAGGGTGCGTCCTGGAGTTGGCAGGAAATATACAGGAAGGTGCCAGACACTTCAATGGCTTTTTGGTTCCCGGTATGATCAATGCCCATTGTCATTTGGAGCTTTCTTATTTAAAGGGGGCAATAGCATCCGGCGATGGTTTGTCGGCATTCATACACGAAATGATTACGAAGCGAAAACCTTTTGATCATGACCAAATGCATTCCGCACATGCAGCAAACAGAGAGATGTGGGAAAGCGGAATACAAGGCGTAGGCGATATTGCCAATGGAGTTGAATATTTTAAGTTGAAGTCTGAGGGGTCTATTCGTTATCATAATCTGTTCGAGGTTTTTGGAATGGACGCAAGTAAAGTGGATGTTCGCATGCAATGTGCCAACGAGGCTTTGTCTTCTTCCATTGCTCTAGGCATGAATGCCTCTGTAGTGCCACATGCTCCATATTCAGTACACAAAAAACTTTTCGAACTCATTCAGGTTTTTCATGGGGAACGCGATGGTATTTGGTCTATTCATCACCGCGAAAGCGTTTCCGAAAACGAATTTATTGAAAGCGGTTGTGGAGAATTCAAAAAACTATTTGCCTCTTTAGGTCTGGTAAGTAATGACTACAAAGGAGAAGGCGTTTCATCAACGGAGTTTGTTTCCCAATTCTTTCCTGCCAACCGAAAACTATTATTTGTTCATAACACCTATTTGACATTGGAGGATCTACGCTTCCTAAAATCCACAGGAAGGTTCGATGATATGTGGTTTTGTATTTGTCCAAAGGCCAATCTTTATATTGAAAAAAGACTGCCGAATATTCCTTTGATGATTAGCGAGGGTTGTAAGATGGTACTAGGAACCGACAGCCTGGCCTCCAACAATGGCCTATCTATTTGGGATGAAATCCAAACTATTGTTGATGCATACCCGCAAATAGCGGTAAAAGAATTATTGAAATGGGCTACAGTGAACGGATCTGATCTTTATGGTTGGAGCGACTTCGGTTCTTTTGAAGTGGGAAAATCTCCAGGAGTGGTTTGCGTGGATGGCGACACATCCAAACGGATTCTTTGATTTTTTAGTGGATCTTATCCGCCAATTTTAATTTTCAACCGCGTTCCAGGCTTGATGCTATTGGCATTTCCTAGATTGTTTGTTTTGCGAATATCCTCAGGCGAAATCCCTTTGTATTTGCGGGCTATGTCCCACAGTGTATCTCCCGGTTGAACAGTATGGTAAACATATTTGACTTTGTAGGTGCTCTTGGCGGGCTGCTTTTTTGCTGATGGTTTTATATCCGAAGCTTGCTTTTTAGCTGTGCTTACGGCTTGTGCTTCTGTTGTAGTAGTGCGTGAGCTATCTGCAGCAATGACTTTGTTGTTTGGGTCGGATGGAGTCGTAGAATCACTTGCATCTTCATCATCCGATTTAGGCTCCGGTTTGATGCCGATGGTTTTTTTGACATTCACTTGTACGGAAAGTTGTTGTCCGGGTTGAATACGATCAGACTTCAACCCGTTCCATCTTTTCAACTGAGTATAGGTGCAGTTGTATTTCTGAGCAATGATGGACAAGGATTCTCCGGACTTTACGCGATGTGTTTTCTTTTGTTTAGCCCAAACGGTTTTGTAAACGACTCCAGAGTCGTTTGCTGTAACAACCGGATTGGATGGCGGCACCCAAACCGGATTGGATGGTTTCATCGGGCCACAACCCATGTAGGAATAATAGTTGTTCAACATCGATCCAACTATCTCATTCCTTACGGCGCTACTTGGAGCTCCAAGAACGATGCTGATCAATCTAACATCATCTTTGTTGGATGTTGCGGCTAAGCAAAATCCGGCCCTTTTGGTATATCCGGTTTTCAATCCATCCACATGTTCATCATAATCGATGATAAGGCGGTTGTGGTTGCGGTGAACGCCCTTGCCTTTTCCATTGCTTATCTCGGCATAACCAATGGAGGTGATACGAATTAAATCCTCGTGCTTAAGAAGCTCTAGTGCCAACTTCAGTAGGTCACGCGGGGATGCACTGTTATCGATTTCTTTTACCAATCCGGGCAACCCGGATGGGTTTGAATAAAAGGTGCTATTCATACCCAGCGATATGGCTCGTTGATTCATTCGTAAAACGAAATTTTCTATGCTTCCATTCAAATGCTTGGCAATATCCGCACAGGCAAGGTTGTTGGATGGAATCATGGCCAATTGTACGAGTCCTTCCAAGGTATATGTTTCCTGAGTGGTGATGACTTTTCGGCTACGCGGACTTTTCTTGTATGAGCGGGTAACGGTGATTTCGTCAGACCAGTCTCGTTTTTCAGCGAGGATATCTTCCATGGCCAACAACGCCACCATCATTTTGGTGAGCGATGCGATGGGGTATGCGTAATGCATATCCTTTTCCCAAACGATGGTGTTTTTAGACACATCGTATAAGAGCCCTGCGCGGATTTCATGCTCTCTGGATACGAGCCCTGGAATAGGATCGAGTACGGGTTGTTTTTCAGCTTTCGTTTGTCCCAATACGGGCGCCGCCGTCCATGACATCAATAGCGAGGTCAACAAAATGACCAACATAATGGCGTGACGGTATGTTTTGAATAGGCGCTTCACTTCAACAATGTTAACTATTCCCTTTTACAATCTAATATAGTGGATTAATCGAATATCAACAAGGATTTGTTGATATTGAAAAACAGATAACGGATCGTTTGGGTAGAAATTGTCGAAAACGATCTGATTGCAATCGATTTCACTTCAATGGCAGCGGAGAATGGGATTTTAAAGCAAGCCTGTTTTGGTAAGATCCTTCAGGACATTTCCTGCAAAAACAGTCTCTACGAATTGGCATGACTCCTTCATTCTGTCGCGTATGGCCAAGGCCCATGCCGGTAGCTTCTCGGTTGAATTTTCCCAGCTTTGTTGGTTGAGCCAGGTGGCGTAGGCCATATATCGATCTTCACCGGATTTGTGTAGTTTGGATCCCAAGCTGCCTGCATGTCGGTACAATGCGTCCGTCAATTCAGACCATGTACGCTCGAAATCATGGTTCTTGCCCGGCTTCACTTGGAAAATATAAATGACGCAGAACATGGTTGCAGAGGTTAATTTTTTTCACGAACAGTCAATATCGATTCTGCAAAAACCAAATCTTCGGGATAGGTGATCTTGATATTGCTTTGCTCACCATCCATCAGCCGTATATGGCCTCCTGCCATCTCGAAAAGGGATGCATCATCCGTAAAAGACAATTTCCCGAACCGTTCATACGCTGATTTCAGTAATTCCAAATGGAAGCACTGAGGTGTTTGTACTGCAACAAAATCTTCCCGATTCACGGCAACAGAATGGTTTTGCTCTTTTTTCCGAAGGGAGTCTCTCACGGGTAACACGGGTATGGCACCACCAGACTCTATAGCCGCTTGAAAAAGTTCGCTTATGAGTTTAGTGGTCACCAAAGGACGAACCGCATCGTGAATAGCCACAACACCTGGACCCTTCAATGCTTTGAGGCCATTCAAAACGGATTGCGTTCGAGTGTCACCACCTGAAACCAAGGCAAAGGGTGCAGAATCGGTATTCAAATCGTATTTGGAAACCAGCTCATGGAAAAAATCAAAATGACTTGAGGGTAACACTAGAATCACCTCATCGGCTTCACGAGCAAAAAGCTCCACTGAATGAAAAAGCACGGGCTTGCCCTGCAGTATCTGAAACTGTTTTGGAATATCGCCACCGAACCTTAGTCCTTTTCCGCCACCAACGATGAGCGCAAATTTTTTCAAAGGCTTTTGTTTTTCCATTAAAGGATCAACATGGCATCGCCGTAGCTATAGAAACGGTATTTTTCTTTGATAGCAACTTTGTAGGCGTGCATGATCAAGTCGTAGCCTCCAAATGCAGCGGTCATCATCAGCAAAGTAGACTCAGGCATGTGAAAGTTGGTCACCATGCAATTGGCCACACTGAAATCATAAGGAGGGAAAATGAATTTGTTCGTCCAACCTGAGGCGGGCTTCAATTCGCCAAGGGTGGAAACGGAGGATTCCACTGCGCGCATACTGGTGGTGCCAACTGCACAAATTCTTCTCTTTTTGAATTTACCACGGTTTACAATATCTGCAGCCTCTCTTGAAATCATGAATTGCTCAGAATCCATTTTGTGCTTGGTGAGATCCTCCACCTCAACGGGGCGGAATGTTCCCAAGCCAACATGGAGAGTTACTTCGGCAATGTTCACTCCTTTTAATTCCATGCGCTTGAGCAGTTCTCTGCTGAAATGCAATCCTGCCGTTGGGGCGGCTACAGCGCCCTCATGCTTGGCGTAAACTGTTTGGTAACGGTCTTTATCGGCAGGCTCGGCTTTGCGCTTGATATATTTTGGAAGAGGGGTGTTTCCTAGGATTTCAACGGCATTGCGGAAATCATCTGGTGTGCCATCGAAAAGGAATCGAAGGGTTCGGCCTCTCGATGTGGTGTTGTCTATGACTTCAGCAACTAACAAATCATCGTCGCCGAAATAAAGCTTGTTTCCGATTCGGATTTTGCGGGCCGGGTCCACCAACACATCCCACAGCTTGCTTTCGCGGTTCAATTCGCGAAGCAGGAAGACTTCGATTTTGGCTCCAGTCTTTTCCTTATTACCATAAAGGCGGGCAGGAAAAACCTTGGTGTTGTTAGTTATCAAAACATCATCTTCGCCGAAATAATTTATGATGTCTTTGAACACCTTGTGTTCAATTTTGCCGGTGGCACGGTCGATTACCATCAAACGCGATTCATCGCGGTTGGCTGAAGGGTGGTTGGCTAGGAGACTATCGCTGACTGAAAACTTGAATTGGGAAAGCTTCATATTTGAGTGTAAAGAGATTTACGGATTTCTTTATCGGGCTGCAAAGATAAGGCACCAATGCCCAAAATCCGCCGCATAATGCTGAATTTTAGCAGATTGCTTCATAAACAGGCTGTTTAAAAGTGAGGCAATACCCTAAGCCGCCTTATTTGTGTAAAAAATCAGCCACATTCTTAGCCTGATCCAGGTGAAAATCTCCTATTCGGGTCCTAATCAGCGACTCCAAAACGGCTCCTGAATTAAGCGATTTGCCAAGGTCGTAAACCAACGATCGGATATAGGTTCCTTTGGAACAAACAACCCTAAAAGCCACCAGCGGCAGTTCTATGGAAGTGAACTCGAATTCCAAAATTTCAACCTCCCTGGATTTGATACCTGTTTCTTCGCCCTTTCTTGCCAATTCGTAAGCGCGCTTACCATCCACTTTGATTGCGGAATGTGCTGGAGGGGTTTGTTGGATACGACCCATGAATTTTTTGCCGGCGTCCAAAACCATCTCCTTTTGTATGTGTTCGTAAGGCCAAGTTTGTTCAACGGGCTGTTCGCGATCGTACGATGCGGTAGTCTCGCCAAGGACAAAAGTGCCAGTATATTCCTTTACCATTCCTTGGTAGGAGTCTATTTGCTTGGTCATTTTGCCCGTGCACAATATCATCAACCCGGATGCCAAAGGATCAAGCGTTCCAGCATGGCCCACCTTCTTGGCTTTGGTCAGGTTGCGGATTTTTTTAACCAGGTCGAATGATGTCCAACCCAACGGCTTGTTTAACAGCAATACCGCTCCTTCGTTGTAGTCGATGGGATCAGTCAACGATTTTAAGATCTACGCCAGCGAACAAAAGGATGAGGATGGTTAGTCCAACGGCAATACGATAATAGCCGTAAACCTTCAATCCGTATTTGGTCACAATGCCAATGAAAGATCGGATGGCCAAAATGGCCACTATGAATGCCACAAGGTTGCCAATGATTAGCAAATGAAGGTGCTCTGCTCCATGCTGCATGAGCTCTCCTGATTGGTAAAACTTCAACATTTTGTAAGCTGTAGCTGCGAACATGGTAGGTACTGCCAAAAAGAAGGAGAATTCGGCGGCTGATTTTCGTGAAAGGCCCTGGAACATCCCTCCGATTATGGTAGCGGCAGAGCGAGATACACCTGGAATCATAGAGATGACTTGGAACAATCCGATTCCAAGAGCGGTTTTATAATCCATTTCTTTTTTGTCTTCTCCTTTTTCTTCGGGTAGTAATCGATCCAAAAAGAGAAGGAAAATACCTCCTGCCAGCAGAGCAATCGCCACAACTGTTACATCGCCCAGAAGGCTGTCGATGAAATCACCGAAAAGAAAACCAAAGAAGGCGGCCGGAAGGAATGCGACAAACAATTTATAATAGAAGTCGACGCTCTGAAAAAATCGTTTCCAATAGAGAAATAGAACCGATAGAATCGCTCCAAGCTGAATGGCCACTGTGAAAGTTTTGGTGAAGCCCTCTTCAGCAATTCCCATGAGTGATGATGCGATGATCATATGGCCGGTAGAGGAAACCGGCAAAAATTCGGTTAATCCCTCGACAATGCCAAGAATGATGGCTTCGAGTACGGTCATGGAAGGATCAATCCTTTTGTTTTTTCAGTATGGCATAAATTTCCAGCACGAAACCGGAAAGCACCAAAATTGGAGCCAGGGTGATTCGTTGGAAGCTGAAGATATCCTCGCTGAATTTTTTCGGATCATCTGTGCCTCCACCTGCCATCAGGATGAATCCAACGACGATAAGAGCGATACCGATCAACATGATGCGGTAGTTTTCTTTTCCGAATGCAAATCCGGTATTCTTGGTGGTTTCTTTTTTTGACATCGGGAGTTGGTGTTAAAAGAGTTCGGAGGCGTTTTTTCTGAGATACCTGTTTACAGCTACAAATGTACTAATGCCGGATATACACATGCCGGCAATCAAAAGTAGGGCCATAAGCTGCACAACCATTTCCAGATTGGTGATGTTGCCAAGATCTGGGATTTCGCGTCCAGAATAGAGCAATAGGATGGCTAGTAGGGCATTTGCAATCAATGCACCGTACAAACCTTGCAGGACGCCATTTATCAAAAAGGGTTTTAGTATGAAACCATTGGTGGCTCCAACCAAACGCATGCTTTTGATGACAAGTCTTTTGGAGTAAAGGGCAATCCGTATGGTATTGTTGATGAGTGCTCCGGCTACAATGGCAAGGAGTAAGCTGAATCCTAAAATAACCAAGGTAAAGGTTTGGATGTTTTTATTGATACTGTCGACCAATGTTTGTTGATAGGCAACCTCTTTGACTAAGGGGTAGCCAGAAAGTTTTTCCTTGAATGCTGACACATACTTTGCATCGGTGAAAGGGGCATTCAATTTGACATCCAAAGAGGTTAACAACGGATTGTATCCCAGAAAAGAAACAAAATCCTCTCCCAGCTCCTTCTTCATTTCTTCGGCAGCCTGTTCCTTGGTAACCAGTTTTACTTCTTTTACTGCTTCGGATTTTCCTAATACCTCCATGAGGCTTTTGATGTCCTCTTCTTTTGACTCTGGCATGATTGTTACCGACAACTGCAGATTCTCGCGAACATAATTGGTAATCTGTTGGGCATGCATGACCAAAATACCCAGTACACCCAACATGAACAACACCAATGAAATGCTAACCACCGTGGAAACATAAGATGTCATCAGGGCTTTTCTAGCCAATGGGGTGCTCGAATCTGACATGCTGCAAAAGTATGCTTTTTACCACTGCTTCTGTCTGGTTTTCAGGTCGGGGTACCCCTGCTTTTTGTTATCTTCGTGTCCCTTCCGAAACGCCCTTGTTTCAGCGAAGGGGCAATCCTTCGCAGGTGTCTGAAAATCAACATCAAAACCCATTAATAGACCCTGCATTACCGATATGGAATACGATTTCTGGGAAATAGAGGCACGCTGGCAGCGCAATTGGAAAGAGCAACACACCTATAAGGTTGAGGAGGATGCGACTCTTCCCAAGTATTATGTTTTGGATATGTTCCCATATCCTTCGGGAGCCGGACTTCATGTTGGTCATCCCTTAGGATACATCGCCTCTGACATTTTAGCTCGCTTCAAAAGGCACAAAGGCTTCAATGTGCTTCATCCCATGGGGTACGATGCTTTTGGACTGCCTGCAGAGCAATATGCCATACAAACAGGACAACATCCTGCAGTTACTACGCTTCAAAATATTGAGAGATATCGTTCACAGCTTGACCGCATTGGTTTCTCATACGACTGGAGTCGGGAAATACGCACATGCGAACCATCCTATTACAAATGGACCCAATGGATTTTCCTGAAGCTTTTCAACTCTTGGTTTAACAAGCAATCGGGTAAGGCTGAACCTGTGGATACATTGATCTCCGAATTCAACAAGAACGGCAATTTGTTGGTAGAGGCTGCATGCGACACCACCGAGCATTTCAATGCGAATTCATGGAAGTCTTTTGATGAATCAAAACAACAACGCATATTATTGTCCTATCGTTTGGCCTACCTCAGTGATGCGGTAGTCAATTGGTGTCCCGCACTGGGAACGGTTCTTGCCAATGAGGAGGTGAAGGATGGATTTTCTGAGCGAGGAGGCTATCCTGTAGAGCGCAAGAAGATGAAGCAATGGAGCCTCCGCATATCCGCTTATGCGGAGAGGTTGCTTGACGGTCTTGAAAAAATAGAATGGTCCGATTCTATCAAGGAAGCTCAGCGCTACTGGATCGGTAGATCGGAAGGCGCCTTGGTCCGATTCAAGACATTTACAGAAAACAAGGCGGAACAAACCATAGAAGTTTTCACCACACGACCTGATACCATTTTTGGAGTTACCTTTCTGACATTGGCGCCCGAACATGAGCTAGTTGGTGAGATTACTACATCAGATAGAAAAGTTGAAGTTGAGGCGTATGTTCAGCATGCACGAAACCGTTCAGACCGGGAGCGGATGTCTGAAGTAAAAAAAGTAACAGGCATTTTTACCGGAGGATTCGTCCTTCATCCATTCACAGGCGAGAAAATACCTGTTTGGGTTGGAGACTATGTTCTTTCGGGTTATGGCACAGGAGCGGTAATGGCTGTTCCGGCTCACGATGCTCGCGACTACGCTTTCGCTCGTCATTTTGGAATCCCCGTAAGGGAAGTTGTGCTTGGCGGCGATATTGGTAAGGAGGCTTACGAGGCCAAGGATGGAGTGCTTGCCAATAGTGAATTCCTCAATGGATTGAAAGTAAAAGAGGCTGTCGCTGTTGCGATAGATCGTATTGTGATAGGTGGGCATGGGGACAAACAAGTTAACTTTAGATTGCGTGATGCCGTGTTTGGTCGTCAGCGTTATTGGGGCGAACCTATTCCCATTTACTATCGTGATGGCATTCCTTACGCGATGGAAGAAAATGAACTTCCGTTGGTATTGCCCCAAGTCGATAAGTTTCTTCCTACTGAATCGGGAGAGCCTCCTCTGGCTCGTGCGACAGGATGGAAGTACAAAGACAAATACGAATACGAACATACCACCATGCCAGGTTGGGCGGGATCGTCTTGGTATTTTTTGAGGTATATGGATGCCAATAACAATTTGGCAATGGCTTCCACCGATGCTATGGGATATTGGCGTGATGTGGATTTGTACATGGGCGGTGCTGAACATGCCACTGGTCATTTGCTGTATGTCCGCTTCTGGACTAAAGTGCTGTTTGATTTAGGACTTGTTCCTGTTGATGAGCCTGCAAGAAAACTGATCAATCAGGGAATGATTCAGGGGACATCCTCATTTGTGTATAGGAAAAACGGAACAAATATTTTCGTTTCCCATGGCTTGCGAAACCAACACGATACTGTGCCTTTGCATGTGGATGTGAATATCGTTCACAATAATGTCCTTGATGTAGAAGCATTCAAGTTGTGGCGCGAGGAATATGCAAATGCCGAATTTATTTTGGAAGATGGGAAATACATATGTGGTCATGAAGTAGAAAAAATGTCCAAGTCGAAATGGAATGTGGTAAGTCCCGATTCCATTATCGAGCAATATGGCGCAGACTGCTTGCGTATGTACGAGATGTTTCTCGGACCCATTGAGCAAAGCAAACCTTGGAACACCAATGGCATCACAGGTGTAAGCAACTTCCTGCGCAAGTTTTGGAGGTTGTTCATTCGCGATGGAAACTTCGTTATTTCAGACGATGCGCCTTCCAAGGAGGAGTTCAAAACTTTACATAAGGCAATCAAGAAGGTGTCGGAAGATATGGAACGATTTTCTTTCAACACATCCGTAAGTACCTTCATGATTTGCGTCAATGAGCTTACCGATTTGAAATGCAATAAGCGCGGCATCATGGAGCCCTTGACCATTTTGATTTCGCCCTTTGCACCTCACCTTGCTGAGGAGTTGTGGGCTCGCATGGGGCACACAACATCGGTGACCACGGCTCCGTATCCGAAATATGACGAGCGCCATTTGGTCGAGGATGACTTTGAATATCCGGTTTCCATCAATGGTAAAACCAGGTTCAAGATCGTTTTGCCTAAGGCGATGACCCCATCCGATGTCGAAAAATCGGTTTTGGCTGCGGAAGAGATGTCCAAATGGCTTGACGGCAATCCACCTAAAAAGGTTATTGTGGTTCCAGGTCGGATAGTAAATGTGGTATTATAAAAACAACAGTTCATATAAATCTTTTATATCCGTTTTCATATGAGACAGCTAGACCAAAATGTAGAGGCCCTCATTTTCGCCAGTGAATCTGCAGTATCTGCCGATGAAATCATTTCGTGCCTCAAAGCCGCATATGGTTGGGAGTTGACACGCGAAGACATAACGGATGCAGTATCAAGAATCAAGCAGAAGTATGTAGACGATGATTTCTCCTATGAACTGAATGAAATTGCGGGTGGCTATGAATTCCTGAGCAAAAAGGATTATCATTCCGCTATTCATGTCATGCTTCAGCTCAAAGAGAAGAAGAGGTTGTCTACGGCTGCCTTGGAAACCTTGGCCATCATCGCATACAAGCAGCCTATAACCAAGCCAGAGCTGGAACAAATAAGGGGAGTTAGCTGCGACTATTCGATTCAAAAGCTATTGGAAAAAGACCTCATCGTCATATCAGGCAAAAGCGATGGTCCGGGTAAGCCTATTTTATACTCGACGAGTAAAAATTTTATGGATCATTTCGGCTTACGCTCCGTCAAGGATTTGCCCAAGCTCAAGGATATTCAACCTGGTGCAATCAGTGAAATTGGAATCCCCATGGATTTGATGGATGCACCATTAGATGAATTGCCTACAGCTTCAGATTCACGAGACACAGAGTCAGGTGCTTCTGCGGTTGAAGAAATGTCACTTTCAGATGATAGCGAGGCCTCCTATGATGTTGACAACGAGACTAATGGCGAGGCGCCAGATGCTTCGGATGGCCATTCGGCATAGAATTTGGTGAGTAGATGGTAATAAACTATCACAGCACGATGGACCTTGTATCATTTCGTTTAATCGCATTTTTCACAATCTGTTTGTTTTCATTTACTGAAGTGAACGGCCAAGCAGATTTCCGCACTGTTGCCAATAATGCTTTCAAACCAGGTGAGACATTGGATTACCGGATACATTACGGACTGGTTGATGCAGGAGAGGCTCGTTTACACATTAAGCCAACTATTTATCAAGTAAACAACCGTCCAACCTTTCATGTTGTTGGTACCGGAAGGACGCTAGGAGCATTCGATTGGTTTTTCAAGGTTCGCGACCGTTATGAAAGCTATATTGATACCATGGCGCTAATTCCATGGATTTTTGTGCGACGCATTGATGAGGGAGGCTATGTTAAAAACCAGGATGTCTCATTTGATCATCATAATCGCACAGCAAAGTCGAATACCGCTACGATACCTGTGCCTGAAAATGTGCAGGACTTGGTTTCAGCTTTTTATTATGCCCGTAACCTGGACTTTACTAACGCCAAGCCTGGTCAGTCGTTTCCTTTTAAAGCCTATTTGGATGATGAGGTCTTCTCTATGACTATCAAATATCTCGGTAAAGAGACCCTTAAAACCAAGCTTGGCACATTTAATTGCATTAAATTTCGTCCAATGCTCTTGCAAGGACGAGTGTTCAAAGAAGAGGAGGATATGACGGTTTGGGTATCAGATGATGCCAACCGGATTGTGGTTCGTGCTCAGGCCGAAATTCTGGTTGGATCCATCAAGATGGATTTGAAAGGATATTCTGGCTTAGCCAACCCGCTCTCCTCAAAGAAGAAGTAGTTTGTTTATCGAAGGGGTTTGGTCTTTACAAGGCCCTTGCTTACCAAAAGCTCTGCTATTTGTATTGCATTTGTGGCAGCGCCTTTTCTCAGGTTGTCTGCTACAATCCACAAGTTGAGTCCGTTTTCAACACTTTCATCACGACGAACACGGCCAACAAAAACATCATCTTTCCCTTCCGCATATAGTGGCATTGGATATGAATAGTTTTCAGGATCGTCTATCAATACCACTCCGGCAGTTTCCTTTATCAAATTTTTTACATCATTTAAATCGAAGGGCTTTTCGAATTCAACATTCACCGATTCGGAGTGGCCGCCTTTCACAGGAACACGGACGGCGGTAGCTGTTATATGAATCCGTTCATCTCCGAGTATCTTTCTGGTTTCATGAACCAACTTCATTTCTTCTTTGGTGTAACCGTTATCCAAGAAGACATCGCATTGTGGTATAACATTCCGATGAATTGGATATTTATAAACCATATCGGCGCAGCCTCCTTTTGTTTCTTCCTCCAATTGTTTCAAGGCTTTCACACCAGTGCCTGTTACGGATTGGTATGTGGACACTACGATGCGCTTGATTTTGTAGCGTTCGTGTAGCGGCGATAACGCCACGACCATTTGTATGGTGGAGCAGTTGGGATTGGCTATTATTCGGTCTGTTGGTTCCAACAAAGCACCATTGATTTCGGGCACGATTAGTTTTTTATTCGGATCCATTCGCCAGGCCGACGAGTTATCAATAACAATGGTACCTTGATCGGCGAATTTAGGTGCCCACTCGAGCGAAGTTCCACCTCCGGCGGAAAAGAGTGCGATGTCGGGTTTTTTGGAAACAGCTTCCGCCATGCCTATAATGACATAGTCCTTGTCGCAGCATTTCACCTGTCCACCCACCGACTTTTCAGTTGCAACGGGAATAAGTTCGAGGAAAGGAAATCCACGCTCCCCTAAAACCTGTAGCATTATGCTGCCTACCATGCCTGTGGCACCAACGACGGCTATTTTCATGGCTTTACTTCTAATTTGCGCTAAATTATCCCAATTCCTCTTATTCTGCTAACTATTTTTGTGTGATGCGTTTGCCACTTTTCCATTTGCTACTGCTATGGGTTGTCTTTTCAGGCTGCTTTCAAAAAGGGTTTTCCCAAATAGTAGTGGTCAGGGATTCGGCCACTTCCATGCCTTTGGAATTCGTGACAGCTTCCAGCCAAAAGCCATTTGCCACCACAGTGACGAATACCAAAGGTCAAGCAGATTTGACTGCTTTTGCAGGATCTGAAAGGATCGAGTTTCGATTGCTCGGATACAAGACGGAAACACGCTCCTATGATGAATTAGAACGCAACGGATTTGCTTTGAGAATGGTAGTTTCCGGAATCAGTTTGGATGAACTTGTTGTTTCTGCAACAAAGTGGAATACATCTTCCAATCGAACACCATTCCAGGTTATTTCCATTACTCCGGCACAAGTACAATTGGCGCAAACGCAAACCGCCGCCGATTTGCTTGGTTTGACGGGCGGTGTATACATTCAGAAAAGTCAACAGGCAGGGGGTAGTCCTATGATTCGGGGTTTTGCAGCAAACAGGTTGCTTTACAGTGTGGATGGCGTTAGGATGAACACAGCCATATTCCGTAGTGGTAATTTGCAAAATGTAATTTCACTCGACCCATTTTCAATTGAAAAAACGGAAGTGCTTTTTGGCCCCGGCAGTGTATTGTACGGAAGCGATGCCATTGGAGGGGTCATGTTATTCCAAACACATACACCTTATTTGAGTACAAACGACTCTTTGTTGGTTTCAAGCAAGGCCTCTTACCGATATGCCTCGGCCAACAACGAATCTACTATCCATGCACATGCCTCTGTTGGTGGAAGGAAGTCCGCCTTTTTACTTTCCTATACCCATTTCGATTATGATGATTTAAGAATGGGTTCGAAGGGTCCGGAGGATTACTTGAACGGGTTTTATGTGGTAAGAGAGAATGATACCGATAAGGTGGTGGCTAATGAAAATCCATTGTTGCAAAGAAATACCGGATACTATCAAGATAACATGAATGCCAGATTCAAATGGATACCATCAGAACAGTCTGTAGTAGATGTCGGTTTTTATTATAGCGCAACAGGAAGCTACTCTAGATATGATCGCTTGATTCGCACATCTAAATCTGGGCTTCCTTCAAGTGCAGAGTGGTATTATGGACCGCAACAGTGGATGATGGCCCGCGCCTCTTTTGAGCACACAGGCGATGGCAGCGAATACGATCAAATGAGAATTCAAGCTGCATGGCAGCGCTTCAAGGAAAGTAGAAACGATCGGAATTTTGGAGATTTTGTTTTGCGAAATCGAGTTGAAAATGTGGATGCATTCTCTGCCAACATTGATTTCAGAAAAAATTTTCGGAATTATTTCGAGTTGCATTACGGATTGGAATTCATAGCCAATAAGGTTGAATCAGCGGGGACTAACAAGGACATTTCATCGGGAATTTCTGTAAATGGACCTTCTCGTTATCCTGATTCGGATTGGAGTTCATTCGCTGGTTATTTGACAGTAGAGTTTGAGCTTGGACTTCGTTCCGTCCTAACGGCAGGGGCAAGATGGAATGGATTCTCATTGAAGGCACAATTCGACACGACATTTTATCCCTTCCCATTCACCAAAGCCGATTTGAATAACATGGCGCTCACAGGGTCTTTGGGCTGGAACTATCAACTATCCGATCGTTGGCAATTCACATCGACTGGTTCAACCGGCTTTAGAGCACCTAATGTGGATGATATGGGCAAGGTCTTTGATATTTCCGAAACATCTGTTGTTGTTCCCAATCCAGATTTGGACCCAGAATATGCATGGAACTTCGAATTGGGTATAAACGGAAGTATCAAAGAAAAAATACATCTGGATTTTTCAGCATTCCATACCTGGTTGGATGATGCCATGGTGAGAAGAGATTTTCAATTGAATGGTTTGGACAGCATCTTGTACGATGGTAACAATAGAAAAGTACAAGCCATTCAGAATTCAGCAAAAGCAAAAGTTTATGGTGCGCATCTGAATGTTTCGGCAGCGTTGCACACGGACTGGGTATTAAAGACATCGTTGAATTACCAAAAAGGAGAAGAAGAGCTAGATGATGGAACTACTGCACCATTGCGGCATGCAACACCCTTTTTCGGCACGGTCAAACTTGCCTATAGAAAAAAGAGTTTTCATGCAGAGCTTGCACTTGATTTTTCGAGTAAGATCCGATTTGAGGATATGCCTACGGAGTATTTAGACAACCTTCATCTTTTTGCCAAAGACAAGTCGGGTAACCCTTATGCTCCCTCATGGCATATTTATAGTATAAAAACAAAATATACTTTTTTGAAAGCATATACAGTCAGCCTCGGCCTGGAGAACATTCTGGATACTCGATATAGAACATTTGGCTCAGGGCTCGCCGCACCAGGCAGATCTGTAACAGCTGGTCTTCATCTCGCATTTTAATAATCTCCTTACGAATGGTCGCCATGGATATCATACTTTTTCTAGTTGCATTTTCGGCGGCTCTGTTGACTTTTTTCTCAGGCTTCGGATTGGGAACTTTGTTGATGCCGGTCATGTTGATTTGGTTTCCACCACCTACCGCCATTGCAGCAACAGGAATGGTTCATCTGCTCAACAGTTTGTTGAAAGTCGGCTTGACATACCAAAACATCCATAAGGCAGTACTTCTCCGATTTGGATCACCCGCCATTGTTGCCTCTTTGTTGGGGTCATTGGTTTTATTGAAAATAGGAACTCTGCCAACATGGTTTAAATATGAGTGGATGGGCTATGAGATGGAAACCAGTTTGCTCAAAATGTTAGTCGGGATGCTAATATTGGTTTTCGTTTCATTGGAATATCTGCCCTCGGTCAAAAGTCTAAGCTTTCCACTTAATTGGATGCCATTGGGAGGCATTATCAGCGGATTTTTCGGAGGACTCACTGGGAACCAGGGGGCGCTGCGGTCCGCGTTTCTTATAAAATCGGGAATGGATAAGAATGCTTTTGTGGCCACATCGGCTGCTATCGCATGCTTGATAGATATTACGAGATTGGGAAGTTATGCCTCCGGTATGTCAATTTTGATTCATCATGAAATGATTCATCCTATGATTTTTTCAGTGGTGGGCGCATTGATCGGATCTGTCGTAGGTACCAGATTGTTGAAGAAAACCACTTTCGGTTTTGTTCAATCTTTTGTAGGATTGTTCTTGGTCGTTATCGCCTTGCTATTGATGGCAGGTGTTCTATGAAAGCCAAATGGGTTATACATCAAACATCCGTCCTGTTTAAAACGAAAAAGCCTCCTTTGAAATAGGAGGCTTTTTGGTACTTATAGTAGACCGAAGTTAGTTTTTCGTGAATCTTCTAACCCATCTGCCCGATTTGCCTGAGGCTATGGCGTTGTATACGCCCGAAGGCCATGCACTCAAATTCAACTCTAAGCTTTTTGCGTATTCGCAATCTTTTGATAAAACCAGAGATCCTCTCGCATCAAATATTTCCAGCAGTTGAATGGCGCCTAGTTCCCAATTTATCCTTAGGATATCGTTAACTGGATTTGGTGAAATGAGCAAAGAGGCGCTTTTGTTTTCCTCAATCGAGGTGGTGAAGATGGTTACTGTTTGGGAGATGGTGTCGTTCGGACAAAAAGCGTTCCCAACAATCAAGGTAACCGTATAAGTGCCGTCGAAAGCATAGGCATGAAATGGATCAGAATCCGTGCTAAAGCTTCCATCACCAAAGTCCCAAAAATAGTTAGTACCACCTGAAGAGGTGTTTGTAAAAGTGGCTATAGTGCCATTCACATTGAAGGTAAATCCCGAGACAATCAATGGTTCTACATATATGGTAACCGAATCCCTGTTGCTGCATGTTGTTTGCTGACTGGTTGCCGTAACAACATAGGTGGTTGTGTTTGTTGGACTGACTGTTTGATTATTTCCCGACAAGGGTCCAGGCAACCATTGATATTGGATTCCAAATCCACCACCTTGGATAAAAGCCTGTAGGTTCGTAGTGGAACCAAAGCAAATGGAGTCGTTGTTTGTTACAGCATTCACATTCGGTGAGATGCGCACTTGAACATTCAGCGTTGTGGTGTCGGCACATCCACTTGCATCCAAACCAATGATGGTGTAGACTGTATTTTGTGTTGGAGCGGCCAAGGCGCTGTCGCCAATGGTACTTGATGCAATATTCGGACTCCATGAATAAGAACTCGCTCCTGACGCAACCAACAAAACCGGTGCCGAATTGGTACAGTAAAAAACATTCGTATTGGGACTAACGGATACAATAGGTGCGGGTGAGCTTGATACAGTTACTTCCACAGGAGAAGTGCTATCGGCTTGCAGGGAAAAAGAACAGGACACCAAACAACGAAACCATGTGGTACTGGTAATAGTTCCGCTGTTAATGTTGTCTTCATTCAAACCAAAATCTGTCCATGGACCTAAATCGGAAGGTGCCGATTGCCATTGATAGCTGATGCCAAGTCCGGAAGAGGCCCCACTCAATGAAAGGTTCGTGCTGCCAACTCCTCCACAGATATTACCAACAGATGATGATGCTGTTCCGGGAGTTGGAGTTCCGCTGCATGGAGTTGGATATGAGGAGTAGCTGAAATCATCCACATAAATATTACCTCCCCCTCGCGCGGTTCCACGAAGTATAATATAATTGGTGTTGGTGTTGAAAGAGGCCGGTATGTTGAAGGAGTATTGATACCAGCCGTTGGCTGGTTCAGGATTGGGTAATGTAAAGAAACGGCTTCGAGCCACGCCGCCGATGCGAACGGCACCAGTTACGGATGGAGTATTGTTCACGAATATGGTGATGCTATCCCCTGCCGTACTGCTACTTTCGCGGTACACCCAAAAACTGAAATACGGTGTTGCTCCTTGTGTGAAAGAGTAGTCAATGACCGGACTGTAGAAAAAGTCCTGTGTGCCACTTGGCTGTTGATTCGATGAGAAGCGGGCCATGGCCGCTCCCGAATGCGGCGTACATGTTGGGTTGGTTCCATTGGTGCGTTGAACCCAAAGGCTGCCCGTTCCTGAGTTAGTCCACCCCCCGGAAGGGAAGGGCGTTACATCAAAACTTTCATTAGTGACAATTTGAGAAAAAGAGCTTGTGCCGGTAATCATAATCGACAGCATGATACATGCTGTCAAGAGGCGGGTTTTCATATATGGTTTGGTTTTATTGAATCAGCGTATTAAGGAAATTGTTCCCTTGTAGGACTTATCTGTAATGGTAACTGTTATATAGTAAGTGCCTGCGGGAAGATCTTCACCAGTGTTTTCAGTTTTTCCGTTCCAACAGTATTTTCCTGGGCCCGATGTGAACACAGGTCTTCCCCAACGATTGAAAATTTGTATGGCACTGCAACCATCGAAATCGAATTTCTCACCCAGCTCGAAACAATCGTTTTTGCCATCTCCGTTAGGTGTGAATACATTCACCAAGTTTTCAAAAAGCACATCGAGCAGAGGGGCATCGAAGTTCAAAGTGAGCGTGTCATAGCAAATGTTATTTTGGGCTACCAGCGTGATGACCGTTCCTGTTAGGCCCAAACTCACGGTTGGATTCGTTTCCGTTGAAACGGTTCCGTCAGGGAAGGTCCAATAGTAGTTAAAGGCATTTTCGCTCGTGTTTATAAGTGCTGCTTCAATTCCTTTACAACTGGCTGTGGTTACATTTTCATCCACGGAGAAGGATGCAGTTGGAACATCATTTAGAGATACGATGACTTCTTCGGAGTCCGTACAGCCGTTTTGATCGGTTACGATTACCGTGTATGTTGTGGCAGATGTTGGAGTTGCAATAGGGTTGTTGATGTTTGGGTTATTTAGGTTGGTGGCAGGACTCCAACTGTAGCTGATACCTCCTCCAGCAGAGAATGCAACACTCGAACCATTGCAAACGGTAGTATCACCATTAGCTGTGGCTACAGGTAATGAGTTTACGGTGATGGAAACATTGGCCGAATCGACACAGCCATTTTGGTCGGTTACAACTACGGTGTAAACGGTTGAGGTGGCAGGTGATGCCGATGGCGAAGACGAACTTGCATTACTCAAAGATCCTGCAGGTGTCCAAGCATAGGAGGTTCCTCCAGTTGCATTTAATGGAATGGATGATCCGATGCAGATGGAAGAAGTTGGGGTAACTGTTATCGTTGGCAAAGGATTTACGGCGACCTGAACGGTGTCATTGTTTTTACACCCATACTGGTCGGTTACTTGCACAATGTAACTAGTGGTGGAATTCGGATTTGCAACAGGGTTGTTGATGCCGGTGTTATTGAGTCCAGTGGCAGGACTCCATTGGTAGGTATTTCCTCCGGTTGCGTTGAGCTGCGCCGATTGTCCAATGCATATAGACTGATCGGGTCCGGCATTGGCCAAGGGCAATTCATGGACAACAACAGGTAATACCACGGCGTTTCCAACACAGCCATACGAGTTTGTTTCGATAACACTGATGGTTGCATTGCCAGCTTGAGGGAAAGAGGTGTTTATGGTTGCGGATCCGTTTCCACTAGTCAAATTACCACCAGCCACATTCCAGGTGTAGCTGCTGCCGTTGGTGGATGTAACGCCGTACGCTCCCGCTTCACCGATACAAACATCTTGATCGCCTGTTACTGCGGATGTGTTTGGAGAAGGATTAATGGTTACGGTAATGGAGTCGGATGTGCCGAAACATACATTCGTAGAGGTGGTGCTGTTTTCTTCATAGTATAGATAAACGGTTTGAGGACCTTGTACGCTCCAATCAACCGTAACGGAATTGCTTCCTTGTCCACCTACAATCGTCCCGCCTATTGCCGTCCAAGTATAAGTTGAACCGGGTGTGTTGAGAGCTGTATAAACAATGCCCTGCGATTGAAGTGAGCACAATGTTTGTGGACCAGTGGGCGTAGCTGGAGTAAGTATGATGTTGATGGTTACATTGAGCGAGATTGGTGTTGGAGACTGGCAACCATCAATTGTTGTTTCAATGAGCGAAACAGTGCCTATTCCGGATGTGGATGACCAGTCGACTAGTATGGAGTCGGTACCTTGACCCGATACAATTACGCCTCCGTTGACTACCCAAGTGTATGTGGAGTTCAGGTTGGAGTTGGGCGTCCAATACAATACCCCGGTAACGCCAGGACATACGGAGGTGTTGCCGTTAATGATGTTAGCAGTTGCTCCTGGATTAACAGCAACGGAAACCGTGTCATTGGATGAACATCCCTCTACACTTGTACCAGTAAGCACATAAGTGGTATTTGTAGATGGAAATGCGGTCAAGGGGTTGGATGTACCTATGACTCCACCTCCTAAAATCGACCATGCGTAAGTGGATCCTCCCGATCCGGAGAGCAACAAGGTGTCGCCACTGCAAATGGTATCATTCGATAATGTGGCCAAGATTACAGGAATAGGATAAACCGTAATCTTGATGGTATCGGAGTTTTCGCATCCGAAACCATTGTTTCCAGTTACGATATAATTGGTGGTTGCAGTTGGATTCACAATTAAGGTGTCATTTGTCCCGAGTATCAAACCGGGATTACTTTGCTTCTTCCATATGTAGCTAGTGGCACCTGTTGCAACAAGGATGGCGGTATCACCTGCACAAATATTCGTTGGCAAGGCATTGGCAAGAACAATCGGTTGAGGATTGATGGTGATCGTAACCGAGTCCGTAGCACTGCACCCGTTTAAAGTGGCGGTAACACCGTAGGTCTGGATTGTTGTTGTTCCGCTGTTGTTAGATACAATCAATGTAGGATTGGATGAACTAGAGCTGCTCAATCCATTGGATGGACTCCAAGAATAGATATATCCCGGTGTTGGACCAACTCCCAAAATCAAGGTGTCGCTACCGCAAAGAGTAGAGTCGGCGCCAGCTTGTGCCAAAGGAATGGGTCGAACCTGCACCACCACGGTGTCGGCATCCTGGCAACCGAATGCGTTCACATTAACGATATAGGTGTTGTTCAGTGGAGATGTTCCTGTGTTTGTTCCGGTGGCATTGGTAACGGCGGTGTTGGCATTGG
>Ga0315906_10002733_pt1 | contig 24124 bp, 14 predicted proteins | sample LakEriMetagenome_4_FD_203526 | JGI IMG/M metagenome (GOLD analysis project Ga0315906, IMG submission 203526) | Freshwater fungal communities from buoy surface, Lake Erie, Ohio, United States - Buoy 2 MA122 | ecosystem: Environmental > Aquatic > Freshwater > Lake > Lake biofilm | place: USA...
TGTCCGTAGCCATGCGGACAACGAGTAGGTATTGGTTCCTCACCCACAGCAAGCTGATGTCCATGAAGTGGCAGTGGTCGGACGCTGTGCCTTACGGTGCAACGGACGGCTCGACGCTACTCCTCAATCGCAACGGCATCGACAAGCTATCCCGCCAACCCAACGGGGCAGGACTCATCGCATTCCTGCTAGTGCATGAGGCGTTGCATGCCCTGCTCGGTCACGGCTGGCGGCTCGCCAAGTTAGGCAACCACACAACTGCAAACATCGCAGCGGACTACGTCATCAACGCGATGATCGCCAACCGCAATCGTGAGATAGGCAAGGAGGTATTCCCCTTCATTGGTGGCGTGCTGCTTGACGAGGAGCTGTCCGGTAACAACTCAGCCGAGCAGCTATACAGAATACTTAGTAAACCAATACAACAAGACCAGACCACCCCCAAACCACAACAAGACAATGATACTAACGATGATGCCGATGATGGTGATGATGCCGATGATGATACGTCGGACGACGGCGAGACTCCTCAAGAGGGGGAGAGCGACGATCAAGACAGCAGCCAAGACGATGATGGTGACGATGCTTCTGGTAGTGGTGGTAGTGATACCGATTCTGATGTCAGCGATAGCGGAGATGATCTCTCAGACTTTGTCGGCACTGGCGCACCGGATACGTTCGAGCCGGAACCAGAAGACGGAGAGTCGCAACAGCAAACCATCGACCGACTCGAAGAAGCGAACGACTCGATCTTCATCGCCGATGAAATAGATCGACGTCAGCAGAGCGACAGCGGCACAACTGCCAGCCGCCTACAAGGACAGCGCACCAGCTCCTCGTTGAGCTGGCCTGATCTACTACGCGAATGGTTGTCTAAGAGATCACGCAATGGATGGGACTCGCCGTTCAACAACGCGATCTTCCAGACGACTGGACTCGTTGCAGCTGGACGTCGCACCCGCAATGCCGGAGAGATCGTGCTCGTGCTCGACACCTCTGGTTCGATCGGACAGCGCACCTATGACCGCTTCCTCAGTGAAGCGCAATCGGTACTCGACGACCTCAAGCCGGAGAGGGTTCACCTACTATCCGTCTCCCATGTGGTTGCCGATGCCGTGTCTCTTGAAGCAGGCGACACCGTGCCAGCCTCGCTGAAGGGCGGCGGCGGTACGAAGTTCAAGCCAGCCTTCGACTGGGTAGCGGAGCACGTACAGGATGTGGATGTCATGGTCTACCTGACTGACGGCTACTCCAGTGACCTCAGCGAGATCACCTATGTGGACTTTCCTTTGCTCTGGCTGTCAACTGGCGCTGCTACCAACGCATTTAAAGCAGGAGAGGTTATCGAGATCACTGATGTATAACAAAATAAAACAAACAAAACTAAATAAGAAATATGAGAATGACTAAAGTAGAGTTCAGAAAGAAATACCAGAGGCCGGAGAAGCAGGTCGAAGGTAAAATGTACGAGTGGTATCACAACATCCTACGCCGCAACCATACGGAGATCATGCTGTCAGAGATACCATTCAGGTGCGTAGAGTATGACACTCAATCCTATGCGTATGTTGCCACAGGATATAAGGTGAAGGTAGTGTGTAGGGTAGGAGACCCATATGTTATCGCCGCATACTCGCCGCTAGTTGGCGGGTTCATAGGTCATACGGAATTAAGTTACTATGATGTAACGGAAGGGCTCTACCATACGAGTGCGATGTTCGGTGCGCCACTTACGCCGGAGCCACTGGACGACGAGACAAGTAAGTTAATACTGATGGCTGACTGCATACCGTCACTATGTGCGACCCTCGCTAACGACTCCCCACTATACAAGTGGCAGTTCGGCAGCGCTGCGGTAGGCGACGACATGCTACTCAACCTTGTATCCTGTATCCGGCGACAGGAAAAAGAAAAGCGTGACAGACTGATGTGTCTGTTCGATACATACGGGGCACCGAAGGGACTGCTCGGTGAGGCACTAATGCACATCGACAAGTTCCGTTCAATCTAAACACCAACCAAACAAACAAACTAAATATGAAAGATAGTAAATTACAAATCGACGTCGGTAGTGGGATTCTCACGATCGAATCCTCTGTTGTGCGCGATACAGTTATCGTAACAGCATACATCAACGGCATCTCCCTTCGGTGTAGCACGCTACATCTGGCTAGGATCGCCACAGCATTCGTGGCTTCCGTCATAAGCGCGTGTCAAGTCAGTAATGACGAACCGCACGTTACGGTCGGCTTCATCGAAGATGAAATCGAAGCGTTCATCGACTCAGCTCTACAATAAAAACATATGAAGATAACAAACAAACACCACAAGAATAGTCAGATACACAGCATACCGAATAAGGATACAGGACACGAGCACGTTGTCTCCCTCAGCTGCGTGTGCCAGCCTGAGATCAGTATCGACAACGGTCACCTGATAGTCGAGCACAAGCAGGTCGGCAGGGGCGACAAGCTATGGCGTGTCCGGTTAGCTAACTTCGGAACCAAACTCAAACTGTAATCGTATGAAAGTAATAGACAAAAAAAGAGAGACGTCCTCACACCTTGAGTTCGCAGAGAAGAGCCAGCTACTGCGTTGGTTCCATGAACGCACTACCAAAGAACTGAAAGCCATGAAGAAAGGGTTGCTCGCAACCCAAGCCGCTAAGGAAGGGAGGCAAGTATGCAAGTAATCTGCTTCCTCTTCTTAGGTGGATGGTTCCTATGGGCTGTAGTGTGCTTCTTCTGGCAGTTGTACGTAGTGCTTACTCAAGGAAATTAGTGTTGTAGCCATCGGCTTTCTTAGACATGACCCTGTTGATTTCGCTGGCGATCTCATCAGGGTTCTGTTCACCGACCCGTACCTTGTTATCATACATCTTACGGAACCACTGTTCGTTCGGCCCCCAAGGGATGTTCTCTCCTGCAAGGGCAGCACCGAAGCGTTGCTTACTGAACTTCATCTGTTGTGCAGTAGCCGCGAGCGACGCCTCCGTAGAACCAATGGACTGCATGCCCATGAGGAAGTCGTGCAGCTTCTGTTGGTTCTTGTTGGACGCCGATTGGTGTTCTTCCATAACCCCCTCGACCTTACTCGGATCGAGAGCTTTGCCAGAAGACAACGGATAGAGGAGTGACACCACGGCATCAGCCGACTCTTTCAAGTTCCGCATGCCACGGTACTCGATATCGGTTACCTTGTGGATTATCGGTCTCACACCTGTGAGCTCACCGACGATCATCTCCTTGGCGTTTTGCTCGCCGTATCTACCAATCTTCATCACTTTGTCAACTGCGGACGGCACTACCGTACCCTTAGCCAAATGCACTAGAGACTTACCGAAGGCACCGACCGCGCCGTCAGTGTCCAACCAGATAGGTTGGTCAAAGTCATCGCGGTTCTGTGCGAGTTCGAACACAGTGCTGGCAGCGATCTGAGTTCCAATCATCTCGGAGGTGATGTAGTCGGCCATACCCTTGAGGTTACCACGAGAGGCCAGACCAACTAAGTCAGTAAGCTGGCTATGTGGTAGGATGTTGGACATGTCGATGACCTGTACGCTACCGTCTTGCAGCATCTGTGCGAAGATACCGTGGTTGCGCTGCCATTTCGGTAGACCTTGACGAAGCGCGTCGAGCTCTTCGTCGGTGAGCTTACGCACGCCATCGCGCTCGTCTTCTTCGTCATCAGTCAGGAGACTAAACAGTGTGGCGAATATTGCACCGTAGGCAGCACCGCCGCCTGTCATAGTGGTGACGAAACCAATCAGGCGTTTGATGCCGCGACTACGCATGGTCGGGTTGCCTGATTTGATTTCTTCAACAGCAAGCGGGACGGTGTTGAACATCGTGCGGAACACCTCGGTCTTCCACCGGACGAACGGAAGGGCGACCATCGAGAACGGCGATTTGTTAAACGCCTTCGCAAGACTGAGTTGATCCGAGTGCGTTGGGAACGTCAGCTTAACTTTGCGTGCGGCGTCCACTTCTAGTTTGGCTTCGGATTCCGTGTCACCGTAGGCTTCCTTCAGCACACTCAACTCGTGGAAGTAGGCGTTAAGTTTAAACGCGCTGTCGATTACGTTGTTGAGTGATGCAAGGAACTCAACAGTAGAACCGCCAGCTTGTTTCGTGGCTTCCCATGTCCCTTTGAGTTTGAACTTCTTGATGATCTTCTCGATGTTGCCACTGCCTTGTGCCTCGACGATATCGTTAAGCAGCTCTTCGAGTTGCTGATCCGTAGAGTTGACAAAGCCGTTAAGCATGTCCATTGCGATACGACCCTGAGTATCATCCTTCAGCACCTGCAATTCAACAAGTCTACGCATCAGATTACGGGACTCCTCCGACTCCGCCTTAATCCTACCGTTGAGGGACATGTTAGCGATGATCGACAGGCGAAACGCCTCCTTCAGGTAGACCGGATTAACGATGCCTTGTGATGTAGTCAGGGCAATGCCGCCCAATACGTTACGAGGATAGAAACCAACGGAGCCCAATGTCTTTGCGGTGATCGAAAGACCGGAGAACTTAGCTATGAAGCGACCGAACATATTGATTTGCTCCATCGCCTTGGACTGTTGCTTCATTCCGTTCATGCCTAACTCCTCGCGGATGGTAGCGGCAATGTCATTCCTCACATACAAGCCAGCAAGGTCTCCGAGCTGTGCCGATTGAGTCGGTGGGAAGAGGAGCTCCATGTCCGGCTTGCGTGTCCGGCTGGCTACTCCGATTGCGATTGCCTGACTTGCGAAGTCGCGTAGGAATCTCTCGTTGGCTGCGAACCTGCCGACGTTATACACGGTGCGGACTGCGTTCTCAAACGGGTCAGTGACTTCGCCCAACAACATACGCAAAGGTTCGTCGAAGTCCTTCTTGTTTAGTAGGCGGTTCACATCCTTGCGGATAGTGTTCATTGCACCTAACTCTTTGGCGTCGGCGGCTTGGAGTTCGAGGTTCTCAAGATACTTATCGAGATACTCAACCAGTTTCTTATCGTGTTGTTCCGCAGTAAAGGTTTGACCAGTCTGCTTCGCCTCGTTGTTTACCTCCCACTCAAAGTGTTTAGCGGCAGCGGCACGGAGCTTGTTGAAGTCTACCTCTTTGCCGTCGAGCATTGCAACACCGCCCGTCTTAGCGAAGCTGGCCCAACCTTCCGATCCGAAGAACCTGAATGTTCTAGTGAGGTATACGTCGTTGGACTCGTCGAAGTTGATGACCGCCTTGTATTTATTGATCTCGCCCCTGAACTCAACGAGGTAGTCAACGAGGTCTCCAAAGCCAGCGCTCTTGAGTTTATCCTCCATTGCCTTCTGTTGTTTACGGAACGCCGCAAAGAACTTGTCAGCTTCTGGCTGTGTCAACTTAGCCTCGTAGTCGTCGGCCTTACGCTCAAGATCTGGATCAGTTGCGTTATTCGTCTTGAACTCGCGAACCTTCCTTTGGATTTCTTTGCGTGCTTCACCTTGTACAACCGGAGCAGTAGTTCCGAGGATCATGCCGATGTCCTCGATGCTCGCGCCCCTAGCAAGAGCCTCGTCACGCATCTTCGGAAAGCGGCGGTCGAAGTCCTGAATCGTATACTCAACTTGTGAGATAGTGCCATCTCTCAGACTCAAATACTTCCGGAGCTCCATTGGCAGGTTGTACATCTTATCCTGTACCGTCTTCCAGAATCCGCTTACGGCAGCCTTACTGTTACCGGTACCGGATACAGGGAGCATGAAGTATGTGCGGTCTTCCTGTCCTTCAGCGATGTCGCCGTTGATGGCGTTGATGAAGGCGGTGGAGTCACCGTACTCATTAGCTGCGGACGGCTCCGGCGTAGGTAGTGCGCCGCCGTTACGTAGTTTACGGAACGAACGGGATGCTTGCGAGATGCGAGCGGCAGTACCAGCAGTAGGCTCAGACTTAAATTGTTGTTTGAGTTTGTTGATAAACGCTCTGAGTCCTTCGAGGAATCGCTCAAGCAGTGACGGGTTCGTGTAGAAGAACGCGATGTCAGCTTCCCTCGTGCGGCCAGTAGCCAAACGAGTGATCTCCATACGCACCCACTCAGCAGCAGCGTCAACGTCTCCTGTCACGCCTGCCTCACGATCAGCAGCAATGCGAGCCGCACGTTCAGTGGCGTCAGGAACTGCGCTAGAGTAGATCATGTCGAGGATCTCGTTCACTCTATCAGGACCGATCTCCGCTGCGATAGCGGCGAAGTCTTCGGTTTTGAATACGGCGAATGATGCAAGGTGGGCGAGCTCTTCGTCCACTGCCGTGCGCACTACCGCCCTAGCATTAGCTGCCGACAGACCAGCTGCCATTGTCGCTACCAAATTCTCGTTGACGAGTATTGTGTTAGGCTTGGTTGGGTTAGCGCCCATCGCACCAACCATAGTGTTGTTGATCTCGATGTTGATACCTTCAGGTGCGATGCGTCGGATCTCACCGAGCACGTCGATTGCTGTGTCGCCTTCGAGTTCGGGGACACGGATGTAATTGACGCCGCCCTCGTCGGTTAGTATCCCGTCTTCGTTGTAGCGGCTAATCACATCGTTGATTAAATTAGCAGCGGTAAGGTTGGAGTAAGCCTGTGCGCGTTCGTTCTTGCTGCGAGCAGTTCCAACCAACGCTCTCCATTTGTTATCGACGCTGAACGTACCTGCATGGGCGAGGGACATCTTGGTGAAGTCGAGTAGTTCTTGGATCGCATCAGCGGCAACCTCGTGCTTCTTAGGATCAAGACCAAAGACGTTAAGGATAGCGTCAACGAGACGGCGCAGGATCGAGCGTTGGTCAAGCGGTGCAAGACCAGCAAGGATGTTCTGGAATTCCGGTGCAGTAAGGGCGTAGGTCAAGAACTCAGCGTTGTTGGACAAGCCGAGCCTTACAACTGGATCTGTGTCCAGTCCGAGTTTAGCCGCATTAGCGATGGCGAAGTTACGAATCGCTTCGATACGTGCCACTGCCTTCCGTTGGGACTCAGTCTTAGGGTTAAGTAGAACCTTAGCTGTCGGTGCGTGGAGGTATTCGTGCAGGAGCACGTCCACTAAACCACGACCGTTGTGTTCGTTTAGGTTAACTAAGACTGAGTTGCTCGTCTTGTCATAAAGACCAGCAAAGCCCAAGTCTACTTCGACCATAACGAAGTTGATGTCCCTAATGAAGTCCGGCGCAGTCAGCAGCAGTTCGGCAATCAGTTGTTGCCTCGGTGTGCCAGTCTGCGTGATTCTACGGAGGGCTCCGAGAACAGAGTTCGGGTCACCGGATACGAGACCGAGTTGTCCAGCTACGCGCAGGTTCTCTACCCTTGCTTCGTCGCGGAGGGATGGGTCGATCTGAGACAGCGAGAAGAACTTGTCGTTCGGATCGTATTCTTTCGGCTTGCTGAGTACTTTGATTCTGCCGCCGACCTCTTTGGTTGGGAGGGGTGGTAGAGCGGGTCTAAAGCGTTCACCTGAGCGTACTATCGGTGCAACTACTTCGGAGAATGATTTCGCTGTGGACTGCTGGCGCTCAGCGGCTGAGAGATTCTGCTCGCTAAATGTTGCGACTACTTTGCCACTTGGGCGACCAACTCCACGAACATTCGGGTCTGTAGTCTGACCTTCAGAAGGTTCGAATCGGGGCTTGCTAACGACGAAGTCCATCGGATCAACGTATGGGGTAATGAGACCAGCCTTCGGTAGGTTGAAGCCGTTTTTAATCAGCGCTTGATCGAGTGCTTTTGCCCGTGCCTTTACGGCATCGTCAAATGTCTTACGTTTTGTCGCGTCACTCTCAATCTCATCAATCTTACGCCTCACTTTCTCATCTATGTCTTTTCTACCGCGTAAAATAGTAGGCGAACCAGCAATGATCTCAACGTATTGTTGCCACTCTGGTAGTTTACGGAGGCGCTCAATCCGTTGGCTTTCGCTTTGGATACGAGCTCTAGCGGATTCAGAGAGCTCAGACAAGAACTCGCGATTGTTATTTATTTGGGCGTAGGCCGCTTCGATGTTCTCAATTAGGTTGTTGACTAGAGTAGGTCCACTTAGTTCTCTTACAGCCTTAGCCTTTTCAAGTTGTTTTTGTTTAGTGACTATCGAAGCATCCAAGTCAGCGAGAGTCTCGTCGCCTCTATAGAAGATATCTTCGTAAGTCTTTTGTAGCTCCGCCAGTTCTGCTTTAAGCGCGGTCCTTTCCTTATTAGACTTTGCCTGTTTTAGTAGAGCTGGTATCACCTCAATGGCTTTGCTCGCCTCGTCTCGTAAAACGAGACCATCAGTGATCTCCAGAATCCTCGCCCGAACAGAGCCTATTCCATTTATAAGATCTTCAGTTCTCTTGCGTGTATCCTGTAGTTTCTGGATTTCTGCTTCGATACCACTAACATTTTTGTCTTGGAACGCAGCAACGCTTTCGGTTGTAACTCCGACGCGACCGATCTCAATACCTTCGGCGATCTGCCTTTTGGTTTTCGTCTGGACAGGTCCTATGTCTTCGGGGTCTGTCTGACCAATAAGCGTCCGCAGCAAACGGAACGAATCGTAAATGTCTGCGCGAGCTTCTTCGATTGTGTTGAGGGCTATCCTTCGCTCACTGCCGAGCTTTAACAGATACGGTAGTGCTGCCTGAGATGCCTCTAGGTAATTTCTGGCATAATCAATCGTGTCACTATCTGTTGCTTCTGCTTGGCGTAAGGCTTTACCTGCCGCGATGGCTTCATCCGGTGGCGTGGTTGCTGTCGCCGCAGGTGTTGCAGATTTCCGTTCAGCTGGTGCTCGCAACGGAAGCGACATTGTAGGTGGTAGCCATCTAAGGGCGATTAGAATACCAGCGGCCTGCTTACCTAAATCCGTTCCGGACAATGTGGATAGCACAGTGCGAGCGTACCCTTTATTGGCGTGGAGGACGTAATCAGTGTTAAGTCTGCCGGATAGTGATTGGACGAGCACAGCATCAGACAAGTTGTCTGCCTGATATTGTGGGATTACTCCGGTCTGCACCGCGAGATCCCTGAAGACTTGGGCTAGTTTGCCAGTCTTGTCCTCTGCGATAGTGCGGTATAGTTCGCTCGCCAACAAAGCTGAACGGTTCATAAAGACAAGGTCAGACGATTCCAGTGCGCTGGCATACGACTCACCCGTGAGTAGCATATCATATACTCCCGCATCTGCTCCGCTCTCCTGTCTCCGCCGATCCATCTCATCTTGCAGCGCTTGGATTGTGTCCGCGCCCGCTGCTCCGATTATCTCCTCTAAGAAGAACCCATCTCCATCTCGCGTAACGTAATCTAAGGGTACATATTCGGTGTTGGGGTTAGCTCGTTCAGCTTTTGCATTCCTATTTGCTACTGTGTTAAAGACCGAGGTCCCCACAACTGTCAGATTAGCTGGACGATTTAAATACGTATTCGGATCTGGTAGTGAGTAGAACCTACCACCTGCAACAGTGGCGTTAGCATAAAGCAATTTGGCGTATTGGATAATAACCGAATTAGAATCTTCGCCCTTGATGTTCTTGTATATCTTTTTGATGTCGGCAGCTATCGAATTAACATCACGATCTGGGATCATCTCAGTTACGAACTTAACAAGATCCGTTTTCTTGAGTTTATCCACAATACTTTCATCTCTGATTTCCTGTGGGAGATCAGAAAACTCTATCGTGTTGCCCTCTTCGTCAATATATCTAGTTACTAACTCTTTCCCGATCTTAATCGTATCTTGAAATTCCAAAGACTGAAAGGCTCTCCGTACTACGTTTTGAGCCAAGCGGTATTCATTTAACTCGGCAGCAAACCCTCGGGTAAGGTCTGATACCGTGTTGTCGATGTAAGTCTCTGACCAAGGGAATCTTGAATCACTATTTCTTTTCGACGCGAGGAGGTTGCGGGTAATTTTATTGAGTTCTCTTAATGAGGTGGCGAAGTAAGCCCCCATATTCCCTTGAATCTCAGACGTACTCACCATGTTATTCACAAACAACTCAATGCGTGTGCTATCAAAGTTCGATCTCTCGTCGAGTATCTGCTCGCCGTTCTCATCAATCCTCGGGTTCGATACGCGACCGAAACTACCTACGGTAGATGGTTCTGGATTGCGGGGCATATAGTATCCTTCGATAATACGCCCGTCCCGTGTATACTGCGATGGGTTAAACAGATCTCTATCGAACTTATCAGGTATGACCACACGATAACCCGCCGCAATCTGCGCTCTTGTGATCTTAGGGTTGTTTGTGAACACACCAAACAGGCCGTCTTTATCCACCGGAAAGTAAATACTCCTGTCCGTTTTACTATTAACGACTTCGTATTTCTTTCCGTCAATTTCGTAATATCTTTCGTCCTTTATTCTGACCTTAGCTTCTTTTAATTGCTGCACCAACCCGTCGCGTTTCTTGATGAACTCGGAAGGTACTTTTCTGCCGAGTAGCGCATCTTTCTCAATAGCGCTATTCATTCGATTGATCTCTACCTCAATAGAGTCGAGCATAGCGGTATCATCACCAATGGTTCCTTTGGTTCTGGATCTACCTGTAATGGTAACCAGCTCGCCGAGTTGTGGGTATTTAGACAGGACTTTTTCGCTAAGGAGTTCGTGCTTGTCCTTGATGTAAGCGTTAGTGTCAGCTACCTCTTGGCCTTCCTGCTCGACTAACTCAACTTGAGATTGCGAGAACGCTGGGAATTTACTCACACCGGACTCAGTAATAAAAAGACCAGCTTGGGCTAAGGCCTTTCCGGTGTCCGGCAGGTTAACGATGTGACCACCTTCGACTAGCTCATTAAGCATGTCTTCCTCTTGCGTGCCGTTTCGGAACTGCTCTTTGGCGTATACTACCCTAGTGACTTTTATGTCGGGCGTTGGATTAAAGGCTTTGACTCTAGCTCTAGGCGCCACTTCTTGTTTAAATCCCCCAACACCGTAAAGCGAGCGGCGGATCTGGGCAGCTATTTCCTGTTTTTGTTCTTCCTCTAGGTCTTTATAGAAATCAAAGTCAGACTGTAGGACAGAGCCAACGCTGTTGACGTATTTGGTAGCACTTTTTCTCAGCTCCTTCAGCTGCCCTTCGATGCGTTGCTTGACGGCGGACCTCTTTGCTGCGGGCATTCTGTCCACTTCCTTAAGGCGTTCGTCTAATGCTTTGCTCTTAGTGACGTAGTCATTAACCTTAATAAGGAAGTCACGCGCACGGTCTTGTACTGGCCGTGCCGTTCTACGTTTAATCGCTGCCATTTCTTTTTTGGCTTGTTGCGTAATATCAAAAACTTCTGTGCTCGCGGCGTCAATGGCGGTGCGTAGAGTAGGGGACTCGAAGTTGACGGTAGATAGTGGAGCACGCACTGTGACGCCACTCTTCTCGTATAGTATTTCTCTGGTCTCTTGATCGTAACCTGTAACCGTTACCGTTTCTACACTGTCTTGGCGTTGCTTGCCGATCTCAACACCCATTTTTTTCAGGGTACCTAAAACCTTTTTGTCAGCAAATGGTTTTACATCAATCGTGGTAAACGCTTCAGGTGTATTGGAGAGTAGGTAGTGTAGCGTGTCATTGTCGCTTGCTTTTGTTTCGACCTCTTCTTCGGGTTCCGGTTCCGTCTGTAACGCTTTCAGTTCCGACACCGCCAGACCGAAAACCTCTTCATACTCACGCTCAACGGCGTACTGCTGTATGATATTTACCCGAGCAACCAAAGCCCTGTAGTCATCAATGATTAGTTGACGTTGCTTCGGCGTAGCCTTATTATTGGTGTCCTCTGCAAAACTAATAATGTCCTCCGCCATTGATTCGACGGCGTCCAGTTCTTCAATCGAGACGTCGGAGAGAGCAATAGATGTGCCGAGCTTGTTGCGGAGTGGTACTATACGTATAATGTTCTCAATACGATCCACATCAACGGGCACGTCCGTATCCACATAACTCTGCCTGATTCCATTGATGGACTCAGCGAAATCGCGGTCTAGTTGTTTCTGTGACTCATCCCAACTCCGATACACGCGTGGGCCTTGTGGTGTAGCAGTTAGTGGTTCTTGTGTTGCCGAAGATCCGAGCTCGATCGCGTCCTCACTAAACTCTTTCTTGGCTTTTCTAAGTGCGGTAATTTCTTTTTTGATTTTTTTCTCAAGATCAATGCTCTGTTGTTTGATGAGCTTCTGGTCTCCGGTCAACTGCTTGTCACTAAGATCTTTGAGTGGCGCGAGGGTATCGGTAACCTTCTTGAGGTTCTTCTGCTTACTGGAGATCTGAGTGTCGAACCCCTCAAGTATTCTTCTAGTCCTGTTCTGTTTATCAGTAACGAGCTCCATCTCTCCCTCCATTACAGGAGCGAATGACCGACCGAGGATGTCCTCTGTCTCTGCCTTTAGCTCTTCGTCGGTCATCTCTGGTTCATCTGGGGCGACGAACCCGAACTCTTCTTTCGACTTGACGAGATCCTTGCGGTTAGCAAACCCAAACTCGAATTGACCGTCTGCGGTTTCTGACACTGGCAGTTTAGGCGTAATGTCAATACCGTACCACTCTGCTATAGCTTTAATCTGTAAAGAGTTAGTAAGGGGGATATTCATGGTCGTAGACCCGTCCTTAAGGGAGAGACCACCCTTAACGATAAGGCTACGCACGTTCCCTTCATCATCACGAAAGACTTCAAATGACTCTGGGGTCACTTTCTCTTTTGCTGGAAAAGCAAATTTGGTTTTCTTCTTACCACCCATTGATATGTATGGGGTGCCAGCGGGCACGCCGAAAGTCTCCTGCCCAATGGTAAGGAGAGGGGCGGTAAATTTTGAGGCTTTCTGGAAGCGTGGTCCCAAGTTAATGAACTCAACTGACCCGCCTCCCTCTGTGGTATACGGTTTATTGAGTCGGAGGACGACAGAGCTGCCGTCTGCGTCTAGCTCCAGAACGCCTTCAAAGCCACTATATTCGATCTCCTCTCCTAGGATGTCATCGAGCAGAGGGTCGAACGGCTCGTCTGCGGGTGCCCACTGACCTGTCTCTTCGTTAAAGACAGGTCTACCTTTAAGGGGTCTTTCGTTGGGGTCAGCAACGACAGTGCGTTCTTTGACCTCCTCTTGAGTTTTCTGCGCGGCGATATCTCTTTCGACAGAGAGTCGTGCTTGCTCTCGCGCCTCGTCGATACGGCGTTGCAATACATCGGCGGTAGAATTGCTATTGTTACTACGGAGCCGCTTTGCGATATCCTCAAATGCGGATGCTCTGCCCTCAAACACCAGACTCTGTTCTGATTTACGAACTCTGCCGAACTGGGTGCTACCAGCAATACCTGCACCCAAAGCACCACCAATAAGTCCTGCATCGAACACTTGTGCAACCTTCTCAGCAAGCGAAGCATCCCGATCGAGAGCAGCGTTCTCAATAGCCATGCCGACGCCTTGGTCTAGCGCCTCTTCAAACGACTCACTAAGTCCACCCTTTATTGTGGTTTTCAACCAGTTTTTGTAAGTGCTGGTGACGGCTGCGCGGGCAGCGGCGTTAAACGCCTTGTCGCTAAGGATGCGGCCTTCGTTAGCTGCGTTCTGGTATGCCTGTTTGGCTTGTCGGTAATTCATCTTACTGACTGGAACAGCACGCTCAGCAGCCTCAAGGGCAGCACGTGTTGTTAGTGTGTCACCACCGAGAATTTTATTACGAACCACGTTTGTGCCGATATCTTCAACAGCACCGAGTCCCAATCCCGACAGACCCACTGTGATGACAGACGTGGAGATGCCCATTGCAAGGGCAGCGGGAAGAGCGGTCTTATATTTTTCCTCGTGACTCATGTCGTCCGGCAGCTGATTGTAGAGGGAACCGAATGAGGAGCCAGCTGATCGGGTGAACGTGACAGCGGCAAGTGGAGCCAGCTCTCCGAACTTGCTACCAAAACTCCTACCAACATCTGTGATAGCCTTACCGAGAAACTGTGAGCCCTCAGCGGACGCCGCTTTACGGAACGAAGCCGCTGCCGCATCATCAATCTCAGAGAGTGCCATCTTGGCACCATTCCGGATCATAGCACGCGCCGACGCCGCGCCTGTTTTCGCAAGTGCTTTGGCTCCAGCAAACGCGCCAGCTGTTCCAATAGTTAGGCCGATGTCGGCAGCTACCTGTGGGAGTGTGTTCAGTATCTGGAAACCCAAACCATACTCGTCTCCGTAGAGACGGGAGAACTCTTGACGTCTGGTCTGGTCTTTAATCATGTCGCCCATCGTCGTAGCAGCCCACTCATTACCAGCAAGGGCGGCAATACCTAAAGGGATCTCAGCCAAAGTTTTCCATGCGCTTTTTCCAAACTGTTCTAAGCGAGTACCAAACGCATCATAATTTTTATTATTACCTACATATTGTTCGACAAACTCGGAAGGGGAGAGCCCATCGGCTTTTGCTTTTGCGTAGCTGCTAACCGCTTCAGGTTCTTCTTCAAGGATCATCCGAATAAGGTCAGGAGCAGCGGATTCCAATAACAATTTACGTTGGACAGAGGCTTGTTTCTGCTGGTCTTTATTTAGCGAAGAGCTACTGACAGCTTGATTAAACTGCTCTACATTAGCTAAAAGGCTTGGGGCGAGAATAACATTACCCATCGAGTCGGTAGTGATTCCGGTCTCAGGACGGTCGGCTCTATAAGGAGCTCCAGCAACTCTGTCCGTAAGCGCCTCACTGAACTTTTCAATTTCAGCGGCGCTAAAGCGTTGGTTGATCGCGCTATTACCAGCGACCGCGTCAGACAGCTTTGTGTCGGGCGCATACTTCGGCTGTTTCTGTTCGCCGTCAAACAGGTCAAGAAGAAGATCACCTCCCTTGATAAAGGGGTAACTGATGACCGTCTTCACTCCCCCCCATATACTCTCTCCGGTGGTGCGGAGTTCAGCTGTCTTCTGCTCTATTTTATCGGAAGCATTTTTTTCGATTAACTGATTTAAGTCCTTATCTTTTTTTGCGAGATCACTAATCGTACGTGCGAACGTCTCATATCGGGAGTCTTCAGCACCATTGGTCAGACCACCGTTTAATGGTTTGACGAAATCGTTGACCCGATATAGGTCGGCGGACGACAGAGCACCAGTCGCAATAAGTGACTTGACCTCACCCGCAATAGATTCAGGACGTGCATTTGGGCCAGCGTAGAGGGTGCGCGTGCCGTCTTCCTCGTCGAGTGCTGCGATGCTATATTCCCCGCGATCGACAGCGGACATACGCGCACGTTTTATCAGTGACTTGTCGGCAAGGATCTCATCGACATATGGCTTAAAGCCCTCCGCTTCAGATGGGGATTTCTCTTGTAGGGTAAGGTAGTTCGCAAGATTGCTGACTTTAGCTTCGTTTGCTAAGACATTTGCTGGCCCTTCACTATTCGTGCGGAGGTAGTCCAACACAAAGCGAGCGTCGGTGTCTGCATTACGCGTCGCGCCAATAACACTAGAGTATAAATTATTTTTGTCCTCTTCGGACATGTCGTCGGTAAACAAGCCATCACTATTAAGACGGTCAGCAACTCCGGCGGCGATCTCCTGTTCAGTCTCTTGGTTTAGTTGTCCTGCGCTGTAGTAGCTAGACCTAACATAATCCGTGTAGTTCTTAAGGTTTGTTGTTGGTTCGGCAGCCTCTTCTTGGTTTGCGAGCCAGTCGTCGAATTGTTTAATTTCCAGCATGGTGGTAATTTGGTTTGGTATTATGTTGTCTAAGGTGGCGTCACCAGCGGTGGAGCCTTTTTACTTGAGAATAGAGATCTGGTATTGGATGTAGCTGTTTTCCCTACGCCTAATGCGCTTGCGTCATATCGTGTTCTGATGTTTTTAGCAAGACCATAAAGTTCATCGGCGCTCATTTCAGCTGCCTGTAGTTGTTCTTCCGGCGTACCGAGTGTAACAACACGCTCCACTTTGGCTTTTTCTCCAACGTCAGCGAAACTATTAGTCGGTTTACCCGCATAATCCTCCCCGAATTTAACGCTGTCGAGCCCCTTAAGGATGTTGTTCCGGTAATCCACACTAGGATCGCTCCTACTGGAAGATTGGTCTTTGGTCACACTGCTCCACATGGCCTTAGCAGTTTCATCCGAACCAATAAGTGCACCGTTGGCAACCCCGACTCTAGCGAAATAGTTAGGTCGTTGGGGTTCTGGTACCTCCGTCAGACCGTAATCTAACGTCTGTTGTAGTGCGGCGAGTGCCGTCATGTTCTCGCGTGAGCTAATGGACTTCCTCCTATTTTCCTCCAACCTCAGCTTAGCGTCCTCGAAAGCGAGTTCTTTTAGTTTAAGGTCCATAGCCCTTTCAGATTGTCCTTCAAGTCTTCGACGCTGTTTTTGCAGGAACGATATTTGATCGTCACCACTCAAGCCACTATTAGCAGCCACACTGAAATACTTATTCATCAGAGGTTGAATGTCACCCTCATAGGAGAAGTTTTTCTCTTCGGTTTTTTCGTTATCAGCCATAGGATCTTATTGATATCGCCCGAATGTCTTTACACCTGCGTCGCTAAACTCTTGCCTAATTGCTTGCTTGATTTTTACTTGTTGTGCTTTCGGTAGTTTATCAAAAACTTCGTCAGGGTACAGCTCTTTCCGTCTGTCATTTTGTGCCTTGATGACACTTTGCGCATACTTAAGAGAAGCGTCGGCGGTTCTTGCGCCCTCCTGAGCTTTTAATAACTGTCTAACTGCTTCAGCGGTACCGAGTACGTTCTTAGTCGGGCTTAATACATCACCGACTCCTCCTGCGAACTCGCCAAAGGACTTGGGCTGGAACACTCGTTGTCCTAGGGTCGCGACGTCCTTCGCATACTGGTCTTTCACTTCTTGGTCGCCCGTAAAATATCTGGCCGCATCATAGATCTCTAGCACCGGACCAGCAGCTCTACCAAAAACCCTAAACCCCTTACCTCCAACGTTAAGACCTTTAAGTGCAATTCTCCCTAATCTTGATTTAGCGGCTTTGTTGACAAGTCGAGCGATAGCGCCCTTTCCTTTTCCAGCGGCTGCGGCTGCTTCATCAGCAGCGCCAGCGGCTTCGTCAGTAGCACTAGCGGCTTCGTCAGCAACACTAGCGGCTTCGTCAGCAGCACCTGCGGCTTCGTCAGTAGCACCTGCGGCTTCATCTACCGCGTCGAAAGATTTACCGTAATTGTCCATTACGTCTTTGTATGCGCTTTGGATTGCAGCGTTCTCAGCGGCATTAGCTGCGGCAAGCGCTGCTTCTTTAGATTGTCCTGCCCGTAGGGCAGCGTTATAGACACGCATCCCAGTTTTCTGAGCAGCCGCAGAAGCAGCGTCAAGGGTTGCATTCACGGCCTTTGAAGTTTCTGCGTATTTGGCGGCGGCTTTGGCTGCATCATCTACCATGTTAAATGGTTTAGCAGCATCACCTACTGCGCCAGCAACTTTAGCGGCGGCTTTAGCGGCGTCGTCAACAGCACTAGCGGGTCTAAAATTGTATTTCTGTTTGAGTGCCTCATCTGCGGTTTTGGCTGCGTCATCTACCATGTTAAATGGTTTAGCAGCATCACCTGCTGCGCCAGCGGTTTTAGCGGCAGCTTCAGCAGCAGCTTCAGCAGCGGCTCTGGCGGCTCGGGCTTCCGCCGTTCCTTTAAGGATCAGAGATCCGCCTTTTATTAGGGCTCGCTCGGGGGTACCACTCGTCATAGCATCATCAAAAAACTGCACGATAGGGTTTTTTTCTACTGGCACTTCAGGAGGTAGTGTAGGCGAGGAAGGTGCCGACGGCGACGGTGTTGGGGTTGGTGTAGGTGTTGGGGTTGTTGTAGGCGTTGGGGTTGGTGTAGTTGGTGTATCCTTACCACCGTACTTTTTCTTCAGGAAATCATATGCTTTCGTCACTTCGGCATCAGCCTCCTCGTAGCTTAGGCCAGCACCGATGCCCCCCTTCAGTGCTCTATCGCGACCTTCTTGGTCGAGCAGTGCGCTCTTACCACCAAAACCTACGGACTTGTTGATGTTCTCAGTAAACTCTTTAGGTGTGTGCGATATCGCTGGGAGACCTTGCAGCGCTCTCAGTTTATTTTCCTGCTCACCTGTGGCCTTGTCGCCGAAAGTCTTGTAGCCTTCCCGTTGCACTTTATCGAGTGCTCTGCCTTCCGAAAAAAACTTTTCACTCTTAGACATACCAATAGTGGACTCAGGCATACCGAGCGGATTCAATCCAGTCATCGGGATACCCCCAGCCCTCTCTAGTTCCTCCGCTTTAAAAGCAGCCTTCTTGGCTTCACCCATTTGTTTCTTTTTGTCGTACTTAGTGCCCATATTGATCTTACCAGTTATAGTTACACGCCCACCATTTGGGCGTTAGTTTATTTTTTTCGGACGAACAGTTCATCCGAGACTTGAAATTAGAACGACGTTTTTCGTTCTTGTGTTGCAGGAAATCTTTATACCCACGTTGACCAAACTTTAATTTACGCACATCACTACCGCTTTTTGCAAGCACGACATACTTCTTAGGGTCTCCGGCAGGAGCCTTCTTAGGTTTGTTGAAACCAGAAAACAACTCGCCACGGTATTGGATCTTACCGCTGGATGTTCTTTTAAATTGGGCGGGCACACCGCAGATATTGCAATCTTCTGTCAGAAAATCAAGACATTTTTTTAGGTCATGTGACCTGTATCCTGTGTCATTTAACTGGACTCCTACTCAACTAACCCGTAGAATAAACCCGATGCTTAAAAGTGTTTCTATTGCCGGATACAGGATACCGATACGGGTGAAAGACCTCGATGAATGCTACGGGCAGTATCTACCTGATGCGAAGGTCATTGAAATAGACAGGAAGACAACCAAAGACGCGAAACTCTTTCGCGAAACACTGAGGCACGAGATGGTCGAAGCGGCGCTGTTTCTTTCAGGCGTTGCTTACAGCGATACCTACTCACAGGAACCGATCGTGCGGGCACTCGACGAACTGTTCTGGCCAGCATGGGAGAAGGTGAGCGGAAAAGTTTGACTATATATAATCTTTCTCTCCTTTAGTAATTCATATTATCTCAGTAATTCATATTCTCTTATTTACTGAATTATTATGAATTACCCACATCCCAGAAACTCTTTGGACTTTTCTGACGTGTAGTTCTTGCAATACACTTGCATTAACATCAGTCCAGATACGCGTGTCTCGACCTGCTAACCACGTCGAGATCTCTCATCGTTCTCGGTGCCGACCGACCAAACACACCCATCTCCGTTTTGCTCGGGGCGTCCACTGCGACAAGTCCGTGACGCTGTCTTGCCAGATCCAGCGCGATAAATGCAGCGTCGGCGATGTCTGGCGACTGCCCCATACGCTGCTTGAGTTCGGCTTTGGTTTCGACTTTGACGCGCAGGTTACCGGATTTGACCATCTCGTATCGCCTGATGCACATCTCCTTTGCCAGTACGTCACTGATCCCCATTATCTGTTTAGTGCGTAGGAACTCTTTGCCCACAAACCACAGCTCTGACACACGGTTGGTGTAGAGTTCTTCTCCAGTTAGCTTGCTGTTCATACTAACCCGCCTGTCTGAAGCCTTTCCTCCGAACTGCACGCGCAGGAATTGGTCTGACCACTCACCTGCTAGAACGTCACAGAACGGCGAGCCCGCTCCAGTTGAGTCGATGGCAACGTTCTCTGGTTTGATCCCTAATCGTATACAGGTGTCTCGAATTTGGTGAACGATCTGATACGTCCTCGGCACTGCTTTGTTAGTCGCATCATCGTTTAGGCTTATGTATTCCTCGAACTGCATACCATATTGTCCGTCCGCGAACTGACCGACCTTAGCGGTGTACATGACCGTCCTGTCTCCGCCGTTGGTGAACGCTGGATCGACTCCTGCAATTAGCGTAGTAGGTCCGATAAACTCAGATCTCTTCATACCGTTCGCCTTGAGTATCTCGGACTCACCGTAGATACCTTCCGCCTCATCGCTATCAAAGAACACAGCACGAACCATTCGCATGTATGCACGGCTAGTCTCACCTAACAGCGCCTTATCTTCTGCGATCTTCTCGATGGTAGGCAAGAACGGGTATACCGTGTAGCCAGCCGCCACGTTGGGGCTGCGTTCACCGTCCAGTCGAATGTACTTGCCGCCCCACTTCGTAACCCATTCGTCGTCTACGTCTGGCGTAATGGACTCCCATCCTTCTTTTGGTGTAGACCAGATACCGAACGAATCGAAGCGACTTGCAGGGTTGGACAGACCTTTGAACTCGAAACGAGGGTTCTTACTTAAGTTGGCAAGTGCGGCTTGTTGGATAGCCTCACTGAGTTCTCCTAATTCGTCACCGATTAGGAGAACGTGTTTTTGTTTGAGACCAATGAATTTACCGATAGCCTCACGTGTGCGGCTTTTCTCCGCAGCGATAAGCGAAAGACCCGCTCTATCGAAGGTCTGTCCGTTCTCGTCGATGTAGTTAGCACTGCCAATCGAATCCCGAATGTTGATCGGGGCACCGTCAATGACAGACAGTAGAGAGATTACCGAACCCCAGATCCGCTTACGAGCCTCACGCAATGTGGTCGATGTCATTAGGACAAGGGTATCACGCGGTCTCGCCAGCCATGTGACAATACCGTAGCCAGCTAGGGTGTGGCTCTTACCACTCGATGCTGCACCGCCGACAGCAAGATACTTGTTATCTATACACTCACGGATAATCTGCTCCGCCCACGGATGCTTGAGGAACATGTGTTCAGGCAGATCGTCCCTGTTCCATAGCAAATCCGCTACGCGCCAGAAATAGAACTCCTTCGCCTTGTTGGACGGATGGTTAGCAAAACCCCACAACAGAGCGGTAAGGGTATTGGTTACAGGGATTAAGAAACCCCCAACATCCATTTTGTTTGTAGCGGGATCTATGCGCGGCTCCAGCACGGAGGTTGAGACCTTGTCGGGGTCGTATTTTCTTGGTCGGCCCATAAGTAAAGTGATAAGTAAAGTGAAGTGGAGGCTACGACATTAAAAAAGTTTGACAAGTAATAGTTTATACTCTTCTCTGACTTGCACATGCCCGTAAGAAAAAAAAAGTTAACGCCAACGGCAGAGCTACGCAAAGGACAAGCTGAACGTCGGCAAGCTAAAGCGGCGAGAACCCAACGCGCCATCGAGCTGTATCAGCAAGGCGTGATGAAGATTCGTATTGCCGAGCAACTTGGCGTCAGCACTGACACAGTTTGTCGGTGGCTTAAAAACGTAATCGTAGACAAACCAGACAGCGAAGCCGAACCATTCGCCAAAAACCTTGAAGACTCCACCACTGCCATAGTTGCCGACGCCAAACTGGCAGCGCGAGATACGGAACAGCAAGCCTTATTGGAAGTAGCCGAGAATCAATCCAGTCCGGCAGACAAGTATCAAGCCTACGTCGCAGCGAGTGCAATTAAAATGCTGCGCGACAATTTAATAAATGTACGCGGTCCGAGAACCGTCCGTGAGTTATCAGAGCTCGACCAGTTGATTCGCCGCAACCTCGGCCTCAACCCCAAAGGCGGAAGCGGTGGGTCAGGATCGCTCACCATCGACGTCTCAATACTCAATAACAGCAGGGCAACCAACGGAGGTAGTGCTTCCGTAGTTATAGACGCAGAAGAACCCGACGAGTCGGATGAATGATGACACTGTTATCGTAGGCATTGACAACGGGATCAGTGGTGGTCTCTGCGCTGTGGCGGCATTTGATGGCGCTGTGCTTGCATATAGAGCGATGCCAATTAAAAAGACTACAAAAACATCCGAAGTGGATATTCCTGCACTACTTGAATGGCTGGAACCTTATCGCAACAACATGATCGTTTGTGTTGAAGAACCACTCAAACACGCCAAATCTTCACAAGCGATGCGATCCATGAGTATTTCATTTGGTCTTATTCTAGGGGCGTGTGAGGCTAAACGATTTGAAGTAAGAAGGGTTCAGGTCAAGGAGTGGCAAGACGCGGTGCTCGGCAAGAGACTTGCGAAGGGGATGACCAAGGTCGCCGCCCTAGCTGCTGCCAACAAGTTGTGGCCTACAGAGCAGTGGCTGGCTACCAGCAGAAGCAAAACACCCCACGATGGAATTATTGACGCAGCCCTAATTGCTTACTACAATCGAGACCACCAACTACTATGAATCGAAGCTACATCATAAACGCTCTTGAGGCGATCGTTGAAGACACCACAGGCTCTGCGATAAAGCTCCCTTTTAGCAGTGAGCTTGAAGCGTTCTTTGAGCCTGAAGAGTTTGTCGCTTTTAGAGACATGGTAGCTGAAGAGTTTGACTTGCCAGACTACTCTATCATCGACACTGCCGAAACATTTCGAGAGCTGATCGTTCTTTTGGAAGACGAACTTTTCTAAAAAAATAATTGATATGTCGGTGTGTTTAAAGTAAATCAGGATGAACTTACTAAGTAACCGAAATAACTATGCGAAAAAAATACGAAATCATCAGATCAGAAGGATGCCTCTCCTTCGGCACAACCGCCAACGGGAAGGATCTTTACGGCGAATACAACCCGATGACTCCCATAGAGATCATGGAACTGGTTGACCACCTATGTGAACGGTTCAAGCACGAACTGAAGCGGAACAACGTCCGTGTCGATGACTTGATTGATTGCTTCGATTCGGATAATTACGAAACCGAAGACGGTTCGTGTGAGACCTGCGGTGACAGTGTAACTACAACCACGTGGAGACTGTGATCTGTCACAAGTTAGCCAGCTGATTTGTGACAAAAATATTTGACAACCGACTCGATAAGTCGTATGCACTCCAACGCACACCTGAAAAACTATGAGTAAACTAAAACCGAAGGTCGCGATCAAGATTCCGTTGGATCGAAACGGAAATTCACACTATCCGTGGTGGTATATTGATTGCAACTGGATGAGCTTTCAGAATTACTATAAAACCGTAGATGTGGATGTTGCCAAAGGTCGCAGTTACCCACACCTGAGAGGTGGTATCTTACCGAGTATTGACCGTCAATGTTACGGTGGATTGGCTATCAACTGGTTTGGATTCCGATTAAGGTTCGGAGTAACTAGGCGTGATAGGGGTTGGATACCTATGCCGACCTTCCTTCGACCGTGGTCACAGCATTACAAACACCGCAGTTAATATCTAGCACTATCCATAAAAATAAAAACAATAGTTATGAACACACCGAATGATCCAAAAGGAGCAATAGGCGCTACGAAGACACCACTAGCATTGATCCCACCGTTTGCTATGGAGCAGACCGCATGGGTTCACAAGTTAGGCTCAGCGAAATACGGTCCGTTCAACTGGCGCGATACTGGAGTCTGTGCGACTACATATGTAGCAGCCATCATGCGACACCTCAACGCGTGGCGTGACGGTGAAGATCTAGATCCTGAATCCGGTATCTCGCACATAGCTCATATAGCCTGTAGCTGCAACATTCTACTGGATGCCCAGCACTGCAACACGTTACAGGATGACCGATATAAGAAGCCTGAGAACCCGCATTGCGGATCGGAATTTATAGCCGAAGAATTTGGTGTGGAAACAGGTCGCCCACCAGAAGATAAGATGGAATGTTTGTGTGGTCGTAGGCTCATCTACACATGGAACATGGGCTGGGCTTGCGAAGACTGCCACCTCTAACAATATGAAAACACGCACACACTACCTAAACAAATGACACCAGAATTCAAACCATTCCCGAAGATGGCACGCCTCTCACGCGAGTGCCTCATCACAGAAAAAATTGATGGCACCAACGCAAGCGTTTACATCGAACCCAAGCCAGTTATCGGTAGCGACATTTCCAAAGTCACCGCCATCACTGCTGATTTCCTCATCTACGCTGGGTCGAGAACTCGCTGGATCACGCCTGATGACGACAACTTCGGATTCGCTGCATGGGTTAGAGCCAATTCCGATGAGCTTGTCAAATTAGGAGCGGGTCATCACTTTGGCGAGTGGTGGGGTTCTGGCATCCAACGAGGATACGGCTTTAAGAATGGTGAGCGTTTCTTCTCGCTCTTCAACGCTTTACGATGGGTGGAACACGATAAACCCACCTACGTCATTGAGAACCAAAACCCGAAAGCGGAACCCAAGTTCACCGAGAATGCCCCAGCTTGCTGCAAGGTGGTGCCAATCCTTGATCGGTGCCTCTTTGATGATACCTACGACG
>Ga0315906_10002737_pt1 | contig 24114 bp, 17 predicted proteins | sample LakEriMetagenome_4_FD_203526 | JGI IMG/M metagenome (GOLD analysis project Ga0315906, IMG submission 203526) | Freshwater fungal communities from buoy surface, Lake Erie, Ohio, United States - Buoy 2 MA122 | ecosystem: Environmental > Aquatic > Freshwater > Lake > Lake biofilm | place: USA...
AGAATCACTGTGCCGCCGCCGCTGGAGCCCTGGGCACCACGGCGGGTTCAGCGGGTTTCTACACCGGACGGGTTGCCCAGCTGAACGGCAAAACCTGGGGCGGCATCGTCAGTGGCAAGAACGCGTTGTTGCTGGAATGCGCAGCCGATGCGGGCACCCATGGCAACAATGCCTCGCCGACATCCACCCCTTGGTCTGCGAACGTCAAGGGCGGGTGGCAGAGCGGTCAGACAGGAAGCGTGGACTGGGGGGCAACCGGGGGCGCTTACACGCTCTATCGTGGCAACTACCTGAACTGGCGCAACAGCCAGCAGCAGGTCTACGTCTCCAGGATGGCTGCCGTGAAGGAGGTATTCGCCTCACTCACCCAAAGCCTCTCCAACGTAAATCTGGCCGTGATGCGCTACAGCGAGAACCCACTCAATTCATCGAACAACAGGGGTGGGTATTTCGTCATGCCAATGCAGCAGCTGCTGCCCGAGAACCGTGCCGACTATGTCGCCGCTGTCAACGCGTTCATTCCGCGCGGCAACACTCCGCTGACTGAAACCCTCTTCGAAGCTTATCGGTTTTTTCAGGGTGGGGCGGTGATGTTCGGCAATCGCTCGGTGCCGGGGACAAATGTGCCGGGCGTCTTGATTCTGGACAACTCACAGCGCTACAAGAGCCCCGTTGAATTTCCCTGCCAGAAGAATTTCGTGGTGTTCCTGACAGATGGAGAACCCACCAACGACTTTGATGCGGATTCCGCAATTCGCAGCCTGCCCAACTTCGCAGCGGCGACGGGCTCGGCTACCTGCACTGGCAACTGCATGGATGAGCTGTCCCGGTACATGCATACCCAGGACTGCAGCAGCACCCATGCAGACACCCAGAAAGTCGGGCTTTACACCATCGGCTTCACCACCGGGAACATCTCACTGCTCTCCCAGGCCGCCCAGAAAGGTGGTGGCCGCTTCTACACGGCGAACAGCGCGGCTGAACTCACGGACGTGTTCAACAGCATCATGGCGGATATTTTCGCGATCAACACCACGTTTGTGGCTCCAACCGTCGCGGTGAACGCGTTCAATCGCATGACCCATGCCGACAGTCTGTTCTTCGCCCTGTTCAAGCCGACCCAAACGCCGCGTTGGCCAGGGAATGTGAAGCACTTCAAGCTGCGTAATGGCCTCATCACCGATGCGTCAGGAAAGAACGCGATTGATCCGGTGACCGCGTTTTTTGCGCCGGATGCCCAGAGTTTCTGGACGGACGCCGCCAACGCACCCGACGGTGCCGATGTTCTGCGTGGCGGAGCCGCGAGCAAACTCGGTCTCACCCGCAGGCTCTACACGTTCACCGGGGAGTCTTCTCCAGTGAAGGCCTCGCTGAACGACGATGCCCATCGCCTGCATGAAACCAATGCCAGGGTCACCAAGGCCATGCTTGGTGATGCCAGCATGAGTGATGCCCGGCGCACCTCGGTGCTGCAATGGGCTCGCGGAGTGGACGTGCTGGATGAGAACGGTGATGCGGACATCACCGATCCACGCCGAATCATGGGTGCTCCCCTGCATACCCGACCGGCACTTATCACCTACGGATCGGTCAACGGTGTCGCAGACAACACGCTGTACATCGGAACGAATGGAGGTTTCCTGACGGCGCTCGACGCAACCACCGGCGAGGAGCAGTTTTCCTTCATGCCCCGTGAGCTGCTGCCCAGCTTGCAGCAACAGCATGACAACGCCGCCGGCCGCACCATCATCCATGGCATGGACGGGCCGCTCAGCGCCTGGGTGCAGGATCGGAACAACAATTTCAACTTGAATGAGGCCGGCGACTCGGTCCTCCTGTTCCAGGGCATGCGCAGGGGTGGGCGGAACTACTACGCGCTGGATGTCTCGCGCCGCAATGCGCCTTTGCTGCAATGGGTGATCAAGGGCGGGGAAGCGGGTCCCTTCGCCGAACTGGGGCAGACCTGGTCATCGCCCGTGCGTACCCGTATCAAGCTGAATGGCGCCCAGAAGGATGTGCTCGTTTTCGGCGGAGGCTATGACCCCCAGCAGGACGAGAGGGCCCAGCGTGTGCCCGATGCCATGGGACGTTCACTGTTCATCGTGGACGCCTACACGGGCGCGCTGCTGTGGCAGGCTGGCCCGGCTGGTGCCGCCAATGGGGACAACCCGCCACTGCTGCTGCCCGCCATGCAGTACAGCCTGCCGTCGGACCCGGCGATTCTCGATCTCGACGGCGACGGCTTCATGGATCGTCTCTACATCGGGGATACCGGGGGGCAGGTCTGGCGGGTGGATTTCGCGTCCACCAATACCGGCGCGGCCACACTTGCCACCGGCGGGGTGTTTGCCTCACTGGGAGGAGCCACAACAGACTCCTATCGACGTTTCTTCTATCCCCCGGACATCTCGCTAGGTCCCCGCAAGCGCTACCTGAACATTGCGCTCGGGTCCGGGCACCGTGAGAAACCCCTCGGAACCACCGTACATGACGGCTTTTTCGTGCTGAGGGACAGCGCGGTCTATGGACCGGCCCGGGATGCAGACGGCAAGGCCTTCTACCCGGCCATGACGCTTGCTGATCTCCACGATGCGACATCGAATCTGGTTGCCGAGGGTTCAGAAGAACAGATGGCCAGCGCGCTGTCGGAACTCACTGCCCGCAGCGGCTGGTATCTGTGGTTGAACGACGTGACGAGCGGCGCGTTTGTCGGCGAGAAGGTGCTGGAACGCCCCCTCACCTTCGCCGGGCAGATCCTTTTCACCACCTATACGCCGAGTTCGAACCAGTCGGCCAGTTGTGCACCCGAGCAGGGGGTTGGGCGGGCCTATGTGCTGAATGCTTCTGACGGTACGCCTGTGATTGATCGAAATCCGGATCATGACGGCACCGATCTCTCCCGCATCGATCGCTCACAGATGTTGCGCAAGGGGGGCTTGCCACCCGGAGTGACGATTTTCTTCCCCGATACGGGGTCTGGCGATCCCTCGGCTTCCCGTCCGGGCGACCCCCTGGTCTTCGTGGGCACCGAGCGGATTGACACCCGGATTGCGAGCCGCTCGCCGGTACGCACTTACTGGCGGACGGAGTGAACGTTCGCAGACCCCGTTCTGCGCGTGGCGTGACCCTCATCGAACTGATGGTGGTCGTCGCCGCGGTTGCCATCCTCGCCACCCTCGCCTATCCCGCCTACGAAGAGCAGATGCGCAAGTCCCGGCGCACCGATGCGGCGGGAGCGCTCACCAGCCTTGCCAACGCCATGGAGCGCTTTCAAATAGCCAACGGCACTTACGTGGGCGCCGGCACCAGCGGCGGCGACCGCTCGACCGGCGCGCCCAGCATCTTCCCCACACAAGCCCCGCTGGATGGCGAGCGCAAATACTATGATCTGCGCATCCTGAGTGCGTCCCGGACCGAGTATGTACTGGCCGCGATTCCGCTCTCTGGTGGCCCTCAGGCCACCGACGGCGAGCTTCGCCTCGACAGCACGGGGCAGCGTACCCGCGGCGGGCAAGCCGGTTGGTAGCTGGCTGTCGCCCCATGGGGTGACAGCGTGCCGCAGGGCTCGGGATAATGCCCCCATGGATCCCGTCACTTCGATTGAAATCATCCGCACGGCGGACAAGGCCTATCGCTGCGACTGGTCGGAGGCCTTTGGCGATCAGACGGTTCAGGTGTTTGCCGGCGGCACGCCCGGGAGCATGGACTTTGAGCACCCCTTGGCAACCACGCGAAACCGCTGTGTCCTGCACGACCTGCCGCTGCCCACCTGCTTTGCCCTCGTACCCGAGGACGGCCGCGCGGTGATTGCGGGGGCACGTCACCTTGCCCTCGAGGGTGCGACCAATCTGCGCGACATTGGCGGCTATGCAACCCGGGATGGACGCCGCGTGAAATGGGGTCTCCTGTTCCGCTCCGGTCACCTGTCCGGCCTGAGCGCCACAGCCCGCGAGGAATTCGCCAGCCTTGATATCCGCACGGTGTGCGATTTCCGCCTGGAAGCCGAGCGCGTGCACGAGAACGCCAGCCTGCCCAACGCCCCGAAGCTCTCGACGATCGGGGTACCGCCAGGCAAAGCGGATCAGCATTTCTTCCACCGCCTGTTCGAGGAGACAAGCGATCCCGAACGGGTGGCCGACGAGATCGCCGCACTGCTGGAGATCTACGTGCTCGATTTCGCCGAACACTTCCGCCGGATGTTCGATACCTTGCTCAATCATCGGGAGGGCGGCATCCTGCTCAACTGTTCGGCGGGCAAGGAGCGCACCGGTGTGGGCGTGGTGCTGCTCTTGATGGCGCTCGGCGTGCCGCGCAACACCCTCAGGCATGAGTTTCTGCTCTCGCAGCGTTACTTTCCCGTCGCGGCGGAGCTCGGCCGGGTGTTGCGGAAATATGCCGTTCCAACGCGGGACGATGCCGGTCTGACGCCCTTGATCATGCCCTTGCTGGAAACACGCGAAAGCTATGCCGATGCGCTGTTTGAGGCATTGGACTCGGCGATCACGAGCTGCAGGGGGGAAGACGACATGCTCAGCCAGCGCTATGGCCTGGGTCCGGAGGAACGCAGGCAACTGCGCGAGAAATTCACACTAGAAGAATGAACAGAGGCCGTTCGATGCCGAAACTTTATGTCGACAGTGACAAATACGCCCGGGAAGCCACCTTTCCACTGGTGGAGGCTTACAACAGCGCGATGAAGGATCTGGTTCGCCGGCGCTTCGCCGAAGCCGGTGGTGACTGGAAGGATTTTGTAGCGGGCTCGGCTTACGATCTCATCACGCGCGAGGATATTGTCGCCATCGAGCAGCACCTGCTCGCCAATGGTTACCGCTTCGAGCCCTCGGCCATTTCCTCCGCCCGGGAGCGCCCCGATGCCTACAAGGATTCCGGGCTCTACCAGACCGATTTCAGCTTTGAACACCCGGAAGCTCCAGTTTCGCCGGCCGATGCCGCCGGCCGCGAACTGAGGGGTGCGGGAGACAATGTCGTTACCCGCGACAACAATCTCGTGGGCATTGCCCGCTATGTACGCACCAGCGAGAAGGTCATGGAGTACCTCACTCAGGGCGTGCCCGAGGACACCATCGCCATCGTCGACGATTCGGGCGGCACCCTGACCGCACCGGTACTGGAGAAATTCAAAGGCGTGCTCTGTGCGGGGGGCACCACGCGATCCCATCTGGCCATCCTCACACGCGAGTACGGCATTCCCTGCCTCATGAACGTGCGACTCTCGGGCATCAAGGATGGCGACCGCCTTGAAGTGGAGAGCTCGGCGCGCGCCAAAACGGGCGAAGACTATGCACAAGGTATCGATGCCCCCGCGCTGGTCTGGCGCCTGACCCGTTGAGGAAACCCTGATGTCCGATTTCAAGCTCACTTATGCCCAGCTGCTGGAGACCAACAATCTGCTCCAGCAGAACGCGGATGAGATCTACTGGCTGTGCGCCACCCGTACCGTACAGGAGTCGAAGATCTTCCCCGTATCGGCCTACATCCTTTTCTCCTACCTCAATGCCTTCTACCGCTACCCGGTGCTGTTGCGCAAAATCGAGGAACGCATGTCGGCCGAGGAAATCGGCGATCGCGCGCGCAACCAGGGTATCAAGATCGTGGCGTGGTGCTTCCCCTGCTTCTATCTGCTCGGCCGCGAGATGCTGATCAACTGGGGAGTGATCAAGCCCACCGATGCGGTGGAGGATGTTGCCTATGTCATGGACTTCTGGAAACGCTTCCAGCTCTCCTGGCATCGCAACAATGGCAACCTCACCAATCGCCAGGCCGGCCACCGCGCCCAGATCATGCCGGAGCAGCGGCTGCAGGTCTTTCACGCGGATGCCTACGAATGCCGCGATGGGGATTCCCTGCACAAGGCTGCGCAGTCATTCCTCGCGGCCGTGGCGCAGTACGGCTTCCTCGTCTCCTGCGAGAGCCGGCTGACCCTGCACAACTACGGCCCTTACAAGCTCACGGACAAGCGCGAGATGCTGGTGCGGGACTTCAATGAGCTGTCGGAGGCCACGGTGCCATGGCTGGATGGCATAGGCAGTGAAATCCCCTACAACAATCTCACCGTCACCATGGTGGTGGAGGGCGTGCACATCAATCTCCTCGATGATTGGGGATCTTTCGAATCGGTACCGGAACTCAAGAGCGAGAACATGGTGGCGGTAGGGCTGTATACAGCGGACACCTTGTCCAATGGCCACCAGCCGGTCGGTATGGGCAGCCGGGAAGAGCTGGTTGCAACCTTCGAAGATCTCACCCAGCGGATCAAGAACGCCACCACACGCCTGTGGCACGTGATGGCGAACTGGACACGGGACCAGCAAATGGACGCCGGCGCGCTGACCTATTCCGGTGTGATCCGGGAGTTCGCGTTGATTGCGGGTGTGTACGACCCGGCTGACTGGATGCTGATCGATGAGCGCGCGGAGCGCTTTCGGCCGCTGCTGAACGACGAGTATGGCAATCTGTTCCTGGGCGAGCTGGTGGGCTACATCAGTACGCCCACGCAAATCATGCACGGCTACACCATGATGCAGCACACGGACCAGCCGGCTAAATCGCTAAGCTATTTTCCGTACTCCATGCTGGCCGATGATGACTGGACCCGCTCGGTGGGTCCCCTGCGTCCGGGCGCGAGCAACCTGCCCGCAAAAAACGACCGCTACCAGACCTCGCGCGGCGTGCTGTCGCTGGCCGAGTACATGGCAGCGTCACGGGATTTCGTGCCCGACGTCTGCCAGCCCCGTTTCCGGCATCTGTGTGGTGACTGGGTGAAGTATCACTACGACACCCCACTCGCGGATGAGCTTTTCAAGCTGGAGCAGCGCAATTCACGCCTCTTGAAGGATAGGGGCGCCGGGCTCACGCGGGAGGATATCGAGGCTCTGCGTCACGCCGATGAGGCAACGAGTCTGTCGCCACGCGTCCCTCATCTGGTGATGCATGCCACCGCCATTCGCAAGCATGGCGAGCTGCCGGCCATTGCCGCCATTGCCGGGCTGCCGATCGCTGTCGTGGAGCCGGTGCTGAAATCCCTCGTGGCCGCGGGGCGCATCAATGAGGCCCAAGGGCGTTACCTCCTCTCACCGGCCGGGCAGCTCATTCTGGCGGGCAACTATTCGCGCTTTGAAAGCGACCTGCGCGCCAATGCGGCTTTCATGGGGGCGTACGAACGGTTCGAGATCATCAATCGTGATCTCAAGCAGGTGATTACCGACTGGCAGACGGTGGATCTGGGTGGCCAGCGGGTCGCCAACGACCATGGCAACAAGGATTACGATGCCGAGGTGATCGATCGCCTGGGTGATTTGCATGAACGGTTCGAGCCGATCCTGCGGGGCCTGATCGGCGGCGCGCCCCGACTGCGTTATTACGAGGGCGCGCTCGGAACGGCACTCGACAAGGCGGAGGATGGCGCCATCGAATGGGTCAGTGATGCCCGTATCGACAGCTACCATACGGTCTGGTTTGAACTGCACGAAGATCTGCTGCGGCTGGTGGGCCGTCAGCGCGAGGAGTAAGTCTCATGGCCCACATCGAATTCCTGGATGAAACCATGCGTGACGGGCAGCAGAGCCTGTGGGGCATGCGTATGCAGGCCGGCATGGCCTTGCCCGTCGCACCCCTCATCGATCAGACCGGTTACCGGGTGGTTGATCTCACCGGCTCTTCGCAGTTCGAGGTTCTGGTGCGCGAGTGCCGCGAGAACCCTTGGGACGGACTCGACCTGCTGGTGGCCGCCATGCCGCGCAGCAAGCTCCGCGCCGGCATGCGCGCCAATGCGGCGGTAACCTTCAGTGTCACCCCGGACGCCCTGATGGACGCCTGGATGCGGCAGCTCAATGTGCACGGCTGCCGCAGCTTCTGGATCTATGACGTGCTGTTCAACATCGACAAGATGCACAGACTGGCGCGGATCGCAAAGCAGTTCGGTTCGGAAGTGGCCGGGACCATCATGTACACCCTGAGTCCTGTTCATACCGATGCCTATTACGCCGAGAAGGCTGCCGAGATCGCGGCCTCGGACGACATAGACACCCTGCTCCTGTACGACACGGCCGGAGTGCTCGATGCTGCTCGCATCCAGTCGCTCGTACCTGCAATTCTCGCCCGCGCGCGCGGCAAGCCGCTGGAACTGCATTCCAACAACCGTCTGGGGCAATCGGTCCAGGCCTATCTCGCGGCCATCGAGCTCGGCGTGACCATCCTGCACACGAGCTCGCGCCCACTGGCCAATGGACCTGCCGTGCCCTCGATTGAAGTGATGACGGGCAATGTCGAGCGCCGTGGCCACACGCATGGGATCGACACCCGCAAGCTGAAGCCCGTGGCGGATCACTTCGAACGCGTGGGCAAGGCGGCCGGCTTCCTGGTCAACCAGTTTGCCGAGTACGACGTGCTGTCGGTCGACCACCAGATCCCCGGCGGCATGGTGGGGACCCTGCGAGCGCAGCTCGCGAAGCATGGAATGTCCGAGCGCCTGAACGAGGTCTTCGAGGAGACGGCCGTGGTGCGCCGAGAGCTCGGCTATCCGGGCATGGCCACGCCCTTCAGCCAGCTGGTCGGCATCCAGGCCGTGCTCAATATCGTCACGGGCAAACGCTATTCCGTGATTCCGGATGAAGTCATCCAGTATGCCTGCGGGCATTACGGGCAGACCGTTGCGCCGATAGAGGCCGACGTGCTCGATCGCATCCTGTCGGCGCCGCGCGCCAGGGAGATCAGCGCCAATCCGCCGGCGCAACCCTCGATTGAGGAACTGCGCCGCCAGTACGGCACGGATGATGACGATGAACTGATCCTGCGGGCACTGGTGCCGGCAACGGATCTCGAACGCATGCGGGCCGCCGGGCCCGTCAAGACTACTTTCCCGCTGCTGTCCAGTCCTGAGCTCGATCAGGTACAGAGGCTCATGAAACAGGCGCAGGCGGCGGTGGTGCAGATCAATACCCCTGAGTTCAAACTCCAGATGCGTCGCTTCGGCGCCGCCTGACAACACGAGGATTTTCTGATGGGTCGTCTGGACAACAAGGTCGCTCTGATCACGGGCGCAGGCACGGGCATCGGTCGCGGCTGCATGGTGCTGTTCGCCAGGGAAGGGGCCACCGTATGCGGTGTCTCGCGCACTCAGGCCAATCTGGAGGAAACCCTGCAACTCGTGCAGTCCGCCGGTGGCCAGGGCAGTGTGATCTCGGCGGATCTCGCCACCCCGGAAGGTGCCGAGAAGGCCGTGAACGAATGCCTCGCGAGGTATGGACGCATCGACATCCTCATCAACGCCGCAGGCGTGGGCTACAACTGGCGCCACGTCAGCGCCGGTTCGATGGACCCGGTGCATTCCACCCCCATCGACAAATGGCGGGAAGTCATGGCCATCAATCTGGACAGCGTGTTCTACATGTGCCGACTCGTGATCCAGCAGATGAAGAAGCAGCAACAGGGCTCCATCGTCAACGTGGCCAGCATCTTCGGCCTGGGGGGAGCGCCAGACGCCCACACCTACACCGCGACCAAGGGCGCCATCATCAATCTCTCGCGCTCCATGGCCGTGGCCTACGTCGATGATCACATCCGTTGCAATGTCGTCGCCCCCGGATTCGTGCAGACCCAGATGGTGGAGGATGTGCTGCCCATGCTGTTTTCTGCCGAAAATCCCAAACTGATCTCGCCCATGGCCCGCCCTGCCACCGTGGAAGAAGTGGCCTATGCCACGCTCTTCCTCGCCTCCGATGAGGCGTCCTACTGCACCGGCACCGTGCTCGCCGTGGACGGTGGGGAGACGGCGCGCGCGTGAACCAACGGGCGAGAGGCTGAAAGACGATGCGCCTAAGCTCGCCGCCTTCCGGGCGGAACTGGAAGCGCTGATCGCGCCCCATCTGAAGAACAACGTGTTGCGGCAGGACTTCTTGGTGAGCCGGGCCATCAAGTGCTGAGGCCCTGAAGGGCGGGCAGCGCACCGGCAGTGCCTGCCCGCTGCGACAATTTGTCGCATTGAGTTCCGCGTGCCGGCTGCTAACTTGTCGCGCGCACCCCCGCCGGTGCTTCAGCGACAAGAAAGGTGATGACTTCCATGTTCGTGCCCGCCGCACGGGCCGCAGCCCTGTGCCGACTCTCCCTGTTCCCCCTGATTCTGGCCAGCACAACCGCCCATGCCATCCATGCCCACGAGACGATGGTCGTCCAGGGCGAGCGCGTAGGGGGTAGCCTCACCCTGCCCTCGCTGGAGGAAGCCCGGGTCAATATCGGACGCATCGCCGGCGGGGCATCGGTCATAGACTCGGAGAGCTATCGCACCGGACGCGTCAGCACCCTGCAGGATTCGCTGGGCATGACGGCCGGAGTCTTCGTGCAACCGCGTTTTGGCTCCGAGGAGTCCCGGCTCTCGATTCGCGGCTCGGGGTTGCAGCGGACCTTCCATCTGCGCGGAATCCAGCTCCTGCAGGACGGTGTGCCCCTGTCGCTTGCCGACGGCGGCGGGGACTTCCAGGCCATCGATGCCCTGTCCTCCGAGTACATCGAAGTGTATCGGGGGGCCAATGCCTTGCAGTACGGTGCGACTACCTTGGGTGGGGCCATCAATTTCGTGTCGCCGACCGGGTATTCCGCACCCAGGGCGGATGCCCGCCTCGAGTACGGCAGCTTTGATTACAAGCGCATGCAGGCGTCCTCCGGTGGCAGCCATGGCAAGCTCGATTACTACGCAAGTCTCGGTTACGGCGCCCAGGACGGCTATCGCACCCACTCCGCCCAGGAAAACATCCGTCTCTCGGCCAATACCGGCTTGAGCCTGAGTCCGGCGCTGGAAACGCGCTTTTTCGTCTTCATCACGGATTCGGAGTCCGAGCTACCCGGCAACCTCACCAAGGCCCAACTGCGCGCGGATCCGACTCAGGCCAATTTTCTCAATACGAGGGATGACCAGAAGCGTGATTTCTTCCTGTGGCGCCTCGCCAATCGCACGGTCTACGACATGGGTAACTCACGCTTCGAGTTTTCCGCCTTCTATTCCTACAAGGATCTCTTCCATCCTCTGGCTTCGTTCATCGGTGTAATCGACCAGGTCACCCATGACTACGGCGTGAGCTTCCGCTGGGTCAACAATGCGGATGTCTTCGGGAGACAAAACATCTTCACGGTGGGTTTCATCCCCCAGTGGGGTGATACCGACGATGACCGCTCCGCAAATGTGCTCGGGGTCCGGGGCGTGCGCACCAACCAGCTGGATCTTCGTGCGGCCAATTACGCCCTCTTTGCGGAGAACCAGCATTATGTGCTGCCGCGGTTGGCACTGGTCACGGGGCTGCAGCTCACCCGTAGCGAGCGTCGCCTGGAAGATCTGTTCCTTGCCGATGGCGATGCCGGATTCGATGCGGAGTACGAGGCGGTGAGCCCCAAGCTCGGTCTGAGGTACGAGCTCGACGAGGTGAGCCAGCTCTACGGCAACATCAGCCGCAGCTTCGAACCCCCGAGCTTTGGTGAGTTGTCCGGCGCGCGGCTCATCAATGTGGTGGCGGATCAATCAGGCACGACCTTCGAGGTGGGCTCGCGCGGCAAGCACGCGCTGCTCGGGTCTCAGTGGGACCTCAGTTACTACCGGGCCTGGATAGACGACGAATTCCTGAGCCTGAATGATGCCAACGGTGTGCCGCTCGGCACCGTGAGCGCCGATCACACCATCCATCAGGGACTGGAACTCGCACTGGAGAACACCTTGTGGGAGCGGATAGTGATACGCCAGACCTATCTGTGGAATGACTTCCGCTTTTCCGATGACAGGGTCTACGGCGATAACCGGCTGGCAGGCATACCCGAGCATTTCTATCGGGCGGAATTCCTGTACCACTGGCCGCAAGGGTATTACGCCGGCCCGATGGTCGAGTGGGTGCCGGTAAAAGCTCCCGTGGACCATGCCAACACGCTGTTCGCCGATGGCTATGCCACCGTGGGCTTGCGCGCCGGCTATCGCAAGGCGCGCGGCTTCAGCTGGTTTGCGGATCTGCGCAACCTCGGGGATGCCGAATATGCTGCGTCCACGGGAGTGATGGCCGATGCCCGCGGAACCGATCAGGCGCAGTTCCTGCCGGGTGATGGCATTGCCGCCTATGGCGGCATCGAATACCGGTTCTGATCACCATGACATTGATGCAGTGGCACAGGCGCGTTGGCATCCTCGCCTGTGGCGCACTCCTTCTGTGGAGCTTGAGTGGGGCAATGCACCCACTGATGTCACGCTACCAGCCGCAACCCGCCGTGCGCACCGCGCCCCCGGTCGCGCCGCTGGCACCTGATGCCCCTGCGCTGAAGGAAATTCTCGCCCGTGAGGGCCTGCAAGTCCTCACCGAGGTGCGGCTCGTACAACTGCCTTACGGCCCGGCGTGGCGGGTTGAGACCGAAGAGCAGAAGGTCGCCCCGCGTTACTTTCTTGCTGCCAACGGCCAGGAAGTGCCAGATGGCGAACGTCGGCATGCCGAATTCCTCGCCCGCCACTTTCTGGGCGACGGGCAAAGCGCCATCGCCACCATCGAGCACATCGAGCATTTCGGCGGGGACTACCCCTATGTAAACCGGCTACTGCCAGTGCATCGGGTTGAATTCGCGCGCGAGGACGGCATGCAAGTCTACGTTGACACCCGTCACGCGCTGCTGGCGACACTCGTGGATGCGCGCAAGGCGCGCATGAACTGGCTCTTCGTGACCTTTCACAACTGGCGCTTCGCCGAGGTGGACGACGAGGCCCGCTCAACCGTGGCAGCGCTGTTCCTGATCACCGTGCTCGCCACGCCCCTGCTGGGATATCGACTATATCGCCGCCGGCGTGGCTTGGCCTTGAAGGGCGCGCGCGCCTGGCACCAGCGCCTGGGCCTCGTGGTATCCGTGGTCGTGCTGTTCTCAGGCGCCAGCGGACTGTGGCACCTCATGAAGGGAGTGCAAGACCGTGCGAGTGCGCCCGAGGGCCCCCGCCGCGCCGCACAGACGCTTTCGGCAGACACTCTGGAAACTCGCGCCCTCACGGCAGATAGGCCGGTCCAGTCGCTGGTGTTGCTTGGTCACGAGGGACGTTCCTGGGCTCGTGTAACCACGATTGCGCCGGAGACGGATCCCGCTGCCCACAGTCATCAGGGCGGCAACCGCGGAGCCGAGGGACATGGCAGCCATGGCGGAGGCAGGAGCGATGCCCCCGCGTTCGAGGTGCGCTACCTGCCGCTGGACAGTGAGGATCCCGTCGCGCTGGATGAGGAGCGCCATGCGTTTGCCCTGGCCGGGCAGTTGAGTGAGCACGGGACACCGGAAGCCACGGCCACGCCAATCTCGATGTTCGGTGGCGAGTATGGATTCATCAACAAATTCCTGCCGGTGATGCGTTTCCAGGCGGCCGACACCCGGCTGTATGTGCATACGGAAACCCGGACCTTGGCCGCGGCAGTGAGTCCAGCAGACTATGCCGAAGGCTGGTCGTTCGCGCAGTTTCACAAGTGGCAGGCACTGGAACCGCTGCTCGGCCGCTGGCCGCGGGACCTGTTGCAGATCACCTTTGCGCTCGCCATTGCGCTCGTCTCCCTGCTCGGGCTTGTGCTCTTCGCGCGGCGCGCGCCAGCTCAATCCCGGAAGAATTGATTGGGCGGGCGCGGCAGGCCAAGGTGGCCGCGCAGGGTTGTGCTTTCATAAGCCTTGCGAAAAATACCCCGGCGCTGCAGCTCCGGGACGACCTTATCGACAAAGTCATCGAGCCCCCCGGGCAACCAGGGAAACATGACATTGAAGCCATCGCAGGCGTCACCCTCCAGCCAGCGCTGCATCTCGTCTGCCACCATGGCCGGGGTGCCCACAATTTCGAAGATCCCGTAGCTGCCGCCAATCCACTGGGCCAGTTCCCGCACGCTCAGATTTTCCTCCCGAGCCCGGTGCAGGATCTTCTCGCGCTGGCTCTTGCTGTCATTCGTCTCCGGGATGTCTGGCAGCGGACCATCGAGATCACAGGTGCTGACATCATGCCCCAGTAGCACCGACAGCGAGGAGATTCCGCTATCCGGATGCACCAGACTGTCCAGCAGACTCTTGCGCTGTCGGGCTTCGCCAGGGGTATCAGCCACCACCACGAAAGCGCCCGGCATCACTTTCAGATGTGCGGGATCTCTCCCAAGGGCCGGCATGCGGGATTTCACATCACGATAAAAAGCCTGCCCCTGCTCGAAGCTGCTGGCAGCGGAGAAAATCATCTCGGCAGTTTCGGCGGCAAGGGCACGGCCATCCTCGGACGATCCCGCCTGCACGATGACAGGCCAGCCCTGGATAGGGCGCGCCACGTTGAGCGGGCCACGCACGCGGAAGAACTCGCCTTGATGATCCAGCACATGCAGGCCTTCGGGCTTGAAGAACACACCGGCCTCGACGTCCCGGACGAAAGCATCGTCCGCCCAGCTGTCCCACAGCCCGGTCACCACCCGATGAAACTCACGGGCACGGCGGTAACGTTCAGCATGGTCCAGATGCTCCTCGCGGCCGAAGTTCAGGGCCTCGTGAGGATTGGCCGAGGTGACGACATTCCAGCCCGCACGGCCTCCGCTCAAATGATCCAGCGACGCGAATTTGCGCGCGATGTGGTAGGGGTCGTTGTAGCTGGTGGAGGCAGTGGCGATGAGGCCGATATGCTTGGTAATCGCCGCCAGCGCAGGCAGCAGGGTCAAGGGGTCGAACGAGGTCACCGTGGCGCTGCGCATGAGGGCGGCCATCGGCATGTTGAGCACGGCCAGATGATCGGCCATGAAGATCGCATCGAAGCACCCTCGCTCCAGGGTCCGGGCAAAGCGCTTGTGGTGGGCGAAGCTGAAATTGGCGTCCGCCGCCCCGCCGGGATAACGCCAGGCGGCGGTATGGATGCTGGCAGGGCGCATGAAGGCACCCAGCTTCAACTGACGAGAGGGCATCAGGAACTCCGTCTCTTTGGCGGTCCCGTATACTGCCACAGCCCTGTCCCCTTCAAACCGGAGTCTCCCGATGTCACAGCCTGAACTCGCCGATGCGCTTGAGCGTACAGCTTCCGTGTTCCGTGCCGACGCGCACAAGGCCCGTGTGACCTTGCGCTCGGACTCGACCCTGCAAGCCGGCTTTCATTCACAGGCTCGATTGCGCAGTCATCAAATCGACATCGACGAACCGAAGGGCATAGGCGGGACGGATCTCGGTGCCTCTCCGGTGGAGCTGGTGCTGGCTGCCCTCGGCAGCTGCCAGGAAATCACTTATCGGGCGTTTGCCACGGCGCTGGGTATTCCGCTCGATGGTGTGGCAGTCAGCGTGGAAGGGGATATCGACTTTCGGGGTTTCTTCGCCATCGATGAGACGGTGCGACCCGGCTTCAGCGCCCTGCGGGTGACGGTCAACCTGACGACATCCGCGAGCCAGGCACAGGTGGATACACTGGTCGCAGCAGTCAATCGCCACTGTCCGGTACTGGACATGTTGAGCACCCCGGTGCCCAGCCACTTCGAGACGCGCGTGCAGGCTCCCTGAGCACCGGGCGCGGACCGGCTTCGGTGCTGACTCAACTCAGATAGCCGCGCTCAGCTGGCGCAACTCCCGGTTGAGGATGGCATCGTTCTCGCTGTAATCCACTGGACAATCAATGAGGTGGACGCCGGGCGTTTCCAGGCACTGCTTGAGCAGCGGACCAAGCTCCGCTGCACTGCCCACGCGGTGCCCCTGCGCGCCATAGCTCTGCGCGTAGGTGGTGAAATCCGGATTGCCATAGGTAAGCCCGAAATCCTTCAGTCCCATGTTGGCCTGCTTCCAGCGAATCATGCCGTAGGCGTCGTCGCGCATGATGAGCACCGTCAGATTGAGTCCGAGGCGCACCGCCGTCTCCATTTCCTGGCTGTTCATCATGAAGCCGCCGTCACCGCACACCGCCAGCACCTTGCGCTCAGGATAAACCAGCCGCGCGGCCATGGCCGAAGGCATGCCCGCCCCCATGGTGGCCAGCGCATTGTCCAGCAGCACGGAGTTGGGCGTATGGGCCTTGTAGTTGCGCGCGAACCAGAGCTTGTAGATGCCGTTGTCGAGGGCAACGATACCGTCGGACGGCATGGCCTTGCGCACCTCGGCGACCAGTCGCTGCGGATAGACCGGGAAACGATCGTCATGCTCGCTTGCCGCGATGTGTTGCTCGGCGGCGGCCCGCATCGCGAGCATGCGGGCGTGGTCCCAGTGGCGTTGAGGCTTGATTCCCCGCGTGAGACGCATCAAGGCGTTGGCGATGTCGCCGACGACTTCAATCTGCGGAAAATAGACCGGGTCGACTTCCGCCGAGCGGAAGTTCACATGAATGACTTCAGATCCTCCGTGCTGCATGAAGAACGGAGGTTTTTCGATCACGTCGTGGCCGACGTTCACAATCACGTCGGCCGCCTCGATGGCCCGATGCACGAAGTCTCCCGATGACAGCGCGGCATTGCCAATGAACAGCGGATGACGTTCATCTACCACGCCCTTGCCGAGCTGGGTGGTGACGAAGGGGATGCGCGTACGCTCGATGAAATCGAGGAGGTTGCGCGAAGTTATCTTGCGATTGGCGCCCGCCCCGATGATGAGGATTGGGCTGCGCGCCGACTCGAGGCGCGCGATAGCCGTGAGGATCGATTTTTCCTCGGGCGTCGGTCGGCGGACATGGCTGCGTGGGATGGGAATCTGAGTCGACTCCTCCTCGGCGATATCCTCCGGGAATTCCAGATGCACGGCGCCCGGCTTCTCCTCTTCGGCCAGACGGAACGCTTCACGCACTCGTGAGGGGATATTGTCAGCCGAAGCAATCTGGTGTGTGTATTTGGTGATGGGCCGCATCATGTCGACCACATCGATGATCTGGAAGCGACCCTGCTTGGACGATTTGATGGGCTTCTGCCCGGTGATCATCATCATCGGCATGCCGCCCAGCTGGGCATAGGCCGCCGCCGTCACGAAATTGGTGGCCCCTGGCCCCAGGGTGGACAGGCAGACACCAGTCTTGCCGGTCAGGCGGCCGTAGGTCGCTGCCATGAAACCTGCAGCCTGCTCATGCCGGGTCAGGATGAGCCGGATCTCGTCTGAATTGGCGATGGCCTCGAGGAAAGCCAGGTTCTCCTCGCCGGGAATCCCGAAGATGTACTCAACGCCCTCGTTTTCGAGGGCCTTCACGAAAAGGTCGGATGCGTTCATGCGCGGGGCCGGATTGGACGGATGGCCGAATTATGCCGGATTCCGAACCAAAATCTGTGCAGTGCAGCGCATGGGTTCCCACCCCGAAGGGGAACGGCGTGCACGCATGGGTGCCACGCCGTCCTCTCCCTGCCTCAGGCGTAATGGGGCGGGCGTCTAGCGGCCCAGGGCTGGGCTTGCTCGAGCTGCCCGGCAAGGCTGTAGAGGGTTTCCTCGTCACCGTTGCGGCCCACGAACTGCATCGCGAGCGGCAGCCCGCTCTTCGCCTGCCAGAGCGGCAACATCACCGCTGGCTGACCAGTGGTGTTGAAGGTTGCAGTAAACGAGGAATAGTCCTGGATGATCTGCTGCCACCACTCGCGCATGCCCACACCCTTGGCGTTCTGATCGAGTTCGCCCAGCTTCGCGACATCGCGGCCAAGACCGGGTGTGAGCAGCACGTCATAGTCACGCATCACTGCCCCAACGGCACGACACACTGCGTTCTGCCAGGCCATGGCCTGTTCCATCTCGATACCGGTCACGGTTTTCGCATACTTGTAGACCTCAAGCGTCACCGCCTCCACTGTCTTCGGACCGATCTTGCGGCCGGTCATCTGGGCGAAGACTTCCATGAAGTACCCAAGCGTCGTGGCCCAGATACGCATGCTGGATTCATTGAACATCTCGGCGTCGTACTGGATGCGCACCGGCTCGCAGACGTGGCCGAGACCTTCCAACAGCTTCACCGTGTCGACCAGCCGATCTTTCTGTTCCTTGGCGGTGACCCGACCGCCGGGCAGCCTGTCCACAACCCCGACACGGAGCTTGCCGGGATCACGCATTGCCGCTGCAAGGAAGCCGCGTTTCGGGGGCTCAGCCACATAGAAATAGCCATCGTCAGGCCCGGCCAGTGCATCGAGCAGCGCCGCAGAGTCACGCACGCTGCGGGTCTCCGCAAACTCGATGGCAAGTCCCCACAGGAAAATGCCGGCATCGGGCCCCGTGGGCGTACGCCCGCGCGTTGGCTTCATGCCGACGAGGCCATTCACGGCCCCGGGAATGCGGATCGATCCACCCCCATCATTGGCATGCGCAATTGGCACCATGCCGGAGGCCACTGCAGCGCCGGCCCCGCCGGAAGAACCACCAGCCGAGTAACCGAGATTCCAGGGATTGCGGGTCGAACCGTAGACCAATGCTTCGCTGTTGGCGTTGAAGGCCATTTCAGGCGTGGTGGTGGTTCCTACCGTCACGAGACCCGCAGCCTTGCAGCGTCGCATGAGCTCGCTGTCGGCGTCGAAGCGGACCCCGGCCGCCAGACGGGAACCGGCCGAGGTGACCATGCCCTTGAAGTGCATGCCGAATTCCTTGACCAAGAAAGGCACGCCACGGAAAGGTCCCATGGGCAGACCGGCCTTGATCTCCTTCAAAGCGGAATCGCGCAACTGCTGCACCACACAGTTCACCTGAGGATTGAGACGCTCGATGGCGTCGATGGCGCTGTCAACCAGATCGACCGGCGAGACCTCGCGTCGCCGCACCAGATCCGCCAAGCCCATTCCGTCGTAACGCGAATATTCCGGAAAAATCATCAGACCCCCTCTTGGTATATTGGCTGTCGCGGCGCGTTGCCGTGGCATCGAGATTACACAAGGCGGCTCAGTGCCCACAACGTTCCACATTTATTTGGTCTTGGGCTCGCGCATAATGCGGCGCACAGCAAAATTCTTGGGGGAGTGCACATGAAGGCTATCGTCAGTGAACATGTGGGTGGGCCGGAAACGCTGGTGCTGCGGGAGTTGCCCGCGCCACAGCCCGGTAAGGGCGAAATCCTGATCCGCGTGCACGCCTGCGGCGTGAACTATCCCGATGCCTTGATGCTGGAAGACAAATACCAGTTCCGGCCGGAGCGTCCGTTTGCGCCGGGCGGCGAGGTTGCGGGCGAGGTTCAGGCCGTGGGGGAAGGTGTGGACGGCTTCAGGACTGGCGAGCGTGTGATCGCCTTGGTGGGTCACGGCGGGATGGCCGAACAGGTGGTGGCGAGTGCGGGGAAATGCCTGCGCATGCCTGCGAACATGCCGTGGGACGAGGCCGCCGCTTTCATCTTCACCTACGGCACTTCCTGGCATGCGCTCAAGCAACGCGCCGCACTCAAGGCGGGCGATACCCTGCTGGTGCTGGGAGCCGCAGGCGGTGTCGGGCTTGCGGCGGTGGAGCTCGGAGCAGCCGTGGGTGCGCGGGTGATCGCCGCGGTGTCCAGCGAAGACAAGCTCGCACTGGCGAAGGCACACGGCGCAGCGGACGGGATCGTCTACCCACGAGGCCCCTTCGATAAGGAAAGCGCCAAGGCGCTGGCCGAGCAGTTCAAGCAGGTCTGCGGCAAGCGGGGTGCGGATGTGATCTACGATGCCGTGGGTGGTGACTATGCGGAAGCGGCTCTGCGTGCGATCGCCTGGGAAGGACGTTTCCTGGTGGTGGGTTTTCCCGCCGGCATCCCGAAGATCCCCTTGAACCTTGCCCTGTTGAAGGGCTGCCAGATCGTGGGTGTGTTCTGGGGCGCCTACACCGAGAAATCGCCCGGGGACAATGCTCGCAACAACGCAGAGCTTCTGGATCTGTACGCTGCCGGCAAGATCAAGCCTCATGTTTCGGCCCGCTATCCGCTCGCCGAAGCGGGCAAGGCTATCACCGAGCTTTCAGCGCGACGTGCACAGGGCAAGCTGGTGGTGATGCTCGATTGATCAACATCAACCTGCGGGAGCCCTATGGGCATTGCCTTCAAGCCCAATCTGATGGAACGACTGCTCCGCCGTCGTCGAGCTGCCAGAAAACCTTTAGTGGGTGGCTCAGACCTCCGGCGTGAAGCAGGCCAGCTGCGAGCGTAGACGCTCCACCTGTCGCCGCAGCGCACCGATCTCTTCGAGCAATTCCATGGCCAGAAGGAGTCCCGGCATCTCCAGCTCCAGTTCGCGCTGAAGCTGCAACGCCCGGCGGACGACCACTATTGCATGTGGCGGAAAGCGCCAACTCTCAGGCCCGGTGCCTTCCGGCCTGAGCAGTCCGCACTCAACGAAGCCTTGGATCTGCTCTGGTGATACTTCACACACCACACAGACTTCGGGAGTGGTGTAAGCAGGTGCCCCGTGCTCGAAATCAAAGACCAGCAGTTCGTGGGGCTTCATGACTCGGTCCCTGTCAGTCAGCAGGCAGCCATCCAAGGCCGCTCACGGCACCGTCAGAGACTGTGGGGGGCTGGCGCTCCCCCTCCGACGGCACGCTTCTCCACTGTCTCCTGGCAGGAGACACAGCGCGCCGCTGCCGGCTGGGCGCGCAAGCGCTGCAGCGGAATCCAGGTGCCGCAATCCACGCACTCCCCATAGGTGCCCTCTTGCAAGCGTCTCCGGGCCAGCTGCAACTGCTTGAGTTCTGCTGCGTCACGTTGGATCTCCGCAATCTCTGTCGCGAGCAGCAGATCCGCCACGGGTGCGTCATCCGTTTCTTCGAGGTGATTTACCAAGCGCAACACTTCGGGCCCTTCCGCGCGATGCAAACCCTGCCGGAGATCGGACTTCATGACTCCGATGCGCGCATCGATCGCCTGCGCGAGCGCCGCAAGATCTTCACGGGAGAGAGGGGATCCAGACATGCGTGGCACCTCAGCGGCAGACAAGAACGGGAATGGTGGAATGCGTGAGCAGTTTGCTGGTCTCGCTGCCAAGCAAGACTCCGGCGAGACCGCGCCGACCATGAGACGCCATCACGATGAGATCACACTTCTTGCCGCGTGCAGTTCTCAGCAGCGCTTCCCACGGATGCTCGTCGGTTGCGACAACCTCGGCGCAGGTCATCCCCAGCGCAGCCACTGCACGGGAACCTTCGGTAAGCACCCGCTTGGCATTGCGCTCGACATTGACCTTGTATTCCTTGGGATCCAGGACCATGGGGGCGTAGCCAATCGGGTCGCCATAAAGGGGCGGCATGTAGGGAGCCACCACATGCACCAAGGTGAGCTTGGCTCCCAGCGCACCCGCAAGCTTTGCGCCGGTCTTGATTGCCTTGAGCGAGAGCTTCGACCCATCGGTCGGGACAAGAACATGTTTGTACATGGGATCACCTTTCTGGCGCTGGAGCCTTTGGGCCGGAGCAGTTGAAGCACTCTAACGAGTCCGGGATTCCCCAACCTTGACCGGCATCAACGGATCAGGAGTAGTCGGGAGACTGGCCCATCTCATGGCATTACGACGATGCAGCGCCCGGGCCTCGCGAGGAAAGCCTGGACTACACTCGGGGCATCGGGTCCGCACAGCCTGCGTGGCAATACCAGGATGTGAGCCCGCGCTGCAGCCGCGGCAGAGATGACCGAACCGAGACTGTTTCCGACCTGTATCGCGCGTCCGGCATGCGGGGATCCCGAGGGCCCCGGCTCCCGCTGTTCTGCCTGCAGGAGCTGGATGCCTGCCCGCAGGGCCTCTCCCAGGGATTCGGCGGCGGCAAGGACCTCCGTGTCCACGGCGTGGGACAGACACACGGCGGCGATCCTCAGGGCACCTCCGTGATTCCCGTCGCGCCCGCTCCCGAGCACGAGCAGATCCTGTGACGCCAGTCCGCCGCGCAGAACATCCAGACGGGACCCTCGAACCCATTCCAGATGCGCTCGCAGTGTGTGGGCCAGAGACAGTTCCTTCAGCCGCTGCTGCCATTGGCGCTCGGTCCGCAGGCGAGCCTGCTGGACCTGAGCGAGTGTCCACTCACGAGTTGCGGCCGAGTGACTATCAACCTGCTGTACGAACGGCAACGCGGCCGCCGCGTGCAGGTCAGGATTTTCCCTGACCTTTGCGACCAGTCCTCGCCCCTGCCCACGCGCCAACGAGGCAGCCAGTTCAAAGAGGAAACCAGGTGCGCCCGCTTCCTCCAGCGCGAGAATCACCCGCCGCTCTACCGGCGCAGGCTGGGAAGGGAGCTCACTCACCAATCTTCCCCGCGAGCTGGGCCGCCTTGCCCTGCCTGAGGCGCGAATACTGCGCGAGCTTATAGGCCACTGCCCGGTTGAACGTGCCCATGGGAAAGCCGCCATCCGGTGTGCGCTCACCGGGCTCGCGGCCGGTCAGGAGCGCGATTGCCTCATCGACGGTACTCACGGCATGGACGCTGAACCAACCATTCGCTGCGGCTTCCACGATGTCCTCGCGCAGCATGAGATGCTCCCGATTGGTCGCCGGGATGATGACGCCCTGCCCGGGCACCATGCCTCGCGCATGACAGATGTCGAAGAAGCCTTCGATTTTTTCATTGACCCCCCCAATAGCCTGCACCTCCCCCCGCTGGTTGACGGATCCGGTCACTGCATACCTTTGCAGGATGGGCACTTCGGATAGTGAGGACAGCAGAGCGCACAGCTCTGCAAGCGACGCGCTGTCGCCATCCACCATCCCGTACGACTGCTCGAAGGTAATGCTTGCTGCCATGCAAAGAGGAATATCGGAGGCGTAACGCCGGGCGAGGAAACTGCTGAGGATGAGGACTCCCTTGGTGTGGGTCGGCCCACCGAGATCGGTCTCGCGCTCGATGTCGATCACCCGCCCGTCACCGAGACGGGTGACCGCTGTAATCCGCATGGGCAGGCCAAAGGCAATGCTGTCCGTGGCCATGACGGACAGGCCATTGATCTGGCCGACAACCTCACCATCGGTTGCAATCAGGCGAATGCCGCGTGAAATGCTCTCGTGCATGCGTTCCCGGATTCGATCTACACGCTGTTGCTGCTTGTGGATAGCCTGCAAAATGTGTTCGCGATCGATCCTGTCATGCCCACCTCCATCCGCCCAGTAATCCGCCTCGCGAATGACTTCCTCCATGCTGTGTACGTGCGTGGTAAGTCTTTGCGCGTCCTCAACCAGCCGTGAGCAGTGCTCGATCATCGCTGCCACTGCCCCGGGGCTCAGCGGTCGCGTTCCTGCTCTCCGCGCCAGATACGCAAACGTATGGGCGTATTCCTGCTCGCTCTCGGTGGTGCGCGGGACCACATCGTCGAAATCAGCGATGACCTTGAACAAGTCCCGGAATTCAGGATCTCCGCGTTCCAGTTCATATAACAGCCAACGCTCACCCACCAGCACGACTTTCAGATCAAGTGGTATCGGCGTCGGCTCGACAGAAACGGTGGTAAGCAAGCTGAACTGCAGTTCGGAAGCGTCCAGCTTGATCTCGCGAGCATGGAGGGCGCGCTTGAAGGCTTCCCATGCAAAAGGCTGCATCAGGATCTGCCGTGCGTCCACGATCAGGAACCCCCCGTTGGCACGGTGCAGAGCGCCGGGTTTGATGAGCGTGAAATCGGTCATGAAGGTACCCATCTGGGCCCGATGCTCGATGCGCCCAAGCAGATTTCCGAGGCTCGGCAGGTCGAGCATCTCGACCGGCGCGCCAGCGCAGGACTGATTGTCAACCAGCAGGTTGACCGCGTAGCGATGGAAGAACTCAGCCCTGTCAAAATCTTCCGGGAGCAGACCTGGCGGGACTCCCTGTGGTGGGATGGGCATGAATACCGGCGCGTTGTCCACGACGTCGGTGGCAACCTGCCCGAGATAGCTCTGTACTTCGGCGAGATCCTGGTAGCGAACGAGAATTTCGTCCACCAAGTGGCGCACCACGAATTGCGCGATCTCTCTGTTCAGCGTCCGCAGGCGCTCGCGCATCTCCTTGAACCAGATCGGAAACTGACGCAACGTGCGCTGAAGTTCATCCTGAAGGGCGACGATCTTCGCCTTGATGCGTTCTTGCTCCACCTCCGGCAATTGCTGGAAGATCGCCGGCTGCACGGCCTCACCGTGCTCGTCCTTCGGCGCGAAGGTAAACCCTGATTGGGTTTCGAGCAGCAGGATTCCATCCTCCAGGGCGCGCGCGCTGATCTCGCTCAGCACCTTGTGCTGGCGTTCCTGG
>Ga0315906_10002739_pt1 | contig 24103 bp, 15 predicted proteins | sample LakEriMetagenome_4_FD_203526 | JGI IMG/M metagenome (GOLD analysis project Ga0315906, IMG submission 203526) | Freshwater fungal communities from buoy surface, Lake Erie, Ohio, United States - Buoy 2 MA122 | ecosystem: Environmental > Aquatic > Freshwater > Lake > Lake biofilm | place: USA...
GACGTTGGTAAATCCTTCCCCTGCTGCGGAATCGACTGGGAATTCGCGGACTGGATCGAGGGAATCGATCCCCGTCAGGTCGCGCACGGTGTGGGTGTATTCAGCATTGTTTAGTCGCCTGAGGACGACGTTGCCGGGATCACCCGCTTTCGATCGCGCCTCGTCGCGCAGATATTGATCCAGCCATCCCAGAAGCTGTTCGCGCTGGCTGGCGTCCAGTTGCGGGGAATCCTTCGGCGGCATCTGCCGACTTTGTACTACCTGCCAGATCCGTTCCCAAAGCAGGGGCTCCTTGCGTATCGTCTCGACCTGGTCGTAAACGCTTAGATCGATCTCCCCTTCCACCACGGCGCCGCTGTGGCATTCGAAACAACGGCTTTGCAGGATAGGGGCGATCTGATCGCGAAAGTCTCGATCCAGTCGTTGCCAATCGGCTGATGGATTGGCCTCTTGGGCTAAGAGGATCGACGAGGCGCCGCCGAATCGCAAAAGGAGCAGCAGCATGACCAGGATGCGGCAAGTTCTTGCAGGCATGGAAGCGAGACCGATCGCAGAAGGGAGGATTGGCGGCAGGTGCAGGAGGGATGGCCGAAGCGCAGAGGGAAACGTTCACCGATTCCTTCCTCTGTCAGGCTACCGCGCCGCGCCATGCATCGCAACATTTTCGGCACCTTCCCTGGCGGCCCATTCCAGAGATACACTCCCAGAAGCTGCCGGTCGGGATCCGGTTGCCATCGAGGACCGTATGAGAACTGCCAACTGGATACTGTGAGCGACCAATTATGCGCCAGCGATCGATTCGACTTTGGATTTGGACCGTGATCTTCCTGCTGCAGCTCAGCCATCCCAGTCTGGCACAGATTCGCCATGTGGCGTCGATCGACCAATTTCCAGAGCATGCGCGCGTCGATCGCTTCCGGGATGCTGCAGGAAGCTGGCAACCGATCTCCAAGCCCGAAGATTGGGAAGTACGCCTGACCGACATCCGCAAGCAGGTGGCATCGGTGATGGGGTCACTTCCATCTATCGAAAAGCGGTCGCCTCCCGAAGTGGAGTCGATCGACCAGTCGATCGACGGTTCGGTGGTCCGCAAGAAACTTCGGTACCGAAGCGAAGAGGGAGATTGGGTGACCGCGCTGCTGCTGATGCCAAAAGGTCAGACCGTACCCGGTCCCGCGATGCTGGCTCTCCATCAAACCAATGGGATCGGCAAGGAGGAACCGGCGGGCATGGGAGGCAATCCGCATTTGCACTACGCAAAGGAGCTGGCCGAGCTGGGGTATGTGGTGCTGGTACCAGACTATCCAAGTTTCGGGGAGCATCCGTATGCTTTCGATCAGCATCCGCAGTGGGCCAGCGGGACGCTAAAAGCGGTCTGGGATGCGATGCGTGGAGTGGACCTACTCAGCTCGCTCCCAGAAGTCGACGCCGATCGGATCGGTGCGATCGGGCATTCACTGGGTGGCCACCATGCGATTTTCACCGCCTTTCACGATCCGAGGATTCGAGTGGTGGTGACCAGTTGTGGCTTCACGCGTTTTCATCGCTACTACGAAGGGAATTTGAAAGGGTGGACCAGCGATCGCTACATGCCGCGCATCGCCACGCAGCATGGGAACGATCCCGATCAGGTGCCGTTTGACTTTCCGGAATTGATCGCCGGTCTGGCGCCGCGCGCCCTATTCGTTTGCGCGCCACTGGGGGATGACAACTTCGAAGTGACCGGCGTGCAGGAGACGCTCTTTGCTGCCTCGCAAATCTATCGGCTGCTGAATGCCCCCGGTCAACTTCAGGCCGATTATCCGAACGCCGCGCACGACTTTCCAGATAGCTCGCGGCAAGCAGCCTACCAATTCCTAGGGCGGGTGCTGGAGCATCATCCTTGATGGAACTTGGATTGCAACTTTCTGGCTGTCACCAACCAGTCATTAACCTGCGATTCAGCGATCTTTCAATCGCTTGATAATCCATAATTGTTCAGGCGTGGCCTGAGGATTGACTTGGATGATCTCCGAATTGGGCGCTGGATTGGCGATAGAAATTGCCATTTGGTTTTTTGACAGAAACTGGACAACCGATCCTTCTCCACGGATCCCCCAAATTTCATTGTCTGCACCATTCTGGTTACCCCAAAGAATCAATGCCAGGTTTTCCTGTTTGCTGTTATGGGGGACATTCACCAGCATGCCATTTTTTACATTCTCCAGGGTATAGGGGCCCAGGTCGCTTCGCTTGTTGATGCGCCAGCGATGCGTCGGAGCATCGCTGCTGGGAAGAAGCAAAAGGCGATTCTTCTCCACTTCGGTTGCCAAGCACAGTCCGGTCGCCAGGTGGGTCAGGCGATACTCCCCTTCCCCGGTGATGCCCGCGGAAGTCGACTGAATGAAACGCTGCTTGGTTTCCTCCAATTCTCGCTCGATCGCCGCTGCAGAGAAACGGTTTTTCGCTTTGGTGTAATCGCTGACAGACTTGTTGAGAACCTGCAGCAGAGCCTGTCGTGCCTGATCGCGTTTTTCGATTAGATCAGGCGTGGCGACCAGGAAGGGAATCGAACCCGCCTCACGAAACAGCTTTTCGTCGTTCTCCAAAACATCCAGCATCGCTTTGTTGCCAAGTTTCGTCGCTTGCGCTTTGGCAGCATCGATCTTGCTTTGGACCTGCTTTGCTAACCCTTCGATTTTTTCTTGATAAGTCTCGCGTGCCTTCTCCAGCCGTGTGGCGATTTTATCTTCCCCAAGAGAGATCTCGGCCACCAGGACCATCCATCCCACCATCGCCAGGGTTTTCAAGCATCTTTTCAACAGCATGGGAATGCCACCTCAGGAGGCTCAGGATCGCGGCAATGATAGTGAACGCGATGAAAGGTCATGCCAGCGGAGTCTACAAACCAGGGTTATTCTCTCGGATGATAACCGATGGAATTGCACTTTGAAACGAGAACCAGCAAGGCGACATTAGATTGGTGTCGTTCAAGGTCCGTCTGGGATTATTGTGGGCGATGTCCAAGACATCTAAGGGAAGGCTTGTCACTTGGCTACGAGGCGGGGAGGTTTTCGCCGCCTGATGGTCCCTTCGATCGAGTATGGGATTCGGTTGGTCTCACGCGAAGACGCCAAGACGCGAAAGACGACAAGAGGCAGATCGTTCGTCAGCACACGACGTCCCTTTCCATCTGCCATTCAACCTGTCGAGGCGATTGGCAACGAAAGGTTACCGCTCTCAGAAAATGGTGACTGGATACCCAGGCAGGAATCGCAAATGGAACTGGGCTCTCCATCGCTTCGCGGCTTCGCGCGAGCGGAGAAGTGAAAGCAAAAGGGGGCGACGCGACCCGCCTTTGGGAGTTGGATCGAGGAAGAAACTGATTGGGAGCAGGTACCCAGCCGCGATGAAAAAAATAGAATTGCTGACGGCCAGCAAGGTCAGTTGACCGGTGGGCTGGCGGCGACGGAAACCTCCAGCTCCATCGGTTTCCCATCGCGTTCGATCGCCACTTTCAGCTGGTCTCCGATCATCGCCTCGCCAACCAGTCGGCGGAGGCTGGCGATATCCTGAACGGGCTGGCCGTTGATGGAAATGATCCGGTCGCCGATGGCGATCCCCGCTTGCTTGGCGGGAGAGGGATACCCTTCCAAGAAGCCTCGGACACGAATTCCCGTCGACGCTTCATCCTGCGATTCGATTGGTTCCAAAAGCACTCCCAGGATGCCACGTTCCATTTTGCCGGTGGCGAGGATTTTGTCGAAGACGCGTCGGGCGACGTTCGAAGGGATGGCAAAGCTGACGCCACGGAAGCTTTCGCCGATGATGGCGGTATTGATCCCGACCAGTTCCCCTTGGGCATTGACCAGTGGGCCACCGCTATTGCCCGGATTGACTGCCACATCGCTTTGCATCAAATCGCTGTACTCCGCACTGCTTTTGACCGCGCCGCGCAGTTTCGTCGAGCTCAGGTCCATGCGGTGTTTGCCGCTGAGGATGCCGAAGGTGATGGAGCCAGCGAGGCCGAAGGGGCTACCGGCGGCCCAGACGGGCATGCCCACCTGCATCTGATCGCTGTTGCCCCACTGGATCGGCATCAGGTTGTCGGCTTCGATTTGCAGAACCGCTAGGTCGGTGATCGGGTCGGTGCCGATCACTTTGGCCATCCTTCGCCTGCCATCGCTCAGCCTCACCTCGATCTGCTCCCCATCTTCGATCACATGGAGGTTGGTCAGCAGGTATCCGCTGGGATCGACGATCACACCGCTCCCTTGATCCAATCGCAGGGTATCCCACCCGTTCCATCCTCCTTGACCGATGATTCCCTGACCATCGGCAGCTTGCAGGCTGATGTGGACGACGCTGGGCTGCACGCGCTGTCCGATCCACTGGGAGACCTTGCCAAGGCTCTCCAGGGAGACCTGCTGCAGTTGCTCTCCGGCGCTCTCGTACTGGGCTCTCAATTGCCCGCGCGTCCAGGCATAGCGGCATCCTTCGAGGATGGCGGGCAAGGTCCATCGAACCGCCGCCAGGAGGGCCAGCACCACGAGAAGGCTGAGCAGTGAGGAGACAATCAGAGCTTTGAGCGATTGGTCGTTGCTGGCGGTCGTTGGAGGGACAGAGGCAGCACTTGGGGACTCGAGGGAAAGGTCATCGATCCCTTCCAATTGAGCTTCCATCGCTTCGATTTCTGCCTCCACCTGATGCAGTCGGACCGGCTGGTGGGGATCTTTCGATTCAGTCATCGCCGTACCTCGCTGCGTTGCCTGGAGATCGCCTGGCCGACTCATTGTACCGCCTGGCCCGGTTGCGACCAACGATTTTTTGGAACACAACAGTGAGTGTGAATGCTTGCGAAACCCCCGGGAGAAACGATCTTGGTAGCGCTTCGAAACGAATTGGAACAACGGCTTTTCGAGGCGCTCGACCGCCTGGTGCTGATTGATCCACACACTCACATCAACCCCTTATCACCTTCCAGCCAGACGATCGCCGATCTTCTGGGATACCACTACTACACGGAGTTGGCGCATTCGGCCGGTCTGGCTCGCGATCGGATCGAAGAGCCGGGGATTGATCCCAAGGAGAAGGTGGCGCGGCTTTTTGAGGGGCTAGCGCCGATCGAAAACACGGTGCAGTGGTCGTGGATGCTGGAGCTCTGTCAGCGATTGCTCGATTTTCCCGCTGACCGCATCGATCGCGCCAACTGGGAATCGCTTTACGATCTGGCGGCTAGCAGGATGAGCCAGCCGGGTTGGGAAGAGGAGGTTTTGCGCCGGTCGGGGTTGGAAGCGGTTTTTCTGACCAATGACTTCGATGATCCGCTGGAGGGTTTTTCGACGCGACGGTATGTGCCATGCCTCCGCACTGATGATCTGGTGTTTCATCTGGCCAAGCCGCAGGTGCGCGGCCGATTGGCCAAGGCGACGGGGATCGATCCAGGGGGGATTCGGGAGGTGAGCGACGGGATCGGCCGGCTGTTCGAGCATTTTGTCGGCAAGGGAGCCAGGGCGTGCGCGATCTCCCTGCCTCCCGATTTCACTCCGGTCGCCGTTTCGCACGCGTCGGCGGCATCCGCCTGGGACCGCGTGATCCGATCTGCCGATCAGGGCGTCGCCTTCGAGGAGCTAGATCCGAGTGATTGCCGCACTTTGGCCTATTGGGTCTTCTGGACGCTAGCCGAACATTGCGAACGGTATCGGCTCCCCTTTGATCTGATGATCGGAGTCAATCGCCGGGTCTATCCTGGGGGTGTCTATCAGGGGCAGGACCTCTTCGACAGCCGTGTCTCGATGATCCAATACGCGCCGCTGCTGAATCGATTCCCCAGCGTCCAGTTCCCGATCTCGGTGCTGGCCAGTGTCACCAACCAGGAGCTGGTCGACTACGCTTGGATCTTTCCAAACGTCGTCACTCATGGGCATTGGTGGTACAGCAATACGCCCAGTTGGATCGCCCGCGACTTGGCGGCCAGGCTGGAGGCGATTCCTGCGAACAAACAGATCGGTTACTACAGCGACATGTACAAGCTGGAGTTTGCGTTGCCGAAATTTGCGATGTACAAGCGACTGCTGGCGCGGCAGTTGGCCGAGCAGTTTGTGATGGATCGCAGGTGGCCGGAAGAACGAGCGGTTGCGCTGGGCCATCAGGTGCTGCGCGGCAATGTCGAATCGGTCTTCTATGGGGAACGCTGAGCGGCCGGATGGTGGATGGTGGCTAACTCAACCTTCGCGCCGCCGCTCGATCGTCTCCGCGAAAAGACCAGCCATCCGATCCAGCCACTGCGGCAATTGGTGGTGATCGAGAATCCGCTGCCTCGATCGGCTTGCGGCAGCCAGCCACCGACTGGGGGATTCGAAGCGATCGATGATTCCGGCGGCCAGAGCGTCGCTGGATCCAGTGGGAACAGGAGGGTAGCCACCCACTTGCTCCATCATCTGGCGGACATCCATGGAAACATCCGTCACCAGCGTTGGGACTTGGCAGTACATCGCTTCCATCAGGACGTTGGGGAAGCCTTCGTAGAGCGAGGGTAGGACCAGAAGATCGGCCTGGCGAATCCAGAGATAGGGATTGGCCTGAAAGCCATGGAACAGGACGCGGTTGGCAAGTCCCATTCCAGAGACCAGTTGCTCCAGTTCGCCGCGCATGGGACCATCCCCCACCAGATGCAGCATCAGCTTGCGACCTGCCAACTGTTCCACCCGCCCGATCGCCTCGATCAGATACCGCTGCCCTTTCTCATGCGATAGCCTTCCGACGGACACGATCTGCGGCATCGACCGATCGGTCATCCAGCGATGCACCGCATCCTCCTCCTCGGCCAGCAACCGATCGATTCTCTGGCAGTCGATCGGGCTGGGGATCACTTCGAATCGTTCTCTCGGGAGATCGTAGAAGCGGCTGGCGTCCTCGGCGGTCGATCCACTGACGGCCAGGACGCGATCGGCCTGTTGGTACGACTGCCTCAGCAATCGCTTTTTGACAACCAGCCAGCGTCGTTCGGTTTTGACAACGTCTTGCGATGGCGGGCTGACGATCGTGGTCACTCGGGCGGCGCTCGTCCCACGCAGCGCCTGGCCGGTCAATAGCGCCATATGGAAGAGACGCTCGTACACCAGTTCGATCCGCTCGCTTTGCACCAAGGCTCTTATCGCCTTCACTTGATCGCGATGGAATCGACCTGGTAGAGGAAGGCCGGGAAAGGGACCACGCCAGGCAGTGATCGGAATGCGATCCGGTACATCACTCAGCAATTCACCCGATCGATAAAGAAGGAAAAGCTGGAGACCAAATCGGTGGCGATCCAGGCCGCGCAGCAGTTGCAGCATCTGCCGCTCACTGCCCCCGCCCGCCATCGAACTGCTGCAACAGAGAATGCGATAGCTCTTCCGATCGCTCACCCCATCTCTCCCGTTCGATGCTCCATCTCCATCCGCACGGCTCCCCTGCCCTGCTGATATGGTACTCCAAGGAGCCATCTTCCTGATCGCTTGGTCACTTCCTTTGGTGTCGGGTCAAGGCAGCCAGCGAGATGGTCGAGCGGCGGTTTCGATCGACTACAATGACTTTCGACGCATCGCTCGCGATCATCCAGATCAGAGTGATGCTACCTTTTTCATTTAGACGAGGAGGGTTCTCCGAGATGGCCGATTCGAGGATTGGGCGGCGCGATTGGCTGGCGATGCAGGCCGGGTGGCTGGGGGCATTGTCCTTGGCAAAGGCTGGAGATCTGCAGGGGGCCAATCGATCGCCGATGCGGTTTGGTCTGGTGACCTATCTCTGGGGTCAGAAGATGAAGTTGCCCGAACTGTTGGAGGCATGTCAGAAATCGGGGCTGGGAGGGGTGGAGCTTCGGACCGAGCACCAGCATGGAGTCGAACCGACGCTGACGACGGCCCAGCGGGCCGAGGTGCGCAAGGAGTTTGAGGCCAGCGGGATTGAGTTGGTGGGCTACGGTTCCAACTGCGAGTACCATGCGAAGGAGATTGAGAAGGTCCGAGCCAATATCGAGAAGACCAAAGAGTACATCCGCCTGATGCACGATTGCGGCGGCAGCGGCGTCAAGGTGAAGCCGAATGGTTTTCCCGAGGGAGTGGCTCGCGAGAAGACGATCGAACAAATCGCCAGATCGCTCAATGAGGTGGCCGCCTATGGCGAAAAGTATGGGCAGCAGATCCGCGTGGAAGTGCATGGAGCAGGTACATCGGAACTTCCGGTGATCCGCGATATCTTCAAGATGGCAGATCATCCTAACGTGGCGGTCTGTTGGAACAGCAACGACGAAGATCTGAAGGGGGATGGTTTGGAAGCCAACTTCCGCATGGTGGCCGATCGATTCGGTGCCACCTGCCATGTGCGCGAATTGGATCAAGGGAGTTATCCCTATGCCCAGCTATTTCAGCTGTTCCGGCAAATCGATTACACGGGCTGGATTCTGCTGGAGGCGCGCACCGATCCGGCCGACAAGATCGCTGCGCTGCAAGAGCAGAGGAAGCGATTCGAAGCGTTGGTACAGGGTGCTGGCTGATCGAAACGAAGTTGCCTGGCTTGGTATGTCGGGTTGTTGTTCTGGATGTCGATGAAGAAAAAGGTGAGGTCGGATGGAAGACCAGTCGGCCTCGGACTCCTGGGAGGCAGCTCCCTATCGCGATCGATTTGTGATCGAAGAGGATCTGATCTATCTGGATGGAAACAGTCTGGGGCGCTTGCCCAAGGCTGCGGCCCTCCGCATGGCGGATGTCATCACCGAGCAGTGGGGCAGACGACTGATTCGTGGATGGAACGATGGATGGCTGGATCTTCCTGGTCGGATTGGAGACAAGATCGGGCAACTGGTGGGGGCCGCACCCGGGCAGATTCATGTCGGGGATTCGACTTCCGTGCAGCTCTTCAAACTCGCTCGCGCGGCCATCGACGCTCAACCGACACGCCGGCGGATTGTGACTCAGCGAGCCAATTTTCCGACCGATCGTTATCTCGTCGATCGTATCGCATCCGATCGATCGCCAGCGATGGAAGTGGTGACACTATCGGAGGATGCGGATCCTGATCGCGCACCGGAGATCGACCACACCACGGCGCTGCTGCTTTTGTCGCATGTCGATTATCGCAGTGGTCGGCGATGGGATATGGAGAGGTGGACACAGCGAGCCCACCAAGCTGGGGCGCTGGTGCTTTGGGATGTGAGTCATTCGGTTGGTGCGTTGCCGATGGAGCTGGATCGATGGGAGGTCGATCTGGTGGCCGGCTGCAGCTACAAATACCTCAACGGTGGTCCCGGAGCTCCTGCATTTCTCTACGTCCGACGCGCGTTGCATCATCGGCTGTTCAATCCGATCGCCGGGTGGTTTTCAGCGGCGCGACCTTTCGAATTCGCGGAGGAGTACGAACCATCGGAATCGATCGATCGTTTTGCTGCGGGGACGCCTCCCGTGCTGGCTCTGGCGGCGATGGAGGCGGGAATCGACCTGGCGATCGAAGCGGGGATCGAAGCGACGGCGGAACGATCGCGCCGGCTGACCGACTACTTGATCGAGCAATTTGATGGGCGACTGGCCTCGCGCGGCTTTTCCCTAGTTACCCCCAGGCCATGGTCGCAGCGCGGGTCGCACATCAGCCTCGCTCATCCGCGGGCCTGGGGAATCGTGCGCTGCCTGATCGAACGCTACGGGGTACTTCCCGATTTCCGACCTCCCAACCTGCTGCGTCTTGGCGTCTCGGGGCTCTACACCTCCCGCCAGGAAATCGACGCCATGCTGGATGGGTGCGTGCAGATCATCGATCTGGGGCTGGATCAAGACAGCCAGCCTCCCACCGATGCGGTCCCCTGAGCCGTCTTGGCGGAAATCGGGGCTGTACCGCTCAGCAGCGCTGGCGGTTCGGTTGGAATTCGATCGCCACCTTGCGGTACAATAACAACTTGAGCCGGGTGGATTGTCCGATGAAGGCGACTCCGTCTGCCGGTTTCTCCTGCGACCGGTGGAGCAGCCAACGATCTCCACCGGCAATCCCACCTCGCAAGTTGCTGTCTATCAGAAACAATCCCTCTCCAGGATCCTGTTCGATGAAACCATCACGATCCAATCTCTACCGACAGCTGTTGTGGCTGGTTGCGGTATGCACTCCAGGAAATTGGGTGGCGGCATGGCAGACCGCACCTGACGGGAAGTGGACGGTCGATCGCTTTGAGGTCCAGCCTCTGACCGAGGAATACTATTCCGAAGGTGCGGCCATTGGGGATTTGGATGGCGACGGAAATGCCGATGCCATCTACGGACCGCACTGGTATGCGGGTCCGGACTTTCAGGAGAAGTTCGAGATCTATTCCCCCAAGCCGCAGAATCGGGAGGGTTACGCCGACCACTTTTTCGTCTGGGCCCACGACATCGACCGCGACGGATTTCGCGACTTGCTGGTTGCTGGTTTTCCCGGGACGGCCGCCTATGTCTACAAGAACCCTGGCAAGCCGGTGCGCACCGCGGGGCCTTGGGCCAAGCACCAGGTGCTCGACTGGGTCTCCAATGAAGCACCGCAGTGGTTGCAGGTGGTCGGCGATTCGACGCCGGAGCTGATCTGCACACGCGATGGGTTTTTTGGTTATGCGACGGTCGATAGGGACAAGCCGCTGGAGGCATGGACGTTTCATCCGGTCAGTGCGCAGGTGGCCGACAAGCGATTTGGGCATGGCCTGGGAGCCGGGGATGTCAACGGCGATGGATTGATCGATCTGATCCATGCAGGGGGATGGTTGGAACAGCCTACGACGCTGGATGGCGCCAAGCCGTGGCGGCAGCATGATGCCAAATTCAGCACGGCCTATGGTGGAGCGGAGATGTTCGCCTACGACGTCGATGGAGATGGCGACAACGATATCATCACCAGCCTCGCTGCGCATGACTACGGGCTTGCATGGTACGAGCAGCGGGGGGAGGGTGGTGAGCGGACGTTTCAACGGCATGACATTGTGGGGAAGAAGCCCGAGGACAATCGCTATGGGGTGGTTTTCACCGAACTCCATTCGGTGCAACTGGCCGACATCGATGGGGATGGGCTGAAGGACATCGTCACTGGGAAAACCTATTACTCCCACCACAAAGGGAGCCCCATGTGGGATGCCGGCGCCGTCGTCTACTGGTTCCGCCTAGTGCGCGGCCAAGATGGAATCGACTGGGTCCCCTACCTAGCAGCAGAAGAGACAGGGATTGGTCGTCAGATCGCTCTTGGCGACCTGCAGGGAGATGGTCTGGTCGACATCGCCGTTGGCGGGATGAAGGGGATGCACCTGCTGCATCATCGAAGGCAGGAGGTCGATCGCGACGCTTGGAGTGCTTTTCAGCCAGTTGCCTACTTAGCTCCTGAGAAACCCGAATCGAAGGTAGGGGGGCGGCTGGAAGGGGAATCGATGAAGCTGTTGCAGGTGACCGGAGGCGACGCCAAGGAGCAGCCGATGGGGGGATTCAGCGCGGATCACTGGAGCAACGACTCGCAGCTTTGGTGGACCGGTGCGAAGCCGGGGGATCGTCTGGAACTGGAGCTTTCGGTGCCTGAGGCAGGCAGCTACGAAGTGCGGACCGCGCTGACCAAGGCGCGCGATTACGCCATCGTCCAGGTTCTGCTGGATGGGAAGAAGCTGGGCGAGCCGATCGATCTGTACCATGCCCCGGAGGTGATCTCGACAGGAAACATTCGCCTAGGCGAGTTGGAATTGGCTCAAGGGAATCACCTGCTGGCCTTTGAGATCGTCGGCAAGAACCCTGATGCGGTACCTGGCTACATGCTGGGAATCGATATGGTGCAACTGGGCAAAGGGTCGGGACAACTGCCACAGGATGCGACAGGCAAGTCGCTGAATTTCGACTTCGAGAAAGGGTCGCTGGAGGACTGGGTTGTGGATGGAAAGGCCTTCGAAGGCCAGCCGGTGCAAGGCGATGCCGTCGCCGCTCGGCGCCCCGACATGCGAAGCGAACACCAGGGCAAGTATTGGGTGGGCACCTACGAGATCGATGGCGATGCACCGCAGGGAACGTTGCGAAGTGTCCCTTTTGAAGTGACTCATCCCTTTGCCTCCTTTCTTATCGGTGGCGGTGCGGGGATGGAAACTCGGATGGAACTGATCGACGCAGCCAGCAGCAAGGTGATCTATCGAGCCATGGGGCGGACCACCGAGAACATGCGGCTGGTGGTTGCCGACCTCCGGGAACACCAAGGCAAGCGAGTTTCGATCCAACTGACGGATGCGTCTGGAAATGGCTGGGGTCATCTCAATTTCGACGACTTTCGATTTCATACCGATCCCCCAGGGCCGGTGACACCGGCCGAGTCGCCGCTGGTGCCGGATGAATACCCGCATCAGGGTCTGGATGCTGCGGCGGCAGTGGCAGCGATGACGCTTCCCGAAGGCTTTCGCGCGGTGGTGGGGGCGACGGAGCCGGAGGTGAAGCAACCGATCGCCATGGCTCTGGATGATCGGGGGAGGGTCTGGGTGGCCGAAGCGTATGAGTATCCCAACCGAGCGGCGGGAGATCAGGGCCGCGACCGCATCCTGATTTTTGAAGATACCGATGGCGATGGATCGCTGGATCAAAGAAAGGTCTTCACCGAAGGCCTGAACCTGATCAGTGGCATGGAAGTCGGATTCGGTGGAGTGTGGGTCGGCGCGGCTCCCTATCTCCTCTTCATCCCCGATGCCGATCGCGACGATCGCCCCGATGGCCCTCCACAGATCCTCCTGGATGGTTGGGGGCTGGAGGACACCCACGAGACGCTCAATGCGTTCCTCTGGGGACCAGATGGGTGGCTGTACGGCTGTCATGGAGTTTTCACCCACAGCAAGGTGGGCAAGCCGGGGACGCCGGCCGACCAGCGGATTCCAATCAACGCCGGTGTCTGGCGATACCATCCGATCCAGCACCGATTTGAAGTCTTCGCCCATGGGACCAGCAACCCATGGGGAGTCGATTTCAACGACCACGGACAGGCCTTCATCACCGCCTGCGTCATCCCGCACCTATTCCACATGATCCAGGGTGGCAGGTACGAACGCCAAGCCGGCAATCATTTCAATCCCTACACCTACGACGATATCAAGACCATCGCCGACCATCGGCACTATGTCGGTGGGAATCCCCATGGTGGCAACGGCAAGTCGGATTCGGCCGGCGGTGGGCATGCGCATGCAGGAGCGATGATCTACCTGGGGGATCGCTGGCCGCAGGAGTATCGCAATGGGCTTTTCATGAACAACATCCATGGGCAGCGACTGAATGTCGATCGGCTCAAGCCAAGTGGTTCGGGCTACATCGGAAGTCATGCTCCCGACTTTCTGCTGACCGGCGATCAGGCCTCTCAGATGCTCTACTTCCGCTATGGACCCGATGGCAATGTTTGGATCATCGACTGGTATGACATGCAGGCGTGCCATACCGGAGATGCCAAGAAGCACGATCGAAGCAATGGAAGAATTTATAAGATCGTTTACGGCGAATCGGTCGGTCAAAAGGGAGTGGATCTGGCAGGGATGAGCGACCTGGAGCTGGCCAAGCTGGCAGGTCATGAAAACGATTGGTATGTCCGGCATTCCAGGCGACTGCTGCAGGAGCGAGCTGCTGGTGGGAAAATCGATCCGGGAGCGATCGCATGGCTGGAAGAGTTTTCCACTCAGGCACCAGAGGATCGACAGCGGCTGAGGGCGATCTGGGCACTGCACGCCATCGGGGCTGACGGCGCCCGTTGGCTGGACCGATGGCTGACCGATTCCAGTCCGTACGTTCGGGGCTGGGCGATCCAGTTGGCTCTGGAAGGCAAGGCACCTGCAGAGGGATGGACGGCGGCGAAGCTGACACGGCTGGCTGCAAACGACCCATCGCCCATCGTTCAGCTCTACCTCACCTCGGCCGCACAACAACTGCCCCCAGCAGACCGCTGGCCTTTGGTCGAAGCGCTGGCCGATCGGATCTCGGCGAACGACCACAACCTGCCTCTGATGCTGTGGTACGCCGCGGAACCTCTGGTGGAGAACGATCCGGCCCGCGCGATGGCGCTGGCGGTTCGGGCGGGACAGAAGCTGCCCAAGTTGCGCGAATATCTGCTGCGACGGCTGGGATCACAAGGCGATCAGGCGATCGATCTGCTGGTGCGTGGCTTGGGGACCGCAAGCGACAACCAGCAGCAAGCAGCGTTCCTTCAGGCGCTCTCCACCGCGTTGCAAGGGCGGCGGAGGGTAGATCCTCCCGCTTCCTGGAAAGAAGTGGCCGGAAAGGTGCTCAAGTCACCCGATCCAGCGATCCAGCTGCAGGCGCAGGCGATTGGAGTGACGTTTGGGGACGAAACAGCGCTGGCTGCAGTGCGTTCGGTGGCGATGAATCAAGAAGCATCGGTGGAATCGCGCGTCGCGGCGCTGCAGGCCCTCCTGGCGGCTCGCGACCCGAAATTGGCGGCCGGACTTCAGAAGCTGATCGAGGAGAAGGCCATGAGGCCAGCGGCGCTGGCAGGATTGGCTCAATATGCCGATCCGCAGACGCCGGCCATCCTACTGAAGGCCTACGAAGGGTACAGTCAGTCCGATCGCCGACTGGCGCTCAGCGCCCTGGCGGCCCGAAAGGAATCGGCGGTCGCTCTGCTGGAGGCAGTAGCCAAACAACAGATTCCAGCGACCGATCTGGGAGCCGACTTGGTCCGACAACTGCAGTTTCTGAAGGATCCCATGGTCCAGCAGCTTCTCGAGAAAACCTGGGGCACTGTGCGCGAAACGCCAGAGGAAAAGCAGCAGATGATTGTGCAGTACAAACAGCTGATCGAAGAGAAGAAGGGACCCAAGCCCGATCCCATGCTGGGTCGCACGATCTTTTCGAAAACCTGCCAGCAATGCCATGTTCTTTTTGCGAAAGGTGGCAACGTGGGACCGGAGTTGACGGGATCCAATCGCGCCAATCTCGATTATCTGCTGAGCAACATTGTCGATCCTAGCGCCGTGATGGCCAAAGAATATCAGCCCACCATCGTGCTCACCGAGGATGGACGGGTAGTGACGGGGATCGTGCGATCCGAAACCGATCAGGCCCTGACGTTGCAGACGGCTGATGCCACGGAGGTGATTCCCAAGGAAGAGATCGAACAGCGGATGTTGAGTGAAAAGTCGATGATGCCGGAAGATCAGCTGCGGCCTTTTTCGCCCCATGAGATCCGAAGCCTGGTGGCCTACCTGGGGACCAGTTCCCAGGTGCCGATGCTGGCGACCGTGGAAAACGCAGCGACTCTTTTCAACGGGAAAGATCTTGCTGGCTGGGAGGGCGATCCGAAGCTGTGGAAGGTAGATCAAGGTGAGATTGTCGGGACATCGGAGGGACTGGAGCACAATGATTTTCTCGTCAGCGATCTGGCGGTTGGCGATTTCCGGCTGTCGATGGAAGTACTGCTGGAGAAGAACGAAGGCAACAGCGGAGTTCAGCTGCGAAGCACTCGCACTGCGGAAGGCATGAAAGGCTACCAAGCCGACATCGGTAAAGGCTGGTGGGGCAAGCTTTACGAAGAAGAAGGCCGAGGTCTGCTCTGGGAGCAAAGCGGAGAGTCGCATGTGCGAGAGGGAGATTGGAATCAGTACGTGATCGAGGCGAAGGGGCATCGGATTCGAAGCTGGATCAACGGCCAGCCCTGCGTCGATCTGGAAGATCCCAAGGGGGCGCTCCGAGGCGTCTTTGGGCTCCAACTGCATTCCGGTGGGCCAACGGTGGCTCGCTTCCGAAATCTGAAACTGGAAGTGCTCGCTCCCTGATCAGGCCAGCCACGACGAAGCTGCCCTTTGCGGTGGCTCCAGCATGGGGATCAAAGGCTCATCGAGCCATTGGGTTGACATTCTAATAAACGTTAGAATGTTGATCTGGTTTTGCTGGGTTGTCGGCGATCCGAAGCGGGATGCTCCAACCCTTGTAGGGTGATCCGAGCGACCGTAGGGTGTGTTAGCCGGAACACACCTGAACCATGCGGCTTGTCGTACTCGCACTTCGACTCAGGCCGGTCCGCCGGAGGCGGACCGGCCGGTACTCGACTGTCAGATGTGGGACGAGCAGGAGCAGGAGTACGAGCAGGAGTACGAGCAGGAGCAGGAGCAGGAGTACGAGCAGGAGTACGAGCAAGAGATGGAGCGAGCGGTCGTCGGGTGTGTGAGACGCAACACACGAGAACCATGCGGCTTGTCGTACTCGCACTTCGACTCAGGCCGAACCGCCGGAGGCGGACCGGACGGTACTCGACTGTCAGATGTGGGACGAGCAGGAGTACGAGTACGAGTACGAGCAGGAGTATGAGCAGGAGTACGAGCACGAGCAGGAGCAAGCGGCTGTCGGGTGTGGGAGCCGGTCGTAGGGGAGGGGCGGTACCGAACGAGTGGCACGAACGGTGGTGCTTGGTGATCTAATCGTGGTTTGCCTGGGCTTTCGAGACAGGAGCGGCCCTATCTGGCGGTACTAGATGCTTCGCTTGAACGGCCGGTGGTCGGCTGCGATCGCGGCGTCGATGCTGCAATAGGCTTCTCTGGTAGATGAACCAGAGCCGGATGGCAAGAAAGATGGAGAAAGCGACGGCGACGATCGGTAGAATCCAGTTGAGGATGGGGTTCAGCAGGCGATCGGCGGCCTGATCCAAACTGCGACCGATCGTCCCTGGCTTGCTGACTAGATGCGGGTTGCCATCCTTGTCGAAGACGATCTCGTCACCGCCCAATATTCTCTCCGATTCCGCCAAGATGATCCCAGTACCAGCTGCGGTGAAGAGTGTGGTGCCAGGATTCTTTTCGACGAAGCGACCGAGAAACGAAACCATGGCTTTGGTATCGGACCGCATCATTTGCAGAACGCTTTCGCGCTGCGCGGTGGGAAGTTTCACGATATCATCGGCATGTCGAGCCACCTGAAGCAATTGCTCTGTGGAGAGCTTTTCGGCCAGAAAGATGCCGTCGTTTCCCAGGGACCCAACCAGCTTTCCTCCCATACCAGGATGCGCCACCTCGGCTCGCAGAGCCGATGCACCGTAACGGGAAACCGCTTCAGTCAGCTCCTTCTGGGCGCTGGCGCCAGAAAGTCTGCGAAGGGCTGGTCCCACCATGGCTTCAGGCAAGTCGGAGATCGCCTTGAGAACGGGGGCGACGGAATCGGCTTGCTGGAGGGCACGGACTGCGTCGGGTCCGAATTTTCCTGCCAGCGTCGCCAGCTGTTCGATCCCTTGCTCGCCACTTTCTGTCATGACCTTGCGCGCCAGATTGCCGACCGCCGCATCCCCGCCCAGTTCCGCCAACTCCTCGGCCAGTTGCCGTCCGCCGTTGCGGCTGAAGTAGCCGCCCAGGGACCGCACAACGGCTTCGCCACCCTCTCGCACAAGGGTACCCTGAGCGGCCAGTGGCAGGGTGAGCGGAAGCAGGTTTGTCCAGACTGCGGCTAGGCAGATCGAGAGAATCCACGAGGAGGCGATCGCTAGGGGAGATGTAGGCTGGATGCGATGCATGGTCATTGGGATGCTCCCAGGATTTTCTCGCGGAGTACGTTGCGTTGGACCTCTTGTAGATCCTGGAGCCAATCATCCAGCTGATCCTGAAGGCCCAATTGATCGCCGCTTCCACGGAGGATTACTGATTGGAGACGGGTCAGATAGGTCGATAGTTCGTCGCGAAGCTGATCTTGAAATTGGTGAGTCATCCACCAGTCGACGGCGACACCGGCTGCCAGTCCGATCACCAGACCGATGGCGGTACCGACGGGGCCTGCCACGCTTCCGCTTCCAGCACCAACGGCGGCGCCCCCTGCCGTCGCGCCACCTGCAGCTGCCGTACTGGCCACCGCCGATCCACCCAGCATAACGGCTCCGCGCGCCACCAGGGAACTGGCAACGGCAAAGGCGACTTCGCTGGAAATCAGTGTCGTCAATCCTCGGTACACGCTGTCTTCGGCGCGTCCCGTGGCATACTGGCTGAACTGCTTGGTGATTTCCCCCTGAAACTCAGGCTGTCCAGGCACCTGCAATTCTGGGAAATCACCGATCGAAACGGCGATTTTCATCTGGGAAAGCATCCGGGCCTGATCGGCGTAAAGGTCCTCCTGAAACTGCTGCAGAGCATCCGCAAGATCCTTTTTCAGTCTCTCTTCGCTGAACAGGTGCTGCTCCCATTTGGCGCGAACAAATCGCTCCATCCGATCGTCCTGCGACCACCAGGCACCTGGCATTTGGCGAAGCAGACTCAGCCGGGTCCAGGTGGAGGTGATGTCGCGAACGAAAGGGTCCAGGCCGCGCTGGTAACCGTGGAAGATCTGGCGTATGCGTTCGGTACATCGCTCCGCACTGGCCCGACTGGCGACGGTCTGCTGAACCATCAGCGGCTCTAGATGCTCTTGAAACCAGACTCGCCGATCGGGCCGGGGAAGGTCGATCCTGGCAGCCGGCAGCTGGATCTCTGGCTTGGATTCCTGCCGGTTCTTAACCACCGATCGCCACCACACCATCGCAGCCAGGAAGGCGATCAGCAGACCGATAGCAGGCACGAGTCCCGAGCGGGGAGTCCAGTTCATCGCGTTATCGACTCCAAGTGGCCGCCTGCAGGCTTCGGAAGCTAGAGATAAGCTCACCGAGCGACGCAAGAACTATTCAAGCCGATGCGGGGGGCCGTATGCAACTGGACTACAGAGCCAATCGGGTCAATCGACGGAGGTGTCGAATCGCCGTCGTCGCCACCGAACCGCCAGAAGCGAACCGATTGCGTAGATCGCGCAGCTAGAGGGCTCGGGGATCAGAACAGGAGGCGGTGGCGGTAGTGGCTGCATCGCATTGGCAACCAACCGGTAGAACTCCGCGTTGTTCCCGTTGAAGTTGCCACCACGGGGGAAGAAGTTCAGCCCGACCACGGCGCGGCTTCCACTACGCGCCAAGCGATAAACTCCCAGATTATCCACTGCAATTACGATCGCACCCGTATCCAGCGTCGGCTTGGCATTGGTTGCAGCGTTTCCGTACTGCACCGCCGACAAGTTGATCGACTGCAACATAGGGTCTGCCACCGCGACTGGCAACAGAGAGGTTCCACCTGGACCCTTGGCACCCGGAATGAAGGGCGAATAGCCCGTGGACATGATCCGTCCACTAACCGACCAAGGAGTCGAGAAGCCATAACCCCCCAGCACCACATGACCGCCGCCATCGACGTAATCGGCCAATAGGTTCCCCAGTCCAACAGGATTCGAAGGAGCAAAACTGGTGTAAACCAGGATCGAATCGTAGCCACTAAGGGTGGCCAGGGAAGGGAGCCCTGAACTATTGATGTCGTGCGATTGGACCGATGAAAACTGGCCGGTTGCTATCAAGCTGCTTACGGTCGAGGCACCCGAGGCGCCATCACTATGAAGCACCAAAGATACGATCGCGGCATAGACCTTCCCTGTGCTTCCAAGCGAGAGGGCGATCGCTAGAAGGAGGGGGGTGAGCCGCATCAAAGACACCGCCTATTGGAATCAAAGTCCCTCTGCAGAGACTTGGCTGGCTTGAGTTTGCATCCATCGCATACCAGCGGAAGTCCATTCCGAGCTTTCATTCTAGTTCGGTGGGGTGTGCGGGTTGTAGCTTTTGTAGCGATATTTTCGAAGAAAATCCCCTCAAAATCGCTATTTTACCCATCTATATGGGTGATAAGGGGGTCCTGAATTCGTTCAGGCGACGTGCTGGGACGTAGAATCTGCTTGCTGGAGCAGCTTTTTCAGAGCCGCAGCGGCTTGGAAACTGGCGCCAGGGGCTCCGATCCGACACGCTAATTCCAAAAGGCGGGCCCGATTCTGCTCTCTCACCTGGGGATCTTCAATCCAGGGGGTCATCGCATCGGACACTTGGCGTATTTGCGTTTCCCCTAGACGCACCGTAAGGAACTCGGGCATCAGGATTTCCCCGGCGATGAGGTTGGGAAGCGTCATGCTGCGGAGGGGGCTGAGCGTCCTTCCGATGAGATAGGTGGGAGCGGAAACCCGGTAGATGATGGCGGTCGGGACACCTCGTGCCATCAATTCCAGACTGACAGAACCGCTTTTCGACAGAGCGCAGTCGGCCATGGCAAGAATCTCCGAGGTCTTTCCGACGCTGAAGGAGATCGACACGGAAGGGTCGAGGTCCAAGCACTGATCTTGGCACCAGCGAGCGTGATCTTCTTTGAGCGCGGCGACGGAAAAATGGAGTGGTGTTTTTACCGTTTGGGACAGCCGACGCAGGACCGCCAGTTGCCAGGGCCAGTTGTGACGGACTTCATGGCTTCGTGACCCTGGCAGCAAGGCGACGTGGACGCGATCGACCGGCCGATGATCGGCCATCCATCGCTGGTCGAGAGTCTGCTGGGCGACGTGATCGAAGAAAGGATGACCTACCGATACCACCGGCATGCCTGCCTTGCGGTAGTAGTCGACCTCCATCGGTAAACTAGCCAGCACGCAGTCGACTGTGCGACGCATCTTTCCGATGCGCCACCCACCCCAAGCCCACAGTTGGGGTGGGAGATAATAGTAGACAGGAATCCCCTTCGCCTTTGCCCGCTTGGCGATGTGCCAGTTGAATCCAGGGAAATCGACTAGCACGACAGCATCGACCTCGCGCTCCGCGAAAATCGCTTCCGCCTGATCGGCAAAACGAAAGAAATCACGAAGCTTCGGCAGCACTTCCGCAAAGCCCATCACGGCATGATCGGTCAATCGCAAGTCGATCCGGCACCCCGCCACTTCCATCTGCGGTCCGCCAAAACCCCGAAAGGCAATCGTTGGATCGATCGACTTCCAAGCCGCAATCAACCTGGAAGCGTGCAGATCCCCGCTGGGGTCCCCCACGGAAAAGAATATGCGATGCCCCATCCTGCTTGGTTTCCTCGTACCAGACCTCAGATTTTTCCATCCCAGAAAGTCCCATTTCAACCGGTTTGGCAGGTCCAAGTCAAAGCCAATCCCCCTGCCGTAGCTTGGCATTCCCCGTCCAAGCTCTTGCCCTGCCGAACGCTAGCTCTCAAGATCAGAAAGTGGCCTCCGCCGACACGAAACCCAACATTAGGAAAGCAGCAAGCAACATGGAATCATCGACCCCGGATCCCTGGGCGGGAGAAGGACTTCGGCCGAGGAAAAGGGGACATCTCCAACCAGTCGACAGCTATCTGACCGGGAGCTGGGATGCACTTGGCGCCGGAGCTCCTGCTCTGGTCGCTCTCGCGCAGATCGCCAGCCAGGCGATGGTTGATAACGATCCAGTCAACCTGGATCAGTTGTCGGTCGAGGCGCGGGCGATTTTGGTGTCGGCCAAATCGCGCGGTGTGATCGAGATCAAGGGAGTCCCTGCCGCCTTCGATCCGGCCGATCGCTGGATTGCCGTCTACGTGCAAGTCGATGAAGAACGGACGCTTGCGTTTCGAAGTCGTGAGCAGCCGGAGGTAACGATTCGATTCCTAGAAGGCTTTCGTCAGCTTTGCCAGGGAGGACTGGTTGTCCACCATCTGCATCACGATTTCTCTCTTTCCCACAGAGGTTTCCAGCTAGCGCGTCAGCAAGACGAATCTACGGTAAGGGAGGCGCTCCAGTGGGGTGTTGAAGAGTCGTTCGGCTAGGATGTCGCTCGCGGTTTTCTTGATCTTCCTAGGGTGTGAGAAGCCGTCGGTAGCAAGAGGGACGATTTGAGCGTTGAATCGATGGGGAACATCGGTGTCCCAAGCTGTTCGTCGCGACGGCGGAACACACCAAGATGATCGATCGACGCATGGTTCTGGTGTGTTCCGACTCCCCCACCCCACGGCTGCTCTTTCCGTACTCCTGCTCGTGCTCGTACTCCTGCTCGTACTCCTGCTCGTACTCCTGCTCGTGCTCGTGCTCGTACTCGTACTCCTGCTCGTACTCCTGCTCGTACTCCTGCTCGTACTCCTGCTCGTACTCCTGCTCGTGCTCGTGCTCGTGCTCGTGCTCGTCCCACATCTGACAATCGAGTCCCGTCCGGTCCGCCTCCGGCGTTCCGGCCTGAATAGGAGATAGGAGTACGACGGGTCAGGTCGATTCAATCGGTCACTGGGCGGGGGCCTGCGCGACCAATTGGCCTTTTCCGATCGGAAGCACCACCCAAGGCCAGCCTGCTTCCTGCAGAACTTTTTCCAGCCCTTGTGTTTCCTCAGGATGGCTGGTCGCATTGTCGGCAATCAGCCACCGATGAGGCTTGAGAATTTCTTGAAAATGCGGAAACCAAAGAGCGTACTGGTGGCGATCGCAGTCTAGGAAAATCAGATCGAATGACTTTGGGGCGCACTCCTTCAGAAAGTCCCCGGCCTCCCCCAAATGCAGCTCCACGGTTTCCGGCGGCAGTCCGCTTTGGTGCAGATTCTCCCGCGCCAAGTCTCGCTTCCAAGTTTGCCTTTCCACGGAGACAACCACCCCCCTTCGCTCGACCAGTGCGCTGGCGATCCACAGCGTGAAGTAGCCGCAGGAGGTTCCCAGTTCCAGGACGCGACCGATCCGATGCGCCCGGATCATCCAGACCAGAAATTGCCCTGTGTCTGGGGTGATGGACAGCATCTTCTGCGCTCTCTCCTGCGCATCGGCATCGTGAGCGACGCCCGAATCATGCAAGCGCTGCAGCAGTCCCTCCAGCCGCTCTTTCCACACAGCGTCATCCAACGAAACCGTCTCCTCCCCTTCCCCGCCCCGCGATCGACTCGATCGACCTAACGCTTCGTCGATCGAGTCAGGTCGCACGCCTGCTGGGACTACTTGAACATCGGCGACTGGGCATCACCGCGTGACAGGAGGAAAGCGACCAGATCGAGCACTTCCTCTTGATTGAGCTTATCCAGCAGCTCGGCAGGCATTAGCGAAACAGGCGATGGTTTTTCTGTTTCGATCTCCGATCGATCGATGACGACGGTCTTGGTGGCATCTTCGGGATCGACCACCATGGTGATCTTGCCATCGACATCGCTGACGATGCGCCCGGTGTGGACAGCACCTTCTTCGGTCTGGATGATGGTGGTCTTGTACTGGTCGGAGATCACTTGGCTGGGTCGGACGATCGCATCGACCAGATCGCCGGGTGCGAATCGTCCGGCGGCTTGCGTCAGGTCGGGCCCGGTGGCTCCTCCTTCTCCACCGAAGCGATGGCAGACAACACATCGAGCGGCGGCGTACATCTTGCGACCGTTTTCAAAGTTTCTCCCTTTCAGTCCTTCGCCTACCCAGCTGGCGATTTCCGAGGTGCTGTAGGTTTTTCCAGGACCCTGAGGCTTGGGCAGTTCCTTGGGAAGCGGCGTTGGCTTTCGCAAACCGGTCGCCTCCAGGACAAATCGTTCCTGATCGTTGCTGTTGGCGTAGGCATCCTCTGCTGCATTCAGAAGGAACTTCTGGTAGCTGTTGCCCCCTTGCCAGCCTTGCGCTTTTTGGAACCACTGGAAAAACGCTTTTTTCTGATCGACGGTCCAGCCGTCCTTGAGGTTGCGCAGGGAGAAAGCGTATGCGAACTGCTGGAGGTCGGGTTGATTGTCCAGCATGGCGCTGATCGAAGCGCCGTAGCCGCGATTGCGCTGCAGGACTTCCCGAAAATCTGCCTCGGTCAATGGGCTTTCTTTGGACAGTAGCGGAAGTGTCTTGGTGGCCAGTGTGGGGGACTGTAGGAAAGTCAGAAGGATCACCAGTTCGCGATCCAGCGCCGGATCGTCGCTGGGGAAGAGTCGATCCAGCTTTTCCCGAAGCGCCACCGTCTGCCGCTCCTCGATCGCACCCAGGCGGATGAGCGTCAGTTGCAGGGCGCGGCAGTAATCGAGCCGCAGGGAGTTGGGGAGAGCCTCCACGTCGACGCTGGCTAGCCGATCGATCAGCGGACTGCGGTCGGCGTGATCTCCCATGCGAGCCAGCGCGATGGCGCCCTGGGCGAGGGCTAGCGGCGACTGCTGTCGAAGGACTTCCTCTCTCCAAAGATCGATCGGCAGCCATTCGAGCGCCACACGGGCTGCATATCGGATGTATCGGTCGTGGTGCCCAAGGTGAGCCAGTACTTCCTTTGCGACCGCCTCCGGATTGGCGACTCCAGGCCGATGGTACGATTCCAGTTTCTTGCGAAGCACCATCAGGTCGGTCGGTTCTTCCGC
>Ga0315906_10002741_pt1 | contig 24099 bp, 20 predicted proteins | sample LakEriMetagenome_4_FD_203526 | JGI IMG/M metagenome (GOLD analysis project Ga0315906, IMG submission 203526) | Freshwater fungal communities from buoy surface, Lake Erie, Ohio, United States - Buoy 2 MA122 | ecosystem: Environmental > Aquatic > Freshwater > Lake > Lake biofilm | place: USA...
TACTGGTGAAGGGCCTCGCGGCGCTCGATGGGGTCGGCATACTGCCTAAAGATAGTTTGCATCCGGTGATGCTGCATAAACTCCTCAACTTCAGATTGAAGCGGAAGCATTTCTACGTTGCCAAGCTTGCCCAAATCGTTGCCGGTGAGCACGGTGGACATGCGCACACTGCGCGGGAGGGCATCGACGCCAATACCGCGGGTGGCAATGGGTTTTTCAACCTCAAACAAGGCGTCGCCCTGCGCACGCACGTACCAGTCTCCGCCCAATCGACCGACCAAATCGAGCCGATCTTGGTCAAGTCGGCCGTCTTCGTCAAGCACTCGGTCGTCAATGTGGATGGCCACGACCTCACAAATCACCAGATTTCCAGCGCCCGGGCCGTCGCCAAGTGCCACTACGTCGTTGACACGGCATTCGAGGGCCACGGGGGCTTCGGCCACCCGAGGCGGAGCAACATGAGTGCTTGTAACCCCCGTAAACCCGGCTTTGACAAACTCGTTCACGCCGCGGGCGTACTCGGTGCTCGAAAGGCTGGTTTGCTCGACCATGGAATGACTCACGGCATGAATCACTACCTCAGGAACCTGCAGCACATTATTCAGCGTGTCCTTCGTGCTGTTGTCGCGCACTCGGCGGGCGGGCGAAAACACCAGAATGGGCGGATTAGAACTAAACAGGTTAAAGAAGCTGAATGGCGAAAGGTTGACGTTGCCGTCGCGGTCTACGCTTGAAACCAGCGCGATGGGGCGTGGACCAACCGCGAACTGAAGGGTTCGCTGAAGGTCTGAAATGCTCAGATCGCTTGGGGTCAAGGTTTGGACTGCCATAGAATAGCAAAGGTACCGCGTTTGCCCGACTCCGCACGGAATGTGAATAAAATGTCAGCGCGCCGTTTCCCCATAAAACCGCCTATCTTTGCACCTCCTAAGAGCGGATGTGGCGAAACTGGTAGACGCACTAGACTTAGGATCTAGCGCCGTGAGGCGTGGGGGTTCGATTCCCTTCATCCGCACCAAAAAAAAGCCCGACCGCGAGGTCGGGCTTTTCTCGTTTTTTTTAACTGTACTACTTGCGGACCACCAAGACATCCACGCGACGGTTGTCCTCCTTCTTTGCAGACTGTTGGCGAATCTTACCGTCAGAACGAACGATAATGCTTGATTCACTGATGCCCGTTTTGGCCATGAGGTAGTTGGCCACTTTTTGAGCACGTGCCAGTCCAAGATTGTAATTGTAGGTGCCGCTTCCAGATTCGTCGGTGTTTCCTACGACTAAGAACTCGGCATTCGGATACTTTGCTTTAAGTTCTCCAAGCATCGAAACATACTTAGCTTGAGTCGCAGCGGTGTAGCCGGTACTGTTAAGTTCAAAATACAACGAGGCGACTACGTCGTACTGAGGTTCTTTGACGACTTCCTTCACCTCGGCAGGTAGCTGAACTTCTTTGATGACCTCTTTAACTACTTCTTTAGTTACAATAACAGTGTCCACGCGTTTAGCTAGTTCAGAACCAGTTGACCGGCGGGCTTTAGCCGGACGACCTTTTGATTGGAAACTCAACTCAGTCCCTGAAGCGCCACCGAACTGATAGCCTACACCGGTGGTGAATCCGACCCAGTTGGAATATCCGGCGTGCAGGGTAAAGGGCTTGAAGACGTAGGCGATGCCAATTTCTTTGCGGACCTTGCCAAATCCCCCTTCACCACCAAGGCCGTAGGGGCCGAAGGGACTGATGCCTCCGTAGGCATAGAACGAGGGGTTCAAGTATAGTGTCGGGCCGACAACGTAGCGCTGGTAGTTTCCGTCGCCGTTAAAGTCGTCCACAAATGCGACGTTATTGCGCTGCTCGTAGGTGGCGTAGAGTCCAAGGCCCTTGTAAATTTTATGGCCAGCTACACTAAAGCGCGGAATGTAGAAGCCTTCGTTGTGGCGCAGGGCCATTCCGGTGCCCACTTCAATTACGGGCGGAGTCAACTGGGCGGTTGCAGCCAAGGTACTGGCGGCAAAAAGGGTGAAAACGAAGCGCTTAAGCATTTTATCGAGAGTAAGGGTCAAAAAATTTTCTGCATAGTAAAAGTACAGCATTTTTTTCGCCCCCGTGCCGCAATTTGTCCCTAGTCTGCGTCGGAATTATTAATGAGGCAAGTGCTAGAAACCCAGGTGCTTGCGAAGCGTCAGGCTAAGTCGGGCTACCCCGTAGCGCTCGTAGAAGTAGTAATCGTCGATCACCACTTGGCTGCCGTCGTTCATCAAATGGCTCTTGTACACCCAGGTGTCGAGCTGGGCGCCGGGGCCGTACTGCACTTCAGCGAGTGCGGACCACGAACCGAACCGGCCTTGGACGCCAAGGCCTAGTAAAAATTCGTTGCGTCCGTACTGAAACTGGTACACTTCGCGGGTCCAGTGGTCGGTATCAAAAGAGCCCAGATGCTCGCTGAGGAACCGGTGGCCGTCGAGGCGGCTCCATTGGCCGCTCACCACCAGGTGCCAGTCCGCTTGGCGCAGTAGGCCCAGAGGCAGACTGTCCGTGGGCAGGGCATAGGCCGCCCATTCGACGCGGGCGCCGGCAAACCAATTCGGTTTGGTCCAGTGCGGCTTGCCCGCCGGAACGCGAAACTGGCCTACGGCCGACCAATCGCCAAGCTGGTAGCCGATTTGCGTTACGGCGCCGCGAGTGGTGACCAAGCGGTCCGCCGAGGGGCTGCGTAGTTCCGCCCCGATTCCCGTAAAAAACTGGGCGGACGCACTTAGGCTCAGCAGGAGCAAGCCAGAAATTAATGGGCGGCGCATAGATTTCGGATTTGGTGTACGTCAAAAGTACGTGGAGTCCTCCTATATTTGCACCCCATTTTGCCACTTTAGCTCAGTTGGTAGAGCATCGCATTCGTAATGCGAGGGTCGTGGGTTCGAGTCCCATGAGTGGCTCAGAGGCAAAAAGGCTCCGCTATTAGAGCCCAGCATGCGCGAGTGCTGAAATTGGTAGACAGGCTAGACTCAGGATCTAGTGTCCGAAAGGATGTGGGGGTTCGAGTCCCCCTTCGCGCACGAAAAAACCCGGACCGTAAGGCCCGGGTTTTTCATTTAAAACCATTAGCTAGCAACTGGTTACAGCCGCAGCAGCCAAGCGGCCGGTGTCTCCACGCGTACTTTGTCAAGCACTTCAAAGGCCTTTTGCTCGTTCGTGTACGGACCGGTGTACACGCGCACGAAGCCATTGTCGCCTTCCGTGGTGGAGCAGGTCACGCCAGCTTTCTTTAGGCGTTGAACATACTGTTTGGCGAGGAGTTCGCTGCGGAAGCTTCCTACGACAACAACGTAGCGCGTGGCCGAGGCCGTGCCGGGTGCCGTTGTCGTGTTCTCAGAGACTGCACCACGGCCACCCTCAGCACGGGCAGAGGCAAGCACTGCCGTGCCTTTTTCAAGGCTATCAAGGCGCTGCTCCATTTTTTGTTTCTGGACTTTTACCACCTCGAGTTCGTCGGCGAGTTCGGCCTGGGCGATTTTAAGCTCTTCGTTTTGGCGCTTGAGGGCCGGAACCGATTCGGCGGCCTTCTTGGCCTCTACGAGCTGACGCTGCACGCGAGATTGCGCCTTGGTAAGGTTCCAGGTGTAGCCGGCAACGCCAATGAGCATTTGGTCGTCGTGGCCGCCCACGCGGGTGCCGCCGCCGCCCATGCCGTCAAGGCCGTCGTCAAACATGAAGTAGCGGTAGGTCAGCTCGGCGTAGACGCGGCCACTGCCGTAGGGCACCGAGGCGCGCAGCCCCAGCGAAGCCGGTGCCGACAGGGAACCCCAAGTGTACAGGCCTTCGTTGAGTTTGGTTTTTACGCCGCCAACGGTTTGGGTGGTCCGCATCGAGGCAAGCCCAAGTGAACCACGTGCCTGCACCAGCGCTTTGCCTGCGGGAATGCTGTAGCCCAGTCCGAGGCGAGGCGAGGCCCCGGTGAGCTGCGTGGTGGCCGCAGAACCCAGAGCGCGAATAGAATACAGGTCAAGGCCGGCGTGCATGCTTAAGTCGTTCCAAAGCGGCATTTGAAGTTCGGCTCCGGCGCTCAGGTTGAGGCCGTCGATACCGCCTTCTTGGGCGCCCCATTTGCCAAAGGGTGAGGCGTTGTCGCGAATAAACATTGGCAGTCCGCCGTAGACCGAAAACTCGGGGCTCTGAGCCAAAGCTGCAACCGGTAAAAGGCTCGTTAAGAGAAGTAAAAGTGAGTTCTTCACAACGCAGTATTTTTCCCAAAGGTACACCACGTACCTTTGCACTCCTTTTTCGAATACTATTTGGCCATGAACGCAAACTGGACCGTCGACGCGGATTTGAACGCGCGCCTCACCCTCACTATCGAACGCAGCGAATACGCAGAAGCCGTTGAAAAGCAGCTTACCGACTACCGCAAGAAGGCGCGTATTCCGGGATTCCGCCCAGGAATGGCGCCGATGAACCTCATTCGCAAGCAGTTCGAAGGCCCCATCACCGCCGACGAGATTAACAAGCGCCTTCAAGACGAGCTCTACGCCTACCTGGAGCGCGAGAAAATTGACATTTTGGGCCAGCCGCTGCCGGTCGAAGGCAACGTGGACTTCACTGCCGAGAAAAATTCGTTTGCGTTCGAACTGGGCGTAGCGCCCAAGATTGAGCTCGAAGTGAGCGAAAAGGTCAAGATTCCGTTCTACGTCATGGAGCCTACCGACAAGGACCTCGACAAAGAGGTAGAGAACCTTCGCCAGCGCTACGGCGCCATGAGCGAGGTCGAGGCCGCCGGCGACGACGACCTTTTTTATGGCCATTTCGACGTGGTCACGAAAAAGGGCGAAGCCGTCGAAGGTGCCGCCCACAAGCACGGCCGCTTTGGCCTGAACGCGGTGAGCGGACGCAGCCTCAAGAAGGACCTGAAGGCCTTGGCCAAGGGCGACAGCCTCGTCCTCGACGTGAGCGACTTCGAAAAGGACTTCAACCTCTACCAAGTACTTGGCTTCACGGCCGAAGAGCGCGCAGTGGCTACGGGCTACTTCCGCTTCAAGCTCGAGCAGATCTACCACATTGAGCCCGCTGCACTCAACGCTGAGCTGTTTGACAAGCTCTTTGGCGAAGGGGTTGTGACCGACGAGGCCGGACTCCGCGCGAAAATCCGCGAGGAATTGACCCAAATCTACCAGCGCGACGCCGAGCAGCACTTCTTTAACCTCGCGAGCGACAAGCTCATGGAGACCAAGTTCAAGCTGCCCGCAACCTTCCTGAAGAAGTGGATGACCACGGCCGGCGAGAAGCCCCTCAACCCCGTTGAGGTAGAAGCCCAGTGGCCCCAGACCGAGAAGGCGATGCGCTGGCAGCTCATCGAGAGCAAGCTGGTCAAGGACCACCACATTCACGTGCACCGCGAGGAGCTTGTGGACTTTGTCACCGGCGAGGTGATCGCCCGCATGCGCCAGTTTGGCCGCGAACTCAGCACCGAAGAGGCCCAGCCCGTCGCCATGAACCTCCTCAAGGAGCGCCAGCAGGCCGAGCAGTATTCGGAACAGCTTTTGCAGCGTAAATTGACACAGTTTGTGGTTGGTGCCTTCGGTAAGAAAGAAATCAAGGCTACCTACGCGGACTTCGTCAAAGAAGTGAATAAAACCCAGAAGTAATTGATCCCCATGGATTTCGGTAAAGAATTCAAGCGCTACGCGATGCTCGACAAGGGCATCAGCAGCATGCACCTCGAGCACTACGTCGACAACTCGCTGACTCCCTACATCATCGAGGAGCGCCAGCTCAATGTCGCCCAGATGGACGTGTTTTCGCGCCTGATGATGGACCGCATCATCTTTCTCGGAACCGGCATCAACGACCAGGTGGCGAACATCGTGCAAGCCCAGCTTCTGTTCTTGGAATCGGCCGACGCCAAAAAAGACATTCAGATTTACATGAACAGCCCCGGCGGCAGCGTGTACGCGGGCCTCGGCATCTACGACACGATGCAGGTGGTGGCGCCCGACGTGGCGACCATTTGCACCGGTATGGCGGCCTCGATGGGCGCCGTGCTGCTCTGTGCCGGCACCAAGGGCAAGCGTTCCGCGCTCAAGCACAGCCGCGTCATGATCCACCAGCCGATGGGCGGTGCTCAGGGCCAGGCGAGCGACATGGAAATCACGCTCCAAGAAATCCTCAAGCTCAAGAAGGAGCTTTACGACATCATTGCAAACCATTCTGGCCAGCCCTTCGACAAGGTCGAGCACGACTCCGACCGCGACTACTGGATGACGTCCGAGGAGGCCAAGGCCTACGGCATGATCGACGAGGTGTTGGTGAGTAAGCCCCGCGGCTAAACACACTCGTTTTCAATGACCGACGCCAATCAGTGTTCTTTTTGCGGACGCCCGTCGACCGAAGCCGGACTGCTAGTTTCAGGGCTCGACGCGCAGATCTGCGCCAACTGCATTGAGCAGGCGCACCACATTCTCGAAGAAGAGTCCGACGACGACGAGGCTGCGGCCTTGGGGTCGATGGACCTTCCCAAGCCTGCTGAAATCCGCGCCCGCCTCGACGAGTACGTGATTGGCCAAGACGACGCCAAGAAGATCCTCTCGGTCGCCGTCTACAACCACTACAAGCGCGTGCTGCACGGCGGCGTGGGCGACGAAGACCTCGAAAAGTCCAACGTCATCATGGTCGGCGAGACCGGCACCGGCAAGACCCTTTTGGCCCGCACGATTGCGCGCATGCTCAAGGTTCCGTTTGCCATCGTCGACGCGACGGTCCTCACCGAGGCCGGCTACGTGGGCGAAGACGTCGAAAGCATCCTCACCCGGCTGCTCCAGGCCGCCGACTACAACGTGGCTGACGCCGAGCGCGGCATCGTGTTCATCGACGAGATCGACAAAATTGCCCGCAAGAGCGACAACCCCTCGATTACCCGCGACGTGTCGGGCGAAGGGGTGCAGCAGGCCCTGCTGAAGCTGCTCGAGGGCACGAAGGTGAATGTTCCGCCCAAGGGTGGCCGAAAGCACCCCGACCAGAAGTTTGTCGAGGTCGATACCCGAAACATTCTCTTTATCGCGGGCGGAGCCTTTGACGGCATCCAGCGCCATATTGCGCGCCGCCACAACACCCAGGTCGTTGGTTTTACCGGAACCACCTTGCGCACCGAACTCGACGAAAACGCCTTTTTGAAGTTTGTCACGCCCCAAGACCTCAAATCCTTTGGATTGATCCCCGAGTTAATCGGACGCCTGCCCGTGCTTACCTACCTCGAGTCGCTGGACCGCGTGGCGTTGCGCCGCATCCTTACCGAGCCCAAAAATGCGTTGATCAAGCAGTACGAGCGGCTCTTCGCGCTCGACGGCATCGAGTTCACAATCGACGAAGAGGCCCTCGACGCCATTGTCGATAAAGCCATCGAGTTCAAGTTAGGTGCCCGCGGACTGCGTGGCATCGGCGAAACGGTTCTGACCGACGCCATGTACGAACTACCCGAAAAGGTGCACGTTACGGCCGAGCTGGTGCTTTCCAAGCTGGCGCGGCAGTCCGCCTAGCCAGTGGCTAGTTACTAGCTACTGGTTTCTAGTAAGCGTTACAAACGAATAGGCGTAGGCGTGGCGGTCGTCCGCGGGATGGTCTTCGCGCGCCGTTTCAGTAAAGGTCGCGGCGTATTCCGGAAACCAGGTGTCGCCTCCTTCGACCGCAGTATGGACCTCGGTGACGTAGAGCACGTCCACCGAGGGTAAGGCAACTCGGTAGATTTCGCCACCGCCCACAATGTACGCGTCGGCGCCGTTGAGGGCGGCTAGGGCGTCCTCAAGGCTTCCAAAAACCTCTACGCCCTCGGCGGTCCAGTTGGCTTGCCGCGTGACCACCATGTTGCGGCGACCGGGCAGGGGCCGCCCCAGCGAATCAAACGTCTTGCGGCCCATGATGATTGGGAATCCGCGGGTACGCTCCTTAAAGTACTTCAGGTCGTTGGGCAGGTGCCACAAAAGGTCGTTGCCGCCCCCAATCAGGCGGTTTTGGTCGTGGGCAACAATGGCGTACAGCATGGCTAAACGGCGACCGGAGCCGGAATGTGCGGGTGCGGGTCGTAATCCACCAATTCCACGTCTTCGTAGCGGAAGTCAAACAGGCTCTTCACGTCGGGATTTAGGCGCAGGCTAGGCAGAGGGCGCAGCTCGCGGCTAAGCTGAAGCTGAACCTGCTCGAGGTGGTTCGAGTAGATGTGGGCGTCGCCCAAGGTGTGCACAAAGTCGCCCACGCCGAGGCCGAGGTCCTGGGCCATCATGTGGATCAGGAGCGCGTACGACGCAATATTGAACGGAACCCCCAAGAAAATATCGGCCGAGCGCTGGTAAAGCTGGCACGAAAGCTTGCCGTCGGCCACATAAAACTGAAAGAAGGCGTGGCAGGGCGGAAGTGCCATTTGGTCGATGTAGCCAGGGTTCCAGGCCGAAACGATGTGGCGCCGGCCGTCGGGGTTTCGGCGAATGCCCTCGAGCACGTCGCGCAGTTGGTCCACCGGGCCGTTGGGGCCGGGCCAAAAGCGCCACTGGTAGCCGTACACGGGCCCGAGGTCGCCCCATTTCGCGGCGAATTCCGCGTCGTCGGCCACCCGCGCCGCAAAAGTTTTCATGTCAATGCCGTCGTAGTCAGCTGACTTGGCATAGGTTGCAAAGGGCCAATCGTCCCAGATCCGCACCCCGTTCTGGCAGAGGTAGCGAATGTTGGTGTCGCCCGAAATAAACCAAATGAGTTCGTGAAGGATGCTCTTGAGGTGCAGCTTTTTGGTCGTCACCATCGGGAATCCTTCGCTCAAATCGAAGCGCATTTGGTGGCCAAAAACGCTGCGTGTTCCGGTGCCGGTTCGGTCGGATTTATCGATGCCCTCGCGGAGCACGCGGTCCATTAAATCGTGGTATTGGCGCATGACGTAAAAGTACTACCTGTGGGTTAATGAGGCTTCGGGGAGTTGCTGCTTCGCAGCTAGGGCCCCTTCGGGGCTAGGGCGCTTCGCGCGGGGCTTGTGGATTGATTGTTCCGTGGGTTAAGGAGTTCGCGAGTTCAAGTTGCTGGTGAATGCGTTTGATTAGTGCATTAATCCGAATTCGCGTAGTTGATATTAGGTTGAAGGTGGTCGGGTCGAGCGGAACTTCCGGCAGCGTGCGCTTCATTAGGGTTAGACCGGCATGAACTTCGTCGAGGGATGCACGGGCAATTCTAAGAAAGCGCACAAATTCCCGGTTGTAGCCTCGGCCGTGGCCTTCGCTTATGTTGAGCGCTACCGAAAGTGAGGCCCGAAGTATTTGGTCCCGTAAGTAACGGCGGTAATCGAGACTGGGGTGGAGCAGAACTTCGTTTAGGTAAATATTAAGTTCTTCGGCCGACTTCCAGGCACTTAAATTTTGATAGGTCTGTAGGTTTTGATTGGATTTCATTCGGCCAATCTAATGCTGGCATCTCGGCTAAACATTTCAAAATGAATAGTTTTCGGACCCCACCGCCCACCCCCAATTTGCCCCACGGATTATCTCGCACGATAGCTTGAACAGCTCAGCACCGGCGCGAAGCGCCCTAGCCCCGAAGGGGCACATAGCGCGTAGCGCAAAGCGCAAAAGTCTAAAGTGGTCCTAGCGCGAAGCGCCCTAGCCCCGAAGGGGCACATAGCGCGTAGCGCAAATCAAAGAAGTAGTGCCACCAACGTAGCCGTAGTCAGCGATGCCGCCGTTCCGCCCAAGACCGCTTTGAAGCCCAGTTCCGAGAGGTCCTTGCGGCGCTCGGGAGCAAGGGTTCCGATGCCGCCGATCTGGATGCCGATCGAGGCGAAGTTGGCAAAGCCACAAAGCACATACACGGCGAGGGTTTGGGCGCGCTCGCTCACGAGGATTCCGCCTTCCATCATCTTGCCCATGGTCACGTAGGCATAAAACTCGTTGAGCACAGTCTTTTCGCCGAGCAGTTGGCCCACCAGCGGAGCCTCCGCCCAGGGCACACCCAAGAGCCAGGTGAATGGGCCGAGGAGCATGCCAAAGATGGCTTGAAGGTTGAATTCGGTGTAGCGTCCGCTGGACCAGCTGGCTACGAGGTCGTTGAGGCCGGTCCAGGTGCCCAGGCCGTTGGTGAGGATTCCGTTGAACAGCGCGATCATGGCGGTAAAGACCAGGAGCATTACGCCGACGTTGGCGGCCATTTTGAAGCCGTCGGTGGTGCCGTTGGCGATGGCTTCGAGCCAGTTGCCCTTGCGTTCGATGCGCACGCTCGCTACGTCGACCACGGGCTCGGTTTGAGGAACGAGCACTTTGGCGATCCAAAGCGACGCGGGGGCGTTCATGACCGAGGCGGTCAGCAGGTGGCGCGCGAAGAACACTTGGCGTTCCGGATCGGTTCCGCCCAAGTAGCCAATGTAGGCGGCCAACACCGCGCCGGCCAGCGTAGCCATGCCGCCCACCATGAGGGCCATGAGTTCCGAGCGGGTCATGGTACCGATGTAGGGTTTGACGAGGAGCGGAGCCTCGGTTTGGCCCACAAACACGTTGGCGGCGGCGGCTAGGGTTTCGGCACCCGATAGTTTGAGGGTCCGCTTCATGACCCAGGCAAATCCGCCCACGACGCGCTGCAGGATTCCGAAGTGGAAGAGGAGCGAGGTGATGGCGCTAAAGAAAATAATGGTCGGAAGTACCTGAAAAGCAAACAGATAGCCAAATGTGTCGACGCGTCCGACCAGGTCGCCAAAAAGGAAGAGCGAGCCCTCGCGGGTGTAGCTCAGCAAGGCCACGAATCCCTTGCCGACGGCGTCGAAGGCCAGCGAAACCCAAGAAAGGTGCAGAATGGCTACGGCCAGAACGAACTGAAGGAGGAGTCCCTTGCCCACGAGGGCCCAGTCAATGGCGCGGCGGTTGGAACTAAAGGCATACAGAATGGCGACGAGCAACAGAAGGCCGGCGAGGACGCGGAAGTAGTAATCCAAGAGAATAAGCGTTAAAAGCGTTTGGGCGGGCTGAAATTAGGCCAAAATCAGCCTCGCTGTGTCAGTTCGTCGCGGATTCGCGCGGCGAGTTCGTAGTCTTCGTTGGTCAAGGCGTGTTCGAGCATCGCTTCGAGCTCCTCGCGGGTCGCGCGGGCAAGGGCCGGGTCGTCTTTCGCCGAGCTGCCGGAGTCGCCCGCGGCGGCTGACTTGGTTCGGGCGGGCTTGCTGCGCTTCGGTGCGGCGCCCTGTTCCGCCTCAAGGCTGGCTTGCACCATGACCTCTTCGGTGGCGTACATCGGGCATTCCAGGCGAAGGGCGAGGGCTACGGCGTCAGAAGGACGGGCGTCAAGCACAGTGCCGCTGGCGAAGTGAAGCTGTGCATAAAACACGCCGTCGACCAGGGCGTGCACCACAACGCGCTCCAGTACGGCGCCGTGCAGCGTGAGTGCCTGGGTAAACAGGTCGTGGGTCATGGGCCGCGGCGGCGTCGACATCTTGTCGAGCGCAATCGCAATCGCTTGGGCCTCAAAGGCCCCGATCACGATCGGCAGCCGGCGCTTGTCGACCGCTGACTCGAGGAGTAGGGCATAGGCTCCGGTGGGGCGCTCACTGTAGGTGAGGCCCTTGACCGTCAGGGTGATGAGCGTGCCCGACACCGATTAATTCAAGTGCTTGCGGAGGGCCGCGGTGAGGCGCGGAACAATGTCAAAAGCGTCGCCCACGATGCCGTAGTCGGCGGCCTTGAAGAACGGAGCCTCCGGATCGCTGTTGATGACGACGATGGTTTTGGAACTGCTCACGCCCGCAAGGTGCTGAATCGCACCCGAAATGCCCACGGCGATGTAGAGCTGCGGGTTGACCTGAATGCCGGTCTGGCCGACGTGCTCGCGGTGCGGACGCCATCCGATGTCGCTGACCGGCTTCGAGCAGGCCGTGGCCGCGCCCAGCACCTGGGCCAGTTCTTCGATCATGCCCCAGTTTTCGGGGGCCTTCATGCCGCGTCCGGCTGAAACCACGCGCTCGGCCTCGGGCAGGGCGATGCTGCCGCTGGCCAGCTGCTGCTCGACTACGCTGGCGCGCGCGGAAGCGCTGACGCTGCGGTCTTCGAAGGCTGCGTTGCTTCCGGCGGAATCCTTGGCGCCCAAGGCGTTGGGCACCAGACCGATCACCGTGCGTGCGGCCGTGCTTTCGCACACCTCAATACCCTTCGACGAGAAGGCACCGCGCACCACGCGCACCGGGCTGTAGGACTCGGGCAAGGCGGTGACGTTGCTGATCACGCCGGCCTCGGCCCGCACCGCGAGTGCGCCCATGAGGGCACGGCCGTTGGCAGTTCCGTTTACGATAAGGAGGCTGGCTCCGAGCTCCTTGGCCAAGTCACCAATCATGGTGGCGTACTGGGCGGTCTCAAACGTTTCGGGTCCGTGCAGGTGGATCACCTTGTGGGCACCGTAGGCGCCAAGCGACTCGACGGGGGCCGAAGCGGGGCCAACGACGACGGCTACGGCTTGGCTTCCTTGGGCTGACGCACAAGCGGCGGCGTACTGAACGGCTTCAAACGTGGACTTCTTGAACTGTCCAGACCAGGTTTCGGCAAAAACTAAAATCATGAGAAAACGGGTTGCTAGTTACTGGTTGCTAGTTAAATGACTTTGGCCTCTTCGTGCAGCTTTTTCACGAGGGCATCCAGGTCGTTGGCGTCGATCATTTGCACCGCGGACTTGCCGGCGGGCTTGGTGAACGAAACCGGGGCGGAACCTGCCGCAGCGCCGGCCGCGGCCTTGACCGTCAGGGGCTTGGTTCGGGCAGCCATGATGCCGCGCATGTTGGGAATGCGGAGTTCAGACTCTTCGACAAGGCCTTTTTTGGCGCCGAGGACGGCGGGAAGGGCGAGGTCGAGCACTTCTTTGCCGCCGTCGATCTCCCGAGACGCCTTGGCGCGGCCGCCTTCGGGGGTGAAGCCGATGCAGGGCGTCACGACCGGCCAGCCAAGGAGTTCCGCGAGGGCCGAGGGCACGATGCCGCCGTTGTAGTCAATCGACTCTTGGCCACAAATGACTACGTCATAGCCACCTTCTGAAACCACCGCAGCCAGTTCCCGCGCAACCTGCATGGGGTCGGTGGGCTGGGCGTCGACGCGAACCGCGTCGTGCGCGCCGATGGCGAGCGCCTTGCGCAGCGTGGGCTCGACCCCGGCGTCGCCGACGGTCACGGCCGTGACCGTTCCGCCCAGCTGCTCGTTGAGCTGGAGCGCCCGCGTCAACCCAAACTCGTCGTAGGGATTAATCACGAACTGCACGCCGTTGGCGTCGAGCGAACGCCCGTCGGCGGTAAACTGAATTTTGGCCGTCGTATCGGGAACGTGGCTGATGCAAACAAGGATCTTCATATCAAGGATTGCGGCAGGGCGGTTTGTGCCCCCAAGCATGCGGCAAATTTAGGCTCCGAAGCCGTATTTTTGCCGACCATAAACACAAGTAAACGAATGCGAACGATTCAATTCCGCGAGGCCATTGCCGAAGCCATGAGTGAAGAAATGCGCCGCGACGAGCGCATCTTTCTAATGGGCGAAGAAGTAGCAGAGTACAACGGGGCCTACAAGGCGTCCAAGGGCATGCTCGACGAATTCGGTCCCAAGCGCGTGCTCGACACGCCCATTGCGGAACTTGGTTTTACCGGAATCGGCGTCGGCGCCGCCATGAACGGCCTGCGTCCGATCATCGAATTCATGACGTTCAACTTCTCGATGGTAGCCATCGACCAGATCATCAGCAACGCCGCCAAAATCCACCAGATGTCGGGTGGACAGTTCACGATTCCGATCGTGTTCCGCGGCCCCACGGCCAGCGCCGGCCAACTGGGCGCGACCCACTCCCAAGCCTTTGAAAGCTGGTACGCCAACTGCCCCGGCCTCAAAGTGATTGTTCCGTCTACGCCCTACGACGCCAAAGGCTTGCTCAAGGCGGCCATCCGCGACGAGGACCCCGTCATCTTTATGGAATCCGAGCAGATGTACGGCGACAAGGGCGAAGTTCCCGAGGGCGAGTACGTGCTGCCGATCGGCGTGGCCGACATCAAGCGCGCCGGAACCGACGTGACTATTGTTTCGTTCGGAAAAATCATGAAGGTCGCCCTGGCTGCCGCCGAGGAGCTGGCCAAAGAGGGCATTAGCTGTGAGGTGATCGACTTGCGCACGGTGCGCCCGATTGACTACGATACGGTGATCAATTCGGTGAAGAAGACCAACCGCCTGGTGTGTGTCGAAGAGGCGTGGCCGCTCGGAAGTATCAGCACCGAAATCAGCTACATGGTGCAGAAGCGTGCGTTTGACTACCTCGACGCGCCGATCATTCGCATCACGACGGCCGATACCCCGGCTGCCTACGCGCCGACGCTCATGGAGGCCTTCCTTCCGAACCCGGCCCGCGTGATCAAGGCGGTACGCGAGGTGATGTACGTCAAGAAGTAAAAAGTAAAATCCGGTCATAACCGAACATTTGTACCACAGTCTTGTCCGGATATAACCGGATTTCAAACTTTTTACCAAAGCCCGTATCTTCGCGCCCCTTAAAACGAACGATTTTAACCCCAACCAAACCACGTAACGTACACATACCATGGAAATTCAGTACCTCGTTCCCGTCCTCGGCCTTGTAGGCCTGGTCGTCATGATCTTCAAGGCCATTTGGGTCGGCAAGCAAGACGCCGGAGACGCCAACATGGTCGAACTCGCCGGCTACATTGCCCGCGGATCCCAAGCCTTCCTTCGTGCCGAGTGGCGCGTTTTGGGCGTGTTTGTCGTGATCGCGGCCGCCCTGCTGGCCTGGTCTGCCGAACTTGAGGCCGTGGCCATGCACACCGACTGGGTGATCGCCGTAGCCTTCGTCATCGGAGCCGTGTTCAGCGCCTTCGCCGGATGGATTGGTATGAACATCGCCACCAAAGCCAACGTGCGCACCACCCAAGCGGCCCGCACCTCGCTGGCGCAAGCCCTTAAGGTGTCGTTCACGGGCGGTACCGTTATGGGCCTCGGCGTGGCCGGCCTTGCGGTACTCGGCCTCGGAACCCTCTACATCGTATTCACTGGCATGTACGCCAACGTAGCACAGGCCCTTGAAGTCCTCGCCGGCTTCTCGTTGGGCGCGGAATCTATCGCCCTTTTTGCCCGTGTGGGTGGCGGTATCTACACCAAGGCCGCCGACGTCGGTGCCGACCTCGTGGGTAAAGTTGAAGCCGGAATCCCCGAAGACGACCCCCGCAACCCCGCCACCATTGCCGACAACGTGGGCGACAACGTGGGCGACGTAGCCGGTATGGGCGCTGACCTCTTTGGCTCGTACGTAGCCACCATGCTGGCCACGATGGTCCTCGGCCGCGAGGTGGTCAGCCAAGACAACTTCAACGGCATGGCGCCGATCCTCCTGCCGATGGTGATTGCCGGCCTGGGCATCGTGTTTTCCATCATTGGAACCTTCTTCGTGCGCATCAAGGGCGAGACCAGCAGCGTTATGAACGCCCTGAACTTGGGCAACTGGAGCTCTATGGTGCTGACCGCCGTTGCGTCCTACTTCGTGATTGACTACATGCTTCCCGAGACGATGACGTTTGCGCGCCACGGTTCGGAGACGGTTATCACCAGCATGAACGTGTTCTGGAGCATCATTCTCGGCCTCGTGGTCGGAACCCTGATGAGCCTCGTTACCGAGTACTACACGTCGATGGGCCGCCGTCCGGTGGACAGCATCGTGCAGAAGTCGGGCACTGGCCACGGCACCAACGTCATCGGCGGTCTTGCCGTGGGTATGGAGTCGACGGTGCTTCCCATCATCATCCTGGCGGGCGGAATCTACGGTTCCTTCGCGCTGGCCGGCCTGTACGGCGTGGCCATTGCCGCCGCGGGCATGATGGCTACGACCGCAATGCAGTTGGCGATTGACGCCTTCGGACCGATCGCCGACAACGCGGGCGGTATTGCCGAGATGAACCACCTTCCGAGCGAAGTGCGCGAGCGCACCGACAACCTCGACGCCGTGGGCAACACCACCGCCGCTACGGGTAAGGGCTTCGCCATTGCTTCTGCCGCGCTGACTGCCCTGGCGCTGTTCGCTGCCTACGTAGGCCTCGCCGGCATCGACGGCATCGACATCTACAAGGCCGACGTGCTGGCCATGCTCTTCGTGGGCGCTATGATTCCGTTCTTCTTCAGCTCGCTGGCCATCAGCGCGGTGGGTAAGGCGGCCATGGAAATGGTGCGCGAGGTACGCCGCCAGTTCCGCGAAATTCCGGGCATCATGGAAGGCACGGGCAAGCCCGAGTACGAGAAGTGCGTGGAGATTTCAACCCAAGCTTCGATCAAAGAAATGGTTGCTCCGGGCGCGCTGGCTCTGATTGCTCCGGTCCTCGTGGGCTTCACCATGGGCCCTGAGGCCTTGGGCGGACTCCTCGCCGGTATCACGGTGAGCGGCGTGCTCATGGGCATGTTCCAAAACAACGCCGGTGGCGCTTGGGACAACGCCAAAAAGAGCTTCGAAAAAGGCGTAGTAATCGACGGCGAGTCGTTCAAAAAGGGCAGCGAGCCCCACAAGGCCGCGGTAACGGGCGACACCGTGGGTGATCCGTTCAAAGACACCTCAGGTCCGTCGATGAACATCCTCATCAAGTTGACCTCGATCGTCGCCCTCGTGATTGCTCCGTTCATCGCCATCAACGGCGGTTCGAACGCCGACCACAGTGGCCACGGAACGCCGGCAACCGAGCAGGCTGCCCACGTGTGCACGCCCGAGTGCATGTCGAGCGGAACCTGCCCGATGCACCAAGAAGCTCCGGCCGCTGAAGGTGCTGAAGCTGGCGAAGCCGGTGAAGCAGCTCCCGCCGAAGGCGACGCTGCCGCCCACAGCTGCACCAAAGAGTGCATGGCCGAGGGTGCGAAGTGCCCCCACCACGCGTAACCACAGTTTGTAAAGCACAAAAGGCCTGGCTCACGCCCGGCCTTTTTTGTTGCTCGTAACGGGTTGCTGGTAACTGGTTGCTAGTTGCTGGTGACTTGGCTGAGCTCGTAGGCTTCGTCGGGGCCAGAATTCTAATGCTATCGAATGCTGATCTCGAGTTCGCGGCCGAGTCCTACTTCGACGATGCGCTTGAGTGATTGAATTTCGAGGTCCGAATGTCCGTTTTCAATGTGGGAGATGTAGGTGCGCTGGGTTCCGATGCGGTGGGCCACGTCGGATTGGCTAAGGCCTAGTTCTTTGCGCAGTTTTCGGATGCGGCGACCCAGGACTTCCCGAAAATCGGGTTCGAGCGGTACGCTGAGCAAGCGCACCGTATCGGCGCCAAGGCTGTACCTGGATTCCGGCACGTCAATAAATTCAATGAGCGCACCAACTGATTCCAAGTGGAGCGGTGCGTCCGGCCATTCGAGTGCCCCGAACTCGTTGATACGGACTGGGCCGCGAGGTAAGGCTTCGCCCAGCTGCTGTTCCACAGAACCTAGGTCTAGCAATCGCCGTTCCGCACTCTGAAATGTGACAACGAGGCTGTCGGTGTCGCGAACCTCGACGGACGCGAGCCGTGGAAGTTGAGTAAATCGTTTACGCATGTCGCGGAGTATGGAATTTGCTGAATCGTTTGATTTAAATGTAAGTAATTAATTACATTTTAGAGTAAATGGTTCCAACATTCACCTTTTGCTTCCTGATTGCCATTTCTAAACGGATGTTTCGGCATCCCACCCCCTCAACCAACGGCCTAAGTGTTTTTTGTCCGGCTCCGCCGGCGGGCGGCAGCAGCACCTAACTTTGAAACCAGTTCTCGTTACCAGTTACTTGCCTCATGCGCATTATCTACCGCCTTCCGCTGCTGCTGCTGATCATGGTCAGCATCGTGCTCGGGCTCGTGCTGCTGAAAGCGGTGGGGGCCTCGCTGAAGCTGCGCCACGGCTACCTGGCGGTGGGCAAGGCTGTTTGGCTTAAAATGATGGGCATCACGGTTGTGGTGCGCGAAGGGGTTCCGCCAAGCGAGGCCGGAATTTTAATGGCCAACCACCGCAGCTACGTCGACGTGCTGTTTTTCAAGTCGGCCACGCCCCAGATTTATTTGAGCAAGGCAGAAGTAAAAAGCTGGCCCTTAATCGGTTGGGGAGCCAAAGCGCTCGACGTCGTCTTTGTCGACCGAAGCAGTAAGGAATCGCGCACCGCCTCCCGCGCCGAGTTGGCCGACCGGGTGCAGCGCGGAATGAGCCCGGTGGTCTTTCCCGAGGGCACCACGGTGGACCGCGGCCTGCTGGAATTCAATCCTGGCATGTTTTACACCGCCGCCGAACTAAACGTTCCCGTGGTGCCGTTTGTGATCGAATACTCCGACCCAAAAATGGCCTGGGTTGACGACGATACGTTTGTCAGCCACCTGCTTAAAATGCTTACGCGGCCTGCGTGGCAAGTCGACCTGTACATCGGTGAACCGGTGCGGAACCCCGACGGCGCCCAGCTGGCGGCCGAAATCCGCGCGTGGATGCTGCAGCGCGTCAAAAAATAGTGCGACCTTTGCCGTACCAAACCGTCCGGTTATTTCCGGATTTCACGCAATCAATCCACCCCATGAACAAGGGAATTGCATTACTCGCCGCACTCAGCCTCATGGCCTGCTCGCGCGACCTGCTCACCGTCGACGACCTCGACGTCACGCTTCGGCCCGGAATCGTCGTGCCGCTCGGCGAACTTGACCTCACCTTGAGCGACGTCTTCAACCCGGACTCTGGACTCGTAACGGTGGACCCCGACCAAACCTACCGCTTGGTGTACCGCCAGACCAACCTGCTCAACGTGGGCGTGGCTGACTTCTTGGAGCTTCCGAGCCAGCCCAGCGTAACCGAGAACTTCAAGGCGGGCTACATCGCCCTTCCCAACGTGAACGCGGCGGCCGCGGTGCGCTTCGGCAAACTCGCCCGAAACATCACCAACCCGGCCGGATTCGCGACAAACATGGCGGCGGCCCACGGAAGTTCCGCACCCGTACCCGCCCTGCCGAACCAAAACCCCGGCAACCTGGCCACCACGACCATCACGAGCTTCAGCACCGCCAGCTTCCACAGCGGAACCATGACCCTCAAAGCCGTCAACCACTACCCGGCGGCGATTAGCGCCACCGTCGTGCTCGCCAACCTCGCGGGCCAGCCCTTGCTGACCTACAACCTCGGCACGATTCCGGCGGGCGACTCCGTGAGCGTGCCCGCCTCGCTGGCCGGCAAGGTGATACCGAACCAACTCAAATTTAACCTGACCAGCTTCAGCAGCCCGGGCGCCGGCACACTAGGTGTTCCGAGCACCTACGTGCCCATCGACACCAACGCCAACCTCAACTTGAGCTTGAGCGGCAGCGACCTCTTTATCTACAGCGCCACCGCCCAGACCCAGACCCAAACACTGGTCGACGACACCCTCGACGTGGCCTTTAGCGCGCCGGCCGGAGTGCGCCTTACCGAACTCGGCCTCAGCCAGGGCCAGCTCAACTACAGCATCACCTCGGCGGTTCCCGAGCCCCTGAGCATCCTGCTGCAGTTCCCGAGCGGCACGATCAACGGCCAGCTCATCCAGCAGACCGTCAACCTGCTACCGAACCAGCCCGCCACCGGAAGCATCAGCTTCCAGGGCGCCCAGCTCTTCCTTGGGTCGAACCCCGCGCACCCCTACAACGAGCTGCCGATCCGCTACGCGGCCACGCTGAACTCGACGGGCCAGCTGGTGACGCTGGATTCCGCGAGCGGCGTCGCCATGAACTTCAGTTTTGCCAACGTCGAATTCGGGCATGCGCTCGGGTTCTTTGGCCAGCAAAACGTGAACATCCCGGCCGACACCCTGTCGCTCGACCTCGACTTTGTCAACCGCCTGGGCGGAAGCGTCGTCTTCGCCGAGCCCAAAGTGCAGCTGGCGGTCACCAACAGCCTCGGGCTGCCGATCACGCTTGACCTCAACGTGGCCAGCACCGACGCCCTGGGCGGCAGCCACCCGCTGGGAATTCCGCCCACCTTGCTGCCCTACCCACAGACGGCCACTCAGTTTGGCCAAACCGTGCAGGACACGCTGACCTTCGACAAAAACAACACCAGCATCGTCGACTTCCTCACGCTGCCCAAGCAGCAGTTCACCTACGGCGGCCAAGTGCGCGTCAACGCCGACACCCTGGCCACGGGCACCGAGAACTTCGTGACCGGCACCAGCGCCATTTCGGCCGACGTGCTGATGGAACTGCCGTTTTACTTCAGCGCCCAGGGCCTCGGACTCACCGACAGCGTCGACCTCGGTACCTCGCTGAACGCGCTCGACACGGCGGTGCAGAACGTGGCGCTGCGCATGGAGACCACTACGACGCTTCCGCTCGACGCTACACTGCTGCTGACGCTATTTGACGACCTCGGTCAGGTGGTGTACAGCGGCCAATTGCCGCTGCTGGCCTCGGGCGCGCTCGACGCCGCCACGGGCTTGGTCACGGCGCCCACGACCTCGACGTCAGAACTCCTGGTGACGGCGGCCCAGCTTCCGGCCTTTGCGCGCGGACGCTGGCTGCAGCTCACCGCCGAGCTCGGCACCGGCACCGCTCCGGGTTCTAGCGGCCACCCCGTCAAGTTGCTGAGCGACGCCGAACTGCAGGTGCGCCTTGGTCTTATGTTGGACGTTAATCTTGAACTTTGATGCGCATACTGTTTCTAGCTACTGGTTTCTGGTGCGCGCTGGGCCTCGGCGCCCAAGATTTGCTGTACATGCAGCGGGGTAACCCCAGTTCGCTGCTGGTGAACCCGGCCGCAGACGTCGACGCGCGCGTGTGGCTGTCGCTGCCCAGCATCAACTCCACGGCCCAAACCAGCTTTGCCGCGGGCGACGTGCTGGGCGGAGACCTCGGCACCCTCTGGCGGCAGTTCCCCAGCGAGGCCGCCGGAGCCATCATTACCCACGACATGGGCCTGTTTTCCGTGGGCTTTAAGGCCAAAAAATCGACCTTTTGGCTCGGATCCAGCCTCAACCTCGAAGGCAGCACCCTCGTCGACCGCGACCTCGTGGGCTTTGCGCTCTGGGGCATGAAAGACGCCAACGGCGAGATCGACCTCAACTACGACGGGCGCTTTGAGCAGACCTCGGCGGTCGCCAGCGTGCGCAGCAACCTCCACCTGGGTTGGCAGCGGGAATTTGGCAAAAAACTTCGGCTCGGCGCCACGCTGAACGCTACCCAAATCCTTGGTCATGCGGTGATGGGCTTCGATTCCCTCGGCCTGCGCAGCGTCGACCGCGGCAACGGATTCAACGAGCTCGAGCTGTATGCCCAGGGCTACACCGCTCTTTATGCCAATCCGGCCCTGCAGGTCGACCTCTTTAATGGCAGCTTCAACTTCGACGCCTCGAAGATCGCCGACGGCAGCCTTCTTTCGCTCGACTTGGGCGGCACCTACCAACTTAGCAAAAACTGGATGCTGGCGGCCAGCTACCAAGGACTGGGATTTGAGGGGCGCGCCGTGCTGAACGCCGACACGGCCATTCGCTTCGAGGGCCGCGTGCCTTTTTCGGGCTTCAGCTACAACTCCTCCACCGACACGAGCGTGAATCCAGGTGCATACTTTGACACGCTACTTGTTCAAATACAGAATCTTGGTCAAACCTCGACTGGAAGTTTCAGTGGCTTCGGACCCCTGCAGCGCGGCGACCTCGCCGCCTACTGGCGCAGCCCCAAAAAGACCCACCAGCTCGGGCTGCACTACCTCTACCGCGCCCGGCCCACGCTCAACTACCAGGCCGTTGCCGCCGAATACCACGGCTTTTTTGGACGCCGCTGGCAGCTCAGCGCGAGCTACACCCAGCCGCTTACCTCGAGCGTGGCGATGCGCCCGAGCGTAAGCGTGCAGACCACCCTTCGCTTGGCGGCGGGACTCGCCCTCAACCTCGGAACCAGTACGGCCAATATGCTCCCCATGCCGGTCACGGGCGCCAACGGCAACCTGACTGCTGGCCTTCCCAGCAACATGGACCGCCTCAACGTGAACGTCGGCCTGCATTGGATGCTCTACGAGAAATCCTACCGCAAGGCAGCGAAGGAACGCCGAGCGGCCCGAAAGGCGAAGCGGGCAAAGCCAGCTTCGAGTAACTAGCAACTAGTTTTCGTGCGAACTCCACGCAGAATGGCGCAGCGGCTCCGCGTACCGAAGCATCCGTGCCTATTTTAGCCTTTGCCAAACCACCTAAGCGATTTGAAAACAGTCACGTTCGTTTTCCAGCGAAATATTTACCCGAAGTCCAGCGGATACCCCTTGAGGGCTTCGCGCTGGCTTGAGGCATTTGCGGGCAAAGTCAACGTGCACGTGGTGTTCATCAACGCCCGCCCCATGAATCCGGGGGCCGAAGACTACCTGAATAACCTTGGCGTGGCGTCGTGGAAGCACTTTGAGGTCAATAAATTCCGCGGTGCCTTCAACGCCCTGTGGTACCTGTTCACGCGCAGAATGCCCCTGCAAGCCGGGTTTTATGCTGACCGCCGGGCGCGGAACTACCTCAGCACCCTCCCCAAGGCTGACCTTGCCTTTTTCAGCGAGCGACGGGTAGGGGACTACCTGCGCAACGTCCGCGCCAAAGAAACCTGGATCGACCTTTGCGACCTCGTCGACGACAACTACAAAACGGGAGCGGCGCGCATGAATTGGTCGCTTTACAAGCTCTACTACCTGTTGGAGTGGCCGCTGCTGCGCCGATGGGACATCAAACTGGCCAAGCGCGCCGACCGCACCTTTTTGGTGACCGAGTACTTCGCGCGCATGCTGGCCCGCCGACTCAACGGCGACGCCGGCAAGATCAAGGCCTTGGAGAACGGCATCAACATCGAACTTGAAGGGGCTTCGCCCCATGGCCGCTACGGCTGGTACTTCCTCGGTCCGCTGAGCTACAAACCCAACTACGACGGGCTGAAGTGGTTTCTCGACAACGTACAACCGCTGATTTCTAAGAAGTTTGAAGGCAAGGTCATCGGGGTCAACGCGCCCGAATCGCTGAAGAATCGCCTTCGCGAAGCCGGAATTTCCTACCTCGAGTACGCCGACGACCTCAACAAGGAGCTCAAGGACTTTGGCATTTGCATTGCGCCCATGATTAGCGGCGGCGGCCTGCTCAATAAGTGCTTAGAAGCGTTTCACAGCGGACGCATCGTCATCCTCAGTCCGCGCGCCTCAACCGGCTTTAAAAACATTCAAAACGGCATCCACGCGCTGGTGTGCGACAAAGCCGAGGCCTGGCTCCAGGCTTTTGACGACATTCAGTCTGGCCGCTACGTTTGGCACCAAAAGCGCATTCAGCATTTAGTCGACGGCTACTCCTGGGAGCGCTTTGACGCCGAAGCCGACGCCTTTATCGCGGACTGAGTACCTTTGAAGCATATGATGCGACGAATTCTAACCGCAATCCTCCTGACGGCCACGGCCACGGCATGGTCACAAGGTATTTTAAGCCGTAAAGGCTTGGGTAACCTCAGCCTTGACCCGTTGACCCAACTTGAGGCCCAGCAGCGCGTGGCCAAAATGGAGGCCCTGAACGTCAACGACGTGCGCGCCGCCGAACTCCTCAAGAAAAAAGCGGTCAGCGACAACGAATTTCAAAAGCTGCGCAGCCGCCTGCCCCAAAGCGTCCTCAAGGACTCGATGGACGTCATGGCCTACGTCAAGCGCAGCATCTTTCGCGACACACTGATCTACGGGTCTGAACTCTTTGGCAAACAGAGCAAGCTGGACTTCGCACCCAACCTTCAGATTGCCGCCTCCCCGAGCTACCAAGTAGGGCCGGGCGACGAGCTCGAATTAGTGCTTTACGGAGCCCAAGAGGCCACCTACGACCTCGAGGTAACCCCCGGCGGCAGCGTCACCGTGCCCTACGCCGGCGTGGTGCAGGCTTCGGGCCTTAGTCTCTCTGCCTTAGAGTCCAAAATCCGCCAGCGCCTTACTGAGCGCGGCTACCAGGCATTGGCCAGCGGAGCCACCAAAATGAAGCTCATCGTGCGCGAGGTGCGCAGCATCCAGGTGCACGTCATTGGGGCGCGCGAACCGGGAACCTACACCGTGCCGGCAATCGCGACGCCCATGCACGTCCTTTACGAAGCAGGCGGGCCGGGTGAGCTTGGCAGTTACCGCGAAATTGAGCTG